>Ga0070752_1003270_pt1 | contig 9992 bp, 7 predicted proteins | sample VirMetDEL_Aug_30_FD_77440 | JGI IMG/M metagenome (GOLD analysis project Ga0070752, IMG submission 77440) | Aqueous microbial communities from the Delaware River and Bay under freshwater to marine salinity gradient to study organic matter... | ecosystem: Environmental > Aquatic > Marine > Coastal ... | reverse complement strand
TTCGGCAGCGCGGGTAACGACAGGAACAACCTTATCGGTCATGGCGGGGATCCTCCTCATAAAAAAATGCGGCGCGCGCGAAAGCGCACCATCACCCGTCACACTGGCACATGATATTTTAAGCTTCAAGTATATAGTTGACGATCCTCCTCACGAAGGCCACCGACGGCAATGCCGGAACCGGCGCAGATCGTCGTGGAGCGCCCGTATCACATGGCCGAAGAAAACCGCATGAGCGCCCCTCCAAAGACGAACGCTCGGCGCAGGGAGCGCCGAGCGTTTATGATCACAGCGGCAGTTCGACCCGCTGACCTTCGCGCGTCCAATCCGCGGGATTGAGCGTTCGCCCTTGCGCAGTCACCGTGCCATCCACACGGAAGACGACAGTGCCATAATCCGGATCCTCAATTGTGAGGGTGCCATCCGGCATCTCGGTGACGGTGAGCGGATGACGGGCGGCAAAGCCTCCGAGATCTTCCGTCGTCCCGAGCCGAACGGCCCAAAGGCCCTGACGCCCCGCAAGACGCAATTCGTGATGCGCGGAACCACCCTCCGTCATCAGTTCCAGCGGGCCGGAGGCCGAGACGACAAGTGCCCCTTGGCCATGACGCGCCGTCGCCCGATGCTGATCCACCGACCATTCATCGAAGATCTGCGTAGGGAACCAAGCATGGGTGAAATCGGGTTGCGGGGCGACGCCGTCAAAGCGCACGATCGCCAGATCGCGGTATTGCTGAACCCGCGGCACGCTGGCCGATCCGCCCCAGAACGAGGGCCGCCCGAAGCCCGATTGCACGATCTCGCCCGGATGGTTGATGAAGAGCTGCGCGGCAGGTTCAAGCCCGATCCGCGCCTGAATGACCGTTTCCTGATAGCCCCAATCTTTCCAACGGTAGAGCGCGGCACTGCCCATCGCGGTCTGCGCGGTTTTGTAATGGTACAGGCGGCAGAAAGCGTTCTCGCCTTGCCAGAAGGTCCATTCCTGCGCGGCATCGGTGCGGGTCCAGTTGGCGATCTCGGTCAGATCGGGAAGATCCAGCCGGTAATCGCGCAGCGCTAAAGCGATCTGCGCGAGGCAATTCGCATGGGCGCCGAAATTGCCCTGCCCCCAGAGCAGCCGCGCGAGGCCCGTCAGCTCCAACGTATCGGCCACGCAGAGCGAATGCTCATAGCTGCGGCCCTGCGCGCCCGTGATCACGCCGTGATGGGCGGAATGTGCCACCATGGTGATGAGCCGGACAATCGCCGCTTTCGCCCGTGCGCGGATATCCGCATCATGTGCGAGCGCGTAAAGGGCCGTCAAACCCTTCAGGTCAATCGGGAAATAGGTGCCTGAGTTGAACTCTGCCATCTCCGATGTCTCGAAGTGGTCGAACCAGCTCATCAGGCGCTCATAGCCCACGCGGCTTTGCGCAGCGCCATCGCGATCCGCACGGCGGAACCGGGCATCGGGCAGCAGATTGCCCGCGAGATAGGCCGAGGTGTGGAACAACAGCGCGTGGTTTTCCGAGAAATACCACTGCACATCATTGCCCGGCTCATCCATCCAGTAACGGAACTCGAGGATCGCGGCATCAATCCGCGCGATCAGGGCTTGCGGCAAACGGTCAGGATAGACGATCCGCGTCCACAGCAACGGCACCAGCGCGAAATCGGCGCAATCGAAGCATTGCTCAATTCCCGGCAGAGCCGTGGTGATGATCTCCACCGCACGGGCAAGGCTTTCCGGCGTGCCGACTGCAGCGCACGCCAAGGCCGTCTCGGTATCGGTTTCGGCATGCTGCGCGAGCCATTGCAGCGTTTCCTCGATCCGCTGCGCAGGGTCTTGCGCCGCAGGGCCCGTGGCGGAGCGCCAGCTGACCTCCGCGCCGAGGCGCGCTGAGGTGGTGAAGCCGCCGCAGGTGAAGGTGAAATCGAAATAGCGGTAATCGGCAGGGAAATCTGCCGCGGCCGCAAGCCGGACACGCTCAGCACCCGCCTCAATCGCAAATTCGATCTGGTCGTGATCATGCGACATGAAATGCCCCGCAACACGGATCGTGCCTGTCACCCGCTCGGGGAAGGGCGTGGGCAGGCAAAGCCAGATATCTTGCGCGTCATAATGCTTGCGATCAAGATGCATCGCATCCACGGTTTGCTCGACACGGGTGACCAAGGCAGGCTCCGCAGAGAAGCAATGCGCGGCCTGCGCCTCCGGCCCGTCGATCCAAGTCAGCGCGATACGGATCACCGCGTCGCGCTCGCACAGATCCTCGAACTGGATCGCGATCTCGTTGTGGCCCTGCACCAGATCCGCCTCGAAGGTGATCTCGTCCAGCGCGTTACGGGTCGCGGGCGAGAGCCACGCCACCGCGACGCCGTTCACATAGGCGCGGGCCGCCCCGCAAATGCCGAGCTTGAGCTGCGCCTTGCCAGCGTGTTTCGCCTCGATTGCGGTGCGGGCCCAACCGCGAATTTTCGTCGCGCGGAACCAGAAGCCCGACAGATCGAGGAACGGCGACCCTGCGGGCAAGACATTGCGCGCGCCTGCCCAATCGGGGGCTTCTGCGGTGTCAATCGGCTTGCCACGCTGCTCGGCGATATAGGCCGTGCGGCAGGGGTAGGTATGCGGAATGAAGTTCTTTTCCTTGGTGAGGAAGAAGGTTGAATCCATCTTCCCCTCCATCGGCATGTCAGCGACATTATACTCCGCCGCCTGCAGCGGGGTGACTTGCCAGTAAGGAAGGGGGGTGCCAGTTTGCAGCATGGTTAGCGCAGCTCCGAAATTGCGACAGGGCTCACATCATTGTAGGCTTGGTTCTCGCCGGTCATCCCCCAGACAAAGGCATAGGGGCCTGTGCCCGCCCCCATATGGATCGACCATGCAGGCGACATGATAATATCGTTATCCGCGACAACGAGGTGACGGGTATTGTCCGGCCGCCCCATGAAATGCATCACGCGATCTTCGGCTGCGAGGTCGAAGTAGCAATAGGCCTCCATCCGGCGCTCGTGCAGATGCGGCGGCATCGTGTTCCAGATCGAGCCGCGATCCGGATCGGTGATCCCCATCAACAGCAGGCAAGACGGCGCGACTTCAGGGTGGATATACATCGCCAGCGAGCGCTTGTTGCTTTTCGCGGCATCGCCCAGCTCGATCACCTTGGATTGGGCGCGGGTGATCAACCGCGTTGGAATGTCGGCCCCTGCGGGCACCGAATTCATGTAGAAATGCGGCGGGATGTCTGCGGCATCGGCCCCCATCGTGACGCTTTTCGTGCCGCGCCCGATATAGAGCACATCGCGATTGCCGAGCGCATGGCGGGTGCCATCCACCTCGATCCAGCCTGCGCCGCCGAGATTGGCGATCCCCATTTCGCGGGCGTCAAAGAAGAACGGGGTGCCGACATCGGCCCCGTCGCCGAAGGACAAGGGCGTATCGGTGGGCACAGCGCCGCCCACGATCATCCGATCAAAATGCGTATAGGCAAAGTTAATCTGCCCCGGCAGGAACATCGCCTCGACCATGAACGCATCGCGCAGTTTCGCTGTCGTCATCCCGTCGATCTGATCTGGCCCCGCGCCATATTTCTGCAGCATTCCCATCGGAAACCTCATTCTCGCATCTGTGCGAGCCGCGCGGATTGGATCACGCGGGCTCGTCAATCCTCGGGCTGAGCTGACAACGCAAGCACAGGCGATGGCCACCGCTTGCCGCGTGGCCCCCGTCGTTTTCCGGCGCTGTCGGGCAAAGCCCCTCCCATGAGGACGGATTCCCATCCGCCTCACATTTCCAGCATTCACATTAGGAAAATCATTGTGCAACATGTAAATTTTTTGCACTGTGGGCACAGCAACGATAGGAGCCGACATGGCAGCATCAGGCCGCACACGGATCAGCGATATTGCCCAAAAGCTGGGGATTTCGACGGCAACCGTTTCCCGCGCGTTGAGTGGAAATGGCTATGTCCGCGAGAATCTCGCGACCCGTATCCGCTCCGCCGCGATCGAGATGAACTATGCGCTGCCCTGCGCCACATCGGGGCAGCGCGCGTTGCTGGTCTCCTCACAAGATGCGATGATCGATTTCAAACGCAACCAGTTCACCATGTATGTGCTGGAGGGGCTGCGCGAGCGCGCGGACAGTCAGGAGATCACACTCGAGCCGCATATTTTCCAAGCGGATCATGGGTTTGAGGCCCTGCGCGAAGCGGCGGAGAGTGACGATGTGATCGGGCTTTTGCTGGTGTCGGTCGAGGATGCGACGCTGGATTTCGTGCGCGGCCTGAATGTGCCGACGGTTTTGGTGAATGGCGATGATCCGCAGATGCATCTGAGCTCGGTGACGCCTTGCAACAGATCGGCGGCGACGCTGGCGACGCGCTATCTGATGGATTTGGGCCATGAGCGGATCTTGTTCCTCAATCGTCCTGGCCGTCGCACAATCACCCGCAGGCTTGAGGGGTGGCGCGATGCTTTGGGCGCGACCTTTGATCCCTCTTTGGTTATCGACGTCAAAGATTGGACAGCCGAGGCGGCCCATGAGCGCGTCACTGAGGTGATCCAAAACGGGCTGGAGTTCACTGCGATTGTCGCGGCGGGGGATATTTTGGCGGCAGGGGCGATCACCGCGCTGCAAGAGGCCAAATTGAGCGTTCCGGCGGATGTCTCTGTGGTGGGTATCGACGGGCTTCCGCAGGGGCAATATATGTCGCCCGCACTCACCTCGATCCGCATTCCGATGCAGGCGGTGGGCGCGCTGTCGCTGGATCTTCTGATCGAGACCGCACGGCTGCGGACGGCGGAAGTGAATATGCCAGCCCGACGGATCGAGCTGGCCTGTGAGTTGGTCAAACGCGCCAGCACGGGGCCGCGCGAGGGTTGAGCGCCAATCAGCGCGCCATCCAGCCACCATCGACATTCAGCACCGCGCCGGAAATGTAATCCGATGCAGGGGCCGCGAGGAAAACGGCGGTTTCTGCAATATCTTCGGACTTACCCCAACGCCCCGCCGGAATCCGGTCAAGGATCGCCCTCGAACGCTCGGGATCCTCGCGCAGGGCTTGGGTGTTATTGGTCGCGATATACCCGGGCGCGATGGCATTCACGGTGATGCCCTTGGCTGTCCATTCATTCGCCAAGATCTTGGTCAGCCCTGCGACGGCATGTTTCGAGGCCGTGTAGGAGGGCACGCGGATGCCGCCTTGGAAGGAAAGCAGCGAGGCGATATTGACGATTTTCCCCGTGCCGCCGCGCGCGAAGACCTGCCGCGCGAAGGCTTGGCAGGTGAAGAACACGGCCTTCGCGTTGATATCCATCACCGCGTCCCAATCCTCTTCGGAGAATTCCACGGACTCCTCGCGCCGGATGATGCCGGCGTTATTGACGAGAATGTCGATCTCCTGCGCGTCAAACAGCGCAGCGCCGGCTTTAGGATCGGAAAAATCAACGATTACCTCGCTGGCCTTGCCGCCCGCTGCGGTGATCGCCGCGACGGTCTCCGCGCTGCTGCGGCGTCCGGCGCAGATCACAAACGCGCCTGCACGTGCCATGGCCTCTGCGATAGCCTGCCCAATTCCGGTATTTGCGCCCGTCACCAGCGCGCAGCGCCCGCTCAAATCGAATGCGTTCATTAGCTTTCTCCTCGTCTTGGGCAGCGCTGTCCTGCGCCGCCCCTTATCATCACATCAGCCCGAGCAAGCGCGGCAGCCCCAGCGTGAGCCACGGCACATAGGTCACCAGCATCAAGGCGATGCTCGTGGCAAAGAAGAACGGCAGGATCGGGCGCACCACTTGCTCGATCCGCAGGTTCGCCACAGCGCAGCCGACAAACAGCACGCTGCCGACGGGCGGCGTCATCGAGCCAACCCCGAGATTGAAGATCATCACAATCCCGAGGTGAACCGGGTCCATCCCGATGGAAACCGCAATCGGCAGGAAGATCGGGGTGAAGATCAGAACCGCAGGCGTCAGATCCATGAAGAAGCCGATGACGAGCAGGCTCAGGTTCATGATCAGCAGGATCACCAGCGGATTCTCAAACGTCAGGATACCTTCGGCAATCACATCAGGAATGCCCGCGATGGTCATGACATAGGACATAATCCCTGAGGCGGCGATCAGGAACAGGATCGAGCAGCTTGTAATCGCGGCACTTTTCAGCGCGCCGATATACTCGCGCCATGTCGCCATCCGGTAAAGGAGCGAGAGTGCAAAGGAATAGAACACGGCGACGGCGGCGCCTTCGGTCGCGGTAAACGCGCCAATTGCGATCCCCCCGATCACCAGCACCACCATCAGCAATGACGGAAGTGCCTGCCAGACAGTGTGAATGATTTCCGGCATCGTCGCGCGCCGCTCACTGCGGTAGCCACGGCGCATCGCGATGATACTGACCGCAATCATCACCGAAAGGCCCATCAGCAAACCCGGAATATAGCCCGCCATGAACAGGGCGGAAATCGAGGTGCCGCCCGAGACCAGCGAGAACAGGATCAACGGGCCGGAAGGCGGAATCAGGATTCCTGTCGGGGCGGAGGCGATGTTGACCGCCGCCGAGAACCGCGGATCATACCCCTCTTTGAGTTGCAACGGCCCCATCACCCCGCCAACTGCGGCCGCGGCGGCGATGGACGAGCCCGAGATCGACCCAAACAGCATATTGGCGATGACATTGGTATGGGCCAGCGCGCCCGGCATCCGCCCGCCCATCAGTTTGGCGAGATTGATCAACCGGATCGCGATCCCGCCCTTGTTCATGATATTGCCCGCCAGCACGAAGAACGGGATCGCCAGCAGGGTAAAGCTATCGATGCCGGAGAACATCTTTTGCGCGCCAACGAAATGTACGACATCGCTCGGGAGATAGGCCAGCCCGACGAGTATGGAAGAGACCCCGATTGCAACGGAAATTGGTGTGCCAATCGTGAGAAGCCCGAAGAACAGCACGAAGAGGACAACCGCCGCCCCTGCGGGATCCTGCATATAATTGATCATGAATTCCATATCAGAGCGCCTCCTCAGACTCTGCGACGGGGCTGATACGGCCCGATGCGATGAGCAAACAATTCACCACTTGCAACGCGATGATCAGCGCGGCGGAAACCGGCACCGCGAGGTAAATCAGGCCCATCGGCACCTGCATGATCGGGGAGTATTGTGTCATCGCGGATTGGCTCGCCTGCCAGCCACCGATCAGCATCGTCAGGGTCGCGAAGGCGATGGTGATCAGCCCGTTGAAGACCGCGATCACCCGCTGCAGCCATGCGGGGCAAAGATAGACGACGAGTTCGAGCGAGAGATGCTTGCGCGTGCCGAAGCAATAGGCGGTGCCGAGCAGCGCCATCCAGATCATCGTGAAGCGCAGGGTTTCTTCAGTGAACAGGGCGGGGGTGGCCAAGACATAGCGGGTGAACACCTGCCAAAGCATCAGGCACACCATCCCCACCAATAGCACGGATATCAGCGCCAGCAGCGCCCGCTCCAATATGCGTTTCAGTTTCAACACTTCCTCGTCTCCTCCGCCGAAGTCACGTTTTGCCGCACAGCGATGGCGATGCATGGCATCCAGCCAAAGGCGCCTCCCGCGCCGTGATCGGGCGATGTTTGCGGTGCGGACGGCGTTTGTGCAACATGAAAAATATATACACATTCCGCTGCAAGCCTCGCTCAAAATCCGACGCGCTGTCATGTGTATTTTGCGTGGCTTCTCTTCGCGGAGGCTCCTCAGAAATTAAAGCATTATATGTCAGATAGATAAGAGGAGCGTTTTTGAGCAGACCTCCCTTCTCAGGGATATGTATAAATTTTACATGTAGCAAAATAATTTTCACATGGCATCTTGCGACCACATGCAGCGGAGGAGGATCCCTGCACATCGTTTCGCACGCCGCTAAAGTCCGGCATGCCATCTAGGGAGGACTACATGAAGTTTCGTATTTTCGCCTGCGCTCTTTCCGCCGCAGTTGCCCTCACGGCGGGGACCGCCAGCGCCAATGTCCGTCTGCGCTTGGCGAACTCGCTCTCCGATGATCACCCGACCAGCCAAGCGCTGAAATCCTTCGCCGATGAAGTCGCCGAGCGCACCGATGGCGAGGTCACGATCCGGCTGTTTCTGAACGGCGTTCTGGGCAGCGAGGGCGAGACGCTCGAGCAACTCAAGAACGGCGCGCTGGATATGACCCGCGTGAGCGCCGGCAATCTGGAGAATTTCGATCCGATCTTCAAAGCCTTCACCCTTCCCTACATCTTCAAAGGCGAAGATCATTTCTACCGTGTGATGACGGGGCCGATTGCGGATGAAGTCTATCAGGCGACGCGCGACAGTGGCTTTACCGGCCTGACCTTCTTCGACAGCGGCGCGCGTTCGTTCTACACCAAGAGCAAGCCGATTGAGACGCCCGCCGATCTTCAGGGGCAGAAAATCCGCGTTCTGAACTCCAACAGTTCGATCCGCATGGTGGAGATGATGGGCGGCACGCCGACCCCGATGCCCTATGCCGAAATCTACACCGGCTTGCAGCAAGGTGTGATTGACGGCGCGGAAAACAACATCACCGCGCTGACCATCGGCCGCCATGGCGAAGTCGCGAAATTCTACAGCCAAGACGAGCACTTGCGGATCCCAGATTTCCTCGTGATCTCGAATGCGGCGGAAGAGAAGCTGACCGACGAGCAGAAGGTGATCGTCAAAGAGGCCGCCGTGCATGCGACGGAAGCTTTCCGTGAGATCTGGGCCACCGCCGTCGCCGATGCGACCACGCAGGCCGAGGCCATGGGCGTCACCTTCGTGACCCCCGATCAGGCGCCATTCCGCGAGAAGGTGAAGCCGCTTCTCGATGAATATCGTGAAAGCCCCGAATTCGGCACCTTGCTCGGCCAGATTCTGCAAACCGAGTAATCGACCCTGACTGCCATTCCCAAGACAAGACAGCGAGACCCCAGAATGACCACCGATACACTCAGCCTCAAGGGCGAGCTTCAGCAGAATATTGCCAAAATCGTGGCAGGGCTTCGCGGCCTGCGCGCTGATGGCCGCTTTGACGAGCCGAACCTTGATGGCACGGCGGGGGATTACGTCAGCTTTGATAGTTGGGAGTGGCCGCAGGGGGTTGGGCTATACGGCATTGCTCAACTCTGGCTGCAAACGGGAGATGAGGGCGCACGCGCCCTCCTCGAGGATTGGTATAACAAGCAATTTGCCAAAGGCTTGCCGACCCTCAACGTGAACACCACCGCGCCGATGCTCGCTCTCTCCCTGCTCTGGAAAGAAACCCGCGATCCCAAATGGGGCGCGGCGTTGCAAGACTGGGCAGAGCGGGTCTTGGCTGAGGCGCCGCGCACGGCCTCGGGTGGTTTCCAGCACGATGTTTCTGACAAGGTCAACGATGGCGAGATGTGGGATGATACCCTGTTCATGCTCGCGCTGTTCCTTGCAAGCTATGGCCAAACTTCGGGCCAAAAAGAACTTGTCGATGAGGCGAGCTTCCAGTTCCTCATTCACACCCATTACCTATGCGAGCGCGAAACCGGCCTGTGGTTCCATGGCTGGACCTTCGATGGCAATCACAACTTTGCCCGTGCGCGTTGGGCGCGGGGCAATTCGTGGATCTCGGCGGGGATTTTGGATCTGCTCGATCTCGCGGACCTTGCGCCCTCGGATCGGCGCTTCCTGCTTTGGGTGGTGCGCGCCCAGCTTGATACCTTGCTTGGCTATCAGACCGAGAGCGGCGCATGGCGCACATTGGTGGATGATGAAACCTCTTATGAGGAAATCTCGGCCACGGCCGCCATCGGCTATGCGCTGCTCAAAGGCTATCGCCTCGGCCTTGGTGACGAGCGCTGGAAGGTCGGCGGCCTCAAAGCGCTCGGCGCGGTCCAGCGGCATATCGGGGCGGATGGAATGGTCCAGCAAGTGTCTTATGGCACGCGCATGGGGCATGATCTGCAATTCTACCGTGATATTCCAATCCATCCGACAGGCTACGGCCAGTCGATGGCTCTGCTGTGCCTCG
>Ga0070752_1003269_pt1 | contig 9993 bp, 8 predicted proteins | sample VirMetDEL_Aug_30_FD_77440 | JGI IMG/M metagenome (GOLD analysis project Ga0070752, IMG submission 77440) | Aqueous microbial communities from the Delaware River and Bay under freshwater to marine salinity gradient to study organic matter... | ecosystem: Environmental > Aquatic > Marine > Coastal ... | reverse complement strand
GGCCTCGGTGGTGGCCGTGCCGGTCATCCCGCCGAGCTTATCATAGAGACGGAAGTAGTTCTGGAAGGTCACGGACGCGAGGGTGACGTTCTCGGGCTGGATTTCCACGCCCTCTTTCGCCTCAATCGCCTGATGCAGCCCGTCCGACAGACGACGGCCCGGCGTCATCCGGCCAGAGAATTCATCAATCAGCACCACTTCGCCATCACGGACGATGTAGTTTTGATCGCGGAAGAACAGCTTATGCGCCCGAAGCGCCTGCGTGACATGGTGCACGACAGTCGTCGATTCTGGATCATAGAGCGAGCGGCCTGCAGGCAGGACACCCGCCTCAGACAGGCGCTTCTCGAGGAACTCGTTGCCCTCTTCGGTATAGGTCGCGGAGCGCGCCTTCTCGTCGAGTTTGAAATGCTCGGGCTGGATCTCTTCCATGAACTTATCAAGCGTCACATAGAGATCCGAGCGATCCTGACTCGGGCCGGAGATAATCAGCGGCGTGCGGGCCTCGTCGATCAGGATGCTATCCACCTCATCGACAATCGCATAGAAGTGATCGCGCTGCGCCATTTCCGCGATGGAGCCCTTCATATTGTCCCGAAGGTAATCGAAGCCCAGCTCGTTATTGGTCGCATAGGTGATATCTGCGCGGTAGGCGGCGCGTTTCTCATCCTCGGGCTGGTAGGGGTAGACAACCCCCGTCGTCAGCCCCAGCGCGCCGTAGACTTTGCTCATCCATTCCGCGTCGCGTTTGGCGAGGTAGTCGTTGACGGTGACGATGTGCACGCCTTTGCCCGCCAGCGCGTTGAGATAGGCGGGGAAGGTCGCAACGAGGGTTTTGCCCTCGCCCGTCTTCATCTCCGCAATATTGCCTTGGTGCAGGAAGATCCCGCCCATCAGCTGTGTGTCAAAGGCCCGCAGCCCGAGCGCGCGCTTGGCGGCCTCACGGCAGTTCGCGAAGGCTTCCGGCAGCAGCGCATCGAGGCTTTCGCCTCCTATCGCCCGCGCCGCCAGTGCTTCGGTGCGTTCCTTGATCTGCGCATCCGTCAGTTCTGCGAACTCCGGCTCAAGCGCGTTAATCTTCGCGACAAGCGGACGAACCGATTTGACTTTGCGATCGTTGGGTGTGCCAAAAACTTTTTTGGCGAGCGTTCCGAGGCCCAGCATGTTTTCTCCGCGGGTTCCTGACCATTTCGTGTCTTGCGTGCCCTTGTTCGCACCTGCGCGCCCGCCTAGAACAGCAAACGAATAAAGGGCGGGACAAACTACAAGACCCTTGGCGATGTAAGCGCCGCCCGTCACAGTGTCAACGCCGCGGGAGACCGCGGGCCATCCGGAGTTGCTCGAATGCCGATGATTTCCAACGTAAAGATGTCTTTTGCCGCGCTCAGCCTGATCGTTGCTGGGTTTGCAGCACCTGTTTGGGCCGATGAGGCCGCAAAAGACCTGACCGCCGATACCGTTGTCGCAACCGTGAACGGCACCGAAATTACGCTGGGCCATATGCTCGCATTGCGCGATAGCCTGCCGCAGCAATACCTCTCGCTCGATGATAAAGTGCTGTTCGAGGGCGTTCTGGAGCAATTGATCCAGCAAACCGCCCTCGCAGAAGAGCGCGAAGCCGAGATCACCAAACGCGACAAGCTGATGATCGAAGTGGATCGCCGCGCTTATCTCTCCAGCGCCGTTCTCAACCATATCGCGGAATCCGCAATCACCGAGGAAGCCGTCAAAGCAGCCTATGACGCGAAATACGCCAGCGTAGAGCCTTCGCGCGAATATCACGCGGCACATATCCTCGTAAAAACCGAGGAAGAGGCCAAGGCAATCCATGAGGCAATCGTCGGCGGTGCCGATTTTGCCGAACAAGCCAAAGAGCATTCGCTCGACGGATCGGCCGCCAGCGGTGGCGATCTGGGTTGGTTCCCGCTTGAAGCTATGGTCGAACCGTTTGGGAAAGCCGTCGCAGGCCTAAAGGCAGACGAGGTTTCCGAGCCGGTGCAGACGCAATTTGGCTGGCATATCGTCAAACTCTTTGAAGATCGTCTGGCGGAAGCCCCGAAAATCGAAGATGTTCGCGAAGAAATCGAGGGCGAAGTTCGGGCGGCTGCCGTAGAAGCCCATGTCGCCAAAATGATGGAGTCGACAAAAGTCGAGAAAATGGTGGACGGGATGGATCCTTCGGTCTTGCGCTCGACGGATATTCTCACAGACTGATTTCGAAAACGAACGCCAGCGCCGCAGCGCATCGGGAGAGTGAGATATGGGAATGAAGAAGTGGAAGGCGAAAGCCAAAGAGCTGAAAGCCGAACTTAAATCGGCAAAGAAGGCGGTAAAGAACGGGGCGAAAGCCGCGACATCTGCCGCTGCAGCAAAGGCGGCACCCGTCAAAAAGGTATCGCTTGTTTCTCCTTTGGCGCCTGCCGCTTTCCCCGATCTCCCGATGATCGACGGTGTCGAATTCGCGTCGGCGCAAGCGGGTATCAAATATCAAGGTCGCAGTGATGTGACCTTGATGAAAGTCGCGGCTGGCTCGACGATTGCGGGGGTGTTCACCACCTCCTCAACCCGCGCCGCCTGCGTGCATGATTGCCAAGCCAAGCTGGCGCTGAAGCCGGACGAAACCGCAGGCGCGGCGATCATCGTGAACTCGGGCAATGCCAACGCCTTCACTGGCGCAATCGGTCAGGCCTCGGTCGATGCGGTGACGGGCGCCGTCGCGAAAGCAGCAGGCGTGCCTGCGAGCCGCGTGTTCTCCTCCTCCACCGGCGTGATTGGTGAGCCGCTTCCGCATGACCGGATCGTTGCCAAGGTTGAAGAGCTGACCGCAGGGCTGGATGCGGGCGGCATCGAGGCCGCTGCGCGGGCGATCATGACAACCGATACCTTCCCCAAAGGCGCTTGCGCCGAGGTTGAGGGAGAGGGCGGTGTGATCCGCATCGCAGGGATCGCGAAAGGCTCGGGCATGATCGCGCCGAATATGGCGACGATGCTGGTGTATCTCTTCACCGATGCGAAAATTCCGCAAAAGACGCTGCAAAAAATGCTCTCGCGTCAGGTGGATGATACGTTCAATGCGATCACGGTGGATAGTGATACCTCCACATCGGACGCCTTGATTATTGCCGCAACGGGCCGCTCAACAGCGGCGCCGATTGGCGATCTGCGCTCCAAGGTCGCGAAGGATTTCGAGGCCGCTCTGCGCGCCGTGATGATGGATCTCGCGCATCAGGTCGTGAAGGACGGCGAGGGGGCGACAAAGTTCGTTGAGGTCCGCGTGACGGGCGCTGCGACCCCGCGCGATGCGCATCTCATCGGGATGTCGATTGCCAACTCGCCGCTCGTGAAAACCGCGATTGCGGGTGAGGATGCCAACTGGGGCCGCGTTGTGGCAGCGGTCGGAAAATCCGGCGCGAAGGCGGAGCGCGATCTTCTCACGATTTCCTTCGGGGAGATGATTCTCGCCGAAAAAGGCTGGCGCTCGCCCGATTACGACGAGGCCGCCGCCTCGGCCTATATGAAGGGGCAAGAATTGGTGATCGGCGTCGATCTCGGGCTCGGGACCGCCGAGAAGTCGATCTGGACCTGCGATCTGACCCACCGCTACATCGATATCAACGCGGATTACCGTTCGTGAAACTACTGCTCGTCTCCGCTGTCGCACTGATCGACACTGAGGGCCGGATTCTGCTCGCACAGCGCCCCGAGGGAAAATCCCTCGCGGGCCTGTGGGAGTTTCCGGGTGGTAAGGTCGAGGCGGGCGAAACACCCGAGGCCTGTCTGATCCGAGAGCTGCACGAAGAGCTGGGGATCAATACTTGGGCCTCTTGCCTCGCGCCGCTGACCTTCGCGAGCCATAATTACGATGATTTCCACCTGCTGATGCCGCTCTTTGCCTGCCGGAAATGGGAAGGCATTGTGCAACCCCGTGAAGGGCAGAAGCTCGCTTGGGTCCGTGCGAAGGATCTGCGCGACTACCCGATGCCCCCCGCGGATGAGCCGTTGATCCCGATTCTTCGCGATTGGCTCTGATTGTTTCAAATTCGCCAGAAGTTGCGCCCCCTACAGCGTAATTGTGTCGAATTTGTTTGCGTTTTGTTAAGAATAGGCGACTATCAAAGCATTCTGGAGACTTGGGAGGGTTTCGAATGTTGCGGACTATCACCATCGGCAGTTGCGTTCTTGTGCAGGGCTTGTTTGAGCGCCAAAGCGACAGTGGTAAGATCGTTATCCGTGTTGGCGAGGCCTTGTTTGAAGGCCGCCCGATTGAACGTCTCAACGCGGTAATGCGCTGAGATAGATCATCATCTTGTATCAGTAATTCCTGACAAGTCAGGAGTAGGGGCGCTTAGGCGCCTCTTTTTGTACCGAGTTTCAACTGAATGAGCGTTATACGCGCAGCAAAAAGGGGGCCAATGGCCCCCTTTTCTTGTCGGTATCGCAAAGGATCAGAGCTTGCGCTCGACCTCCTCGCGCTCGAAGATTTCGATGACATCGCCAGGGCGGATATCGTCGTAATTCTCGAAAGCCATCCCGCATTCTTGGCCGGAAATGACCTCTTTGACTTCATCCTTGAAGCGCTTGAGCGTCTTGAGCGTGCCTTCGTGGATAACCACGTCTTCGCGCAGCAAGCGCACCCCAGCGGACCGGCGTGCAACGCCTTCCGTGACGATACAGCCAGCAACCTTGCCAACGCCGGTAACCTTGAACACTTCTTTGATCGCGGCATAGCCGATGAAATGCTCGCGCACTTCCGCTTTCAGAAGGCCCGAAGCCGCGGCTTTGATGTCATCCACCAGATCATAGATGATCGAGTAATAGCGGATCTCGACACCTTTCTGGTTCGCGGAGGCGCGCGCAGGCGCATTCGCACGGACGTTAAAGCCGATGACCGGTGCACCGGAAGCTTCGGCAAGGCCGATATCGCTCTCGGTGATCGCGCCAACACCCGAATGCAGCACGCGAACACGCACTTCGTCGTTGCCGACTTTTTCGAGCGCTTGCACAATCGCCTCGGTGGAGCCCTGCACGTCGCCTTTGACGACAACCGGCAGTTCCGCCACGCTCAGATCGGCCTTGGCTTTCGCCATCAGCTGTTCCAGCGTCGTCGCCGCACCAGCGGCAGCGCGCTTATCCTTGCTCGCTTGCTCGCGGTAATCTGCGATCTCGCGGGCTTGCGCTTCGGTCTCAACCACGTTGAGCACGTCGCCTGCTTCCGGAGTGCCGTTGAGGCCCAAGACCTCGACCGGCACCGAAGGCCCAGCTTCTTTGACGCGTTCGCCTTTGTCGTTGATGAGCGCGCGGACCTTGCCCCACTTCTCGCCGACGACGAAGATATCACCCTGACGCAAAGTCCCGTGCTGGATCAGAACAGTCGCAACCGGACCGCGGCCAACATCGAGTTTTGCTTCAATCACAGCACCCTGCGCGGAACGCGTCGGGTTTGCGCGCAGTTCCAGAACCTCTGCCTGAAGGGCAATCGCCTCCAGGAGTTCGTCCAGACCCGCTCCTGTTTTCGCGGAGACCTCAACGTCCTGCACGTCGCCCGACATCGCTTCCACAACAACTTCATGCTGCAATAGATCGGTGCGGACTTTTTGCGGGTTCGCCTCGTATTTGTCGATTTTGTTGATCGCCACGATCATCGGCACTTTCGCCGCTTTCGCGTGGTTGATCGCCTCAATCGTCTGCGGCATCACAGCGTCATCGGCTGCAACCACGAGCACCACGATATCCGTGACATTCGCGCCGCGCGCCCGCATCGAGGTGAAGGCCGAGTGGCCCGGCGTATCGAGGAAGGTCAGAACGGCACCCTTCTCGGTTTTCACCTGATAAGCGCCGATATGCTGGGTGATCCCGCCAGCTTCGCCGGAAACGACATTCGCCTTACGCAGCGCATCGAGCAACGAGGTTTTGCCGTGGTCAACGTGGCCCATGATCGTGACGATCGGCGGACGCACTTGGAGATCCTCGTCTTTGTCCTCGACCTTGTCGATCACCTGCTCGACATCGGAATCGGACACGCGAACGGCCTTATGGCCGAACTCTTCGATGATCAGCTCAGCCGTATCTGCGTCGATCGTCTGATTTGCGGTCACCATCATGCCCATTTTCATGAGCGCCTTGACCACATCCGCTGCACGCTCGGCCATCCGGTTTGCCAGTTCCGAAACCATGATGGTTTCAGGGAGCTGAACGTCGCGAACCATCTTCTCGGCTTTTTGGCCGAAGCCCATCGCTTTCTGACGCGCTTTTTCCTGCTTGCGCTTCATTGCAGCCATCGACCGCTGACGGCCGCCTTCGCCACCCGCCAGCGCCGCGCTCAGCGACAGCTTGCCGGAGCGACGGTTGTCATCCGCTACGCCCTTCTTCGCGCGATCCCGATCAGCGCCCGCGCGGTCATCGCGGTCACGGTCGATCTTGCGCGGTCCGGTCGTGGACACGCCTTTGGTTTCGGCGCGCGAAGCAGCGGCTTCGGCTGCGGCCGGATCCGCAGGGGCCGCGTCTTTCGCGGGGGCCTTGCGAACTTCTTCTTTTTTCTGCGCGCGCAGTTCGGCCTCACGGGCCTTGCGCTCGTCTTCATCCGCTTTCGCCTTGAGCGCTTCTTCACGCTCGCGATCTTCGCGTTCTTTCGCTTCGATCTCGGCACGACGACGGTTCCGCTCTTCTTCGCGGGCCTTTTCGTCTGCGGCGCGCGTGGCGGCCTCTTCGACTTCACGCGCTTTCGCGGCGTGGAGGGCCTTTAGACGGCGCTCCATTTCCGCATCGGAAATCCCAGCGGGGCGCTTGGAAGGATCGCCCAAGGAGGGGTTGCCCGAAGAAGATTGTTTTGCGCCCGGTGCGGCGCCCGGCTTGGGCACCACCACACGCTTGCGCTTCGTCTCAACAACAACGCTCTTCGTCCGCCCGTGCGAGAAGCTCTGCTTCACCGAACCGGGACGCCCGCCGCCAAGACCAAGGGGTTTTTTACCGTCTGTATCGCTCATGCCGTCTTCGTATCCTTCCCGACGAGTATCTCGCCGCACTGCTTGCGCAAGCCCGTAAGCTTCGCCGCTTCTTCGATGACGCGCTGGGTGAGTGCACCCTTGGCAAGCGCGCCGTGTATCGCATGATCCCGCCCAAAAGCCAAACCCAATTCGGAGGCGGTCAAACAACCGAACCAACGCCCGCCTTCGGGCGTCCAGAGTTTGCCTTTTCCACGCTCGGAACCATCCGATGCCTGAAGCAGAACTTTGGCGCGGCCCTCAGAGAGCCAGCCTTTAACCTTTTCGAAGCCGATCACCGCACGGCCCGTTTTCCGGACCATCGACACCAACTCCACAACCCGATGTGCCTGACCTTGCTCGACAAGATCTGCCAGCCCCTCGGGCACCGTTACCGCCGTTTTCGCCGCGCGGGCAAACAGGCCCTTGGTCGCAGCTTTCGCGATCAGCTCTTTATCAGCCGTGACCCAGATCCCCCGACCTGGCAGCTTTTGCGCCAGATCGGGATAGATCATGTTGTCAGGGCCCAGAACAAAGCGGATCATCCCAAACTTGGGCTGAACCTCTCCCGAAACGACGCAACGCCGTTCCGGATCTTCCCGATCTTTGTCTTGGCCACCACGGCTCATAGCGTCACCCGAGGATTAAACCTCGGCCTCCTCTTCGCCTTCAACAGGCTCTTCTTCCTCAACTTCCATCTCGGTGGGATCAACCCAGCCGAGTTGAACACGCGCGGTCATGATCAAGGCTTGCGCCTCTTCGAGCGACACATCGAATTTCTCGAGAATGCCCTCGTCCTTATGGCGCGCGCCATCAACGGTCGTCCAACCGCCTGCCAGCTCCCAATCGGCACAGGTCGCGAAATCTTCCAACGTTTTCACGTCATCTTTCGCGAGAGCTTCGATCATTTGCGGCGTCAGGCCTTCGAAATCGAACAGCGATTGCTCGACGCCCAGCGCCGTTGCTGCCTCGATGGCCTTGCGGTTTTGTTCTTCGATCACATCGCGGGCACGGGCTTGCAGCTCGCCTGCGGTGCCCTCGTCCACGCCTTCAATCGCCAGCAGCTCGTCGAGATCGACATAGGCAACTTCCTCCAGCGAGGTGAAGCCTTCTGCCACCAGAAGCTGGGCAAAGAACTCGTCCAAATCAAGGGAGTCGACGAACAATTTCGTCCGATCCGCGAATTCGGCCTGACGGCGCTGCGATTCTTCGGCTTCCGTGAGGATGTCGATATCGAGGCCGGTGAGCTGGCTCGCCAGACGCACGTTCTGGCCGCGACGGCCGATGGCGAGCGAGAGTTGCTCGTCCGGCACGACGACTTCGATCTTGCCGGCTTCTTCGTCGATCACAACTTTCGACACTTCCGCCGGCTGCAATGCGTTGACGAGGAAGGTCGCCTGATCTTCGTTCCACGGGATGATGTCGATCTTCTCGCCTTGCAGCTCGCCGACCACGGCCTGAACGCGCGCACCGCGCATACCGACGCAAGCGCCGACCGGATCAATCGAGCTGTCATTCGAGATCACAGCAATCTTCGCGCGCGAACCCGGATCACGGGCCACGGCTTTGATATTGATGATGCCGTCATAGATTTCCGGCACTTCCATCTTGAAGAGCTCGGCCATGAACTGCGGATCGGTGCGCGACAGGAAGACCTGCGGGCCACGCGCTTCGCGGCGCACGTCTTTGACATAGGCACGGATCCGGTCGTTCGGGCGATAGCTTTCGCGGCCGATTTTCTCGTTCCGGCGCAAGATAGCTTCCCCGCGGCCGATATCGACGATCAGGTTGCCGTATTCTTCGCGCTTCACAAGGCCATTGATAATCGTGCCCTTGCGATCTTTGAACTCTTCGAACTGACGATCCCGCTCGGCTTCGCGCACGCGCTGCAGGATAACCTGCTTCGCCGATTGCGCCGCGATACGGCCCAGCTCCACCGGGGGAACTTCGTCGATGATCTCTTGGCCCACTTCGGGATGCGAGAAATACTGCTTCGCCTGTGCGACGGTCAGCTCGGCCTGGTAGTTTTCAAGCAGATCATCCTCAACGACTGTGCGCACACGGGTAAAGGTCGCGCGGCCGGTTTTGCGATCGATCGACACGCGAATGTCCATCTCCGCGCCGTAACGCGATTTCGCGGCGCGCGCGAGGCTGTCTTCCATCGCCTGGATCACGAGATCCGGATCGATCATTTTCTCGCGGGCAACAGCCTCAGCGGTTTGCAGAAGTTCGAGCTGGTTGGCAGAGGTGATTGCCATTTCACGCCTCCTCGGAAGGGTCAGAATCGGTATCGTTTACAATCTCGTCGAAGTCCTCTTCGTCGATCACACCCGCCGCTTTTTTCTGGCGGAGCATCTCGGCGATGAGCTCATCGGTCAGGATCAGCTTTGCGTCAGACAACCAGTCGAACTCGAGCCCGATGGTCAAAGGCGCGCCCGCCTCCTCGATCTCAATCAGCACTTCATTGCCTTCGGTGCCCCGAAGGAAGCCTTTGAACCGACGACGGCCGTCGATCAGCTCGGTGGTCTCGATCCGCGCCTCGTAATCCGCCCAAGCGTCGAAATCTTTCAAACGCGTCAACGGACGGTCGATCCCCGGCGAGGAGACTTCAAGGTGGTAGTTATCTTCAATCGGATCCTCGACATCGAGCACGGCAGACACCGCAGTCGAAATCTTAGCACAATCGTCGACGTTAATCCCGCCGTCCGGACGATCCGCCATAATTTGCAACGTGGCCGTGCGGCCGCCTTGCAAGCGGATGCGGACCAGCTCGTAGCCCAGCCCCTCAATCGCGGGGGTGACAATCTCTGCCAGACGCCGGTCAATGGCGGTCTTGGCGATCAGCTCGGTCATATCCGATCCTCTGACTAAATCACGTGGCGACCCGCAAATGAAAAACGGGCCCTAGCGGCCCGTTGCATCTGTCCGGTGGGCCTCAGGTTTGGACCCTGAAACGCCGCTGTTGAAGGCCATATAGGCGAAAATAACTGAGTCTGCAAGCGATCTGTCACGC
>Ga0070752_1003266_pt1 | contig 9998 bp, 20 predicted proteins | sample VirMetDEL_Aug_30_FD_77440 | JGI IMG/M metagenome (GOLD analysis project Ga0070752, IMG submission 77440) | Aqueous microbial communities from the Delaware River and Bay under freshwater to marine salinity gradient to study organic matter... | ecosystem: Environmental > Aquatic > Marine > Coastal ... | reverse complement strand
GTCAAATATATCTCCTACTGAAGTAGTGCTTATCTGTTCGTGATATTCTGCGAGTCGTAAAAGAGTATTAACGACATTGTTATAAGTTTTATTTTTAACCATTTCTTTTTACTTTATTTTGTGAGTTCAAATCTGTTTCATAACTAAGCCAAGTCAAACACTCTAAAAGACTCAAGTTTGTAATACTTTCTAATTTACTAATATCCTCTCCGCACAACCTGTGCATCACTCCAAACCATCCCCACTTACTTGCGAAGTCTTCACTAGCTACTGAGTCTTCGTTTCCTTCAGCCGCTGAATCAAATATGATGGCATAATCTCGGACAACACCTTCCCTAAAGTGTAAAAAAAAACCAATGCACTTTGCACTTGTTCAGCTGACATCTGTTTCATTTCTTCAGCTCTGAGCCGAATATCTCCATCATACGAGTCAATTATATAAATGTCATTCTTCTTTAGTTTAATAGGTCTGTAAAGGACAGCCATTAATTCAGGAAGACTTGAGTCTATTCCGTTCTTGATGAACTGCTCAATGTCTGCGTATTCTCCTAAACTAATAGAATCTAAGTCAGGGTGGAATCCGTATTCAACACCGTTAATCTCTATAATCCTTTTAAGCTTTGTATCTTGCTTTTGTTGAAGTTCACCTACCTTACTCATTATAACTGCAACATCTGATAAGGATAGTTCCTTTATTAACTGCTTAGGAATGTCTGATAGTGCTGCTATTGTTTCTGTTGCTTCTTCAGTCTTTGTACCTGTTTCAAAGTCAATAAGTTTAAGCCAGGTAGACAGAGTAACATCTGACCAACTGTTAATTAGTTTAAACTCTTTTACTTTGCCTTCTTTTTTAATTTTGACTTTCATACACTATATAATAGAAATTTGTTGTTTTTAGTTTAACGATTTTTTTTACTGCACATAGTACCTACCAAAGTTACTATCTATCTCGTAAAACATTCTCATAGCTAAAGCATCAGCATAATCAGGAGAACGACCTAGAATAGATTTAACTGTATCTTTAGGAATTATCTGTAGTTTGTTATCTTTATCTGCGTCCTTAGTTCTGACTTGTTCTAGCTCCTCAGTTATGTAATTCTTAACATTTACATCTGAACAACTTACTCCTATCTGCCCTTTGTTTATTTGGTCTGCTAATTTGTAATAGCATTGAGTCTTTAAGTTCTGATAGTTCTCTCCTTTTATAGGTCTAGCATTATTTGTAAATCCTTGACATCTTAAGTAATCTTTAACACCACCACCCACACCATCTTCATCTACTATAATATTTCTAAGATTAACTCCGTTCTCTTGTTGTAGTTTCTTAATCTCGTCCACAACCTCATTTACAGCCGATTTAAGGATAGTTCTTATATATCTAATGTGTAACCCTTGCCAAAGCATTATCACTGTCTTATCGCTTCCAAATCGTGCTACATCACAAGTTATGTATTTATCACCTTCTATTCCTTTTTGACTAAACATACTCATAATAGAATTGTAGTCAATAAGACTATCAGCTGTTGCGTCATATTCCCAATTACCAAATAGAAGTCTTTGCTTACTTAATTCATCTAATTGAGATAGTTGAGTTTCATAATGCTTAGATATATAAGTGTTATCTATAACTAAAGACTGAATGAACTTTCTGTAGTTTTTTATTGTATTGTCTTGAGCAGGTCTGTAATACTCTGAGTACACCCAATTCTTAGCAGGATTACAAGTCATTAATAACTTAGGTATTAATCCATTCTCATCAAGTTTGTATCTAAGTCTTGAAGCTACTACATTTTTTGCCTTCTCTGTTATTTGGTTTGCTTCATCAATAAAAGCTCCTGTTATTTCTAATGAACCTAAGCTATCAAAGTTTCTGTCTGATGGGTATAAGAATAAGTCCTTTAAGATTATCTCAGAACCATTGTAAAAAGTTATCACATTACTTGATCCATTAAAAGTGTAGTCCTTTATGGCTTTTAACTTCCAAGCAGTGCATACTTCAAAGAATGTATTTAGTGTAGTCTTTTTTAATGCGTCTAATTTAGACCTACCCATCAAGTATCTAGTCTTAGGATATTGAATACACATTAAGATTAAATAACTTACACCTACCCAAGACTTACCTCCTCCTGCTGCACCTCCAAATAATACTTCTTTAGTGCTATCATCAAATAGATACTTTAAACACTCTTTTTGCTTAGGTGTAAATTCAGGACTAATCTCCAAGATTTATATTTATTTTAATTCTTTCATCACCTGAAGTTAGGTCTATTTCTTGCTTCTCATTGTAGCCACGCTTACGACCTCTTGTTCTTAAAAAGAATGTAGTGGCTGTTGTGTTCCCTTCTTTTATTTGTTTCTTTAAACTTGTTTCAGCAAAGTCTATAAACTTACTATCAATGTCATCAACTGCTTTCTTGTATTCATCATCACTATTATACCAAGCGTAATGTCTGCTTCTTGTTGTCTCTGCTTTTTCACAAGCCTCTGTTACTATACCTAATGACATCTCTAGTGCTGCTAGTAGCTTCTTTTTGCCCTCCTATGTCCTCTTTTGTTCTGTTTCCATATTATATAATAGAAATTATTCGTATTCATTTGGTAGCATTAGTCTTATGCCTAATTCAGTTATTGCCCACATTCTTATTTGGTCTGCATATATCTCAAAGGCTTTGCTATCCATTCTAGCAGTAGACTTGACTACTTGGATTCCTACATTTCTATCGTTTATCTCTATGCTATTCCATTCACTTGAGAACTTGACCTTTAGCAAATCGTGAATTTCGTCAGGGAAGTAGCCTAGTTCGTTAGACAAGACTTGTACGATACAACTCCAGTAATAGTTATTCTGCATATTGCTTCTTGTGTTTCTTTGTTTCTTAACATCTACTAAATAGTCATTGCCTAATTCCTTTAAATAGTTTATTAGGGTTTGCTTATCTTTATCACACTTTATCACGAACTTCATTAGTCAAAGGATTCATTGATTCCTCTTTCGCCTACTAGCTTTTCCTTTGCTCCTGCCCATAAGTTATCTCTCCTCTTGCTTAGACTTGGCTCTGTTCTTTGAAGTGTAGGTATACCTTCTGTTGGTACGCTATCCATATATTTACCACAACTACACTCAGCTTCTTTACAAACCCATTTCTTATCTCTTAATACTATTGTAGCCTTAGATATTTCTTTACTTTCTTTTCCACATTCGCAAGTGTATAGTGTCATATTAAAATAATTCCTCTTGATTAATAACTTCCCTTCTTACAATACCTAACATAGTTTCAAATATTGTTTTTCCTGCCTCATAGTCTACTAGGTTTCTTGCTATTTTTAATCTTCTTTGGTTTCCTTTATATTTTGTAAAATCGTAATCGTGATATTTACCAAGTGAACCTATTTTAGATTCTTGTACTAATCCATTATCTTTTCTTTTACTTAATTCATTTGGTAAATTAAAATTAGTCCAATACAAATGCCTTCCTCTTTTTTTAGGATTAAACATTGGCTCATAATAAGGAATAACATTTTCAATTACATATTTTGATTTACAATGATGTTGTAAAAATATAATTTCCTCATAAAGTTTCATATCAGGGTAAATAGGTTTTTTACCATTAATACCAAACCCCCAATATCTAGACCTTGAATGACTTGGACAAGGTGGAGATGACCAAATGAAGTCAAACTCCTGGTAATGTTCTAATAGGTACTGGTGTGCATCTGTTACTATTACAGTATCATTTGGGAATCTCTCTTGATACAATCTAGCTAACTCAGGGTCTAATTCAATAGCAGTTACCTCTATATCTTCTTTTACTTCATTCCACTTGTATCTGTTACCACCTAGACAAGCATATAAATTTAATATCTTCATCTCTTTAGCTTATCAAGTTCAAACTCTAAGTGGTTAATTGCTTTCTGTATGCACTCAATAGGAGAGTCGTGTTTCCTATTTGCTCTTAGTAGATAAGTAACTGCCGTTCCTAGATTGTAAGATAAATCAAAGTCTTCAATGACTTTACGAGCTTCTATCTTGTATCGTCTTCCTATGTAGTAACTAGGTATTCTATTGTTTTTCATTTTGTTTTTTTATTTCTTCGTAAGTTCTATTTTTATCTAAGTTTTCCATATTCCAAAATAACTTATTATTTCTTCTGTTCTTAGTTCTTGTTTCTATTATGGTCATAAGAATAACTATAAAGAAAAATATTGCTGTTAAGATGCCTAGTAATGTAAATATAATCATTTTGATAAAAGTTTTAAAAGTTGGCTGCTAGTATAAATTCTATCTTCTCCATCATAGTTTTCATAGATGCAAGTAAAGTTGTCATCTTTCCAAGTCCACAAAGCTCTGACATTCTTTTTGATATTGTCTTTCAATATCCATTTAATTGTTTTGTATGTTCTTTCTAGTTCGGCCATATTACTATTATATTCATTATTACTATTTTAGTTTGTATTGGGGAGGCAACCACACCCCCCCTTTACTACCCAGGTCTGAAAAATTAAAGCTTTTTAGGTCTTACCCTTTATTGATTAATTATTTCCTGAGTATTCTTTATATATCTTTTTTATTCCATCAAAACAAGCTGCTATACAGCTACCGCAATTAGTTCCTGTTGAGTATGAAGTGTTATACAGAGTATTGTAAATCTCAATCATTTTCTTCTTTGCTCTTTGGTCTTTAGCTCTACCTGTTTTTAAGTCTTCCCAAAGTAATATAATCTCTGCTATTATTTCTTCAGGTATATCTGTTCTTACTTCTACCTCTGTTGTTTTATTCCAATACTTCTGAGGACATTCTTGACTTGATATTCTAGCTTTAACCTTCACAAAACATAAGCACCTCTTACATTGTCCTGAAGGCTTGAAGTAATATACGCAAGACTTACAAATGTTTATCCTATCTTCATATATATCTTTAGGTACAAAGAACTTATTCACTTAGCTTATGTTTTAATACTGCACCCCATTGCTTAGCCATTGCTTCAGCAACTCCTTTAAATGTTTTGCTACTTTCTTTTGCATTTTTACTAGTACCTCTACTATAACTCTGCCCTCTTTTTTTACCTCCTGTATTACTAGGAAGGTAAGGAGTGTAACTATCTATTGTTTCAGTTGGCTCTAACGGTTGTAAGTTTTTTAACCATAATAAAGTTCTCTTACTGTAAGGGTGTCCATATTCATAAGGCTGAACTGCCTGCGTGTGCATTGGTAATCCTACTACTTTTAATGGAGTAGGGTTTTCTACTGCAATATATTTTATTGGTGCATTTAACATTTTCATAAAGAAATCCTTTGCTTCTTGTGATTTTTCAAATCTATCCTTACTTAAATTTCCTGCTGTTGGAAACATCCATCTAGCACCTGCTTTACTCATAAATGTACAAGGAGGGTGAGCAATCATCATATCATATTTACCACTATATGCTTCTGCTATTGCATCTCCTTTAATGTGCCATTCAGGATAACCTCCACTACATTCTTGAATATCACAAGAATACGCTTCAATTCCAATCTTTCTAAACTCTTTAGCTACTGCTTGACTTTCTTCACACGCCACTAATACTTTCATAATTTATTCTCTTAGCTTATGTTTTAATTGTACTCTTACTTTATCTATTGTAGTGAATAAACTGTTTCTGCTTATTCCTGTCTTAGATGCTAGGCTGTCTAATGTATTGCCTTCGTAGTAATAAAGCTCAAATACTTTCTTATCATACCAAGTAAAGCCATCTAAAGCACTATCTATTTTTTCTAGGCTAGTCCATTGGTAACTGCTTGTTATTTCGTTAGGCAAGTTATATAGGTGTTTAGATGGTATTGTTTCCCCTGATTCCATTTCATCATAAGTAACTGCACTTGTTAAACTGTCAATGTGTGTGTAGTACTTCTTATACTTATAATAGTAATTACTTCTAGGACTTGTTAAAGCTCGTCTTAATGCAACTGCTCCATATCTTGTAATTCCTTGTATTCCATCTTTATCATAAATTTTCTTAATAACATCAGGATTTGCTTGTAGGAAATAAAGCATCAGTTCCTGCACAGCCTCATTGACCTCATTTTCATCAGAGGTTAATCCAAAAGCCATAGTCCTAAACTTATCTGATAGCTTTGATATTTCTAAATAAATCTCAGTCATTAAAATAGTTTATCTTGTTCAACTTTACTTTCATTAATAATTCCTAATGCTGAGTTTAAAATATGTAACCCTGTTTTTGGTTCTACACTATTTCTTAATGTTAATGCTGCTTTATATCTTGGTATTGGAATTCCTAAGTATTCTGACAACTCCTCTTTAGTGCTTCTTGATATATCAATATTCTTAACTTCTAAATTTGCTACATTAAAATTACTCCAAAAAGGGTGTCTTCCTATAATAAAACTAGGCTCAACTAAATAATCATAATATGGTATTACATTTTCAATTACATACTTTCCCTTAAACCAAGACTTTAGTAAAATAATTTGTTGATATAATGCAACATCTGTGTATTGCTTTGTGTTTTGACTATAACATAACTTGCTATGAGTTGGGCAAGGTGGACTAGACCATATAAAATCAAACTCTTTATAGTGTTCAAGAAGATAATAGTGAGCATCTGTTATAATAACTTTATCATTTGGAAACTTACTCTTGTAAATTCCTGCTATTTCAGAATTAATTTCTACAGCTGTGATGTCGTGTTCTTCTCCCCACAAATGTCTATTACCTCCTATTCCTGCATATAAATTTAGTATCTTCATTCTTTAATTGGTTCTATCTTATCAATCTTATTTACTGTTTCCTGTGTTAGTTCTTCTAGGACAACTCTGTATGCTCTCACTACTGCTGCATTACTTCTTGTTTCTACTCCTGCAAAAAATCCGTTTGTAGCTACTGCTAAGTTTATAGGTATAATAGTTAACCATTCCCAAAATAAATTTTCTCTGTCGCCTTGTCCATATCCATTATGATATTCTATTATAATTTGTACAACCTCTAAGTAATTTTCGTATCTATTTTTGGTACTTACTTCTTTTGCGAAATCTTTACACATTGTAATATAAGTTTCTATTATTACTCGGTGTTCATTATTTGCGTAGATGGGTTCTGTCATACGCCAAAGATAATAAAAATGTTACTGTATTCCTTTTTCTTCTTTTAAGTTTTCAACAAGGTTTTTGTAATAACTTATTTGTTCCTCATATTCTACTCTTGATACTTTATGAATAGTCCTAGCTAGGAACTCTAGTTCTTCTGCTGTTCCTTCTCCATACTTTTCATCTAGTCTAAGTGAGAAAATGTACTGCTGTCCTGAATCGAAAATATTGCACTTTATACACTGAACCTGGCAATTTTCTTCATCAAATCTTGTAGCCATATGCTTACGACTTTGAAAGTGTCCGTTCTGCATTCCGTCCTTGTAACCCCTGACTACCCCACAAGTAAAGCATTGAATCATTCCGTACTCATTAGCATCTCTTAGTCTTATGTAAAGACTGAACCACTTGTCTAAATCTTTCTTTAGTTTGCTAATTGTTTTTTTCATATCCTAAGTCTTTTCTCCATTTGTCTTGCAATATGCCCTTCCTTAGATTATACTTTTCCCCTCTGTATTTAGGTTCTTCTTCCTGGAGCTTTGCCCTTGCTCTTTTAATGCTTGGAGCTGATGTTAATTTATTATTAGAATATAATCTTAGAAATTCAATTATAGGTGCTTCAATATGTCCGAATCCTAATACAGTTACTTCTTCTGCCCAAATATTAGAACAAAGTCTATTGTCATCATCTCTAAGGCTAGGGTGTTTATCTAACCAATACTTTACTTTATCTTTTGTTTTCATTTTAATAATTTTTGTGATTGATAATATAAAACTTCTTTAGGGTCTTTCCCTAATGTATGTACTTCATAAGTAGCATTGTCTATGATTTTTTTATGAGCATAAACAAATTTATAAAAGGTTCTGATGTTTAAGAATGGTTCGTCTTTTCCAAACCTTACTCCAATATGAAAAGCTTCCACTATTTGATTGAAAGACATATTACCAAATCGTTTCTCTTGTATTAAGTCTGATGCAAATATCTTAGCTAAAGCTGCCATTGATTTACCATCTGACCTGTGTCCTATTTCTACTGAAGTCTTTGCTATTAATTCATAGACTTTTTCTGTGAGTTCCTTAATATTCTCTTGTTTTAATGGCTTCATCATTTTATTCTATACTTGTACTCAATTAAGTGAGATTTTAAATTAACGGACATTTGTTTTACACCACTACTTTTTCCTCTATTTGCATACATATAGGGTGTAGCAAAACCAAACATCATTCTGAATGAACCTTGCTTTTTAGGGCAATATAGTTTTTCTTTTTCTTTTGTTTTCATAAGTATTCTTTTCCTTTTAAGTATTCGTTAATTTGACTATCTATTTTACTTGTCTTCATTGGCTTCTTTTTCTCTCGCATTTCCCAAGTTCTTATACAAGCTCTCCAATCCTTCATTTTGTTTTTACCTACCATCCAACCCTTACTATCATAAAAATTAATAAATGATTCAGCTTCTATATTATTTTTCCTTTCAAGACAATAAACTTCAACTTCAGAAATAGTTGGTATTGTAAAGAGTTTATTAATTATTCTTATTTCTTTATTCTTATTAATAGAAGTTAAGTTTGTAGCTGACAAGTTGTTTAGTAACTTAATAACTTGTTGTTCATTTATTTTAAAGTATTGCTTAGCAGGTATTCCCATACGCTTAGTTTCTAATACAAGATTTGTTTTAAGATTTTTAAGACACTTTCGCTGCTGATAAGGTGTAAGGGTAGTATCTTTCTCAATATTAGCCTCAGTATTAAAAAACCACCCATCAGTCATACCATTTGCTATGAAGTATTCTTCTTTTGAGATTAGGTCAGCAAGTAGAATAGCTTCTTTTAATCCTACCTGCCTTGCCAATTCTTTGTTTAATACTACAAATGCTGAACTGCTTAATAAGTGCTTCATATAATTTTTACTGTATAATGATAATTTTCAAGTGCAAACTTAACATTTTCTAATTGATTAGAGAAGTCAAAGTAACTTGTCTTTATTTTACAAGACACTTGACCACTTTTAATTTCTAGCAATACTTCAGGATTTAATGTTTCTTTAATCCCATTTTTAAGTAAGAAACTTTTCATAATATCTTTGTCTAAAAATATTGCTTTAGTTCCATCAATATCTAAATAAGCTTTGTAAACTTTATCAAAAGTATTACGATAAACTAAACAAGTAGCAAAGTATTTTTTATGAGTTCTTTCATAATGATAGATATTACTTCTATCTCTGTTAAGGACTTTACCAATGATTGCCCTATGTATGTCTTCTTCAGTCCTTGCTATGTAACTAGCTACTGCTCTAGCTGCCTGTAGTGGCCGCTTCCTACTCTTTGTAGAAAGCGAACCATCAGGGAATCCTAGAACTCTAGTAGTAATACTGCAAATACATTTAAAGTTATATTCTTCAGTCATCTTAGAAAGGTAAATCATCAGATTCAACAGGTGCAGCTGTTTCACTACCCATAATTGCAAAATGATAACCATCTATGTTGTGAAAATATCTACCATTGTATTCTCTTGAATAAACATTGCATAAGATTTTAACTTCCATTCCTACTTCTAGTTTATCCAAAGACTTTAACTTTTCATCCCCAAAGGCACTTACTGCTATCTCATTATTGAATTCTCCTCCAGTATCAATTACTACTGTCTGCTTTTTCCAAACCTTTTCAGACTTACTGATTCCTGATTCTACTGCTAACTTTAATTTTACTGTTCCTTTTACTTCCATTATATATTTCGCCTATGATTAGTGGCTAGGTCTTTTGCCGATTAAATTATTGTTTTTTAAAGCTTTCTGATTCGTCCTCTCCGAATACTCCTAACTCGTAAAATCCTGTAAGCTTTAGAACTGCTCTTGACATAGCTCTTTTCTCTGCCATCTCCATTACGTACCAAGTGTTACAGTTACCATCTTTAAATCCT
>Ga0070752_1003264_pt1 | contig 10001 bp, 7 predicted proteins | sample VirMetDEL_Aug_30_FD_77440 | JGI IMG/M metagenome (GOLD analysis project Ga0070752, IMG submission 77440) | Aqueous microbial communities from the Delaware River and Bay under freshwater to marine salinity gradient to study organic matter... | ecosystem: Environmental > Aquatic > Marine > Coastal ... | reverse complement strand
TCTGTCCCTCGACCTTGGCGTCACGCTGTCCGATCGTCGCTGCGCTGCGGCTTCGACCGGGCTCGAGGAGGTGCTCGGCACCGCTCGCGCCGGCACCGGCTCGATGGACCCGGAGGTCACGCTCGAGGCCGACATCCCGTGGCTGTCGTACCTCAAGAACGGCACGACGACCCGCCTCCGGGTGACCGTCGGCTCGAGCGACGGCAACCGCTTCACCTTCTTCATGCCTGGCATCCAGTTCACCGGGCAGAGCTACGGTGATCGGGACGGCATCGCGACCTACGACCTGCCGTTCAACCTCACCGGCGGCTACCACCACAATGTCGCCGGATCCGGTACGCAGCTCGATGTGTACGGCGGGGACAACGAACTCGTGCTGATTTACTTCACGAGCTGATGACCTAGGGCGCGGCGGGGCACAGGGCTCCGTCGCGCCTTCACCCTGACTGCAAGGAGACGAACCATGCTGGCAATCACACCCCGCGGCGAGTGGAACTACATCGCCGAGTCCGACCGCGAGACGGACAACCCGACGGTCTTCAAGCTGCGCGACCTCAAGCAGCGCGAGCGCATGACCCTCTTCGACGAGGGCAAGGGCTTCGGGTCCAAGGCATTCGACATCGTGAAGACCGCGCTGATCGGCGTGGACAACCTGCTCGATGGCGACGGCAAGTCGGTGCCCTTCAAGAAGGACGCATCGGGCAAGGCTGACGACGAGTTCCTCGAGCGGATCCCGTGGCAGATCATCCTCGAGATCGCTGGCGCTGTCGTGCGTGGCGGCGAGCTCGAGGACGACGAAGTGGAAAAGTCCGAGCCGTCGCCCGAGGTCTAGCAGAGCAGGACCTACCAAGGTGCCCGGAGACTTGTGGAGGCATGACCGCGAACCCCGAACTCCTCGACCGCGACAAGCGCAGCGTCCGGCTCCGTATGGGCTGCGACGCTGATTGTCCTGAGGGGGCGGAGCAGTACGCGATCACCTGCACGAGGTGCGACGGCTCAGGCACCGACCCTGAGACTGGCGGCAAGTGTGAACGCTGCGGGGAGGGCCGCTACATCGGCTACATCCCGCAGCGTCGCTGCCCGAGGTCCCAGATGACGCCGGCGATCTCGATGGCGCTCGATGCGCTGTCCTGGGTCCGTCGAGGCGTACTCCCGGAAGACGGCGGCATGATGAACCAGAGCCCGTCGTTCCTCCAGTTCGTCTCGACCTTCGAGGGCGAGATCCACCGCGTCGAGGCCGAGCGCCAGGAGCAGGAGAGGCTCAAGGCGATGCGGTCGAAGAAGAGGTAGCACATGGCGATCCAGGCGAACGAGATCACGGTCAGGCTGACCGTCCAGGACGATGCGACGAGGCCGCTGAACCGCACTCAGCGCGAGCTCGACGAGACTGGGCGCGAGGGCCGCGAGGCGTTCGTCAAGATCCAGGTCGCTGCCGACCGAGCTGGCCGCGAGCTCAAGGACTTCGAGTCGAAGTCGAACCGGACCCGGATCAGCATCGCGAAGCTGGCGACGGGCATCATCGGTGTCGCTGCTGCGTTCGAGGGCATCCGCCGCACGGTCGGAACCGGGCTCGGGTTCATTCAGGCTGCGTCGGAGTTTGAGGAGGCTGCTGCGAAGTTCGGCGTGGTCTTCGGCGACGAGGCGGTGCGTGTCGCGGAGGACTTCGAGAACCTGAGCAGCGTCGTCCGGCGCAGCCAGGTCGAGCTCGTGACTGCGGCCTCGAGCTTCCAGGATCTCTTCGTGCCGATGGGCCTGAGCCGCGAGGCGGCTGCGGATCTCAGCACCGAGATGGTGAAGCTCGCGGTCGATGTCGCCAGCTTCAACAACGCGCAGGATGTCGATGTGATCCGCAACTTCCAGTCTGCCCTGGTGGGTGAGACGGAGGCGGTGCGGAAGTACGGGGTCCTGCTCGACGAGGCTCGGCTCAAGCAGCTCGCCTATCAGAACGGGATCGCAGACGCCGGCGCGGAGTTGACCCAGCAGCAGAAGGTCCTGACTCGGATCCTCGCGCTGTATGCCGACACGACGGACGCTCAGGGCGACGCGGCCCGGACGGCGGACAGCTTCGCCAACACGATCAAGGGCATCCGTGGCGCGGCCTAGGACCTCGAGGTCGTCTTCGGCCAGGAGCTCGTCGCTGCGACGCGGGATGTGCTCGAGGAGCTCGGCGGTGTCGATGGCGTCGTCGAGCTCATCAAGGTCGGCTTCGGCATCACCTCGGAAGTCACGAAGGTCTTCATCCGGGTCCTCGGCGAACTTGCCAAGACGGCCAAGAGCTTTATCGACGGATTCGGTGGGGCCGACAAGCTGATCCGGGCCTTCCGGGGAGAGCTCGAGCAGACGCCTGCTGCGGCCCAAGCCTTCGAGAACGCCTTCCGCCGACTACCAGAAGTCTTCGCCGCATCTGGTAAAGCGATGTTGGCTCTGGCTGGCGTCATCGGTGAGCAGCTGGCGGATGTGCTCTTCGGTGGATTCGGCACGAGCATCGACCGGGTGATCTCGAAGACCATCGCGCAGGTCACGGTCGGAGCCGGCAAGCGTGCGGGTGAGAGCCTGACTGACGCTGCTGCTAGGGCTATCGACGAGGGGGCCGTCAAGACCAACCTCTCTGCGACTCTTCTAGCGAAGGCGATCACGGATCCGCTGAATGAGCTGGATCTCAAGGCCGCTCGCCTGCAACTGGCAAACAGCCTCGGCCTGCTTCCGGAGCTGCTCCAGAACACTCGAGGTGGTATCGCTGAGGAGTTCCGGATCCTCGGAACCGATGCGACCTCGAGCTTCCAGACTGCGATTATCGACTTCGGTAATACAGCGCCCGAGGCGCTGGATATTGCCTTCCGCTCTATTGCGGATCGCGTCGATGATAACGACCTCGAGAAGGCCCTCGCTCGCAACCTGCGAAGCATCCGAGCACTCGACAAGGACTTCGCTCAGATCGACGAGATCGCCGGCATCGGTAAGGCCAAGATTGCTCTGGACTCGGCGTTGAGTGATCTACGCTCTTCGCTTGACTCCGCTGCTGGTGAACTCGGCAGCGCGTTCGTCGATGCCGCCGAGCGGATCGAGCTCCGGGCTTCCGATTTCTTCCGAGTGGAGGCGGGCGACTTCGGCATTCTCGATCCGATCCTGGAGAACATCGACCGCGAGCTCGAAGCCTATGACCCTTCGACCGATCCGCTGCTCGCGCTGATCGAGGCGACGAATGATACGGCTGCTCGAGGAGGGCTGCTGGCAGCGATTGCCTCGACACTCGATGATCCCCAGGGCGAGAAGGTCATCGTTAGCAAGGCGACCGAGACAGGCAACAAGTATGTCGTCGCGCTGGTCGAGTCCATCAAGTCGGGGCTAAAGACTCTCGGGACCGAGTTCGCTGATCTGACGGAGGCTCTAGCCTTCGAGCAGATGATCGAGGAGCAGACGGAGAGCGTCACTACACTCAACGCGATTCTGGCCGGCACCTTCGACGAGGCTTCGGCTAAGGTCACGGACTACTACGAGAAGCTGCGCGAGGCGGCTATCGCTCGAGCGGACTCCAGCCGCGAGAGTCAGCAACTGCTGCTCGAAGAGCTCGATCTTCTGGCGAAGCTCGAGGAGCGCGACAAGAAGGCAGCCGAGAACGCGAAGGCCAAGGAGGATGCGATCCGCGCCTTCGGCGAGGCTCTCGGCGACCAGGCCATCGCGGTGCAGCTACAGCTCGGCCTCGAGCAGCAGTTCCAGCAACTCATCGCCGGCCTGTCCCGGAGCTTCGTGGACAGCGAGGCCAGCTTCGCCGACTTCCGCGACGCCTTCCTCCAGGGCATCGCGCAGATGATCGTCCAGGCGCTGATCCTCAAGAGCCTCACGCTGCTCTTCGGTGGAACCGCGTTTGGCAACTTCCTGGGACTCGGCGCACCTGGAGCGGCCAAGGGCGGGGTCTTCACGGGCGTCGGTTCGATGGCTGTCGGAGATGCGCCCGGGGTCACGAAGGGCGACGGCGGCACGAACGGCACCTTCTACTTCGCCAAGGGCGGCGTGATGAAGGGCGAGCGGACGATGAAGGCGCACGCCGACGAGCTCAAGATGTTCGCCAAGGGCGGGCTGCTCGAGGACATCGGCAGCGAGCTCCACGCCTTCGCCAAGGGCGGCATCATGCCGGGCTCAATGGGCCTGCCGATCAAGCAGTACGCGACGGGCGGCGTCGCCCGCACTCCGCAGCTCGCGGTCTTCGGAGAGGGCCGAGGCGCGGAGGCGTTCGTCCCGCTGCCCGATGGAGCTCGGATCCCGGTCAAGATGGAAGGCGGTGCTCAGGAAGTGACCGTCAACCTGTCGGTCCAGAGCCTCGACCCTCGAGGCGCTGCCGATGTCGTGCTGGCGCAGATGCCTCTGATCCGCAAGGAGATCGCCGGTGCGCTGCGTGAGGGATCCGACAGGACGCTGCTCGAGGGCGTCCGAGGAGCGTCGCGCCGATGAACCAGGTCTGGCCCCTCGACGACACCTTCACCGACGGTGCGACCGCCTACGGGACGGGCGTGCGTCGGTATCTGCGGGTGAAGCCCTGGGCCACGATGCTGACGGACTACAACCTCGTGCCAGCCCCGGAGGGCGGCGAGCCGCGTCTGCCGAAATACTCGTTCTTCGGCTACCAATACAGCGGCCCGTCGTTCGGCGCGGCCTTCATGCCCTTCGGTGCGAGCAGTGCTGGCAACGACATCTCGGCCTTCGTCGAGCGCGAGACATACATCGCCGACGGGGAGGTGATGATCCTGCCGGCCCTGTACGAGCAGAGCGGCGTCCTCGACTACGAGGCGTTCCACTGCGTCGGCGTCTGCGGCAGGGTGTCTGGCGGCACGCTCACGACGCCTGGCGGCTCGACGGCGGTCGATGAGTACCACTCGGTGCCCGAAGGCTACTACTTCATGCATGTGAAGAAGGCTAGCGAGGACCCTGCGCTGGTGCTCTACAAGGTCAGCGGCGGATCGGTGACGGTCCTCGAGGACTCTCCGCTGTCGGACTTCGAGACATTCCGGCCCGGGGTTCCGGACGCTGGCCAGCCGCGCCGGATGCGGATGGTCATCACGGGCTCAAGCCCGACGCGGATCCGGTGCTACCGGAAGATCGTGAACTCCGGCCCGGTGCTGGTGGGCCAGAGCTTCGAAGAGACGCTGGTCTTCGACCACTCGGACTCGAGCTCTCCGATCACCGCGGCGGGCCGCTGGGGCGCTGTCGGTGCTGCTCCCTACGAGTACGCGAACCTGAGCGGCCAGACGACCCAGGTCGTGACCCAACTCAAGTCGCTGCGGATCCGAGACGCTGCCGGCTCGACGCTCTACCTCCGCGAGCTCTGGAAGCGCGGCCTGTTCGGCGCTCCGCTCCAGAATGTCCACACGGACGAGGACACGAACACGACGGTCTGGTCCTCGAGCCTGCGCAGCCGGACGCTCGCTGCCGCCTACACCGGCGACATGATGGGCTGCGACAGCTTCGCCGGGACCGCGCATCGCGGGCACCTCCTTGCTGATTCGGGCAACGACCGCCTGGTGCTCGGGATCGACCCGACCGGGGTCTACGGCGGCACCCAGCAGAGGTACGGCTGGTACTTCTCCCAGTGCCCGGCGAGCTCGCCGCAGCAGCACAAGAAGGTCACGGCGACCTTCCTTAGCACGGCCACCGCGCCCCGTGAGACACGAGCCCTGGGAATGCACCTGAGAGGCTCTGTGGCGACCTTGGCGCGTCTGCACGGCTCGACCTCCGAGTCCACGATCGAGAGCCGCTACAGGGCCGGATACAGGGCCTACATCGAATACGAGCATGTCGGGGGCACGACCGACACCTTCCGGCTCAAGGTCTACCACCACAACGGCAGCACGGCGACGAACTACGCGGCGACCCTGATCGCCAGCCGGACGCTCTCGGGCCTGGCCCTGGGCACCCAGTTCACCTTCGCCGTCGAGGTCCGGAACTTCGACACCGACTCCTTCGGCGAGGGCGGGGATGTCGCATTGAAGTTCTACATCGACGGCTCGGCGGTCACTCCTGTCGCGGCCTCGATCAACGGGCTGGCGGTCGAGGACGACTGGCTCTTCGACCGGCGCAGCGAGGCGAGCTCGACCGGGCTGCTCTTCGGCATGTACGCGATGGTCGAAACCTTCAACGCCTCGGGCCTGATGACGGTGGACAGCTTCACCGACGAGCCCCTGTCGGATCCGCCCGACGACCAGGACGGGAACGACCAGGCGACGGTGCCTCTGGATCCGGAGACTCAGGGCAAGACCGGCACCCTCGAGCTGCCGCTTTCGTGGCCGGTGGACGAGATGCACGACTTCCAGATCGCCGATATCGAGTTCGACACCGGGCACCGGCAGACGATGCCGACCTTCCGCAAGAAGCGTCGGGTCTGGAAGGTCCAGGCTCTCGGTGCGACGCACGCCGACCGGAAGAGCCTGCTCGAGTTCTTCGAGGACCACAAGGGCAGCGAGATCCCGTTCGACTGGACCTACAAGGCGACAGGGGAGACGGTCGCGGTGCGCTTCGCCTCGCCGAGCTTCGCCAGTAAGATGCGGTCGGCGGTGGGTAGCGGGGCCGAGGACTTCCGCTTCGAGCTCGTCGAGGTCTTCGACGCTTCCACCTTCAACCCGTAGGAGACGACGCGGTGAAGAACCTCGACAACCTGACGACGGAGCACAAGAACCAGCTCGAGTCCGAGGACCCGTTCATCTGGCTCTTCGAGTTCGAGGTGCCGACCGGCGAGCGGTATCGCCTGACCAACTACCCGGAGAGGGTCGAGTTCGGCGAGGACGAGAGCGGCGATCCGCTGGTCTACTACCCTGCGCCCATCGCCCACAGCGGCATCGACCAGGACGGCGAAGGCGGTCTGCCGACGATCAAGGTCAGCCTCGCCACTGGCGGCGCGTACTGGCTGACCTCGGTGATCGACGACAACGATGGCCTCATCAACATGAGGGCGAAGGTCATCATCGTGAGCAGCCGGGCGCTCGACGATGGCAACGCAGCCGTCATCGAAGAGGCTCGGATCATCGGCGCGACGATGAACCACGAGGTCGTGACCGTCGAGCTCTCTGCTTACAACCTGTTTCGGGCGCGGCTGCCCAGGTTCCTCTACTCAAGGAGAAGGTGTCGTTGGATTTTCGGAAGTCTCGAGTGCGGGTACAACATCAACCTCGGGAGCTTCAACAACTGCACCTACACGCTCGAGGCGTGCGAAGAAAGGGGCGACGACGAGGTAGCGAACGGTCTGGAGCGTCAGCATCCGGCGAGGTTCGGCGGGTTCCCAGGGATCCCTCGAGGGAGCCGTCGATGACCATCGACTACCAGGATCTCATCGGCGTGCCCTACGAGTACGACGCCGACGGCCCGAGCACCTTCAACTGCGCGGGCATCGTGCGCGAGGTCTTCCGCCGCGCCGGCTGGAGCACGCGGTTCCTGCCGAGCAAGGAGCACGAGGCCGCGCTCTACATCACCAGCGTCCTCGGTGATCCGAAGATGCACCCGTGGGATCAGGTCCAGTCCTGCCCCGATGGCCGCGTCACGAAGCGTCTGCTCTTCGGCGATGTCGTGCTGTCCCGAGGCAGCAGCGGATCGCATGTCTCGGTCGTGGTCGATGAGAAGCACCAGCTCGCCCTGAGCGCCGGGTCCCAGATCGGTGTCTTCTCGACGCCGACGAACCGCCTGGCTTTCGCGCACGCTGTCTACCGTCTCCAGGAGGAAGCCCGGTGATCCAGGTCGTCGTTGTCCGTGATCCGTTCAACCTCGGCGAGCGCGAGGTCTACGAGGCAGAGCCGGCCACGCTGCTCGAGCTCGTGCCCGACGACCTCCGGCGCGAGCACGGGGTGTCGGCTCTGGTCAACGGCGTGCCCGTGCCCTTCGAGGACTGGGGCGACACTCGCTGCGATCACGGCACGGTTGGCTTCGTCCTGCTGCCCGAGGATGTGACGCTGATCACGGTTTTGAAAGCCGTGGCGCTGATCTTCGGTGCATACGCTCTTGGCCGTGCAGCACTGCTCCTGTTCGGGCCGAGCCGCGAAAACCCGGAGCTCGGCGACCGGAGCTCGACGCTCTACAACTTCGACGGGATCTATTCGTCGAGGTCCGAAGGCATCCCGATGCCGCTCATCTTCGGCAAGGTGCGCTACGGCGGTAATGTCGTGAACGAATACATCCGGAGCATCGGCATCCCGGAAGTCTCGACGATCTACCAGCAACTCTCCTTCGGCGAGGGACCGATCAAGTCGATGAGCGGCCTCGAGTCCGACACGCCGGCGGCGACGCCCTTCGGGTCGGAGCTCGGCGAGGCGGTGCCCCCTTCGATCTACATCAACGGCAACGCTGCCGACAACTACGACAGCATCGAGGGCTGGGTGCGACTCGGCTCGAACGAGCAGGATGTCGTCCCCGGCTTCGAGGCTGTCCGTACCGGCTATCCGGCGGACTTCCTGCTGACCGCGCCGACGACCACAAGCTCGTCGAACAATAGCTACGCGGCGGGCTACAGCTTCAACGATTGGTTCGACACGACCAACGATTCCTATTGGGCAAGCTACGGCGAGGCGATCGACATCACGGCGCTTGCGGTGGACTCTGCTGTCGCCCGTCTCTACTTCGAGCGCGGCCTGTTCCGTCAGAACTCGAGCACTGGCAGCTACGACCCGAGCTATTACGCCTACCAGATCCGCTACCGCGAGCTCGACGCCCTGGGTTCTCCGATCGTCACGGGCGGCGAGTACGGCGACGGCTGGGTGCGTCTGCCTCCGCGTGCGCTGACGAGCGCGAAGAGCACCGAGCCGTTCTACCTCGAGGCTCCGCTCCCGTTCTACGACCCGCAGACCTACGAGCACTACACGCCAGGCAAGGCGCTCAAGGGCCAGGTCACGGCGGCAGTCAGCGGCTCGAGCCACGACAGCGCCAGCTATCTCTTCTGGGTCAATCCAACTACCGCTGGCGATCTGCTCAGGCAGGACGATCCGGTATTCGGCACCGACAACCACCTCATCACTCTGCTCTCCGATGGTGCGGTTCGGTATCAGTCGAACTACGGATCGGGCAGCATCTCCGACAACATCGACTTCACGACCTCGGCGACCATCCCGTTCGGTGCTTGGTCACACATCGCGCTGATTCTCAGCGACGACATTGACCATGTAGACCAGCTCTGGATCAATGGGCAACTCGTCAACCAGTGGAACTCGAGGCACACCGGACTTATCGCGGGCGGCACGGTTCATCAGCTTGGCGATTTCACCAACGCCCCGAACAACCTGTTCGATCAGTTCGTCTGCTACAGCGCCGACAGTAATGTCGCTGGCAAACTCAGCGGTTCGCAGATTCTGGCGCAATACAACGGCGGCGTCGGGACCTTGGCATATGTCTCTGGCAAGAGTGCCTCTGGTGCTGCGACCTTCGACTTCGATGCAACTCAGGACGACAATGCGCCGGGCAGCCGCAAGTTCGCAGACTTTACGCTGACTGGGACCTCGACTGCTGGCATTGAAGCAGGATGGATCACCGATCCGACGCAGACCCTGCCGACCGCGAAGCGCAGCCGCTATCGCGTCGAGGTCGTGCGGATCAACTCCGACTCGGAGAACACGAACACCTACGACGATGTGAAGTTCGTCGAGCTCCAGGCCGTCACCGAGAATGAGCTCGTCTATCCGAACAGCCCGATCCTGTCGATCAAGGCCGGCGCGACCGAGCAACTCAGCGGCTCGCTGCCGAGCATCTCCGCGCTGATCGAGGGTCTTCTCGTCCCGGTCTGGGATGGCGTCAGTACGGTCAGCCCGGCGATCTCGACCGAATACTCGACGAACCCGGCTTGGATCTGCCTCGGCATCCTGACCGACAAGCGATGGGGCCTCGGAGCGACCTACGCGATCGAGGACTGCCTGAGCCCGTCGCTCTACTCTTGGGCCGAATACTGCGACGAGCTCGTCTACGCCGGCTCGAGGCAGTTCACCTGCGGCGGGCAGCAGCTCTCCGTCGAGGATGTCTTCTTCGACAACAGCCTC
>Ga0070752_1003258_pt1 | contig 10009 bp, 8 predicted proteins | sample VirMetDEL_Aug_30_FD_77440 | JGI IMG/M metagenome (GOLD analysis project Ga0070752, IMG submission 77440) | Aqueous microbial communities from the Delaware River and Bay under freshwater to marine salinity gradient to study organic matter... | ecosystem: Environmental > Aquatic > Marine > Coastal ... | reverse complement strand
GAGGATGCCGTCATAGGCTTCCATCTTGAAGCCGTACCAGTCCGCCCAGATCGCGCTGCAGACGTCGTTTTCGCGCAGCAGGTCGCCGATCTTGTAGGCTTCGACCGCGTGGTGGAAGGCGGTAACCTTGTAGCCCATCTCCTTGGCCATATCCATCACCAGCGCCATTTCATCGGCACGGTAGCAATGGTTGTGGACGAGAATTTCGCCGTCGAGCACGCCCTTGAGCGTTTCCTTGCCGAGATCGCGTTTCTTGCCGTCATAGGCCTGCGCATCGAGCCACATCTGCCGGTTGACCGCGAAATTGCCCATCCGGGTCGAGGGCATGCGGCCCTTGCCGCCGTAGACGCGCTTGGGGTTCTCGCCGCACGCCATCTTCATGCCATAGGGCGCGCCGGGGAACTTCATGCCCTGCACGGTGCGCGCGGAAACGTTCTTCAGCGTGACCGACCGTCCGCCGGTCAGGTTCGCCGAACCGGGCAGGATCTGCAGGCTGGTGACGCCGCCATTGGCCAGCGCGCGGGTGAAACCCGGATCCTGCGGCCAGACCGAATGTTCGGCCCAGACTTCGGGCGTCATCGGGCTGGTCGCTTCATTGCCGTCGGAATGCGCCTGCACGCTGGGAGTGGGATAGTCGCCCAGGTGGGAATGGATATCGATCACGCCGGGAGTGACGAACTTGCCGGTGCCATCGATCCGGTCGTAGCCATCGGTGGCCAGCGAGGCATCGCCCACCGCCACCACCTTGCCATCGCGGAACAGCACGGTGCCGTTCTCGATCATGCCGCCGCGCCCGTCATAGATGGTCGCGCCGGTCAACGCGGTCGGGCGGCCGGGATAGGGTGCATAAGTCGATGCGAAGGGCACCCTGCCGTCCTCGCCGACGGGGGCGCTCCAGTCCTTTGCGGAGGCCGAGGCCACGCCGTCGCCCCCGGTGGTGGAACATCCGGCAACCGCGAAAGCGGCCGCGCAGGCGAGCAAGGCAATACGTGTCATGGAACCCCCAATGCAGTCGGGCCGGAGCATCGCTGCCCCGGCCCGTGCGGTCAATTGCATTTTGTCGGCGCTATCAAGCGGTTCGCAGATTGGCGCCGGTTGCCCGTCAGCTGTTGGGGCGGGTTTCCGGATGGATCCCGGCACCCTGCGGCTCACCCGGGCCCTCGCTCTGGCCGAGCAGGTCGTCGCCGACGTCGTCGTCCTGCAGCGTGTCGAGGTGCATCAGCTTCTTGATCAGCGGGCTGATCACCATCACGCCGACACCGATCGCGATCGCATACCAGCCGACGGTCGAATAGACATCGAGCACGACCTGCTTGCCCGCTTCCTCGCCGACACCTTCGGCACCGGTAGCCGAGGCGATCAGGCCGGCGGCGAAGTTGCCGGTGGCCGAAGCGAAGAACCAGGTGCCCATGATCAACGAAGCCATATGCGACGGCGCGAGGCGGTTCATTGCCGACAGGCCGACCGGCGACAGGCACAGCTCACCTGTGGTGTGCAGCAGGTAGATCAGGAAAATGAACAGCACGGGCACCGCTGCGTCCATGCCGACCGACTGCGCACCCCATACGAGCACGAGGAAGCCGAGACCCACCTGTACGATACCCAGGCCGAACTTGAGCGGTGCGCTGGGTTCGAGGCCCTTGCGACCAAGCGTTTGCCAGGTAACCGCGAAAACCGGGGCGAGCAGGATGATGTAGATCGCATTGATCGACTGGAAGGTAGATGCCGGCACGCCGCCACGATCGACATGGCGATCAGTGAACAGGTTGAGGCTTGAACCGGCTTGTTCGAACAGCGCCCAGAAGACGATTGAGGTCAGGATCAGGAACATCGCCGCGAAGATGCGGTCGCGTTCTTCGCTGGGCAGCTTCACCACCGCAATGAACAGCACGTAAAGCACCAGCGAGCCGCCGAAAAGGCCTAGCACATAGCCGACCATGTCCTGGTACTGGATCGCGAGCCAGCAGACGCCGACCAGCGCGATGCCCACACCGTACATCGACCATTCGGTCTTCTTTGCGAGCTGTTTTGGTGGTTCGCCGCGGCCGAGCAGCAGCGGCTTGCCCCAGACGAAGACGATGAGACCCGCGAGCATGCCGATCCCGGCGAGGCCGAAGCCATAAGCCCAGCCATAGGTTTCGCCGATATAGCCGCACAGCAGCGAACCGATCGCGGCGCCGAGGTTAATGCCCATGTAGAAGATGGTGTAAGCTGCATCGCGGCGCGTATCGGTGCGCGGATAGAGCTGGCCGACGATCACGGAGATATTCGCTTTGAGGAAGCCCGAGCCGACGATGATCAGCGCCAGTGCCAGCCAGAAGACGTAGACGATCGGATTGTTCTCCGTCCCCGCGGCGGGATCGCCTTCGAAGGCCATGAAGAAATGGCCCAGCGTCAGCAGAACCGCGCCGAACAGCACCGCCTTCCTCTGCCCCAGATACTTGTCGGCCAGATAACCGCCAACCACCGGGGTGATATACACCAGTGCGGTGTAGGCACCGTAGATGATGCCCGCATCGCTATCCGAAAACAGCCAGTGCTTGGTCAGGTAGAAGATCAGCAGGGCGCGCATCCCGTAATAGGAAAAACGCTCCCACATCTCGGCAAAGAACAGGACGAACAGTCCCTTGGGGTGGCCGAGGAAGGTCCCCGCCGAATCCCCGTCAACCGGTTGTGTTGTGGCCATGCGTGGCAAACCTCTTAGATTGATTTCAGGAAGCCGCCTCGCGCGGTGCTTCCTCCCCGAAGAAGCGCGCACCGTAACGTCTTGCGCGCCCATGTGAAGCATTAGTTACAGCAGTGACCGTCTGCCTGCGGGCGACCCTAGGTATTCCCCGCTAGGGCGGGAACCTTGTGCGCCGCGCTGTATTATGGCACTGATGCAGTCTGTTGCGGGGACAAGTGATGAGCAACCAGTCGAAGCCGGTCTATATGAAGCTGCGCGACATGATCGCGGCGGCAATCATCGACGGCCGCTATGCCGAGGGTGAGATGCTGCCGTCGGTGCGCGCGCTGGCGGCAGAGCAGGGCGCCAATCCGCTTACCGTCGCCAAGGCCTATCAGCAATTCCAGAACGACGGCCTGGTCGAAGTTCAGCGCGGCGTCGGCATGTATGTGGTCGAGGGCGCCGCGAACCGGCTCCGCCAATCCGAACGCGAACAGTTCCTGCAGGTCGAATGGCCCGAGATCCGGGCCCGGATGGACCGCCTCGGCGTCTCGGCGCGCGAATTGCTGGCCGACGCCTGACAGCGCCCGCCGCGCTTGCGCCGGGGGGCGTTTTGCATCCTTGCGGCAGCCAAGCAGTTCTGCCACAGTCTGACGGTTGGAATCGGGCGGGAGAGCGTGATTTCGGCGGGGACGCATCGTGGAAACGATATTTGCGATCGAACGCACCCGGAGATCCATATGATCCGATCCGAACTTCTTGCCGCTCTGGCCCAGGACAATCCCGAATTGCGGGCTGAAGAGGTCGAGCAGGTCGTCGATATCTTTTTCGAGGAAATCGCGCAGCGACTGGCCGAAGGCGGCCGGGTCGAATTGCGCGGCTTCGGGGCCTTTTCCACCCGCGAACGCGAAGCGCGCAAGGGCCGCAATCCGCGGACGGGCGAAACCGTCGACGTACCCGCCAAGCGGGTCCCCTATTTCAAGCCGGGCAAGGACATGCGCCGGCGCCTCAACGACGAGTGAGCGATTGGCTGGCCGGCGCACGATCCGCGATTGCCCGCCCGACCGGCAGCGATTAGAGCGGCCCCCATCGGCGGGTGTGGCGGAATGGTAGACGCCGGGGACTTAAAATCCCCTGAGCTTTGCTCGTGCGGGTTCGAGTCCCGCCACCCGTACCAGCCACCCGTTCGCTTGCCGGCCCTATCGGGTGATACCCTTATCCCGGCATTAACACTTTCGCAGTTAGGCTTCGCGGGGAAGCAATACTGATTCGCGGCGCCATCGCGGCTGCCATGAAGCCGCGTACGCGTTGGACATAACTAGGCTATGCAATTCACCACCGGGACCGGCATGCAGGACAATGGTTCGACAAACGGCGAGGAACAGCGCGGCGCTCCGCGCTACACCTCGCTCATCCGCGCGGCGAAGCTGGTCTGCGGCCAGGGCGAATTCGTCTGCGTGATCCGCGACGTGTCGGCCACGGGTGTCTCGCTGCGCACCTTCCACAGGCTGCCCACCGACGAAGCGATCGCGCTCGAATTGCAGAACGGCGAAAGCTACGAGCTCGAACTGGTCCGCAGCGAAGGCTTCGAGGCGAGCTACCGGTTCGAAGCCCCGATCGAAGCCGAACGGCTGATCCGCGAAAACTGGAAGTTCCCCAAGCGCGGCTTGCGGCTCAATCTGATGATGCCGCTCACCGTGGCCTCGCTCTCGGGCCGTGCCGAAGCGATCACGCTCAACATGTCGCAGCAGGGCGCGCGGATCGAATGCGAAAGCATCTTCGCGGTCGGCCAGCGGCTGACGATTTCCTGCGAAGGCCTGCCCGATATTCGCTGTACGGTGCGCTGGCGCAGGGATGCCAATTACGGCCTCGTGTTCGAGGACACTTTCACCTTGCGCGAATTCGCGCTCGCCGCCGCCCGGGTCCAGTGCCCGGCATTGGTCGAGGAAGACGAGGCCTGGCCGCGCATTCCCTGAGACCGTTCAACCCGTCGCTGGTTTACGCGGGTTTGAAATCGAGCGCGACGCCATTGATGCAGTGGCGCTTGCCGGTCGGCCGCGGCCCATCGTTGAAGATATGGCCCAGATGCCCGCCACAATCCGCGCAATGCACTTCGGTGCGGGGATAACCGATCTTGTAATCGGTGCTGGTGCCCACCGCGCCCTTGTCGATCGGTTGCCAGAAACTGGGCCAGCCGGTGCGCGAATCGTATTTCGTCTTGGAACTGTAGAGCGCGTTGCCGCAGCCGGCGCAGACGAAGGTGCCCGCGCGGTCCTCCTCGTTGAGCGACGATGAATAGGCACGCTCGGTCCCCGCGTCGCGCAGCACGCGGTATTCCTCCGCGGTCAGCCGCTTGCGCCATTGCGCTTCGGTCAGCTCGACGGCGAAACTTCTGGCTTCCGCGGGCCGCGAACCGCAAGCGGTCAGCGCCGCGAAACTGGCGGAGGCGCCGATCCAGCCGAACAGGCGGCGGCGGGCAATGGGAAGGCGGGTCAAATCGCTCCGGGTCATGGCGTGGAGGAATAGTCCTCCACGCCTGAACCTATGCTTGCGCGGGCACAGCGCCGGCGCAGCGGTGCCTCAAAAGTCGGTGATCTCGACTTCGAGCTTGCGGAAGCCGTGCACGAAATTGGCACGGACGCGCTCGATATCGCCCGCGACATGCACTCGCATGCGCCGCTTGTGCAATTCCTCGAGCAGGATGCGCAGCTGCAATTCGGCGAGCCGCGCCCCGACGCAGCGGTGGATGCCATAGCCGAAGGCGATATGGCGGCGGGCGTTGTCGCGCTGGATGTCGAGCTTGTCGGGGTTCTCGAACACTTCCTCGTCGCGATTGGCCGAAAGGTACCACAAGACGACCTTGTCGCCCTTCTTGATCGTCTGGCCTAAGACTTCGGTGTCCTCGGTGCAGGTCCGGCGCATATGCGCGAGCGGGGTCTGCATGCGCAGGATTTCCTGCACGGCGTTGGGAATGAGCTCGGGCTGCTGTTCGAACAGCTTGCGCTGGTCGGGGTTCTTGTCGAGCTGGTAGATGATCCCGCTCATCGAATTGCGCGTGGTGTCGTTGCCGCCGACGATCAGCAGGATCAGATTGCCCATGAATTCCTGCGGGCTCATCTGGTTCATGGCCTCGGAATGGATCATCATCGAGATGAGATCGTCGCCCGGCTCCTTGTCATGCGTCCGCTCGACCCACAGCGACTGGAAATAGGCCGCCATCTCGTGGAGGAAGCCCCAGCGCATCTCGTCGAGGTCGCGCACGGTGGCCAGTTCGGTGTCGCCCGACCAGTCCGACCAGAAGGTCAGCAGCCGGCGGTCTTCCCAAGGGAAGCCGAACAGGATGGCCAGCATGCCGGTGGTCAGTTCGATCGACACCTTGTCGACCCAGTCGAACACCTCGCCGCGCGGCAGCGTGTCGAGCAGCTCCCCGGTCCGGCGGCGGATCTCGCCTTCCATTTCGGCCATGCCGCTGGGGGTGAACTTGGGGGCCACGGTGCGCCGCTGGCCGGTGTGCTGGGGGCGGTCCATGGCAATGAACATCGGCAGCTCGCGCCGTTCCTCGATCCCGGCTTCGGCCAGTTCTTCCTCGCTCAACCGGTTGAGGATCGTGATCCCGCCATGCTCCCAGCTGGAGGAGAACGTATCGGGCAGCGCCTCGATATGCTGGATCGCCTTGTGCCCGACGACCGCCCAATAGGGACCATAGGGGCTCTCGGGGATGTAGTGCAGCGGACCGGCTTCGCGCATCTCGCGGAAGATCGGATGCCAGGTGTTCTCGGCGTAGATATCGCTGCGGCTCACATCCCATTTGTGGGGATGGTTCAGACGTTCTTCGGGGTGCTCGGCAAAATGCTTCTTCAGCGCCTCATAGGCGGACGGTTCCGTGCGGCATTGCGGACGTTCGATTGCAGCGGTGGCCATGTCTCTCTCCTCGCAGGAGCGACTCCATCGGCCGCTCTCGTCATTGCGGCCATCCTGCCTTAACTGACACACGTGTCAATAGTGCGTTGCAATTCGCTACCCAATCGCGGGCGGGGCGGGGTCTCAGTGCGCCCTGACGCTCCCGACATGCCCTTTGACCGCGCGGCCGCCCTTGCCCGACTTCATGACGCGGCGACGGAATATCTGTGCGCCGAAGCGGACGAAAAGAAGCACGCACAGCGCCTGCCAGCCGAGCGCGAGGGCATGCGGCCACAGCGCGTCCGATTGCGCCGCGCGGGCGAGCATCGCGAAGGGCGAGGAAAGCGGAAAGGCAGCGGCAAACAGTTCCATCGGCGAACCGGGGCGGGTGATCGAGGATGCGGCGAGGAAGAACACCAGCAGCTGCGCCATGGTGACCGGCATCGACAGCGTCTGCACCTCGCGCACCGTGGTCGCGAGGCCCCCGATGGTAAGGAACAGCGAACCGAGCAGCAGATACCCCATGGCGAAATAGACGAGCCCGAGCGCCAGGAAGAGCGGCCAGCCGAGCGCGGGGGCGGGCAATTGCGGCAGCGCATTGCCTGCCAGCATGGCGATCGCCGAACCGACCGCGGCCCAGACCGCGATCCCGACCAGGCTGACGCCCAGCATCGCCACCAGCTTGCCGAGGAAGACCGCATCCATCGGGACCGCCGCCGCGAGCACCTCGATCACCTTGTTGGCCTTCTCCTCGACCAGGTTGGACAGCACCATCCCCGCGAGCAGCATCATCAGCAGGAACAGCAGCAACTGCCCCGCCTGCGCGGTGCGGATCCGGTCGCCGCGCTGCGCGGCGATGCTGGTGGCTACCGGGCGGGGCGCCACGGCGGGATATGCGGCCACCTGCCGCGTCCCGGCTTCGGCGGCAAGCATGGCCACCGGCCCGCTCCAATAGTCGATCGCCGGCTGCGGGGCGGTGAGTTCGGGCGCGGCGAGCGTGCCGCCGACCACCGCGACGTAATTCTTGCCGGGTTCGCGCAGGATGACTTCGGGGGCAGTGCCCGCATCGGCCACTGCCAGTTCGGGCAGCGCCCTCCCGATCTGCGGGGCAAGCCGCGCGCGCGCCGCGATCAGCGCCTGCGTATCCGCCTCGCTCATCGCAACCGCGACGAGCCGGGTGTTCGCATCGCGCTGCACCTGTCCGCCGATCCCCCCGGCCAGCACGCCGATGATGATCGGGAACAGCGGCCCGAGCAGGAAGAACAGGAATGCGCGGCTGAACAGGATGGCGCGGAAATCGCGCTGCGCAATCACGCGGGCGGCCTCGAAGCGCGACAGGCGGGTCGTATCTTTCATGGCTTGGCTCCCCGGGCGTTGTCCTCTTCGAGCGCGCGCGCGGCGGCCTCGCCGGCGATTTCGACGAAGGCATCGTGCAGCCCGGCGCGCTCGATCGACAGCGAGAGAATGCCCGCCTGCCCTGCGATCAGCGGCTTGAGCAATTCCTCGATCCCGGTTTCGGGGACCGGGAAGTACCAGAAATGGCTGGCCTCGCCCTTCGCATCGTGCCGTGCATCGCCGGGCAGCGCGCTGCGCCAGGGCCCGGATACGGAGCGCGTCTCGAGCCGGACCTGCGCGGGAATCCGGTCGCGGGCGGCGTCGACCGATCCCGCATAGGGCACCTTGCCCCCGGCAATGATCGCCACCTCGTCGCACAGGCGTTCGGCATGGTGGATGACATGCGTCGAGAAGATCACCGTGGTGCCGCTGTGGGCCAGTTCGCGGATCATCACTTCCAGCTTGCCCTGGTTGATCGCGTCGAGCCCGCTGAAGGGTTCGTCGAAGACCACCAGCTTCGGGCGATGGACCAGCGTGCCGAGCAGCTGGACGGTCTGCGCCATGCCTTTCGACAGCTGGCGGATCTGGCGATCCACCGCATGGCCCAGGCCGTGCTGCTCGAGCAGCACGCGCCCGCGCGCCTTGCCTTCTTCCAGCGGCAGCCCGCGCAGCGCCCCGAGGAAGGCGATCGCCTCGTCGCATTTCATCGCCGGATAGAGCCCGCGTTCCTCGGGCAGGTAGCCGATCAGCTTGGCCACTTCATGCGGTCGGCCGTTGCCGAACACGCGGCGCACGCCTGCGTCGGGATCGATGATACCCAGCAGCATGCGCAGCGTGGTCGTCTTGCCCGCGCCATTGGGCCCGAGAATGCCGTAGATCGCGCCTTCGGGAACCGCGATGTCGACACCGTCGACCGCCAGCGTGTCGTCGAACCGCTTGACCAGCCCGTGGGCCTCGATGGCAAGCTTGCGGTTGTCCCCGCCCGAAGGTCGCGTCATGGAGCCTGTCTCGATAAGCATGCGGGCATGATTAGATGCTGGCCGTGAACGGGAGCACACGCAAGCGTGGTTAATGGCGAGTTGCAGGCGGATTTGCGCAAAGAGGCGGAGCGGCTCGGCTTCGTCGCCTGCGGCTTTGCGTCGGCCGTTCCCGATCCGCAGCGCGCCTCGCGGCTGGAGCAATTCCTCGGCGAAGGGCGCCATGGCTCGATGGAATGGATGGAAGCGCGCAAGACGCAGCGCGCCTCACCGCAAGGATTATGGCCCGAAGCCAACAGCGTGATCGCGCTGGGGATGAGCTACGCCCCCGATATCGATCCGCTGGCGCTTGCCGACGCGGCGGAAAAAGCGCGGGTTTCGGTCTATGCGCAAGGGCGCGATTACCACGACGTCGTGAAAAAGGCGCTCAAGGCGCTGGCGCGGTGGCTGATCGCGCGCGAGCCGACAAGCGAACTGAAGGTCTTCGTCGACACCGCCCCGGTGATGGAAAAGCCGCTGGGGGAGGCGGCAGGGATCGGCTGGCAGGGCAAGCATACCAATCTGGTCAGCCGGTCGCATGGCAGCTGGCTGTTCCTCGGCGCAATCTATTCGACGCTCGAATTCGCGCCCGACCTCTCGCATCCCGATCGCTGCGGAAATTGCCGCGCGTGCCAGGATGCCTGCCCGACCGACGCCTTCCCCGCGCCCTACCAGCTCGATGCGCGGCGCTGCATTTCCTACCTCACGATCGAGCACAAGGGGCCGATCCCCGAGGAGTTTCGCGAGGCGCTGGGCAACCGCATCTACGGCTGCGACGATTGCCTCGCGGTCTGCCCGTGGAACAAGTTCGCCGATACGGCGCACCGACACCTCAAGCTGGCGCCGCGCGAGGAGCTGATGGCACCCGACCTGGCGAGCTTCCTGACCTTTGACGATGCGGGCTTCAGGCAGTTCTTCTCGGGCTCGCCGATCAAGCGCGTCGGCCGCGACCGCTTTGTGCGCAACTGCCTTTATGCCGCAGGGAATAGCGGTTCGGCAGCGCTCGCTCCGCTTGTCGAAGGGCTGCGCGGCGATCCCGATCCCGCGGTTTCCGAAGCTGCCGATTGGGCCGCCCGGCGGCTCGGCTAGCCCT
>Ga0070752_1003257_pt1 | contig 10010 bp, 10 predicted proteins | sample VirMetDEL_Aug_30_FD_77440 | JGI IMG/M metagenome (GOLD analysis project Ga0070752, IMG submission 77440) | Aqueous microbial communities from the Delaware River and Bay under freshwater to marine salinity gradient to study organic matter... | ecosystem: Environmental > Aquatic > Marine > Coastal... | reverse complement strand
CTTTCTCGCTGCTGCTGTTTCGCAGCCTCCTTCAATACGGGTATGATCCGGGCTTTGCCCAGCCAAGATAGTGGAAGTCACCTACCGATGCAAAACACCAAGCTCATGCTGTCCAGCCTCACGCTAGTGGGCCTGTTCGCACTCGCCGGTTGTTCATTCCCCGGGGTTTACAAGGTCGACATTCAACAGGGCAATGTCGTTACGCAAGACATGATAGACCAGTTGCGCCCAGGAATGACCCGATCGCAAGTGCGGTTTATCATGGGCAACCCTCTGATCACCGATACTTTCCACGCCGACCGCTGGGATTATCTGTACAGCATCCAGCCAGGCGGTAGACAACGCCAGCAGGAACGGGTCAGCCTTGTATTCAACGCTAACGACCAGCTTGCCGGTCTTGCGGGTGACTTCAAGCCCGGCGTGAGCCGTGACGAAGCCATTCTGGGGACCGATTTGCCAGCGAGCACTGAAGACCCTGTCAGCACTGAGCCTGAGGCAACTAAACCCGGCTCCTTGCTCGAACAGATTCAGGGCGACGTGGACGCGGCCGAGCCTGTTCCAGTGCCAACTCCAGGCCGTTTGGAAACAGACTAGACTTCAAACGAACACAAAAAAGCCCGGCATGCCGGGCTTTTTTTTCGTAGCACCTTACGGCCTAGATGGCTGACTCACCCGCTTCGCCCGCCTTGTTCTGCGCGGCCTTCGCCGCGCGCTGCTTGCGCACTTCTTTCGGGTCGGCGATCAGTGGCCGGTAGATTTCGACACGCTCCCCCTCGACCAGTGTGCGTTCTTCCGGCTTGGGTACCGCCTTGCCGAAAATGCCCAGCGGTGACGTGGCGAGATCTAGCCCCGGAAAGTAGTTGTCCATTCCCGAGCGTAGCGCCGCCTGACGGACGCTGGTGCCCTGATGCACGGCCAAGCTCAGCAACTTCTGCTTGTCCGCCAGTGCATAGACGATCTCGACCGCAATCATCGGCTTATCCATACAGCTGCTTAGCCCTGTCGCAAAACGCATCGACCAAGGTATTGGCCGCCTGATTGAACAAAGGCCCCAAGGTGGCACGGACCACGGGCCCGGCATAATCAAAGGTCAGATCAAGACTAATCTTGCAGGCCTTCTCTCCCAACGCTTTGAACTCCCAGATTCCATGCAAATGGCTGAAAGGCCCTTCTTCCAGCGACATTTCGATGCGTTTGCCCACCTGCAATTCGTTGCGCGTGAGGAAGCGCTGGCTAATGCCAGCCTTGGCCACGGTCATGCTTGCCTGCATCTGGGTTTCGCTGTTGGACAGCACCTCGGTCGCCGAACACCAGGGCAGAAACTGGGGATAGCTGGCTACATCGTTGACCATGTCGAACAGCGCGCGTGCCGGATAGGGCAGCAGCGCCGAACGTTGAATATGCGTCGTCATTCGATCCCTTCTACTTCGTCAGTCAACAACAGCAGCTACGGCCAGAGCCGGCAGCGGCTATCGAGAACAAGCATGAAAACTCAGATCCCGGTGGCGGAGCAGGTCCCTGAGCATGAACAAACGTAAAGATCGCCATTGTCGGGGATAAGCGCACCCCTCTCAAGTTTCGCACCGTCGCAGCATGAGGTTATCGCCAGCCGCAACGCGACTCCCTATAATGCGCAGCCTATGGCCAAACAGAAGAAACAGTCCCCCGGGACCATTGCGCTAAACAAGAAAGCGCTACACGACTACTTCATCGAACAGAAATTCGAGGCGGGCCTCGTTCTGGCCGGCTGGGAAGTGAAAAGCCTCCGCGCCGGCAAAGCGCAATTGGTAGACAGCTACGTCCTACTCAAAGATGGCGAAGCCTGGCTAATGGGCTGTCACATCACCCCGCTGACCACGGCTAGCACCCATGTCATTGCCGACCCGACTCGCACCCGCAAGCTGCTGCTGAACAAGCGTGAGCTGGGCAAGCTGTTCGGTGCCGTGCAGCAGAAGGGTTACGCCTGCGTCGCGTTATCGATTTACTGGAAAAAGCACCTGATCAAGTGTGATATCGCACTGGGCAAGGGCAAAAAGGAATTCGACAAGCGCCACACCGAGAAAGAGCGCGACTCCGACCGTGAGATTCAGCGCGCCATGCGCACCAAGGGAAAGGAAGACTAAGCCTTTCACGTCACCGAGCGGGCCTGTCCCGCTCAGTCGTGCCCCGCCCAGTCGGCCGGACCGCTTAGCTGCCTCTCTCAGCGCATCAACTCTCTATATGCTTTTCCGACCGTCCCTGACGCCGCTGCGCACGCGCTAGGCGCTGAGCCTCTTGCTGGCCTTCCGCCAACACCTCCTGCACGTAGCTGATATGTCGATGGATGACGTCGCGCGCATCGTTCGCTCGACGGGCAATGATCGCGTCGTACAACTCCTGGTGCTGACGCATGAGCATGTCCCGCGTTTCGTTGCGCAGGGCGTACATACCACCAATGTTGGTCACCACGTTGCGCTTGAGCAGATCGAACAGGCCACGGATGGTGTGCAGTAGAACCGCGTTGTGGCTGGCTTCGGCAATCGCCAGATGGAATCGCGCATCAGCAACGCCCTCCTCGGCACGAGTCACCGCTCCCTCCCGCGCATAGCAGTCCTGCAATGCCGCAAACGCTTCGCCGAGACGCTGCTGGTCGACCTCAGTCGCCCGCAATGCGGCGTAATAGGCGCAACTACCTTCGAGCGTATGACGAAATTCCAACAAGTCGCGCTGCGCATCAGCGTTGTTCTCGAGCAGATGCAATAGCGGATCACTGAAGGTCGAACCCAGGGACTCAGCGACGAAATTACCACCACCATGTCGACTGATCAGTAAGCCTTTGGCCGCCAGCTTCTGGATCGCTTCTCGCAGGGATGGACGAGACACACCGAACTGTTCAGCGAGCACACGCTCGGCCGGCAGGCGCTCGCCGGCCTTGAGCGTGCCTTCGAGAATCATCGTTTCGAGCTGCTCGACGATGTTATCGGCCAGCCTCCGCTGACGCACCATTCCCACTTCCATCACGCCTCTCGATTGGTTTGACCACTGTATATGGAAAGCCAGCGTAGCCAGCCACCTGAGCCTACGCAACAGCTGGTGCTGCGACCAAAGTCTATAGCTAGCTAATTGACGCAACGCCGACGGACCTCTTACGCTGGCCGGACTTCCTTGTAAATTGGTAATACCACTTTACAAGCGGAAGTACCCAACAAGAAGAGGACTACTTCATGCGGTCTCCGTTTATCTGTTCATCACCGGTCCGCTCGGGCCCCCATTCGCTCAATTCGACCCTGGGAGCCTGACATGTCTAACGGACTGCTCGCCCTGTTTGCCTTTACCCCGATCCTGCTAGCTGCCGTTCTGCTGATCGGGCTGCGCTGGCCAGCCAGCCGCGCCATGCCGGTCGTGTTCTTGTTCACTGCCGCCATTGGCCTGTTCATCTGGGACATGAGCGTTACCCGCATCATCGCCTCGACCCTGCAAGGCCTGGTCATCACACTGGGGCTGTTGTGGATCATCTTCGGCGCGATCCTGCTGCTGAACACTCTCAAGCATTCGGGCGGCATTACCGCCATTCGTGCAGGTTTCACAACCATCAGCCCGGACCGTCGGATTCAGGCCATTATCATTGCCTGGCTGTTCGGCTGCTTTATCGAAGGTGCGTCCGGATTTGGAACACCCGCGGCGATCGCAGCACCGCTGCTGGTTGCGGTGGGATTCCCGGCCATGGCTGCGGTACTGATGGGCATGCTTGTACAAAGCACGCCGGTGTCCTTCGGCGCGGTCGGCACACCGATCATCGTCGGCGTAAATAGCGGACTGGACACTGCGACCCTCGGTGCGCAGCTGGCCGCCCAAGGCTCCAGCTGGCCGATTTTCCTGCAGCAGATCACCAGCAGCGTTGCCATCACCCACGCCATCGTTGGCACCGTCATGCCGCTGATCATGGTAATGATGCTGACGCGCTTCTTCGGCAAGGAAAAAAGCTGGAAGGCCGGATTCGAGGTACTGCCGTTCGCACTCTTTGCCGGCCTGGCCTTCACCCTGCCCTACGTTGCCACTGGCGTGTTCCTCGGCCCCGAGTTCCCGTCGCTGCTTGGCGGCCTGGTCGGCCTGGCCATCGTCACCACCGCAGCTCGTTTCAATTTCCTGGTGCCGAAAACGAACTGGGATTTCGCTGACGCTAAAGACTGGCCAGCTGAGTGGATCGGCACCATCGAGATGAAGCTCGACGACCTGGCGGCGCGCCCGATGAGTGCTTTCCGCGCCTGGCTGCCCTACGTATTGGTCGGTGCGATTCTCGTCATCAGCCGCGTCTTCCCCCAGGTCACCGCCGCACTGAAGTCCGTTTCAATCGGCTTTGCCAACATTCTTGGCGAGACCGGAGTGAGCGCCAGCATCGAGCCACTTTATCTGCCCGGCGGAATTCTGGTTGCTGTGGTGTTGATCACCTTCTTCATGCACCGCATGCGTGCCGCAGAGCTCAAGGCGGCAGTGAAGGAGTCGAGCAGCGTTCTGCTCAGCGCAGGTTTCGTGCTGCTGTTCACCGTGCCGATGGTGCGCATCTTGATCAACTCCGGCGTCAATGCGGGTGATCTGCCAAGCATGCCAATCGCCATGGCACGTTATGTGGCCGATAGCGTAGGCGGCATCTACCCGTTGCTGGCGCCTTCGGTCGGCGCGCTAGGCGCATTTCTCGCCGGGTCGAACACCGTCAGCAACATGATGTTCAGCCAATTCCAGTTCGGTGTTGCGCAGTCGCTGGGTATCTCCGGGGCGATGATCGTAGCGATCCAAGCTGTCGGCGCCGCTGCGGGCAACATGGTCGCGATCCACAACGTGGTTGCTGCGTCGGCCACCGTCGGCCTACTCGGCCGCGAAGGCATCACACTGCGCAAGACCGTTTGGCCTACCCTGTACTACGTGTTGGCCACCGGCGTGATCGGCATGATCGCCATTTACCTGATGGGCGTGACGGACCCACTGGTCGGCGTCTGATGTAATGCACGGACTCTGCCCCGATTGAACTCGGGGCAGAGTCGTTTGGAATCTCCCTCTGGTCGCGCGATTCGCCTCGGCACTGGATCGAAGCGTCAGACTGAACAAGCCCTCTCGTCGTATACGAGAGCACCACGAGACCTACCTCGTTTCATTCGGTGAGAACACACGATGATCATCTCTGCCTCCACGGATTACCGCGCCGCCGCGAAACGCAAACTGCCGCCTTTCCTCTTTCACTATGTCGACGGCGGCGCCTATGCCGAGCACACCCTGCGGCGCAACGTCGAGGATCTGGCCAGCATCGCCCTACGCCAACGCGTGTTGCGCAACATGTCGGAACTCAGCTTGGAGACCCAGCTGTTCGGCGAAACCTTGTCGATGCCGGTGGCCCTCGCCCCGGTCGGCCTGACTGGCATGCTCGCCCGCCGCGGTGAAGTCCAGGCCGCTCGCGCTGCAGACAAGAAAGGCATTCCCTTCACCCTGTCCACCGTATCGGTTTGCCCGATCGAGGAAGTCGCACCGGCAATCAAGCGGCCGATGTGGTTCCAGCTCTACGTGCTGAAAGACCGTGGCTTCATGAAAAACGCGCTGGAGCGCGCCAAGGCCGCGGGCGTTACGACCCTGGTCTTCACCGTCGATATGCCGACACCCGGCGCCGCTACCGCGACGCGCATTCGGGCATGAGTGGCCCCAACGCCAGCATGCGGCGAATTTTGCAAGCCATGACGCACCCCTTCTGGGCTTGGGACGTTGGGCTGCACGGCAAGCCGCACGACCTCGGCAACATCACCACCTACCGTGGGCACACCACAGGCCTCGAAGACTACATCGGCTGGCTCGCGGCCAACTTCGATCCGTCGATCTCCTGGAAGGACCTGGAGTGGATCCGCGAGTTCTGGGACGGCCCGATGGTGATCAAAGGCATTCTCGATCCCGAAGACGCCCGTGACGCCGTGACCTTCGGTGCCGACGGCATCATCGTCTCCAACCACGGCGGACGTCAGCTCGACGGCGTTCTGTCCAGTGCCCGCGCGATGCCGGCGATTGCCGACGCGGTCAAGGGTGACTTGAAAATCCTGGCCGACTCGGGCATCCGCAACGGCCTCGATGTAGTGCGGATGATCGCCCTCGGCGCGGACACCGTCATGCTCGGCCGCGCATTCGCCTACGCCCTGGCGGTCGACGGCGAAGCGGGGGTGACCAACCTCCTCGACCTCATCGAGAAGGAAATGCGTGTTGCGATGGTTCTGACCGGCGCCAAGACCATCAGCGAAATCAGCGCCGACTCGCTGGTGCGCGAAGTGGACCACTATCAGACCAGCCGCCACGTCGACTGACGTCTGGCTGGTTCCATCCAGAAGGCCGTGTGGCACACCGACGCGGCCCGCTTCTTCTACCGGAGCCCAAAATGAACGCGCCTGCCGCTCTACCGACCGACTTTCTCGCCGCCGTGGAAAAGCTGATACCGGCTGAACGGCGCTTCGACGATCCGCTTTCGACGCTGGCCTTCGGCACAGACGCCAGCTTCTACCGGCTGATTCCCAAGCTGGTGGTACGGGTCGAGTCCGAGGAGGAAGTGGTGGGCTTGCTCAAGCTAGCGCATGGCGCGCGGGTGCCAGTCACCTTTCGCGCCGCCGGCACCAGCCTGTCCGGTCAGGCGATTTCCGACTCGGTGCTGATCGTGCTGGGCGATAACTGGAACGGGCGCGAAGTTCGTAACGGCGGCGCGCAGATTCGCCTGCAGCCGGGCGTGATCGGCGCCAACGCCAATGCAGTTCTGGCGCCTATGCAGCGCAAGATCGGCCCGGACCCAGCCTCGATCAACGCGGCCAAGATCGGCGGCATCGTCGCCAATAATTCCAGCGGCATGTGCTGCGGAACGGCACAGAACAGCTATAAAACCCTTGCTGGCCTGCGCCTGGTGCTGGCCGACGGCAGCGTGGTCGACAGCGAAGACCAGGCCAGCGTCGCGTTCTTTCGACAGACGCACGGCAACATGCTCGATCAGCTTGCAGAGCTCGGCCGCACCACGCGCGCCAACACCGACCTGGCTGCAAAGATTCGCCACAAGTACCGCCTGAAGAACACCACGGGCTTTTCGCTGAACGCGTTGGTCGACTATGACGAGCCGCTCGACATCCTCAACCACCTGATGGTCGGCTCCGAAGGCACGCTGGGCTTTATCAGCGCGGTGACCTACGACACCGTGCCGGATCATCCGCACAAGGCCAGCGCGCTGGTCGTATTCCCCGATGTGGAAACCTGCTGCCTGGCCGTACCGGTGCTCAAGCAACAGCCCGTCTCGGCAGTGGAACTGCTCGACCGCCGCAGCCTGCGCTCTGTAGAAAACAAGGCCGGCATGCCGGAATGGGTCAAGGCATTATCGGCAGACGCCTGTGCGCTGCTGATCGAATCGCGAGCAGCCAGCCAGTCGCTGCTGCAAGAGCAGATCAATCTGATCATGACGTCGATCGCCCACTTCCCCGTGGAAAAGCAGGTCGACTTTAGCGAAGACCCAGCGGTCTACAACCAGCTCTGGAAGATCCGCAAGGACACTTTTCCGGCCGTAGGTGCGGTGCGCCAGACCGGCACCACTGTGATCATCGAGGACGTGACCTTCCCCATCGAGCGCCTCGCCGAGGGGGTTTACCGTCTGATCCAGTTGTTCGAGAAACACGCCTACAGCGAGGCCATCCTCTTTGGCCACGCTCTGGAAGGCAATCTGCACTTCGTCTTCACCCAGGGCTTCGACGATCCGCTGCAGGTCGCCCGCTACGAAGCCTTCATGCAAGACGTGACACAACTGGTTGCGGTGGAGTTCGGTGGTGCGCTGAAGGCCGAGCATGGTACCGGTCGTAACATGGCGCCTTTCGTCGAGTTGGAATGGGGTCACGAGGCGTACCAACTGATGTGGCAGATCAAGCGCCTGCTGGACCCGCAAGGCATCCTCAACCCGGACGTGGTGCTCAGCGAAGACTCACAGATACACCTCAAGCACCTCAAGCCGATGCCGGCTGCCGACGAGATCGTCGACAAATGCATCGAGTGCGGTTTCTGCGAACCGGTGTGCCCGTCAAACGGACTGACCTTGACGCCGCGCCAGCGCATTGTCGTATGGCGCGATATTCAAGCGAAGAAGCGGGCCGGCATCGACACAAGCGAACTCGAGCGACTCTACGACTACCACGGCGTCGAGACCTGCGCCGCGACCGGGCTTTGCGCGCAGCGATGCCCGGTCGGTATCAACACGGGCGATCTGGTTCGCAAACTGCGCGGTCGCAATGCGGAGAGTACCCGCGCCGCCAGCTGGTTGGCCGAGCATTTCAGCACCGCCGTGCAGGGCGCACGGTTCATGCTGCATGTCGCCAATGGTGCACACCTGATGATGGGCACCCGCCTGCTGAGCAAGACATCCGCAGCGTTGACCAACGCCAGCAAAGGTCGCGTACCTCAGTGGACGCCAGCCACACCGCAGCCCCTACAGCGACTTCATCTGCCCACACCATCATCGCAGGACCAACGTCCGCGCGTGGTTTACCTCGCCGCCTGCGTTTCGCGAGCCATGGGTCCCGCAGCACGCGATCAAGAACAAGAGCCACTGCTCGACACCACCCGTGCGCTTCTGGAGAAAGCCGGCTACCAAGTCGTCTTTCCCGATGAGCTAAACAGCCTTTGCTGCGGCCAGCCATTTGCCTCCAAAGGCTACGCCGAACAGGCCGAACAAAAGCGTCAGCAAACGCTCGATGCTCTGCTCAAGGCCAGCCGCGGCGGGCTCGATCCGATCTACTGCGACACCAGCCCATGCACACTGCGCCTGGTTCAAGACCTGGCGGATGATCGTCTGCAGGTTTTCGATCCGGTGCGCTTCATCCGCACGCATCTGATCGGCAAGCTGGATTTCGAGCCGCAGGACGCGCCGATTGCCGTGCACGTCACCTGCAGTACACAACACCTCGGCGAAGCCCAGGCCCTGATCGATATCGCACGCCGCTGCGCCAAGGAAGTGGTCGTACCAGAAGGTATCCATTGTTGCGGCTTTGCTGGCGACAAAGGCTTCACCAACCCCGAGCTCAATGCCCACGCTCTGCGTAGCCTGAAAGACGCTGTGCAGATCTGCGAAGAAGGCATCTCCACTAGCCGAACCTGCGAAATCGGCCTGTCACAACATGGCGGGATCGACTATCACGGGCTGGTTTATCTGGTTAACCGAAACAGCCGGCCCAGAGCGGCTACAGCACAGGTATGAGAGGTTCTCAGCGCCGCAGCGGGCGCACATGAATGAAACGCTTCAGCGCAGCCGCAGTCGGAAGTTAGGAGCCCAGTTTCAACAGAGGCTCACCCGCCTCGGCGCCGCCGCGCAATTTGCAGAAACAGGCAGGCCCGCCGGGAAGTTAACTCCCTGGAGGACTTTATGAAGAAATTTGCCCTACTTGCCGCCGCTGCCCTGATCGCCAGCCCCGCCGTGTTCGCCGAAGACAAGAACCTATGTCAGTTGAACATGCAGGAAATCGAAGACGACATGGCCACCAACAGTGCCACGCTCGGTGAGCCGGCTCGCAGCGAAGTTCAAGAGCTGATCAAGCAAGCGCGCCAGGCGCAGCAAGCTGGCGACGTCGAAAACTGCATCGTGCACACCACCCAAGCACTGCGCAGGCTGGAAGGACCAGGCAGCTCCGGCAGCACAGGCACCAGCGGCACCGGATCAGGCACCGGTAACTGATACGCCCGCTAGGCAGGGCCGCGAGCAGTTGGCCTTGCCGATTCTCTGTTCACTCTTGAATTTCGACGAGCCGCCCTAATCTAGGGAATCAAGCGTTCGACGTAGCTAGACCTTATGGCGTACACTGCGCAACACATGAGGCAGCGACACGCTTCATGGGGCCGATTAGGATTCGACGCCGGTAACAAAGCTCTAGGTGCATGCCGAGTTGGTAACAGAACTCGTAAATCCACTGTTGCAAACTTATAGTTGCCAACGACGACAACTACGAAGGGTACGCGCTAGCCGCCTAACCTTCATCTGGTCGCTTCGG
>Ga0070752_1003254_pt1 | contig 10018 bp, 7 predicted proteins | sample VirMetDEL_Aug_30_FD_77440 | JGI IMG/M metagenome (GOLD analysis project Ga0070752, IMG submission 77440) | Aqueous microbial communities from the Delaware River and Bay under freshwater to marine salinity gradient to study organic matter... | ecosystem: Environmental > Aquatic > Marine > Coastal ... | reverse complement strand
TTCAGGCGCGCGGCGCGGTTCGCGAACCGGCAGGTCGGCGTCTTCGGGCTCGGCTGCAGCGGGGGCGGCGCGCTTCTGTTTCTTGGGCGCCAGCGGCAGGTCGAATTCGGGGAGCTGCGCCTTCCGCTTGACGAATTCGGGCAGTGTCAGGAACTGCGCCCAGTCGAGCGCGAACACCCGGGTGACCAGCGCGATGCCGCCGCCCAGCGCAGCCAGCGCCAGCGCCAGCACGATCCAGCCGGCAAAACTGCCGCCGAAGCGTTCGGCAACCGCTTCGATCCCGAGGCCGCCCAATTGCCCGAACAGACCGCCGGGTCCTGCGGGCAGGCTGCCGCTACCCGGTTCGAACACCAGCGCCAGCACCGTGCCGAGCAAGGCGATTGCGGCCAGCAGCATGGCCAGCGGTCGCCACCAGCGACCGGGCGTCTCGTCCTCGTCGTCGCGCTCGACCCCGCTCCACAGCCGGCGCGCTGCGATATAGAGCAATGGCAGCAGCAGGACGGCGGGCAGGCCGAGGAAATTGAGCGCGCGTTCGCTGGCCCAGGCCCCGCTGGCGCCCATCCAATTGCCGATGTTGGCATCGCTCGCGGCAGTCGATGGGCTGGGATCGGTCTGGGTGTAGCTGGCCAGCGCCAGCGTCAGGAAAACCAGCAGCACGAACAGCAGTCCCGCGCCCGCCATATGCGTGGCGCGGCGGAAGCTGCGGCGGAATGCCGCGCGCCAGTCGGGTGCTGCGCCTGCGCGCGAGGCCATCGGTGTTCCCCTGATCCGTAGAAAGCGTGCAGTATGAATCTTCGGGGAGTCGCCCGTCAAGCGGCCTTCGTCGAAGCGAGTCCGTCGATCGCCCCCCAGCGCGGCCAGCCAAGGCCGCGCGCGCGCGCCGCGGTCATGCCCCCCAACGCGATCACCGGTACGCTCGACAGGCGTGCTAGCGCGTGAAACCCGGCGCTGCCCAGTGTGCTTGCCCCGGGATGCGACGCGGTGGGAAACACCGGCGACAGGAAGATACCGTCGGCGCGCGCGGCCAGCGCGGCTTCGATCTCGGCGCGGTCATGCGCAGTCGCGAGGCGCAGGCCCGGCCCCAGCCGCTCGGGCGCACCATAGCGGCCATCGGCGCCCCAGTCCTGCGTCCCCGCAAGGACCACTGCATGCCCGCCCCGGCGCGCGCACGCGGCGAGCGTATCGAATCGCGCGCGCCGCGCCTCGGGGGACAGGTGGTAGTGGCGAAAGACGAAACCCGATCCCCGCGGCAGGTCGGCGAGCGCCTGTTCCAGCTGCGCATCGTTGCGGGCATCGCTCAGCAACCAGATCAGCGGCAGGGACTGTTTATCGCGCATATTGTCGCTATAGCGCGCTGCGATGGAAAAGGCAGAGACCCCGCTTCAACACGTGCAGGCCAATATTGCCGCCGCCTGCCGGATCGCCCGACGCGAACCGGAAGAAGTGACGCTGATCGCGGTCAGCAAGATGCATCCCGCAGAGGCGATCGAACCGCTGCTGCGCGAAGGACAGCGCCACTTCGGCGAGAACCGCGTGCAGGAGGCGCAGGGCAAATGGCCCGCGCTGCGCGAAGCTTATCCGGCGGTGCAATTGCACCTGATCGGGCAGTTGCAATCGAACAAGGCGGGGGACGCGGTCGCCCTGTTCGACGCGATCCACTCGCTCGATCGCCCCAGCCTGGTGAAGGCGCTGGGCAAGGCGATGGACAAATCAGGCCGGCGCGTGCCGTGCTTCATCCAGGTCGATGTCGGTGAAGAGGACCAGAAGGGGGGCTGCCCGGTGGCGGAATTGCCCGCGCTGATCGAACAGGCGCGGCAGGCGGACATTCCGCTGGCGGGCCTGATGTGCCTGCCCCCGCAGGACATCGAGCCAACTCCGTTCTTCGCTTTCCTCGACAAGCTGGCGCGCGATCACGGGCTGGAAGGGCGCAGCATGGGAATGAGCGGGGATTACGAAACCGCGATCAAGCTGGGTGCGACGCATGTGCGCGTGGGCACGGCCCTGTTCGGCGCCCGTCCTGCTGCGCGGTAGCTGCTCGACCGTCCTCGAACGCCAAGGCGGAGGGGTGCAGGGCTAGGCGTTCTCTAGCCGGTCCTGCGTGGCATCGCTGGCCGCTTCCATCAGCCGCGCTTCGATCCGGTTCATCCGGTCGCCCGGCTGCAGTTTCCCGCCCGTGAGATCGGTCACGTAGAAGGTATCCGCCGCGCGTTCGCCGTAATTGGTGACATGCGCGGAATGGACCACCAGCCGGCTTTCGAACAGCGCGCGGGCCAGCCGGTTGAGCAGCGCGGACCGGTCGCGCGCATTGACTTCGATGACGGTGAACTTGTTCGACGCCTTGTTGTCGAACAACACCCGCGGGGCGACGTCGAAGGCGCGGGCCCGGCTGTGCGGCAGTGGGCGCTGCGCCAGCCGCGGGGCGAGGTCGACCTTGTTGGCCAGCGCATCGGCGATGCTTTTCTTCAGCCGGTCGAGCTGGCCGGCTTCGGCGAAGGGTTCGCCATGCGGGTCCTGGACGAGGAAATTGTCCAGCGCCCAGCCCTTGCGGGTGGTGTGGATGCGCGCGTCGATGATGTTCCCGCCCGCCAGGTGGATGCCGCCTGCAATGCGGTAGAACAGGCCCGGATGGTCGGCGGCGATCACGGTCACCAGCGTCGCCCCGCGTGCTTCGTAATATTCGCAGTGGATCGACAGCTCGTGTTCGGCCGCGCGGGCGGCGGCATAATGCACCAGGTTGAGCGCGATGATATCGGTCGGCTCGGCGATCCAGTAGGCATCGCCCATGGTCTTGGCGAGTTCATCGACCAGCGCGGCGTCCTCGCCCAGCAATTTGACGACTTCCTGCTGCTTGTAGGCCATTTTCTGTTCGCGCCCGTGGCGCATGTGGCCAAGCCGCAGCCGTTCGCTTGAGACATCGTACAGCTCGCCCAGCAACTGCCCCTTCCAGCTGTTCCACGTACCGGGCCCGACCGCGCGGATATCGACCGCGGTCAGGATGGCCAGATGGCGCAGCCGTTCCTGACTTTGCACCAGCGCGACGAAATCCTCGATCGTCTTGGGGTCGGTCAGATCGCGCTTCTGTGCGGTGTGGCTCATCAGCAGGTGGTTGCGCACCAGCCAGGCGACCATTTCGGTCTCGCTGGGGCTGAGGCCGAACCGCGGGCACAGGTGCTCGGCGACTTCGGCGCCGAGCACCGAATGATCCCCCCCGCGGCCCTTGGCAATATCGTGCAGCAGCGCCGCGACATAGGCCGTGCGGCGTGAACCGACCTTGTGAATCAGCCGCGTGGCGCGCGGATGGTCGTCCGCCAGTTCGCCCTTCTCGATCTGGTTGAGCAGGCCGATCGCGCGGATGGTGTGCTCGTCCACCGTATAATGGTGGTACATGTCGAACTGCATCTGCGCATTGACCTTGCCGAAATCGGGCACGAACTTGCCGAACACGCCCGTCTCGTTCATCCAGCGCAGCACCATTTCGGGATCGTTGCGGCCGCACAGCAGGTCGAGGAACAGCGCGTTGGCGCGCGGATCCTCGCGCACCGCATTGTCGATCGCCCCGCTGTCGCGGTCGGCCTGCCGCATGGTTTCGGGATGGATCTCCAGCTCTTCGGCCTCGGCCAGCTGGAAGATCTCGATCAGCCGGACCGGGTCCTTCTTGAACCAGTCGTCCGAAGGCGCAGCGATCTTGCCCCCGAACACGCGATAGCCCTTGAGCTGGCGGGCTTTCTGCTTCCAGCCGGCGAAGAAGCCGCGCCGCGCGGTCTTGGCTTCGAACTGGTCGTCGATATGCGCGAGGAACACGCCGGTCAGCGAACCGACGCGTTTCGCCTGCAGGAAATAGAACTGCATGAACCGTTCGACCGAACTCTTGCCCGGCCGCTCGGCGAAATTCATCCGTTCGGCAATGCGCCGCTGCAGATCGAAGGTCAGCCGGTCCTCGGCGCGGCCGGTGATCACATGCATGTGGCTGCGCACCGCCAGCAGGAAGTTTTCCGCGCGCCGGAAGCTGCGATACTCGGCCGGGGTGAACAGGCCGACATCGACCAGTTCGGAGGCGGTGCGTACCCGGTGGATGAACTTGCCGATCCAGTAGAGCGTGTGGAGGTCGCGCAGCCCGCCCTTGCCGTCCTTCACATTGGGTTCGACGACGTAGCGGCTGTCACCCATGCGCTTGTGACGGGCGTTGCGTTCGGCCAGTTTCTCGGTGACGAAATTGCGCTGGTTGCCCTGCACGACCTCGGCGGTGAACCGCCGCGAACCTTCCTCGAACAGTTCCTGGTCGCCCCAGACGTAACGTCCTTCGAGCAGCGCGGTGCGGATGGTCAGATCGTTCTTCGACAGCCTCATCGCCTCGTCCAGCGTGCGGGTCGAATGGCCGACCTTCAGCCCGAGGTCCCACAACAGGTAGAGCATCGCCTCGACCACCTGTTCGCACCAGGCGGTTTTCTTCCCACCGACGAGGAAGGCGACATCGACATCCGAATGCGGCGACATTTCCGCGCGGCCATAGCCGCCCACCGCGATCACCGTGAGCCGTTCGGCCTGCGAACGGTTGGCGCTGGGGTAGAGATGGGTGGTCGCGTGATCGTGGATCACCCGGATCAGCTGGTCGATGAGGAAGGCGAAACCGCCCGCATTCTCGTGGCCGGCCGAAGGCTTGGCCTCCAGCCGGCTCTCGAGTTCGGCGCGCCCCTTGTCGAGCGCGGTCTTGAGCAGCTGCACGACCGGCCCACGCGCCTGCTCGCCATGCTCCTCCACCAGCGAGCCGATTTCGGAGGCAAGCCTGCGCCTGTCGATGATCGCGCGCTGGCGGGGAACCTGGGTCGTGCTCAAGCCGGAAGATGCTCCTTGGCGTAGGTGGCCTTGACCGTCCGCTTGTCGACCTTCTGCGTGCCGAGGCGGGGCAGTTGCTCCTCGCTCTGCCACATCACCGAGGGGATCTTGAAGGGGGCGATGTGCTCGCGCAGGAAGTCCTGCAATTCCTCGACCGACAGCGTCTGTCCCGGATGCGGGTAATAGACTGCGGCCGGGATTTCGCCGAAGCGTTCGTCGGGCAGGCCGAAGACCGAGCATTCGGCAACCTTGGGATGCGCGTAGATCGCTTCCTCCACCTCGATGCAGCTGATGTTCTCGCCGCCGCGGATGATGATGTCCTTCTTGCGGTCGACGATGAAGAGATAATTGTCTTCATCGAGGTATCCGAGGTCACCAGTGCGGAAATAGGCATCGTCGGAATAGGCCGCCTTGGTGGCATCCTCGTTCTTCCAATAGCCGAGGAAGTTGCACACCGAGCGGATCGAGACCTCGCCGATCTGGCCCTGCGGCAGCGGCTTTCCATCGTCGTCGAGAATCGCCATGTCGACCAGCGGCAGCGAAGGCATGCCGGTGCTGTTGGGCTTGGCGAGATAGTTCTCGTTGAGATTGCCCGCGCCGACGCCGTTGGTCTCGGTCAGGCCATACCCCAGCGCGGGGAAGCCGTCCTTGAAGGCATCCTTGATCTTTTTGACGTGTTCGATCGGGCGCGCGGCACCGCCGCCAGCAAAGGTCTTGCACTGCGACAGATCGTATTTCTCGCGTTCCGGGTGAACCGCGATCTCGTAGCTCATCAGCGGCACGCCGACGAAATAGGTGATCTGTTCCCGGTCGAGCAGTTCGAGCGCATTGGTCGCATCCCACTTGGGCATCAGCACCAGCTTGCGGCCCATGGCGAAGCTCTGCAGGAACAGCGGGACCTCGCCCGTGACGTGGAACAGCGGCACCGCCACCAGCGCGCTGGGCTGGACCGTCGGGGCTTCGCCGCGCTCGGTCAGCAGCTGCAGCATCATCGCGGTCTGGCAGACGTAGTTCATCGTGCCCGAAACGACGCCGAGATGATCCGAATAGGCCCCCTTGGGGTGGCCGGTCGAACCCGAGGTGTAGAGAATGGTGGCGAGATCGTCGGGGCCGATCTGCTCCAGCATGGTCATGGCGGTGTCGCCCGCCGCCCATACGGGAGCGAGGCCTTCCGACGGGACGCCGTGCTCGAACACGACGACCTTCGCACCGTGTTCGACGCCTTCGAGCCGCTCGGCGCGCTGCGCATCGGCCAGCACCAGCTTGCAGTCGCACAGGCCGATTCCGTAGGCCATTTCCTCGCCGGTCCACCAGCCGTTGAGCAGCGTCGCGCAGCCGCCCGCCATGATCACGCCCATATAGGCGATGATCCAATTGGCCGAATTGCGCGCGGCGATACCCACGCGGTCGCCCTTTTCGATCCCGTGCTGGCTTGCCAGGCTATGCGCCACATGGCTGGCGGCATGCCAGACTTCGCCGAAGGTCAGCCGCATGTCGCCATCGACGATGAACAGCTCGTCCTTCTTCTCGTTGCAGAAATGCGCGAAGAAATGCGCCAGGCTGGGCGGCGCGTTCTTGAACGCCGGCATGGTGACGCCGCGGCGCGTCGTTTCGGTCAGTTCGAACATCTGTCCCGGTGCGGTAACCGCCTGGGTGATCCGGCTGATATCCTTGTCGAGTTGTGTCGGCATGGGTGGTGTAGTGTCCTCTCCAAATCGGCGCGCGGCCCCGTGATCGAGGCTCGCGCAGTAATTGCGGCTCGACGCAGGCTTTCCCCAAAACCCCTGCTATGCCAAAAGCCGCCCCGATGGGTCGCCGGTTGCGGCCTTCGACTCACCTCTAAGGGGATAACCACTTGCTGTCACTACTGGCTGCATCGGGCGCGGCAGAGCCGATCTACTGGGAAAATCTGGGGCTGCGGCCCTATCTGTTCGAGGTCGGCGGGTTCCAGCTGCGGTTCTACTCGCTCGCCTACCTGCTCGGCATCCTGTTCGCCTATTGGCACCTGTCGAAAATGATCAAGGCCCCCGGCGCGCCGATGGCGCAGCGCCATGCCGACGACCTGTTCTTCTATTGCACGCTCGGCGTCATCCTTGGCGGGCGGATCGGCTATGCGGCGTTCTACAAGCCCGAACTGTTCGCCAGCGCGGACGTGTTCAAGCTGTGGGAAGGCGGGATGAGCTTCCACGGCGGGGTCATCGGCGTGCTGATCGCGATCAGCTGGGTCGCCTGGCGCGGCGGGCTCAACTGGCTGCGCATCTGCGACTATATCGCGGTCAACGTGCCGCTGGCCTATATGCTCGGGCGGCTGGCGAATTTCGTGAACGGCGAACTCTACGGGCGCGCGGTTGCCAGCGACTTCCCGCTGGCGATGGTCTTCCCGACCGATCCCGACCAGCTCCCGCGCCATCCCAGCCAGCTGTACCAGGCAGGTTTCGAAGGGCTGCTGCTGGGGCTGCTGCTGCTGGCATTGTTCTGGCAGACCCGTGCCCGGTACCGGCCCGGCCTGCTGGTGGCGGTCTTCACCATCGGCATGGGGCTGGGGCGGTTCCTGATGGAATTCTTCCGCGAACCCGACGCGCACCTCGCCTATATGGTGGTCGAAACCGGCCTGTCGCGCGGACAGTGGCTCAGCCTCCCGATGATCCTGATCGGTGTCGTGGTCCTGGTCTATGCGCTGCTGCGCCCGGCTACGGGCAGCGCCGGGGCGGGCAAGACCCGCCCCGCATGAGCGAAGCGGCTTCGACCCCGCTGGCGGACAGCTTCCGCCGGTTGATCGCCCAGCACGGGCCGATGCCCGTCACGCGTTACATGGGCGAAAGCAACGCCCGCTATTACACCACGCGCGATCCGCTTGGCGCGGCCGGCGATTTCACCACCGCGCCCGAGATCAGCCAGATGTTCGGCGAAATGGCGGGTCTGTGGCTGGCGGATATCTGGACCCGGGCGGGGCGCCCGGAAGACGCGCTCTATGTCGAGCTCGGGCCGGGCCGGGGGACGCTGGCGAAGGATGCGCTGCGTGCGATGGCCAGCCAGGGGCTGCGCCCGCAGGTGCATCTGGTCGAGGGATCCGAGGCCCTGCGCGCGGTCCAGGGAGCGGCGCTGGCCGGGGCGCAGTTCCACGATTCGCTCGACAGCCTGCCGACCGATCGCCCCATCCTGCTGCTCGCCAACGAGTTTCTCGATGCACTGCCGGTGCGGCAATTGGTTCGGACCGAAACCGGCTGGCGCGAACGGATGGTCGGGATCGAGGACGGCGATCTGGCCTTCGTTTCGGGGCCGAGCCCGCTCGACGCGGCGGTGCCCGAAGCGCAGCGCAGCGCGCCGGTCGGCACGGTCATCGAAACCTCTCCCGCCGCCGCGGCGCTGGTCGAGGCGCTGGCGCGGCGGATCGACGTCCAGGGCGGCGCGGCGTTGCTGATCGATTACGGCCATCTCGCCCCGCGCACCGGGGCGACGCTGCAGGCCGTCCGTGCGCATGAAAAGGTCGATGTCTTCGCCGCACCGGGCGAAATGGACCTCACCGCGCATGTCGATTTCGCGACGCTCGACACGATTGCGCGGCGCGAGGGCGTGGCCAGTTCGCTGACCACGCAGGGCGCCTGGCTGACCGCGATGGGCATCGGCCTGCGCGCGCAGGCACTGGTCGCTGCGGCGCCCGGCCGCGCGCGCGAAGTGCAGCAAGCGCATGACCGCCTCGTGCAAGAGGATGCCATGGGCGACCTGTTCAAATGCATGGCCCTGTCTGCCCGCGACTGGCCGCGCGGGACGGGCTTTCCCGAAGGCCAGCGGAGGACGCCGCCATCATGAAACACCTGCTTGCTGTTGCCGCCCTTGTGCTGGCCGCCACGCCGCTGGCCGCCGCCGAACCGATCGGAGGCCGCTGGGTGACCGCGGAAAAGGACGCCATCGTGCAGATCGGCGATTGCGGGCGCAGCATCTGCGGGCGGATCGCCAAATTCCTCGTTACCCCGCCGCAGGGCGCCGACCAGCGCGACGTCAACAACCGCGATGCCGCCAAGCGTAGCCGCAAGCTGCTCGGCATGGCGATCCTCACCGGGTTCACCGAAGACGAGGATTCGTGGCGCGGCGAAATCTACGATCCCAACAACGGCAAGACCTATCGTTCGATAGTGCGCCGCCGCGGTCCCGACCGGCTCGAGGTCAAGGGGTGCATCGGCCCCTTCTGCCAGACGCAGGTCTGGCAGCGCGCGCGCTAGCCTACTGGCCGATCCGTTCGGCCAGGCGCTGCGCGGCCCGTTCGAACGACAGCTTGTCTTCGGTCCGGTCGACCGAATAATTGGCTTCGCGCATTGCTTCCACGCCGATCGCACCGATCAGCGGCTCGAGCGCGGCGACCAGCGCGTCGTCCGTCCCGGTTGCGGGGGCGAGCAGGATGATCGCATCGTAATTGGGGAAGGCGCCTTCCGGATCGTCGAGGATCACCAGGTCATCCGCCGCGATCCGCCCGTCGGAGGTGTAGGCACCGATCACGTCGGCCTCGCCCGAGGTCAGCGCATTGTACATGAAGGTGGGCGAGAAATTGCGCCGTGCGGCGAAGCGCAGGCCATAGGCCTCGCGCACCGCGATCCATTCGGGCCGCTCGAAGAATTCGGGATCGCCGCCGATGGTCATGGCCTGCGCGCGTCCCGCGAGATCGCCGATGCTGCTAAAGCCGCCGGCCTCGGCGGCCGCGCGCGGCATGGCGAGGCCATAGGCGTTTTCGAAACCCAGCCTCCCCAGCACATGCGTGCCGCTGGTGCGGGTTTCCCACGCGGTAATTTCGGCAAGCATGGTTTCGCGGTCGGGATTGTCGCTGCGTTCCATCTGGTTGGTCCAGATGGTGCCAGTGTAATCGACCAGCACGTCGATCGCGCCGGTCGATACCGCCTGATGCGCAACCGCCGAACCCAACCCGTCACGGTATTCGACCGAGAAGCCCTCCGCCTGGAGCCGTTGCCCGATCAGGCGGGCGAGGATGTATTGCTCGGAAAAGCCCTTCGCCCCGATGACGATGCGGTCGCCCCCCCGGTCGCCGAACTGGACGGTAAGCGCGCCGAGGATGCCCAGCAGGACCGCCGCCAGTCCGCCGAACGTCAGCATCCGGCGGCGCGCGGCGAGCCCTTTTTCGATCAGGCCCAGCAGCGCATCGGCGACCAGCGCCAGCCCGGCGCTGGCAATGCAC
>Ga0070752_1003251_pt1 | contig 10022 bp, 13 predicted proteins | sample VirMetDEL_Aug_30_FD_77440 | JGI IMG/M metagenome (GOLD analysis project Ga0070752, IMG submission 77440) | Aqueous microbial communities from the Delaware River and Bay under freshwater to marine salinity gradient to study organic matter... | ecosystem: Environmental > Aquatic > Marine > Coastal... | reverse complement strand
GTTGGGATGATGCTCCCACAGAACTTCGGAAAGAAAAATGAGCAAGCCTCATTATACTTAGAAGTAGAGTCCAATATGAGTGGGGAGTTCATTACTCTTGAGTTTGACCCCTATAACTTTATAGATTGGATAGGCTCTGAACAAGTCAGAGAGATAAAAGAATTCGTTAAACTTCAAATAGACAAGAAATAATGGATACCAGAGAATACATAAACGATGCTATAGATTATGCTGTAGATTCTGCAAAGAACGAAGCATTTACAATACTTTTTGAGATGATTAATGGGGAGGATTTTGATACCCTAATAGAGCAAGATATATCAGAAGGTATTGCCTACACTTGTGGGAGTAACGAAAGAGCAAAAGATTTGCTTTTGGATGATTATTACGAGGAAATCTATAGCGAGGTTCGTTCAGGATTTATTGACTACTTAAAAAGAAAGTTATGAGCTTAAGTAAAGACGAAATAGAATACCTAGAAAGACTTCTAGAGGATAACAAACGTACCCATATCGCCTGTCAGAATTGGAGCCAGGTAGATAGTATTGATAACACCATTAAGAAACTAAACGAAGTAAGATGGTCACTATAAGATTAACAAAGGAAGAGCTACAAGCAATTCAATGGGGGTTGGCTCGTGAGATCGGATGGAGAAGAGAACAAAAACTTTCCACAGTTTTTCTCGACAACCTCCAGGATAAATTAGACCGGTCAGATTTAACAATTCAATAGGGTTGTGAATTCAATACCCTTGTGAATTCAATAGGGGTATAAATTCAATAGGGGGGGTCTCGATGAGGGGCTTCCCTTTGTTACATTTGTAAAAATTTGTTGTATTTGTAACAATGTTAAAATTTTGTTAAAATTTTTTTAGCCTCATAAAATACCGCCATATTTGTACCAAACAAAAGTACCATATATGAAACGGTACAAATACTAACCTTAACACCTAATAAAATGAAACAAGAAACAATTAACAAACAAATTAACCTTTTGGATAGGTTTAGCAAAAAACTTTTTAACGTCGTATTAATAGCCTTTTTTGTTTGGCTATTTGCGCAAATTATTATCAACCTTTAAAATTTATCAAAATGAAAAGATTAGAATTATTAGAAAAAATTAACTTATTATCAGGACGTTTTTTTACCGTTGAATTTATTAAAAAGGACGGTACAATAAGAAAAATGAATTGCCGTACCGGCGTAAAAAAATACCTATCAAATAACGGTAAACAAATAAAATTAAGTTCGCCAATTGATAACGGTATTTTACGCGTTTACGATATCCACGCGAAGGGATACCGGTCTATTAATTTAGATACAATAAAAAAGATAAATTATAATAAAATTACCTTAAAATATAAATAAGATGAAAACATCAATACAAAAAATACAAAATATTGAAAATTACGTTGCATTAACTTATCCGCAATTTAAGGCGAATATTGATGGCGTTTTTTGTAGTGTTTATGGGGTTTACAATAACGGTGGCAATTTAGATGATATTGAATGTATAAACGAAGAAACGGACGAAAATATCTTTGATAAATTGCACCGAAATACTCAAAACGAAATACAAAAAATTTTATCAGATATTTTAGACGATGAGAAAAATTTAACATATTAAAAAGATGAACTTATTAACCCAAAATACAAAACTCAAAGAGACCTCAAAAAAATTAGGTCTAAAGATTTTTAATTTTAGTATACCCGCCTACAAAACAAAGGCGGGTAAAATTACCTGCCCGTTTGCCGAAAGTTGTGTAAAATATTGTTACGCGCAAAAAGGAAACTATAAACGTTTCCCGTCAGTTTCGGAAGGTATGGAAAAAAGATACCTATTAACGAAAAGTATACATTTTGAGGCGTTAATATCCACCGAAATACAAAAAAAGAAAATTGACGCGGTTCGTATCCACGACTCAGGAGACTTTTATAGCAGAGAATATCTTAACAAATGGATAAAAATTGCGGAGCTTAATAGTACCGTTAAATTTTACGCCTATACGAAATCAATACCTCTTTTTAAAGATATCATTTTACCTAATAATATGGATATTATTTATAGTTATGGGAGCAAAAAAGACGAGCTTATAAATAAGGAAAAAGACCGCCACGCGCTTATATTTGACAATAAAGAGGAACTACAAAAGGCAGGCTATATTGACGCGTCAAAGATAGATTTTTACGCTACAAAGTTTTTCAGTAATAATAAAAAAGTTGGGCTAATTTACCACTAATAAAAAACAATATGAAACAATATATATTTATAATAAAGTACACGCGAAACGGTACACAATATGAAAAAATCTACAACAAGTATTGTAAACAATACAAAAAAACAAAGTTGTATAAAAGTTTATTGTATCTACTAAATAATGATAAGATAGACCAGATAAAAGTTCAAAGCTATAAATATACTTTCAACCAGGTATAAAAATTAAACTTAAATTAATGTTTTACCCCTCTTTTGAGGGGTTTTTTTATGGCTTTATTTTTTTAAAGTAATTGATTTACAAAGGTTTAAAGTTTAAATAATACCGGGATAGATATGTTTATATCTTAAATCAATATCATTTTATCATTTCAATCTATAAACCCAACGCAATTTAACGCGTTTTAACAGCTTTAAATTATAAAAGTGATATCAATATACCACAAAGGTGCAAAAGTCTCTTAAAACGGCTTAAAATAGCCTTAAAATGGATATTAGAGGGAACTCTCACGAGATGGTATGGGGGTGGTATAAGTAATCTAAACTCTGCACAAACAATATTTTCCAACTGTCAATGTGAATCTAATAGGGTATTTGACTATATTTGTATTATGAATTCAATAGGTAGTGACATTCCATATAATGCTGTTGTATGGTGTTGGTTTAACGGTATAGAGGTTTACTCCACGCCTGATGAGACCAGGAAGAACTACTACAAGGTGATTGTTGATATGGAGAGTATAGATATTAAAGTTAGTGAGGGTCTATACCATTTAGATGTTGTTGACTCCAAAGTGTGGGAAATATATGTGGATATATATCTTAAGGCAATCTCCAACTGACAAGACTATAGTACTTAGTATAATATAATACTTAGTATAATATATAATATAATATAATATTTATAATATCTTACTAAGTATAGTAAGTATCTTACTAAGTACAGTAAGTACAATACTTAGTATATTATACTTAGTACTATACTAGTATAATACTGATGATTATTTTTTAGAGTACAAAAACAATTTTGTAAATTACTTTGAATATGGCAAAAATAGAATTAGAAGTCCCAACGTCTCTAGAAGCAATTACTCTAGGTCAATACCAACGATACATCAAAATCGTAGAGCAGAATGAAGGAGATGAGTATAACGAGTTCCTTAGCAAGAAACTTGTAGAAATCTTCTGTAATGTTAATCTTAATGATGTGGAGTCTATACCTGTTGTGGAGTTTAATAAGGTTCTAGAGATTATACAAGACGCATTTAAGGAAAACTATACTATTCAGCGTCATTTTGAATTAGGAGGAGTTGAGATGGGTTTTATACCAAAGTTAGACGATATGAGTCTTGGTGAATATGTAGATGTTGAAGCTACAATATCAGACTGGCAAGAAATCCATAAGGCTATGGCGGTGTTATATCGCCCGGTAAACTTTAAGAGTAAAGATAGATATACTATTGCTCCCTATAAACCAAATGAGGAGTTAAGAGAATGGATGAAAGAGATGCCTCTTAGCGTAGTGATGGGGTGTATGGTTTTTTTTTACAATTTAGGGATCGAGTTGTCGACAGCTTCCCTCAATTATTTGGAGAAAGAGATGACTCAGGCGAAGACCTCTCAGCTCAAGGAGGCTTTGGAAAAAAGTGGGGTTGGTATCAGTCAATTTATGGACTCGCTAAAGGAGACATCACAAAGTTTGACAAAGTTACAGAAGAACCGTTATTTAAGTGTCTGATGTATCTAACATTTGAAAAAGAGAAAAACGAATTAGAAGCAAACCTTATTAAAAAGTCAATGAAAAGATGAAAGAATACTACAACCTAATTGACAATATCTACAATTACCTAATTGGTAATAATAATATCAATACCGTTACCTCCGGAGATATATTTGAAGTAGACTTGTCTAAACAAACTATTTTTCCACTCGCCCATATAATAGTAAGTGATGTTACCTTCAATGACCACTATATGACGTTCAACCTAAACATAATTGTTATGGATGTGGTGGACGAGTTTAAAGAAGACAAGCAAACCTCCCATAACCCACTATATAGAGGAGATAATAAGCAAGACGTATTGAATACAATGTTGAGTGTGATAAATGGGTTGCAAAGCTCACTTAGACGTGGAGGAATGAAGGAAAACAACTATGAGGTAGTAGATTCTCCAACTGCCACACAGTTTGAAGATAGATTTGAGAATCTTTTAGCCGGATGGTCTCTAGTAATCAATATCGACATACCAAATAACGATATGGCTCTTATAAATGATGATGGAACCTCTTGCCTAAGTTAATATGGTTGTTAAATTTAAAAATACAAAGTTATATCTTGAGAAAAGTTTCTCTGAGCAATTAAAAAAGATTGTAAAGGCTGAAATTACTCGATCTAGGGCAAGACAATCTAAAACAGGAAGAAGTTTTAACTCTCCAATAAATTACACCGGGACATTAGCCAATTCACTATCATCTTACTTACAAGATACAAGTGATGGATTTACTTTGAATTTGGAGGGGTTGGAATATGGAAAAGCAGTAGATGAAGGAACTAACAGTGGTTTTCCTCCAGTAGAAAGTATTGTTAGCTGGATTCAGAACAAACCAGTAAAACTATATAATTTAAGAGGAGGTTCTCTGACTCAAAGTAAGATAAGAGGAATTGCATTCGCTATATCAAGGTCAATAAATCTTAGAGGTATAGCTCCAACTAATTTTATAGATGATGCTATACAAGAAGCTTTATCTAAACTAGATGCTATATCAGACCCAATGGTACAAGATATAATGTTAAACGTAGATGACATTTTGTTAAAAGCAGGTTATATTAAAAAGGGAGAAAACTACACTATAAAAACTGAATAGTAATGGCTATACGAAATCTTAGTGATAAACGCATAAATACTAGAAGCCCATATTACATCGACAGTAGAGAAGCACCTACTCCGGTTGAGATTGATGACCCTATAGAAGAAAATACCCCTCCAACAGTAGAAATAACTGTGTCTAAGGAAAACCCTTGCCTAACAGAAACAGTTACATTAACTGCTGTAGCAACTGATAGCGATGGTACTATCGTTGGGTATGAGTGGACAGATGGGTCTACCGAAACAACATTAGACGTAACTAGCGATACAGCTCAATCTATAACTTATGGAGTAACGGTAACTGATGACGATGGAGATACTGCTGTAGCAACTATTGTTGTCCATTGGCAAGAATGTGTAGAAGATATAGTAGAAACCTTTGATGTTGAATGTGGAGATATTGTATATGAGGGAATATTTGCTAATAAAAGAATTTATAATTTACAAGTTGGAGATAAAGTAGGTGATGTAGAAATTGAGTTTCTAACAGAACCAAACGCAGTTAGTGATGTTCCTGTTAAATTCACATTAGCCCACGATGCAACAACTGTAGAGTCTGGATATCTTGGAGTGTCTTGGTATGATTATCAATTAACTGGAGATGGTCTTGCTAGTCAAATAGCGACTGGAGACCCAACAACAAAAGCAGCCGGAACAACACTAACAATAAACAAAGCTACAGCAGAACCAGGAGTTGTTACACTTACCGCAGAAACATATATTCCAAACGACACATTTTCATTTAAACTTAATTGCCCTAACGTTAGAATTCCTAGTACAAAATATTACACATTAGAAGGGACTTGCGAGACTGGCGATACGACATTCACCTATGTGAATTCTGATGGGGACACAATAACAGTAACACTTAGTCTTGGAGAAACTCTATTGATATCAGCACTTGTAGATACTCCAATAGTAACATCTGAATGTCCTGGAGACATTACTGAAGGTGGCGATAGTTTTGATGATGGTGACCCAGAGCAAGAATATGACTCTCTAACTGAGTTAACAATCGTATTTGATAATTCTGGTTCAATGAATGAAACATTACTTCCTCTCACTCAAATGTCAAAAGGAAATCTAAAAGAAACATTATTGAAATATTACAATAATGATGAAGTAGAATACAATAAGAGAGTTAGATTGATAACTTCAGCAGATTTAGCATTAGAAATAGACCCTTCATTAAGTTCAAACTTTGGACTCTACAATAAAACTAAGGAGAGATTTTTATTTTTAGCGCAAGCTGGTTTTAGAAATCCAGATTCCACTAAATCTGCATATTTGTTCTTTACAGATGAAGTTTGGGGTGTTTATCAAGGAAGTCAAGCTGAACGAAGCGATTATAGCATTTCAACCGAACTTTATTATAGAGTAGACTTAGCATCATATAGAACATACTTAGATGGTATATCAACGTATGGTGAGCATTTTATGAGAGTTTTTAACGTGAATTGTGACCAAGCTCCAACACTTAATCCGTTTATTGAAAACATATTTACTGGAGCAGAAGGATTTACTGGGGCAAAAGGATTATCTGATAGATCAGAATGTTCTGTAGTTTCTAATATTGTAGATGGACTTCCATACTCATCTAATCCTACATATTATTATGATTTGGTCATCCAAGCATTAAGAGACTTTGGTTATAAAATATAATTATGGCAACACTACAATCAGCAATATTAAAATTATGGGTATATGATGGACTAGCTGGTTCATACAATGTAAATGCTCCAAATTATACAATAACAAAAACAAAGCTGCCAAATGAGAATGATATAATATTTGAGATATCTGAGCTTGCAAGGGACTATATTAATATCCAATTTGATGGAGATTATACACTCGCAAATATCTCATCTTGGGTTTCGTATTTTGTAACATACACATTTGACGATGGAACAACATCTATTAAAACTGGAGACCTTCTTGGAACCCACGCATACGGATATTTTGAAGATGAGATAAACCCACAGTTGACATCCCCACTTCAGCAATCAAATACTTGTATTTATTGGAAAAAAGGAGAGCCGGTAAGAATACCTGTTTATTCTGGATTAACTCTATATGATGTGGAGTGGTATGAGGATGATGAACTCCTTGATAAATCAGTCTATGGGACAAACTTGTTTCCAATAACAGCAGATACAACTAAGTATACCGCAGATAATGTATCCACATTAAGAGCTAGTAGTACCCATATTGAAAATCAATATGAGAATGACTATACAGTTTCAGTTTGGGGGCCTCTAAACGCCAATAGGGTTATTATTAAAACTAGAGATGGCCAAGAGATTGAATTAACGATTACCCTTGTTGAGGAATGTAAAAACACCCCATATAAGGTAACATTCATCAATAAATTTGGAGTACTACAAGATATTTGGATGTTTGGTAGACGAAAAGAAAGAGCAAACGCTTCTCGTGAGTTTTTCAAGATAAATACAATAGAAACTAACGAAACAACTACATTCTACAAAACGTCTAGAGCAACCGATAGAATCCATAACGTAACAACAAATAAATCACTAACACTAAACACTAGTTTTGTTTGTGAGGATTACAATCAAGTCGTTCAAGAATTGTTGCTATCAGAATATGTTTGGATTCACGAAAACAATAAGGTTTATCCAATAGTTCCAAAAGATAATGTAGTTGAGTACAAAACCCATCTATACGATAAGCTATTAAACTACACAATTAACTTTGATTACGCTTATAGCGAAATAAACTTAGTTCGATAATGCAGAAAGTACAAGTATACGTTGAGGATGTAAATGGAGACCTTCAACTTTTAGATTTGTTTCAAGACGAATCAATACAAGTTACCTCCACAATACAAGATGTAAGGGATATCGGTAAGATATTTACTGATTATTCTCAAACGTTTACTGTTCCTGCGTCTGACAAGAATAACAAAGTGTTTCGTCACTTTTATAATTACTTTATTACCGGAGCTACAAATGCCTTTGACTCTAGAAAGAAAAAACGAGCAGAACTCCATATAAATTATATGCCATTTAGAAGAGGTAAGATATTTTTAAATGGAGTTAAGATGAAGCTAAATAAGCCATATTCATACACCATCACATTTTATGGGGAAACAGTTTCTCTTAAAGATTTAATTGGAGATGATGAACTATCAGACTTGTTATATCTAACATCATTCAACCACGGATATGATAACGATAGTGTTAAGAATGGCTTTGAGAATGGTTTAGATTTTTTCTTCCCTAGTGGAACGAAAAATGACGCAATAATATATCCTCTTATTACTCCAAAGAAAAGATTATTCTACAATTCAGATAGTCCGGTAGCTAGTGATTTCTACAATTCCTCAGGTAATCTATACCACAATACTTCGGTATCCGAACAAGATATAAGGGGTTTAGAGTATACAGACTTAAAGCCTGCGATAAAACTAATCCATATCATTGAAGCTATTGAGCAGCAATACAATATTGAATTTACAAGGTCGGTACAAACTACAGTTGGAGCGACTAGAGACACTTTCTTTTCCTCAGATGTATTGTCTAATCTTTATATGTGGCTCCATAGAAATAAGGGTAATTATAATGAGTATGATTTAGAGGGTACTGAGTTAGTAACCATAATATCTGGGTTTACTCAATTAACTCCGACAACAATATCATCTTTTGATGATGACTTATTGACTGTTGATTTCACGCCAATTGGAAGAGTAGAAGGATATAATGTTCGATTATACATTACTCCGGATTCGGCATCTCAATCAATAGATTATACAATTTCTATATTAGATGGTGAAACAAATGAGGTGTTAGTTTCCTCAAGTGGGAGTGGTAGTCGTTCTGTTGAAATAAACTCAGATGAATTTACTAAATCATACAAGTTTCAGATTTCATCTACAGAGACAATACAATATTCTACTACCCCACCAGAAGTAGAGGTGTCTTCTTTTGATAACGAAAGGCTTCCGGTTGATATAGACCGATACGAATCTGACAATCTTAGTATCGTAAATAGTGTGGCTTTAGAGAGAACAATGCCTAAAATGAAGGTTATTGACTTTTTAACCGGATTGTTCAAACTCTTTAATCTAACCGCATTTTATATTGACGATATATCTGATGCAAATTTCGGTAAGATATATGTGGATACATTAGACAACTTCTATAACGATGGACAATACAACAAACTTGGAACAACAATAGATATAACCAAATATCGAGACATAACAGACCATCAAGTAGACTCACTACTTCCATTTACTGATATTGAATTCAAATATGAGGAGACAAATGTTGTTTTGATGGAAAATCATCTTGCTAGATTTAATGAGATTTTTGGCAATGCTGAATATAATGTTAGAAGAAAATTTCCTAATGAAATCGACAGGGGTTCTAAATACGAAATGAAGATTCCATTCTCCCATATGAAGTATGAGAGGTTATTTGATTTAGGAGCTTCTAATTCAGTAACAGATATTCAATGGGGGTATTGTGCTACTGGTGAATTCAACGCAGATACTTCTGCAACTCCTCCAACCGGAGATTACGACTCCACAACAATAAAACCTCTATTGTTTTTCGCTGTAAGAGAAACTTCTATATCTACTCCAATAAATTGGATTAATTCAGGAACCCCATATCAAGTGGTTAACTATTGGAGACCTTCTAACAGTAATGGGACTGGAGACGAAACTACTGCCCCTGACTACACCCTTAACTTTGATATTGAGGTTGATGAGTGGTTTAGAAATGACTATGGAAGCGACAATAATTCATTGTACGAAGTATTCTATAAAAGTTATGTTGAGGGAGTATTCAACCCTGCAAAACGACTATTCAAGGTTAGAGCAAAGTTGCCTCCAAATATTGTAGTAAACTATAGATTAAACAACCAGATAAAGATACAAGATATGGTTTTTAGGATTAATTCTATAACAACAGAGCT
>Ga0070752_1003239_pt1 | contig 10034 bp, 19 predicted proteins | sample VirMetDEL_Aug_30_FD_77440 | JGI IMG/M metagenome (GOLD analysis project Ga0070752, IMG submission 77440) | Aqueous microbial communities from the Delaware River and Bay under freshwater to marine salinity gradient to study organic matter... | ecosystem: Environmental > Aquatic > Marine > Coastal... | reverse complement strand
CACATACATAACAACAGGATTCATCTTTTTGATAATCTTGGCTGTTGGATCTTATTTTATGTTGGGTGAAATTCCTTCTTGGTTTTGGATCTCTATCCTGGGTTCATTTCTTTTCATACCTTTTCTTCAAGAAAGAGCAAAAGATGGTGCAGAATTATTTTTGATTGCAAATGAACCTTTCAAACTAACAGAATTTAGAATAGGTAAGAATGTAGGTCTTGAAATTGAAGGGATTGGAACTCGTTTTCAATCTGAAACAGGCGTTTCAAGAATTATTTTGAATTCACTTGATAAAGAATCAATGAAAGCCAAAGGTTCAGCATTTGGTTCAATGACTCCAATAGATCAAGTACGCGATCTCCAAACTTTGGACAAATTAACCAATATGCTTGAATCAACCCTCAAAGAAAGTCGAATATCGGCCCAAACTGTAGGGGTTGAGGTCGAAAAACAGTCTATTGAAATCGTTGATTGGGCATTAAAAACAATATACGGCTCAATTATCCCCACTGAGATAAGTGAATCATTTGGAATAGATGAGAAAAAAGTTGAACTTGATGTTGAGCTTGAAACGGATGGAATTCTAGAGGATTTAGAATGAAAAATAGATTTCCTCCATCGATTGTGAACCTTCTTCTGAAAGAAGGTCAACGATTTGAGGTAAATGGTCAATTTAAGACGGCTCTTGGCACTGGAATCATTCCAATTGTTGCCAGTGCGAGAGGTGGCAAAACATCACTCGCATACGCGCTTATTGATTATGCGATAGAATACACAAATAGACCTATCATATTGGACTCTTTTCCTCAAAGGGTAATTGATAAAGGAATTCCAGATCATTGGAAGGGGAGAGTTTCAAATGAATCATTCAACGACATCGCTAAAATTGATGAACCTGCAATATGGTTACTTGATGATTCGGCAACTCATTTCAATTCAAGATCGGCTATGACTTCAACAAATCAAACCTTGGCAAAATCAGCAGGCGTATTATCTCACTTTGGCGGTGGAATGACCGTTATTTTTACCACTCAATCAATGAGTGGTATTGATCTAAGTCTTTTGAGATATACAACAATTTCACCAATTATTAGATGGGTCGATAAGGACTTGATCCCACAAGAACGCAAAGAATGGAAAGGAGAAATTCAATATGGTCAATACCAGCTCGCGAAAGTGTGTAAAGATGAACGATTTAGGGATTTTTTCTGGAGTGCTAAAGACAAAGTTTTGGTGAAATCAAATTATCCTAAATTTCTGGAAGAAGAAAACGACCCATTGAAAAAAGACTTGATGTCTAGGCCCATGAGATATCATACAGTACAAGAAAAAGAGATTTTACTAGGTATTGTAAAACCACCAAGGAAGAAAACAGCAAAACGGAAGGCTGAAGAAGATGAATCATAGAGAATTACAAAGACAATTAGACCGAATTTCAGCCTCAAGAATAGCAAAGTTGAATCAAGGTGTACCTTTTCATGTTGCTTTAGGTAGTCGAAACTCAATAACTCTTAGAAATAAGTTGAATAGAATGGGTTTGAAAGGCAATCATGTTGATGAGGCTTTGAAGATGGTTGATGAGATCGGATTACAACAAACCCTAGAGAATCAACCACTTTCAAACCGCTTTGCAACAATGAAGTCAAGTAAGCCCAAGCCTAAAATTTGGAATCCTTGAGTTTCCATATTACTTCCCGATGACGAAAACCGTTCATTGTGTGTTCAACAAATCCTACTTTTTGGATCTCTTTTGACTTAGCCAAAACATTTGATAGTTGGTTGCGAGTTGCTCCATGATAATACATTCGATTTACAAATTCATAGATTTCAGATGAAGTCATTTGTCCCTCATCTTTCAATAATTCAACAATCCAATTGTTCAATCTTCTTACTTTACTCATTCTTTTATTCCCCCTTTCCACATATTGCAGGTAAAACAAACGATCTCCGTTATCCATCCTCGAACCAAAGAAGGTTGGGTTCTGATTTGAGGAATTTTACCGTTCTTTTTACAAATACAGGAATCACTTATTATCATAGATTAAAGCCTCTAAAGTTGTTTGGATTTTTGTTTCAATAGTAATTATTGTGTCGTTATGGTTTCCACCATGAGCAAGTACAACTATTTTATTGATCTCAAAACCTCTTTTTTTACCAATTCCATTTGAATTCCATCCGAAACTTATGATTATCCCTCCTGGCTTTAGTATTCTTTGAATTTGATTCTTAATATCTGAAAAGAAATGTTTGGTTTGATGTGATGTTAAACTCATTCCAATTCCATCATAAACTTCCTTAATTTGTCTTAATGAATAAGGCGGATCGAATAATACTCCGTCAAGAGAATTAGATTTGAAAGTCTTAAGAAAATCTAAAGCATCCATATTATATTCAGCCAAAGTATGAGGGTTCAAATCATTGGTATATTTTGCATATTTTGAATTTCTAGCAAATGGATCAGCCCATTCTTCTCCTTTCATTTCTTCTCTTAGAATCTTCATCACTGGTTTCATAGAGAATGTGGAAGAATTAGGCATGCACCATATTCTTTCAATCCTCATCAAAAACACCACCCACAAAATATGTTTATTTCACCTTGAACACATCTGCATGGATCTTCATCTTCAATTTCTTCATCATCATCGCAATTCGGACAAAGCATAACACATTGATTTGAATCAATAAACCATGGGAGTAATTCTTCTCCGCATGTAACACAAATTTCAATTTCAGACATCCAAAGACCACCTTTGAATATGATAATTCATGATCGCGATAACTGCCTTTTTTGTGTAATCGTTTTCCTTACCCATTAAGAATTTGATCTCTTTTCCACCATGCCAACGCCAACAGCTATCTTCATTGACGATAACATAGATCCCCCCATATTCAGCCGATAAGAATTGCACAGTGTATGTAGTGCCGTCAGATGGTATCATTTCAAAAACATAGAATGACTCAAAACGATTTACTCTAAAGTCTTTGATTTTCAAATTCATGATTTATCCTCCTTGGTAAATTCAAACAAATTTTTTTGTTGAAATTTATTGCATTCAATTAATGTATGAACGGCTTTGTCAAGCATATGGTCATATTTTGAAATACCGGAACCGTCTATTGAGTTGCAGTTGTTGAACCACTTTACTATTCTATCAACTGTATTTACTCTGCCTACATGAACGTGCTTACCTCTTTGAATTGCTTCTTTTGCATATTCATAAGCCAATGATGACATCTTGAAATCTGTTGATCCACCAATAAATAAACACCCAAAATCTTCCCAATTCGGGAAATTATCTTTTGAAATTCCATCTTGTAACACAAAAGCGCATTTCGATGATTTCAAATTGAGTTTATCCTTCCAATGATAAAATTGATTGAATGTTAGGCTAGCATCGCCCACAGTGTCAGGGAGAACGATAAAATCGCAAAAAATATCGTTCTTGGCCTTCAATGCCATATTTGTAAAGGTTTTTTCTTTGAATTCGCTAAAACATCCATTGTCAAGTATGTAATTGAATGAACCACTCTTGTATTGAGTTAAAGGTGTTCTAAATTGTCCAAACTGAACACCTGGATATTGTATTTTCCTTTCATAGATTTTACTTATTGATTGATCTAATAAAATAATCATTCTTCTTCCTCCATTCTTTGATAGTCTTCTTTAGTCCAATTGTAGTGAGTCATATATGGGCAATTCCAGCTAATACATGCTAAATCTCCACTTCCTCTTGGTGCTTCACAAACTGGGTTTCCACACAAAGGACATTCATGAATATCTTGAATGATCTTAATACTCATTCTTCTTCCCCCAATACGCCACAGTAAACGATTTTATCAGATCCACAACCAACTTCTTCCCTGCAAACCATCAAATTTGGATGAATATATTTACCAAGGTTGAATTCTCTATGACAATCTTGACATGCGTACACATGGCGAGCAAATGCCGACATCTTGGTTTGAGAACCTTTCAGATATTGAATGATTAATTTCTCAATTCTCCCGCTTCTTGTATAATCTCCTAGCGTACTATCAAATTCATATATCAATTTTCGATCTAAAGATATTGATATGATTCTCTTATCTTTGTTTTGTCCTATTCTTTTTCTTCCCATTATTCACCAGCTCCGTATTATTCCTCATCATCTATTCCAAACTCTATCTTAATATGTTGGTTATCTGCTTCATAGGCCTTGTATGTGTTGTAAAGTGGATAAACGATCTTGATGTCTTTTCGACCCCAATCCGACATATCTTCAACATAAAGCATGTTTTTCTTAGTCAAGGATGAGAGAACGCCTCTTAATCTTCTTCCTTCGATGCCACTAACATCACTCAATTCTTGAGGCGTAACATCACTAAATATCGGTTCTGAGCCCCAGTTATACCAAAGACCATCATCAACAAGTGCCTTCATAACTTGTTTTTCAAGATCCGTCAAATGAACAAGTGTAATCATGTCGGTTGTTAATTGGTTAGCATGAATTGTTCCAGAATGCTTAAACTGAGGTTTTTCTATTTCTTCATCTTCTTCATACAATTGACAATCACATTCATGCGCGCATATAGAACCGCAGTGTTCACAAATTGGTAATTCTTCATTTAATTCTTCAATGATTTCATTTGTAATTTGGTCTGATACGCCTACTAATTCATTCTCTTGAGCTGGTGGATTTAATCGAGAGTTCATATCCTTGCGAATATCTGAATAGGTGTTATTCAAAAGATTGCTAAAGACATAATTATCAATTGAAGCACCACGCCAAAGTGAATAGTAGTCTTTGCTTGTGGCATACTTTGACAATTCTTCGCCTTGCTTTATTCGGATCTGTGTTATCATTTCTTCAAAATTATCGGCAATAAAGCGTAACTTTGCTTCAACCTCTTGAATTTGTTGTTCTTGTATAGTTCTGATTTCGTTTTTGGTAGTGGTCATCTTCGTTCCCCTTCAAACTTAACCAGCAAGTTATGATATATAAACATATAATAAATAAACTAAGGGAACGAAATGAAAACCTCTCAATAGTGCTTAAACTTAGTGGATATGACGGCCTGTCGGCCTCCCACTAAGTCATTGGAGTTAGAAGTAGTATTTGTATTGAGCGGAAGGGGGCTTTAGGTCGCCCCCTTCCGCATTGGCTCGCCTTCGGCTCGCAAAGAAGATAAGGTGTAGGCTGATTATTCAAATCAATGAGTTTGGATAAATTAAGGGCTAGGAGAAAACTTGATTGGATTCGCATAGGTTTTATTTTGAAATCGAAGGGCGATCTTAGCCTTGATGAGTTGACTTTCACATTCAATGAAATGTTCCATAATGGAAAGACAAATCGAGAAGTTGCAAGGGTTATGAAGTGTTATTCTCGATATGGTTTTGAATCTCGAGCTGGTAGTAAGGTGACAATGTATTCATTCAATGGAGATCTAAATTTCATTCATCCGAGAACAATACAAAGATGGATTGAAAAAATTGAAACCCTTTAGGGTTTCATTTCGAAATGATTGGATTTTTCTTTATATGTTAAACATCATTGACTCAAATTAACAAGGTGTAATTATTATGTCATGGCAAAAACAAGTTAAACAAATAGCAGTAGCAGTAGCCGTTCTTTCGGGAATTTTTATGGCCCTATCAGTCGGTATTGGCGACGCGGTACAAATCGTCGTTGACCCAAATGACCCAAACAACCCAATTGATGCGGATGATTTGGCAACCTTTGGGGGTTCAGTCGATTTTACTGATCGTATCGCCGTTCTAGGTGTCTTTACCACTATTCTTGGTACAGCTGGACTCGGCCTTCTTCGACGTTCCAGTAACAACCCTCCATTCGTAAACACACTCATTACTTTCATGCCTGTGATTGTCGGATTGGTCGCTTTCACTGCTTTCAGCACTGAAGTCTTTGACATCATCCAAGGGGATCGAGTTTGGGCTGATTATTCAGACGCAACTAACTCTTACATGCTCTTCTTGGCCGGTTCAATGATTGCGGGAATCGTTACTCTCCTAGAACGTAACTGAATGGGGGAAACCCCATGAAAAACGCTCGTAATGGTATAGCATTGGCTCTATTCTTATTGATTCTGGCCACTGCTTTTACAGGCATGGCCCAACCAGCTCCAACATATCATGAGGACTGTATTGATGGAATACCAAATCCACCAAACACATCACAAGGTAGTGAAGATATATTTTCTGATGGATGTGCAGAATATCCTTACAGTGATGGAAACGGGGAAGAACCAACTCCACCGGAGGATCGTTATTCTCAAGCGATAGATGATTATCCATCTTTGTTTGAGTATCATATGACATATAGTCCCGATCCATTGACATTAGAAGTAGTCCTTTGTACTGCTCTTGCATTTGGATTTTATGCCACAAGTGCGGATGCTCAAGATGCGAGTCAATACATTTCTGATAATATGATTGATTGTTCACCATATATACCATAAGGAGGGGTTTGGTATTGCTAAGAATGAAGGAAGAATTTTGAATCCGTTTCAATTTAACGTGATTGCAATTATCTTCATCCTTGGGGTATTGCCTGTTGGGGTTGCTATTGTTTCAAATGCTGGTTCTTCTTCAAATGAAACATTTGAATCAACAATGCCCACAACTCCTGGGTTAATTGGTGAATACCTAACCGATTCATACTGGATTGATAATGGAGGTACTAATTACACCCAATTTTATTCAAGTCAAGGCTGGGATGATGGAATTCAATCAAGAAGTGATTGTGCATTCGTTAAAGATGCATATTGTTCAAATCCAGCCCTCCAAGATGGATTTTTGTCATATTATGGATTTGAATTTGATTTACCTACTACTTCAACAAGATTGGAACAAACTCATCAACAAGTTAGTCAAGGAAACGGATATTCTGGTTCATCGGGATCTAAAGAATTTGGATTTCACTTAGAATCGAAGTTTTTTGATAACATAGAAGAAGGTAAATCAATTGACGGTTTGAAAATATGGCTTGTTGATGAAGATATAATTTCTTGCGACCATCAATTAATTGATTATGCTGAAATTGAGTTTGAAGGGTCATTATCTTTTCATTATGATAATTCAACCGTAATTTTTGATGATTATGAATTCAAGAAATCAAACAAATTTCAATATTCAAAATTCGATATAAACAATGGAGGTTTTGATTTGGTTTGTTCATATGGATTTGTTCTTGATTTTGACCTAAGCGGATTTGAAACTTTAGAATTATCCCAATTTAATGGAAATCAATGGAATGAAACATCAATTTCAATTGAATTTGATAATTTTGAAAGAGATGATGGTCTTGATTTTGCTAATACAGGATTGCCATTTGCAGGGGATGGATATTTTAACTTTGGAATGGAATATAAATCAGTAAATCCTGAGGAAGTAGGATTTTTCATCAAAACTGGGACTTTGATTCTAAGTGTGGTTACAGCTGGTATTGCATTGGCTTCAACTCCTTACTGGGATCCCTTCAAAAATTTCTTTAAGGGGATGGTTTGAATGATGATTGAAGGTATCTTATACATTTCAACATTGTTGATCTCGTTCTTTGTTGTTGGTCAAGCATCAGATAACGGATTTTTGAACGGTTCATTCACAAGAGCCTTCGGTGGATTATCAACCCAAGTGGTTTCTGCTACATGGTTGGTCCAATATACCAATTTTGAAACATTCATTACGGGTTGTATTCAAGGACAAGTGGGCGTTACAGGATATTTTTTTATCTTATCATTGGCTTTATTGCTAGTGGTTTGGATTAACAATATCTTTGAGTATAGGCAAGCAATAGTATGAGGTGAAAAGATGGTTGGTCAAGTAATCGCAATGAAAGCAGTTGATTCCGCTTCAACAGATGGTGGAATTTTGAACAATTTAATCAAAATTGTTACCATAGTCGCTATCCTAGGTTCATTGGTCGTTGTTGGAGTTATTCTATTTCTTGCTTTCAACATATGGGAAGCCGTTGGTGGTACTTTTGAAACGATTGGGAATGTAATAGGGGCGGTATTAACTCCTGTAAGTTTCTTTAATCCGATAACACTCTTTACAAGTGTTATAGTAACCGGTTTCGGATTTGGTAGGAAGTGAATAAATGAAAAGAAGGGGATTTTATGAAGAAGGAAAAACAAACAGTCATGGCTCTTAGGGTATTCTTGTTCGTCGCATTACTTTCCCTTCTTGGTAGTGTAAATGCCCAAGAGCCTCCTGTTGAAGATGCATCTGAAAAAGGTTGCATATTTTACGCCTATACCAGCTCGATGAACCATTATTTTCTTCTTCAAAACAATTCAATTGTTTTTGGAAACAATGTATCAATTATACACAATTGTGAATACCTACAGGTAAATCAAAACGATTTATTCTTAGCAAGGTCAAACAATTCAATGATAATTTCAGCAAACCCTGGCATTGCAAATTATACTTTCATTACTCCAAACCAAACTATTGACATGACTATAGAATTTTATCCGGATCGTTTGCAATGGGAATATGATTATCAAAGAATAGATTTTAATCCAAATGAAGAATTCATATCAATTGATGCTTCAAACTCAAAAGAAGTTATTGCTTCAATTGCTTCAATCATCATCGTTTGGGTTTTGTGTGTCTATGTTTATTGGCGTTTGATTGAATCTTATGTAAATAAAAACTTCATTGAAGAGGTGGTTAATTGACTGATGAAGAAACAATTGAATCGACTGAATATAGTGGGGCTAAACGTCGAACATGGGCCGATGTGTTCGTTTCAGCCTCCTACATCACTACAGGGTTGATTTTTATCGTAATTTTAGCGGTAATGGCTTATTTTTACTTTGGAAAAATCCCTTCTTGGTTTTTCATATCAATTCTTGGTTCTCTAATTTTTATCCCATTCCTTCAAGAACGAGCCAAGGATGGAGTTGATTTATTTTTGATTGCAAATGAGCCTTTCAAATTAACAGAATATCGAATAGGTAAAAACGTCGGGCTTGAAATCCAGGGAATAGGTACGCGCTTTCAGTCTGAAACAGGGGTTTCAAGAATTATCTTGACAGATTTAAACAAAGAAACGATGAAAGCGAAAGGTTCTGCATTTGGTTCAATGACTCCTATTGATCAAGTAAGAGATTTGCAAACTTTGGACAAATTAACCAATATGCTTGAATCAACCCTCAAAGAATCTCGAATATCCGCCCAAACTGTAGGCATTGAGGTGGAAAAACAATCCATTGAAATTGTTGATTGGGCTTTGAGAACAATATACGGCTCGATAATACCCACTGAGATAAGCGAATCATTTGGAATAGATGAGAAAAAAGTTGATCTTGATGTGCAACTTGAAACAGATGGAATTCTTGAGGATTTAGAATGAAAAACAGATTTCCTCCATCCATTGTGAACCTTCTTCTGAAAGAAGGTCAACGATTTGAGGTAAATGGTCAATTTAAGACGGCTCTAGGCACTGGAATCATTCCAATTGTTGCAAGTGCTAGAGGTGGAAAAACATCATTAGCATATGCGCTTATTGATTATGTCATAGAATATACAAATAGACCTATTATTTTGGACTCTTTTCCTCAAAGGGTAATTGATGAAGGAATTCCTCAACATTGGAAGGGAAGAGTTTCAAACGAATCATTTAATGACATTGCTAAGATAGATGAACCAGCAATATGGTTACTTGATGATTCTGCAACACATTTCAATTCAAGATCGGCTATGACTTCAACAAATCAAACTTTAGCTAAATCAGCCGGTGTTCTATCTCACTTTGGCGGTGGTATGACTGTAATTTTCACAACTCAATCTATGAGTGGTATTGATTTGAGCCTTTTGAGATATACAACAATCTCACCAATAATTCGTTGGGTCGATAAGGACTTAATACCTCAAGAACGTAAAGAATGGAAGGGTGAAATTCAATATGGGCAGTACCAGCTCTCAAAAGTCTGTAAAGATGAACGATATAGGGATTTTTTCTGGAGTGCTAAAGACAAAGTTTTGGTGAAATCAAATTATCCTAAATTTCTGGAAGAAGAAAACGACCCAT
>Ga0070752_1003236_pt1 | contig 10042 bp, 15 predicted proteins | sample VirMetDEL_Aug_30_FD_77440 | JGI IMG/M metagenome (GOLD analysis project Ga0070752, IMG submission 77440) | Aqueous microbial communities from the Delaware River and Bay under freshwater to marine salinity gradient to study organic matter... | ecosystem: Environmental > Aquatic > Marine > Coastal... | reverse complement strand
GTGAGCTGTATCGCTAGCGAATTGTGGCTAGGGCGTGCGAACTTAGCGAACGTATACTTTCTCTTAACACGTTTGCGTATCGTGGCTAGTGCTTCGGGTTCTTCGTGGTACTCGCCGACGCTGCTAACATTGTCGAAACCGAACTGTTTTTGAATGACTCTGAATTCGTACATGCTTTTATCTCCGTTAGTTATAGTGATATATGTAAGGTCTTGCCGATTGTGGGTCGGGCACTCTTGTTGTCTAGGATTCCCCACAGTAGAGGCATAGTCCAAGCACCCCAGTCACCACCTAGATAACCATCAGTCAGCACGATTATTGCCTGTGCGTTGATGTTGTTTTGTTGTATGTAGTCAGGCACACACTGCACCATCGTACCGCCGCCACCTGCGGGCTTGGTTGTTTGTGTAAGTTGTTCGAGAGAAGCCTTGGCACCTACCACATCACCGTACACCTCATCAGCACACACCTTGGTATCCCAGTACAGTATGCGTACGGATTCGGGCTTCACTGTATCGCAGACACCCTTGATCTCACTGAGACACTTGGTTAACTCGTGCTGTCCAATACTTCCCGATGTATCGATTGCAATAACTAGCTCGCCCACTCGCTCGGTAATACCGCTTGGTCTGAGTATACCCATTGCTAGGTGTCGTCTGCTTGGTTGCCTCCACGTGCTGTCGTCACTACCTCGACAAGTTTCTGTAATGAACTCACGCAACACCTCGCGCCAGTTAACCTCGGGTTGTAGCAGTTGGTCGATAGCTCGGTTGCCCCCACTACCTACCTTACCTGCGGTCAGCGCACCTTGGCGTATAGCTTGGTCAATCTCTTGTGCTAGCTCACGCTGTTCGTCTGCGCTCATCTCCTGCGCACCTTCCCAGTCGTGCTCGTCTAGCCCTGCACCGTTACCTTCACCCTCACCTTGGTCGCCATCGTCTGGGTTATCTTCCTGTTCTTGTTTCAGTATCTTGTAGACCTGCGCCGCACTCATGTTGGCAAATCGCTCATCGAGTAGTGCGCCCTTGGGTAAGACTGCAAAGCCATCGCGGTTCTCAAGATAGATAATCAGGTTGATTACATAGTCGCACGCCATGTTGGCTAGCTTAGGATTCTCCTTAAACATCCACGCCCACGTAATCAAGTGTCTCAACAGCTTGTGGTAGTTCTCATGTAGGATAAGCCCACGGAACTCAGGGTCAGTCAGGTCACCGACAAACGCACGTCCGTAGTATTCATCGCGTCCATTAGTGTAGGCAGTAGGGCAGTCGTCCTTGATAGCACTAATACCAATCATCATTACAGGTGCGAAAGCTATGTATCTCTCGTGCCCCATGATCGCTGTGATGTTTTTAGATAGCCGTTGCTCGGCTGTGAGTTGCGTGTTGATTGCTAGCATGATTTGTCTCCCTTACTTGTCAGCACTAAACATATAGTTGTTAGCCAAGCACCAGTCTTGGAAGCCCTTGTGCTGTACCACATAGTCGCGGCGACTATAGTTGGTAGCGCGTACACCGTTAACGAACAAGCCCTGTGCCTCCTTGGATAACCTGTTCATGTAAGTCAGCCACTCCCCTACCCACTTGCGCTCGATAGTTGCCAGTGCTCGATACACCACCATACACACAGCGGCAGGGCTGTCAGGCACAGGCGCACTCATCGGGTCGGTCTCTATCTGTTCGCGGGTTGGTAGCTTGTCAGCCAGTGCAATAAAGGCAGCTAGGTCTAGCGCAGCGCGGTCACCAATCGTACCAATAAGGGCAGCGGTAAGCTGTGTGTCGTCTAGCAGCGGTCGCTGTTTCATTATGTGGCTCGCCTTCTCAAGTGAGCGTGGGGTAACGAAAGCGGCACGGGTGCTACGCGGGTGATATATGTAGGGGTTCTCGTCGGGGTTCTCGTACTGCTCGAAGCTGTGGAATAGCTCGGGGTGCTCTTTACAGAAACCAAGTAGTGCAGGGTCAATATCGTTGTCGATACCCCACTCAATCCACTCCATGTTGTCTGGCTTGCGCATGGTCACTACGGTCAAGCGGTTACGGGCATGTGCAGGTAACAGGTCGCCCACTCCCTCCGCACCCAAGTTAGTAGTGCTGAACACAATGCTGTCGGGGTGTAGCTCCATCTTCCCATGCTTGCGTTCCAGTTGCAGGCGTAGCGTAGCTAGCTGGGCAGACCTACTCATTTTGCCTAGCTCGTCGATCATCAGGATAACGGGACAGTCGGGGATGTGCAGTCCGAGGTCTTCCAGTGGTATGGTTCTGAACGTCTCGCCGTCTTCCGAATACTTCACCATGAACATATCAGCCGAGTCGATCAGCGTTGTGCCATCTAGGTAAACAGGTTTATGTGTGGGCAGGCGGGCAGCTAGTATGTAGAGCAGTGAGGTCTTGCCTGTGCCCATGTTGCCTTGTACCAGTGTAGAGTTGGTCTTACCGATTGCCTGAATGAGGTCGGCGGTCTGTTCGATAGATACTGCGTAAAGTGAGGTTTTCATGCTTTGTTGCTCCGTTAGTTTGTTATCTAATTAGATAACTTGGTTTGGGTTAGTGTTGCTTGTCGTGCGTTTCTATTCGGTCTTGCGTTGTTTCATTTATAATTATCCACGGTTTGCCACCGCAGAGTCAAGGTTTTGGGGGCTTGGGTAGCCAAGCCCCTACTACTTACCCACCTACTAGAAGCCCAGCGATGGCAGGGAGTCGATTATAGAGTCCACATCACGCTTGGTTCTGGCTCGCATGTGCGGGTCTCTACGCAGCCCATCGGGCGTTACACCTGTCAGGGTTTGGCGTAGTTGTTTCTGTATGCCAGTGATTCGCGGGTCGTTACCCAAGTTACAGGTACGCATCAGGTCTACGATAGCCAGCACATTATCCACCAGCGTATCCCTGAATCCGGTAGGCTTCTCACCTTCGCCGTAGTCCAGCCCCTTACTCATACGTTGCAGCGGTTCCAGTAATCGCTCTGCCAAGTCTTGGCGCACGGCGCTAATCCGATCTTCCAAAACTTGTTTGTACTGTTCCTGCATCTCCGCAGCGGCTTGGTTACCAATGTCCACGCGGAAGTCCCCAACGTCCGGCACCGCTTCGAACACTAGCGAGAACTTAAACTTGCGCCGCAGTTGCTCCACCGATGGGTACTCATTCTCATTGAACATGTAACCCAGTCCCGTTTGTTGCAGTTGGGCTTGGGCTACCGCCTGTGGGTACTCGTCTAGGGTTCGTTGCGCTAAGTCCCAGAATTCATCTTCTAGCTGTGCCATGTTGTTTTTGTAGTCGATTAGGGCTTGGTTCGATATTAGCCTGTCGCCCAGATCACCCCACGGGACGGTGCTATCTCTGTGGAATGCCCGTATCTGCGCCACTAGCTTGGTAAGATCATCGTGCGCGTTAGACATAATTAGCTTTTTACTCACGTTCGCCGCACCCTTGCGGGCATTGTTTTGCGAAATCACTTGGCTAGTCGCCCGCTTATCCTGCTTGCGCATAGCTGGCATACTGATCGATAGCCCCACACGCAGCGCGCTTGATGAAATTGTAGGTACTACCGGTGTCGGTAGGGGGGCTGTTTCTGGTGTTTCTGGTGTTGCTGTTAGTGCTATTTGATGGTTCATGCTTGCTTCTCCGTTATGTCGTTAATGGTTCGGTCTATCAGGTCGTTTAGGGCCACGCTGTGTGGCAGGTTTTCGGTCGCGCCAAACAGGACATGCCTGTACATGCCGTCCGTTAAAAGTTTACCTTCGTCTACCCAGTCGATGGTTTGCACGTCGTTTTCATCTTTCATACTTATCTCCTGTTTTGTTTCTGGTTAGTTTGTTTTTTGCTTTCTTTTTTCTGGTACTGCTTGGTCGCGCTCTGCCTGTTCTTGCTGCTCTAGCCACAGGCGCAGCAAATGGGGGTCATACTCCATTGCCAGCTCTTCCAGCAGGTCGCGCAGCTCCACACGCTCGGGGTGTGCCTCTCGCGGGTTCTCGTCTATCAGCACCGCGCTTTCTTCGCTCCACTTTTTATCTACCATCGGTCGCCCTCCTTACGGCGTCGTTAGCGTCGCGGGCTTTGCCCACCCACTGTAGTTCCCACGGAACCGGATGAAACCCACACGTACCCAGCGTACCAGCGGGTCGCACGTACCATTGCCCGCGTAGGCATACTGCTTCTAGTTTCTTAACTTTGTTTGTCCAGCTCATTCTAGGTTCTCCTTACAGAACAAACACAAGTGTTGTTATTACCCAGAACAGGGTAAACATACTCACCGCTCCGGCCACCACGCCCAGCACTTGCAGGGTCTTGAGCCACACTGGCTCAGCATCGGCCCACACGTACTGGTTATGGGGGTCGTGGATGTTACGGGTTCTTGGGTCGCCCGCGTTGGTGCGGTAGCACTCGCCTACTGCCCAATTACTTTTCTTCATCGTTGGCCTCCATATTGATCCAGTAGTCACGCGCCACGTTCCCCACTACTTCCCCCCGCTTCATTAACTCCACAGCGTGCAAGGCTTCGTGCTTCGCCGCTGCCGCTAGAAGTTTGAAAAACTTAAACCTACGGAGCGGGTCTTCAATATCCGCAGACTTCTTGTTGATAAAGTCCTCTATCTGTCGCTCCCAAGGTTTCTTCACTTCTTTAGTCATTGTTGTTACCCCTTCATGTAGTGGGCTGGGCTTTCGTATGGGTTGCTGGCTCTAACTACTTCGCCACGCTTGCGCATACGGTCAAGTTCCAGACTCACCGCTTTCCGGTTCCGCTTCGTGCAGTACAGGTTCAGTTTGCGGCATATCTTGTTCACGGTGAACAGGGTATCGGTCGGGAGTTGAGCCACCGCCACGCGGGTTTTGGCCGCGATGCTTTCATCTTTCGGCCCCACATGGCCCGTACGCCGCTTTTTGGTTTTGGTTTTTGCCGTTGTTTTTGCCGTTGTTTTTGCCGTTGGCTTTGCTGGGGGTGCGGTTGGGGTTGCTGTTTCTGCCGTTGGTTTTGGTGCGTCCCCCAGTAACAGGTTTATCGCGTCCAGCTTGGCTTCCAGTTCTTTTTTCATGGTTAATAGGTCTTTCATCTTTCATTCTCCTTTGGCGTTATTGCCGTTTTGGGTTGGTTTGCTTGAGTGTAGCAAAGTTTGTTACTACTTGATAAGGGCCTTTCGAGTACTCCTGCACAATAGTGTGCTTTGTTTTTCTAGCTAGTGCATCTCCGCATTGCATACAGGTTTGGTAGCCTAGCGCAGCGCGACGCGAATCAAACAAGACGTCGCACTCGGGGTTGGCGCATGGGTATTCTGTGAGCAGTTCGCTTTTTACTTTGCCCATGGCTATTCAACCTCCGCGTCAGTTACGTGGTAGCCGTAGTTCTCTGCCCAGCTCTTTTGCGCACGGGTCATACCCTTCCAGTTCTCAACCCAGTAACCACGGTGTGGGTGATTGTGGGCCGGTGTTACAGGCGTACCTTTTGGGATAGTAGCTAGTGCACCATACGGCATGCTGTTGTAAACGATCTTGTGTTTGGTTTTCATGCTTTGTTGCTCCGTTATTGTTGGGTTTGATTTGTTATCTAATTAGATAACTTGTCCGTCTATGCAGGCTTGGTAGTTCTTAATCGACGCGTTTACACCCAGTGCACGCAGTCGGCTTCGGGTTGTTGTAGTTGGCCAGTTGCGGAAGGTTTCACGGTTCGGGTTGGCGTATGGGTATCTATCCCACGTCCTTGGTGTTGCTGTGGCTATGTGGTTACCGTGCAGGTAAATGTTTGCGTAGAAGACGCCGTTGTCGATTGAGTGCAGCACCTCGGTGTTACCGTTTTTCCAGTTGTCGCCTGAGCGGATGGCTTTGATCATTTGTTGTTCAATTTTTCTCATGCTTTATTGCTCCGTTATTGCTTAGTTTGGTTTGTTATCTAATTAGATAACTTTTTCTGTGTTGGTGCGGTGATGTTTCGTGCATAGTTCCGACCAACAAAACCATGATATGCCTAGTTTGACCTAAAAGTCAAGGTTCTGGAACATGTTTATTTTAAGTTGGGGTATTGTTACTAACGTAACTTTTTGGTTTTGAAAAAAGTAACAATATAAAAAATCTGAAACGCAGTAACCACGCGGCCTGTAGAGAAACGTTACCAACGTAACCAATGTAACCAATGAAATGGACACCCCCGACTTTTTTCGCAAAAAGGGGGTCGAGGTCGGAGAAGTATCTCCCCATAGCGTAGCGGAAAAAATGGTAAGCAAAATCCTTGGTTACGTTGGTAACGTTGGTAACGAAATAAAATAAAAAAATAAAATATATATATATATAAATAATAATAAATAATACTAAGTAAAACTAAAATCATAAACCCAAAAAACCGGCTTTCTATTGTTACTTTTTTGCGATTCCCAAAAAGTTACATTGGTTACGTTGGTAACAATACCACGAAGTAAACGGGGGCCTAAAAAGTTATCTAATTAGATAACAAATCAGGCTCGTGCGGCTCGCCGTGAGGGAACTGGTATCAGCAGCGCGCCGCTAGTGCAGCCCGCCATGAGAGAACTGGTATCAAAGGGCACAAAAAAGGGGGCCTCTCGGCCCCCTCGTGGTTACTTCTTGTTAGCTAGCGTCTTGAGCGCCGCGTTGATGTGCTTGTTGAAGGTGACCACATCGAATTTCGGTTCCTTCATTTTCTGGGCCTTCTTGGCTATCGCCGCGAGGCGCTCGAAGATTTTTGCTTCCTCCGTCGTCGGAGTCTGTGCCCCGTTGCCTTCGTCGCGGTGTAGTGCTGCCTTCATCGCATTGCGTATGTTGCCTACCTCGCGGCCCTTATTGCGGCCCCACTTAGACTTGAGGGCCTTCTCTGCTTCGCTCAGCTCCTTCGCTGGGATACGGAGCACCCTTTGCGCCTCGGCGGGAAATCCCTTCACTACGTAGTTGAGCAGTGATTCGTAGAAGGTGCGATCTTCGCCCTTGGCCGGGGCGCGGTATGCCGCTAGATCGGTGTGGCCGTCTGCTATCAAGGCATCACATACGGCGGTCAATTTGCCGTATCCGCTGACACTGTGATTAACAAGAGCGGTAATAGTCGCGCCGGTAGTCTTGCTGATTTTCTTGGTCATAGAAATAGTAGTCATGCTAATTACTCCAAAAAGTAGTTATGTCATCCCGCGAAGGCGGTAGTGCCGTTGCGTTGACGGTTTTTAAAGTAGCAAAACAAGTTTCAGTAGTCAAGTAGTCTTGTAAGTGACTGATTTATATCGGGAATTTTCTTATCTAATTAGATAACTTTTCGGGTTTTGCCCGGTTTTGTTTGCGCTGTGCGCGATGCAATCGCATGGGGGCCTTGTTTTTCTGGACGCGTAGCAGGCGCGACCCACCCCGCCCCCACCCCCCTTTGCCGCTCGCTTGGTGCCACCCGCGCGTAGTAATACTATTTTGCACAAATGCCCACGTCCCCAAAGCAAAACCAAGCCACTACCCCACCCCCTCTTTTTACTATGCCGCCAGATTCGGACCCCACCCCCTCCTTATACAGAACACCCCCCCGTCATGGGACCCAAGTCATTGTTGTAAAAAAATTTTTTGTACCATATACTGCTCCGCATCAGCTTAACCGCTTGCAATAAACGAGAACTACCTAGATGGCGTTAGCCCTCGAACCCGAGTTTGGTATCGAAATACCTGACGATGTGGACTACATGGACCTGAAGGCCCGTGTGGAAGCGGCTTGCCGTACTATAAATGAGTTACAGGAGCACGGCCTCGATACTACTCCTGACGATGTGGACAACGACGTAGCTGCCGCATTAGTTACGGCCTACGCCGAGGACGAGGTACACACCTCCAAAATAGTAAACGCCAAGCGCTTCGACTCCCTTACCCCCGCTGCCATCCTCCAGACCCACGAAATTGTCAAAGAATTCGGCCAACTTGTTGCAGCACATTCCGCCGAGATAAGAAACACCGTAATAAACAAACTCATACTGGAAACCGAGAACAACGACGCGAGAATTCGCATACGGGCACTGGAGCTATTGGGGAAAATAACCGACGTAGGGCTATTTACGGAGCGTAAAGAAATTACAGTAACCCATCAAAACGCCGCTGAAGTGCGCGAAAAACTGCGCGAGAAGCTAACGCTACTGAAACAAAACGCTGAAGGTGTGTATGAAGCGGTAGAAGAGGGCGGCAACGGTGAGTGAGGCCAAGAAAAAGCCCACCAAGGCGGCCAAGCGCAAGCGCCCCAAGGTAAAACCGCTAAATACCAAGGAGGAGATGGCTAAATCCATCAACACCAGAACGGAGCTGCTGCCGACAGCCTCCTCTACTACGCTCGCGCCGAATATATTCTTCACTCCGCACGAAATTGACCTCCTCCTAAAGAATATCAACTCCTACACCCCCGAGGAACAGGAAGAGATACTGCTACTTGTTGAGGAACTGGAGACCAAGCAGCGCGCCGAGGCGGCGTATAACGACCTGATTGAATTTTGCAAGCAAATGCAGCCCGACTACAAGGTTGGGAAACACCATCGCATCCTCGCTAACATGTTGATGGACATCGAGCGCGGCAAAGAGTACGACGACGATGGGGAGGAAGTGGACGGAACGGGCAAAGATCGAATTTGTGTGAATATGCCCCCACGTCACGGTAAATCCCAACTCATCTCAATATACTTCCCGGCGTGGTTTTTGGGGCGGAATCCGGAAAAGAAGGTGCTGATGGTGTCCCACACTACAGACCTCGCGGTGGACTTTGGCCGGAAGGTGCGAAACTTAATCTCCACCCCCGAGTATCAGGCCATATTCCCTACTGTACAGTTGGCGTCGGACTCGAAAAGCGCGGGGCGCTGGAACACTAATGCTGGCGGGGAGTATTTCGCGTGTGGTGTAGGTTCTGCGTTGGCCGGTCGTGGTGCGCACTTGTTGTTGGTCGATGACCCACATAATGAGCAGGATATTATCAACGGGAACTTGGATGTTTTCGATAAGGCGTACGAGTGGTTCACGTTCGGTGCCCGTACGCGTTTGATGCCCGGGGGCAGAATAGCGATTGTCCAGACCAGATGGCATTTGGACGACCTTACAGGCCGGGTTGTACGGGATATGGCGCAGAACGAGCTGGCCGATAAGTACGAAGTTGTTGAATTTCCTGCAATTTTGGAAGTTGAGTCGGACGTTCCCGACCCTAAAAACCGCCTCGTTACCATACATAAAACCATCGAAAAACCCCTCTGGCCGGAGTTTTTTGGCCTCGACGCGCTATATCGTACCAAAGCGTCCATGCCGCTGTTTCAGTGGAATGCCCAGTACCAGCAGAGTCCTACAGCGGAAGAAGCCGCCCTCATCAAGCGCGAGTGGTGGAAGATGTGGCCTAACGAAGACCCGCCACAGTGTGAATATATAATAATGACCCTCGACGCCGCTGCCGAAAAGAACAATAGGGCTGACTACACGGCGTTGACTACGTGGGGCGTCTTCTTTAATGAAGAGGAAAACTGTTACGGTATCATCCTGCTGAACTCCATCAAGAAGCGGCTTGAGTTCCCGGAGCTGAAAGAGCTGGCTATGGAGCAGTACAAAGAGTGGCAGCCCGATGCGTTTATTGTGGAAAAGAAAAGTAGCGGCACGCCGCTATACCAAGAAATGCGTAGGTCTGGGCTACTGGTCCAAGAATATACGCCACACAGAGGGTCAGGCGACAAAACCGCGCGTTTGAACTCCGTTGCTGATATAGTACGTTCAGGGCTTGTGTGGGTACCCCAAACACGTTGGGCGGAAGAGCTGGTAGAAGAAGTAGCCGGGTTCCCGTTCATGTCGCACGACGACTTGGTGGATACTACTATAATGGCATTGATGCGGTTTAGGCAAGGCGGGTTCATATCTCTACCGACTGACGAAGCGGAGAGCGAATCTCTATATAGACGGCGCGGCGCGTACTACTAAAGGATAACTAAAATGGCAATCGAGAAAGGTTTGTACCAAACACCCCCCGGTGTTGAGGATTTTGAGCAGGATTTGGCGCAAATGGAAGGCATGGGGCAACCAGATGCTATGATAGGCATCGAGGTTGTGTCCCAAGAAGACCT
>Ga0070752_1003235_pt1 | contig 10052 bp, 7 predicted proteins | sample VirMetDEL_Aug_30_FD_77440 | JGI IMG/M metagenome (GOLD analysis project Ga0070752, IMG submission 77440) | Aqueous microbial communities from the Delaware River and Bay under freshwater to marine salinity gradient to study organic matter... | ecosystem: Environmental > Aquatic > Marine > Coastal ... | reverse complement strand
GAGGGGATGCCGCACGCTGGCGAACAGGTTTCTCGACCACTTCGTAGGTGGCCCAGGCCAGCACCACCGAAAGCACAATGGCCAGCAGCATCACTGGCCAGGACAGCGGCGCTCGCTCCATGGTCCGGGCCAGAGAGAAAACAGGCCAGTGCCACAGGTACAGCGGAAAGCTGATCAAACCGAACCACACCACCACAGGGTTGGACAGGAGCGTGCGATTGATGACGCCTCCCGGACCGGCCATGATCATCAGGAGCGCACCGCCAACTGGTATCAGTGCCCACGCGCCAGGAAAACCGACGGCGTTGTCGATGCTCGCAAAACCGTAGAGAAGCAAGAGCAATCCCGTGATGGAGAAAACGTGCGGCCAGGGCCTGCCTTCAAGGGCTCTCATCCATCCTTTGGAGGTTGACGGGTGAAGGTAGGCCCACGCAAGCAGACTGCCGCAAAGCAGTTCCCAGATTCGGGTCAGGGGAGAAAAGAACGCTGCGGCGAGATTGACTTCGTGAATCTCGTGGAGGTTGAGCAGGAACGATGCGGCGGTTGCCAACAACATCCCCGCAAGAAAGAGGTGCTTCTCCCTCCAGGCCAGGTACGCCGCGACAGGCCAGAAAATATAGAACTGCTCCTCGATGCCGAGGCTCCAGAGATGGAGCAAAAGCTTGGATTCGGCTGCGTTGTCGAAATAGCCCGACTCCTGCCAGAGCGCAAAGTTGGAAAGGAACCCGGCCCCCGCCACCATGTGTTTCCCAAGGTGCTTGTATTCGGGGGAGAACAGCACCACCCAGCTGATCAGCCAGAAGGTGATCAGGACCACCAGAAGCGCGGGAAATATTCGCCGGATCCGCCGGATGTAGAAGCGGGTGAGGCTGAACTGGCGGTTCTCCAGCTCGCTGAAAACAATGCCGGAAATCAGAAAGCCCGAAATGACAAAGAACACATCCACGCCGATGAAACCACCCCTGAAAGATTCGGGAAAAGCGTGGTAGAGGACGACGAAGACGACAGCCAGGGCCCGCAGCCCGTCTATATCGCGACGATAGGGTCTCGAATGAACCTGCGATGCCGCATCGACCCCATCGACGTTCCCACTTCTGTGCGTGCTTGTTTCATCGAAGTGCATGGGTCCGTCGGGTCGATTCATTGCCTGTCATTCCGTGCAAACCAAGGTGGTCCGCGGCCCGCGCGAGCTTACTCGATGTCAATAGGACAGGGGTTCACTTCGCACCGAAAGCCGGCACCTTGCATGCCTGCGCGTACTCGTCCCTCAGGCGCTCGACCAGACTTTGCACGCTCGGAATGTCGTGAATGAGATCGATGCCCTGCCCTGCGCTCCAGATGTTCTTCCAGGGAGCCGCCCCCTCCGGCAGATGATCGTGGCGCATGCCCCGGCCCAGCGGTTTGGGCAAATTCTCCGGGTCCAGCCCTGCCGACCTGATGCTCTCGACCAGCCAGTTGGCGTGCACGCCGGCGATGCCGTCGGTGTAGCGCAGGTCGGCGGAGGTCTGGGAGACCAGCAAGTCTTTGTAGGCTTGCGGTGCGCGGGATTCGCGGGTGGCGATGAAGCGCGTCCCGAGGTAGGCGAGGTCGGCGCCCAGGATCTCGGCGGCCCGGATGGTGGCGCCGTCGGAGACCGCGCCACCCATGACGATGGTGCCCTCGAAAATGGCGCGAACGGTGCGGATAAGGGCGAGATGGCTGATGGTGCCCGAATGGCCGCCGCCGCCCGCGCCAATGCAGTTGAGCCCGTCGGCCCCTGCTGCGATCGCCTTTTCAGCGAAACGGATGGAGGTGATGTCGTGAAAGACGAGCAGGCCCGCATCGTGCGCGCGGCCAATCAGCGCAGTGGGATCGCCGCCGACCGTGATGAGCACCTTCACGCCATGGCGCCGACAGGCGTCGAAGTGCCGGCCCAGTTCGTCCTCTGGTACCCGTGTGGCTAGGTTGACCGCGAGCGGCCCGGCGGCCCCGCCGGTTGTTTGCTCGTGTTCGTTCAATGCCTGCCGGATGTTGCGCAGCCATTCTTCGAACTCGTCGAAGCTGCGCGCGTTCTGGCGCGGCAGGCCTGCCATCAACCCTGCCTTGCAGGCCTCGGCGACGAGTTCGGGGCCGCTCACCAGGAACATCGGCGCGCAGATGGCGGGCAGCGTCATCGCTGCGCGCAGTGCTGGATCAAGCGCCATGGTCAGGCCCGCACCACGAGCCCATCCACCGCCACCACCCGCGAGGCGCTGCAGATCAGGGGATTGACGTCGATTTCTGCGATGTCCTCGCGTGCGCTGTGGATCAGCAACGAGATGCGCGAGATGGCGTCGGCCAATGCGTTCAAGTCGGCCGGCGCGCTGCCCCGGAAGCCTTGCAGCAGCCGGTAGCCGCGCAGGCGCCGCAGAAGGGCATGCGCCGCGTCGGTGTCTACCGGGGCGAGGGAAGCCACGGTGTCCTTGAGCAATTCGACGAGGATGCCGCCCATGCCGACCACCACCATGGGACCGAAGAGCGGATCCACACGCGCGCCCACCATGATCTCCACCCCCGCAGGGATCATGGGTTGCACCAGCACGCCGTTGATGCGTTCTGCGGTGGTGGCCTTCAGCGCGTTGTTCATGACGGCGGCGTAGGCCTCGCGCACGGCGGCGGCGTCCTTGAGGTTCAGGCGCAGCACCCCGGCATCGGTCTTGTGCGGAAGATCCGGCGTCTCGACCTTCAGCGCCACCGGATACCCGAATTCGCTCGCTGCTTCGATGGCCGCTTCCGCGTTGTGGACGAGCCGGTTGTTCACCACCGGAACGCCGCAGGCTTCGAGCACCCGCCGCGACGGGCCTTCGGGCAGCGTGCGCTCGGGGCCAGCGGCGGCCAGTGCCTCACGCACGGCCCGCAACTGAGTGGCGGGCAAGGTCGGCGTTGCACGGGTTTCGGGCACGGCTTGCTCATTCGACCATTGCACCCACGCCGCCAGCGTGGCGAAGCAACGGGCCGTGGAGCGGAACAGCGCGAGGTGCGGGCTCATCTCCATGTCGCGCGTGCCCGGGCCTTCTGCCGAGCCGGTGAGCGAGAGAACGCAAGCCATTTTGCCGTGCGTGCGCGTCTGGTTGCCGAGCTCGATGTTGCGCTGCGCGCTTGAGACCATGGCCGTGCTGTAGGGCGTGACCACCGCGCCGATGTCGGTTTCTTTCAGGAAGGCTTCAGCACATGCCGGAAAAGACGCCGGGTTGTTGAGGATCTGCGCCGTGACATCGCAAGGGTTGCGCGCCGCGCCAAATTCGGGGATGTGCGATTCCAGCACCGCCTTGAGCTCGGGCCCCGGCTGCGGCAGCGCCACGCCATACACCTCGGCCTGGTCGGCGGCCATGATGCCGGCGCCCCCCGAAGGCGTGAGCACGGCCACACCGCTCGCCAGCGCACGCGGGGCCTTGGCGAAGAAGCAGGCGGTCTCCAGCAGGTGCTCGAACTGGTCCACCACCACAAAGCCGGCGCGCTCGAACAAGGCGTTGTAGCCGGCAGCCGAACCGGCCAGCGCGCCGGTGTGCGAGAGCGCGGCTTCGGCGCCGCTCTCGCTGGTCCCGATCTTGAAGACCACCACGGCCTTGCCCAAGCGGCGCGCGATGTCGCCGGCTTCGATGAGTCGAGCCGGGTCCGACACGCCTTCGAACACGCAGGCAATGGCGTGGCAATCCGGGTCTTCGGCAAGGTAGGCAATCTGGTCGGCGGCGTCGACATCGCAGCCATTGCCCGAAGTGAGCACGTGGCTGAAGGAAACGCCCCGCTCCACCGCCTGGCCCAGGCCGACACCCAGCGCGCCCGACTGGCTGATAAGGCCAATCGATCGACAGCCTTCGAGCCGCATGCGCACCGGAATGTGCGTGAAGGTGCCCAGCGCGCCACTGACCGCGTTCATCATGCCCAGGCAGTTGGGGCCGAGCAGGCGCGTGCCGGTGTGGCGCGTCATGGCCACGATGTCGCGCTGGATGGCCTGGTGTTGCGGGTTGCTGCTCTCGCCCAGGCCGGAGGCGAAGATCACCACACCGCCCACGCCCAGGCGAACGCACTCTTCCACCACGGGTTTGACCGCGTCGCGCGGCACGGCAACGAACACACAATCCGGCACTTCGGCCAGCGCCGAGATCGAAGCGGCGCAGGGGCGACCGTCGATCTCCTGGTACTTCGCGTTGACGAGGTGAATGGCGCCACCGTAGCTGTGCAGGTTGGCCACGGTCCTCGCGCCAAACGACGCGGGGTTGGGTGACGCGCCGACGATGGCGATGCTGGCGGGGTGGATGAGGCGGCGGGTCTGTTCGTGCCGGTAGACCGCACGGCTGGCTTCAAGGGGCATGAGAGAGGGCGCTTCAGGCAAAAGAGATGTCGGCATGGCCGTGGGACAACACGGTCACATCGCGCTCGGGCACCCGTGCCCTGAAGGCCACGCCCTCGGGTCGGCGCCAGCATTCGACACGCACGGTCTCGCCCGGAAACACGGGCGCAGACATGCGCGTGCGCATGGACTTCAGTCGCGCAGGATCGTTGCCACAGAATGCGGCCAGCAAGGCCCGGCATGTGACCCCGTAGGTGGCCAGGCCATGCAGGATGGGTTTGGGAAAACCCGCTTTGGTGGCCACGTCGGGGTCGGCGTGCAGGGGATTCAGGTCGCCGGAGAGGCGGTAGAGCAGTGCTGCGTCGGCCCGTGTGGGGATCTCCACCACGTGATCGGGTTCGGTGTCTGGCGTCGCGGCCATCGGCGGGCCGGCTTCGTCGCCACCACCTGACACCCTGGAGAACCCGCCGTCGCCCCGGCAAAACACGCTCTGCTCGACCGTTGCCAGCAAGGCATCGGTCGCGGCATCGAAGAGCTGCTTCTCGGTCTGGATGATGGCGCCCTTGCCCTCGCCCTTGTCCACCACGCGCGCCACGCGGGTGCGGCCGATCACGGTGCCTTCGGCCGGCAAGGCGGCATGGAAGGTCACGGCTTGCTCGCCGTGCACCAGCTTCACGGCGTCAATGCCGAGCTCCTTGCGCTCGCGCATCCAGAAGCCGGGCGAGGCGAGCACGCTGGCCATCACGGGCACCACCTGCAATTCCTTCTCGTAGACGAAGCGAAGCTCGCTGCGGTCCAGTGGGTCGCTGCCCATGCCGATGCCCAGCGCGTAGAGGATGGTGTCCCGGGTGGTGTAGCTGTGGCGCACGTCGTCGAATTGCGCGTGCCGGGTCTTCTGATAATCAAGCATCGTTCTGGGTTGGAGAGAGAGGTCTCTGGCGCGCTGGCCAGCGAAATTGCGCAGGTTCCTTGGCCACGAATCGTCGGGCCGATTCCTTCATGTAGTCGCCACTGAGCGCCACGGCCTGGCCGGTGGCTTCGAGTTCCAGCATGGTGGAGAGATCGCTGCCCAGGGACGCGTTGAGGCCCCGCTTCGCGATGCTGATGGCGGCCTCCGAAGCGCCACAAAAGCTGGCGGCCAGGGCCAGCGCTCGCGGCATCAGCTCGGGCGGGGGCAGCACTTCAAGCGCAATGCCCATCTGCAGCGCCTCCTGCGCGCCGATCTCCCGGGCGGAAAACACCAGCTCCCTGGCCCGCTGCAGTCCCACGCAGCGAGGCAGCGTGTAGAGGGCGCCGAAGTCCGGGATCAGTCCGATGCGCTGGAAGACCATGCACAAGCGGGCGCGCTCGCTCAGGAGCACGATGTCCGCCAGCAGCGCGAGACTGAAGCCAGCGCCGTAGGCGACGCCGTCCACCGCCGCGATCACGGGTCGATCCAGGCTCATGAACTCTTCCGTGGTGCGCCGATAGCGCTCCATGCCCGTTCGCACCTGGGCCGACGTGCGGGGACCCGCCTCGTTCATGCCGCGCACGTCGCCACCCGCGCTGAAGGCGCCGCCCGCGCCGGTGAGCACCACCGCGCGAACGGCCGGATCGCGTTTGATCTCCAACACCGCTTCACCGAGCTCCCGCGACAGGGTCGGGTTGATGGCGTTTTTCGATTCCGGCCGGTTCAGCGTGATGGTAGCCACGCCATCAGAGACCTCGTAAATGATGGTTTCAAACGCGGTCATGTCACTGCAGCTTGATGTTGTTCTCGCGAATGGCGGTGGACCACTTCAAGACTTCATCCGCCAGTTGCTTCTTGAATTCTTCTGGCGTGTTGGTCATGGGCTCCCAGCCAAAGCTCACCACCTTGGACTGCACGTTCGGTGCGGCCAGCACCTTGGCCACGGCCTGCGAATATTTGGAGACGATCGCTGGCGGCGTGCCGGCGGGCAAGAACAGGCCGGTGAAGCCTGGCAGGTTGGCATCGGGGTAGCCCGCCTCGCCGAGCGTCGGCACGTCGGGGAAGGCCTTGAGCCGGTGCGGACTGGCCACCGCCAGCAGCTTCACCTTGCCGCCAGCGAGCTGGTTGGCGTAGAAGCCCACCGAACCCCACGCGGTGGTCACCTGGCCATTGACCAGGTCGGCAAACGAATTGGTTTCACCCTTGTAGGCGATGTGCGTCATGTCGACACCCGCCTTCTTGTTGAGCACCGAGCCGATGATGTGCGCGCCCGAGCCCACACCATAGGAGCCGTAGCTCACCGTGCCGGGCTTTTGTTTGGCGAGCGCGATCAATTCGCCAAGGTTGTTGGCGGGCACCTGCACGCCGGCTGCGAGCGCGATAGGAAGGATGGCCACCATCGACACCGGCGCCAGCTCTTCCATGCGGTAGCCAGGGTTGGGCTGAAGCAGGAGGTTCTGCACGATGCTGCTGAGCGACATGTAGATGGTGTAGCCATCGGGTGGCGACTTGGTCAGCGTCTGCGTCGCGATCATGCCGTTGGCGCCAACCTTGTTCTCCACCACCACGGGCTGGCCCCAGGCGGCGGTCAGCCCGTCGGCAATCATGCGGGCCGTGGCGTCGGCACTGCCCCCGGGCGCGGTGGCCACCATGAGCTTGATCGGTCGGTTCGGGAAGTCCCCCGTCTGTGCGGCGGCTGTTTGCGGCAGTGCGAGCATCGCGCCGAAGGCCACGGCCAGCGACGTCACAAGGGAGAAGGAACGCAAGGCAGAAGTTTTCATGTTGTCTCCATGGGGTCAGGTTGTGGTGTGCAGCAGATCGGCCAGGCGCGAAAGCTGGTTCGCGCTGTCGCCAAAAAGCTGGTCGATCACCGTGATGCGCCGCAGGTAGTGCCCCACCGCGTATTCCTCGGTCATGCCGATGCCGCCATGCAACTGGATGGCGCTCTGACACAGGGTGCGGCCGTGTCGGCCGATGATGAATTTGGCCCGCGCGAGGTCGCCGGGCTGCACGGAATCCGGGTCGTCGATGGCGGAGGCCGCAAGGGCGGCCATGCTGCGGGCGATTTCCAGGCTCACCATCATCTCGGCCACCCGATGGCGCAAGGACTGGTACTCGCCGATCGCGCGGCCAAACTGTTTCCGGGTGTTGAGGTATTCCAGTGTGAGCTGGTAGGCGCCTTCCATGGCACCGACCGCGTCGGCACAGACGGCTGCGATGCCGGCGTCGCGCGTCGCCTGGATCACGTTCCAGGCGCGCGCCGCATCCGAGGCATCGCCCAATGCGGTGGCCACCACGCCATCGAGCAGCAGATCGCCTGCCGGCGTGTCGTCCACCAGCCGGTAGCTGCGGCACCGCAGGCCTTTTGCCTTTGCATCGACCAGAAAAAGCGCCAGGCCGCTGGTGTCCGAAGGGGTGCCCGACACCCTGGCCGAGACCACGAAGCTTTGCGCCTGCGGCGCGTGCAGCACCAGGTTTTTCGGTCCACTCAGTTGCCATGCGCCGTCCACCTGGCGCGCCGACGTTTCCACCCAGCAAAGCGAATGGCGGGCATTGGGCTCGTCGTGTGCCCAGGCCAGCACCTGCTCTCCCGTGGCCACCTTGGGCAGCAGGGATTGCCGCGTGGCCGCATCGCCAGCTCGCGACACCGCCGTGGCGCCGAGCACGGCCGAGCCGAGATAGGGCTCGATCAACAAGGCCTTGCCAAAGGCCTGCATCACGGGCATGAGATCGTCGGCGCGACCGTCAAAACCGCCGCAGTCCTCGTCGATTCGCAGGCCTGTCACCCCCAGGCCTGCCAGTTGCTGCCAGACCTGCGGGCTGCTGCCCGACGGGGTGGCCGCGATGGCACGGCGCTGCTCGAAACCATACACATCGCCCAGCAGGCGCGACACACTGTCCCGCAACTGCACCTGGTCTTCATTCAGTTCGAAGTTCATGCCTTATCCCAGGGCCGCCTTGGCCAGGATGTCCTTTTGTATTTCGCTGGTGCCGCCGTAAATGCTGGCAGCACGAGACTGGAAGTAACGCGGCGCGGCGGGCGCTGCCCAATGTTCGCTGCCCTCACCATCACCCGGCCGTCGCTCCAGGCCGGCAGGGCCGGCCAGACGCGCAATGAGCGAGATCACGTCCTGTTGAATTTCGGTGCCTTTGAGCTTGAGCACCGACGCAAACGATGCGCCCGCCAGCGCGGTGCCGGGCGCGAGCAGCATGCGCCAGTTGGTCACTTCCAGTGCACGCAGCTCCGCATCCAGCGTGGCCAGCTCGGCTTGCAGCAGAGGATCCTCGATCAGCGGTATGGCGCCCTGCTTCAAGGTGGAGGCGAGCTCGCGCGCGAAGTCCAGGCGTTCGCGGCAATAAGCCACGTTGGCAATGCCCGTGCGTTCGTTTCCAAGCAGAAACTTCGCACATTCCCACCCGCGGCCTTCTTCGCCCACGAGGTTGCTCACGGGCACACGAACGTTGTCGAAGAACACCTCGTTGAGGTGGTGCGCGTTGTCGATCGACACGATGGGCCGCACGGTGATGCCGGGCGTGCGCAGATCGATCAGCAGGAAGGAGATGCCATCCTGCTTGCGCGCTGCCTGCTCGGTGCGCACGAGGCAGAAAGCCCAGTCTGCCTGGTGCGCGGAGCTGGTCCAGATCTTCTGGCCGTTCACCACGTACTCGTCGCCGTCCCGCACGGCCGAGGTGCGCAGCGAAGCCAGATCCGAACCCGAACCGGGCTCTGAAAATCCCTGGCAGAACCAGAGATCGGCGTTGGCCAGCTTCGGCAGGAAGTGATCGCACTGCTGCAGCGTGCCGTATCGCATCAGCAGCGGGCCCAGCATTACGACGTTGAAGATCGACGGCATGGGACCGGGCGCGCGCTGGATCTCTTCCTGCAGGATGAGCCGCTCGGCCTGACCCAGGTCCGCGCCACCGTATTTTTTCGGCCAGTGCGGGGCGGCCCAGCCGCGCTCGTGCAGGATGCGCTGAAAACGCACCACGTCTTCCTTGTGGGCCGGGTGCCCGGCGCGCATGCGCTGGCGGATGTCTTCAGGCAAGCGTTGGGCGACGAAGGCGCGCACTTCCTCGCGGAAAGCCTGCTGCTCGGGGGTCAGTTGGAAGTCCATGGGGCGGTCAGACGCTGATGTGGAAGCCGCCGTTGACGCCCAGGTGCTGCCCGGTGATGTAGGAGGATCCGTCCGACAGCAGAAAGCAGACCGACTTCACCACCTCGTCGGGTGTGGACCAGCGCCCCAGAGGAATCTGCGCGAGCATCTTGTCGCGGAATTTCTCGCCGCGCACCACCTCGGTCATGGGCGTTTCCACCACACCGAAGCAGATCGAGTTGGTGCGGATGTTGTAGCGACCCCATTCCTTGGCGGCGGTCATGGTCACACCGAACATGCCGGACTTCGCCGCTGCATAGTTCACCTGCCCGATGGCGCCCTTGCGACCGGCATCCGAGGAAATGTTGACGATGGAGCCGCCGGTGGTGTCGCCATCCTTGGCTCGCGCAATCATGTGCCGGCCCACCGCTTGCAACCAGTAGAAGGTGCCGCTCAGGTGCACGTCGATGACGTCCCGCCACTCCTTGAGCGTCATCTTCTCGATCATCGCCGGCCGGATGATGCCGGCGTTGTTCACCAGACCATGCACCGCGCCAAAGCGGGCGACGGCGTCGGCCACCGCGCTGGTCGCGAGTTCGGGGTCTGCCACGCTGCCCACCACCGCGAGCACCCGGTCTGCAGGCAGCGCGTCCGTGGTGGCCTTGAGGCCTTCGGCATTGAGGTCCACCGCCACGGCGTT
>Ga0070752_1003234_pt1 | contig 10055 bp, 8 predicted proteins | sample VirMetDEL_Aug_30_FD_77440 | JGI IMG/M metagenome (GOLD analysis project Ga0070752, IMG submission 77440) | Aqueous microbial communities from the Delaware River and Bay under freshwater to marine salinity gradient to study organic matter... | ecosystem: Environmental > Aquatic > Marine > Coastal ... | reverse complement strand
CGGGGCTGAAGAATGAGCCGCTGCGTGATTTTCTGGTCGTATTCGGCCTCGATCCGCGCAGTCAGCTTGCCCCGGTCGGACAGGAACAGCGCTCCGTCGACATGGAACATGTAGGGCGCAAGACCCGCCACGCCGACCACCAGGTGGGTGCGAGCGTCGGGTTCGGGATCGAAGCGGACGCCCGCTTGCAGATCGAAGAAAGGGCCGATAGCGCGGCTGTAGAGCGCCTGGATCTCGGCATCCTCCAGCGCGCCGCCGATCTCGCCTTCGCCTTCGGTCTTGAGCACGAAGCGATTGATGTCGCCGCCATACCAGGCCTGGGCATCCCAGACATAGCCGTCCTCCGCGCCATCGGTCGCAAGCCGGGCTTCGAGCCGTTCGACGAAGATTTTGCCCGTGACCATGCCGCCGTTCTCGCGCGCGAGCTGGCGGCGGGCGGGCGCCATGGCCGCGCTGCCCCAGATCGCGTCGGCGGCATGCTGCGGCCCTTCGAGCGCACGCCGAGGCAAGGCATCTTCGGGCGCCGCGCCGGGAGCCGACTTTTCCGCCATGCCCCGGTGCGCGCCATGATCCATCCCCGCCATCGGGTCGTCCATGGTCTCCGCCGGCGGGTCGCCTTCTTTCGGTGGACACTGTTCGGGCGGCAGGTGCCCCATCGCGCAGTGGTCCATTTGTGGCTGCGCCCCGGCGTCGTTCCCGTGCCCCGCATGGTCCTGCGCGGCGAGCGGCGCGGCCATCAGCATGGCCCCGGCTAGCAGGGAGGCGCGCCTCATGCTTCCGCTCCTTCGGGGAACGGCCGCACGGTCACCACCTGCATCATGCCCGCATGCATGTGGTAGAGAAGGTGGCAGTGAAAGGCCCAGTCGCCCGGTTCGTTGGCGGTGAGGTCGAACGTGGCGGTTCCGCCGGGTTGCACCACAACGGTATGCTTGAGCGGCTGGTGCATGTGGTCAGCACCGTTGACGAGTTCAAAAAAGTGCCCGTGCAAGTGGATCGGATGCGCCATCATCGTCTGGTTGACCAGCTTCACGCGAACCCGTTCATCATATCCGAAACGGATCGGATCGTCGGTGACCGCGGTGAACTTCCGGCCGTCGAACGACCACATGTAGCGTTCCATATTGCCGGTAAGATGGATTTCCATTTCGCGGTCGATTTCGCGGTGGGGGTTCATCCGGCGGGCCCTGAGATCGGTGTAGCGCAGCACGCGGTGGCTGACCGTATCCAGCCCGAGCCCGGGGAAGTCCATCCGGTCCATCGGCATGGGGGCGACCATGTCCACGCCGGGCCCCGCTTCGACATCGGCGGGCAGCGCCGATGTGTCGCGCATCGAATGGTCCATGCCCTCCATGCTCGCCATTCCGCTTCCGGAATGCGCGGAATGGTCCATCATCCCCATGTCCGCCATGGTCAGCGTGGGGATCTGGCGCAGGGGGGGCGGGGTGGCGATATGCCCCTTGTGACTGGTCAGGCTGGCGATGCCCATACCGCTGCGGTCCATGGCCTCGGCAACGATGGCATGGCTGCCGGCGGGCGGACTGACGATGACGTCGTATGTCTCGGCCACACCGATCTGGAATTCATCGACTTCGACTTCGTCCACGTCCTGGCCGTCGGCCTGGATCACCGTCATCGGAACGCCGGGAATACGCAGATTGAAGAAGGTCATGGCCGACCCGTTGATGACCCGTAGGCGCACGCGCTCGCCCGGAACGAACGCGAACTGCAGATCGTCCTGCGGGCCGTGGCCGTTGACGAGGAAGGTATAGGTGCTGCCTGTCACGTCGGAGATATCGCGCGGGTTCATCCGCATCTTGCCCCACATGCGGCGCATGGCGCCGGGCATGGTGCCTTCGACTGCAGTCAGCATGTCGCGCTGGAAATAGTGTTCGCCGACCTTCAGCTTGCGCATGATGTCATGCGGATGGAGCGGCGTGAATTCGCTGAGCAGCACTACGTAATCGCGGTCGTAGCGCGGATCGGGGTCGGCACTTTCGACGATGATCGGACCATAGTGACCGGCCTGTTCCTGCAATCCCGAGTGCGAATGCCACCAATAGGTGCCGCTCTGGCGGATCGGGAAGTCGTAGGTGAACCGTTCGCCGGGACGGATGCCGGGAAAGCTCACCCCCGGAACACCGTCGAACTGGAACGGGACGAGCAGGCCGTGCCAGTGGATCGAGCTATCCTCGGCGAGAGTGTTGGTGACGTGAAGCCGCGCTCGCTGGCCTTCGCGCAACCGCACCAGCGGCCCGGGAATCGTCCCGTTTACCGCCACGGCATGTCCCGAGCGGTTGCCGGTGGCGAAATGGTGATTGCCGATGGCAAGCTCGATATCCTCCCCGGAAATCTCGCCGAACCCTTTCCTGGCGTGCGAAAGCGACTGTCCTTTCGCCCACGCGGGCATGGGCAGCGCGCTGGCGGCGGCGAGCGCAGCGGTGCTCTTGATGAGGTGGCGGCGGGAAAGAGTGGACATGCGAAACTGCTTCCAATTGAACCTGCGGTCGAACCGATATATACCCCCATAGGGTATTTTGACAGGACGATGGAATGGCCGAAGCGAAAAAGGCAGGGATCAACCGGCTCAACCGCATTGCGGGTCAGGTTCGCGGCGTCGCCCAGATGGTCGAGGACGATCGCTATTGCATCGACATCCTGCACCAGATCCAGGCGATCAAGTCCGCGCTGGCAAAGGTGGAAACGCAGGTCCTGAAGGATCACGCCGCCTGCTGCGTCGCCGAGGCCATCGCCAGCGGCAATGCCGACGACCAGCGCGAAAAGTTCGAGGAACTGGTGACGCTGTTCGAAAAGGCGAAACGGTGAGCGCGGTTCGAAACCAAGGAGAACACACATGATTTCATCGCTCGGATCGGCGCTTTCTCGCCGGACGCTGGCGGGTTCGCTCGCTCTGGGGGCGGCATTGACCGCCTGCGCTGCCCAGGCGGCCAGCCTGACCATGTACCGCGATGCCAATTGCGGCTGCTGCCTCGCCTGGGCCGGGCATGTAGAGCGCGGCGGGGTACACGATGTCGAGGCGGTCAATCATGCCGATATGGCAGCGGTGAAAGCCGCACACGGCGTGCCCGCGGATCTGCTTTCGTGCCATACCGCTGTCGTCGATGGCTATGTGATCGAAGGGCATGTGCCCGTCGCCGATATCGAACGCCTGCTGGCGGAACGCCCCGAGGGCGTTGCCGGGCTCGCGGTCGCAGGCATGCCCGTCGGATCGCCGGGTATGGAACATGGCGATCACCGGCAGGCCTACCAGGTCATCGCTTTCGGGCCTGATGGCCGCAAGGTCTGGTCCAGCTATCCGGGCGGCGCCTCGTGAACACTAAGACCGCGACAGTCTACCGGATGGTGATGCCGGGCCATCTGTGCCCCTATGGCCTGAAGACGGTCGACCTGCTGAAGCGCGAGGGCTTCGCGGTCGAGGACCACCATCTCGAGACGCGCGCCCAAACCGATGCCTTCAAGACCGAGCACGATGTCGCGACCACGCCGCAGACCTTTATCGATGGGCAGCGGATCGGTGGCTACGACGACCTGCGCGAATATCTGGGCAAGTCCCGCAGCCAGCCCAAAGAGGGCGAGACAAGCTACCAGCCGGTTCTCGCCATCTTCGGCGTCGCTTTTATGCTCGCCTTGGCGATCAGCTGGTATGTCTTCGAAACGGTTTTCACCGTGCAGGCGGCGGAATGGTTCGTCAGCCTTTCGATGGCGCTGCTCGCCATCCAGAAGCTACAGGATCTGCGCAGCTTTTCGACCATGTTCCTGAATTACGACCTGCTTGCACGCCGGTGGGTTCGCTACGGATATATCTATCCCTTCGGCGAAGCGCTCGCAGGTATCCTGATGGTGGCGCATGTGCTGCCGATCATCTCGGTCCCCGTTGCGCTGTTCATCGGTACGGTCGGCGCGGTGAGCGTGTTCAAAGCCGTTTATGTCGACAAGCGCGAGCTCAAATGCGCCTGTGTGGGGGGCAACAGCAATGTCCCGCTCGGTTTCGTTTCGCTGACCGAGAACCTGTTCATGATCGGCATGGGCCTGTGGATGGGGGCCAAGGCGCTGGGCCTTGTCGCGGTGTAACCGCCAGGCAAGCAGGGTCAGCTCTTGCCGAGGCCCACGCGGGGGACCGCCGCCCAGGACGTGTCGTTGCGGAAGTAGCGGCGGATGCCGGCCATGCGGTACCAGAGATTGATCTGACGGTAGCCGAAATTCTCGAGGACCGCAGCGGCGCCCAGTCGTAGCAGATCCTTCGCATTCGGCGTCCGCCGCAGCTGTTGTTCCTCCAGCGCCAGCGTCCCGAGGCTGAGTACGCATCCGAAAACGACCGATACGAAGAAAAAGGCGACGGCCATCATCGGATCGAGCAGGCCCAGCAGCGCCGCGGCTGGCAGGACGAGATAACCGAGCAGTTCGGCCGGTGGTCCGAAAATGTCTTCGAGCACGATTTGCGGCATGGCCAGCAGGCCGATGCGGCCATAGCGCGGGTTGAGGATCATCCCGCGATGGCGCTGCAGCGTTTCCAGCGCGCCCTGCTGCCAGCGGGCCCGCTGGTTGTCGAGGCCGTCGAGTTCAGCGGGTGCTTCGGTCCAGCAGACGATATCGGGCACGAAGTCGATCCGGTAGTCGCGCTTCTGATCGCGCATGTGGCGATGCATGCGAACCACCAGTTCGAGGTCCTCGCCCACGGTATCGTGGCGATATCCCCCCATTTCGACGAGCGTGGAGCGGCGGAACAGGCCGAACGCGCCCGAGATGAGCATCAGCGTGTTCATATGCGCATTGGCGACGCGGTTCATCAGGAAGGCGCGCAGATATTCCACCACCTGGAAGCGGGGGACCATGGTGTCGGCAATGCCGATCTTCTGCAGCGAACCGCCGCGAATGGTGCAGCCATTGGCTATGCGAATTGCCCCGCCGACCGCGACCAGCCTCCCGTCGTCATACATGAAGGGCTCGGCTGCGCGCATCAGCCCGTCGGGTTCGATGATCGAATCGGCGTCGATGATGCACACCAGCGGCGTGCGCGCAAAACCGATCCCGGCGTTTGCGGCATCGGCCTTGCGGCCGTTCTCCTTGTCCACCACGAGCAGGTTCGGGTACCGACGCGAATGGAAAGTCCGGTAGACCTCCGTAACCTGTAGCGCGGCAATTTGCGTGCGTTGGGTTTCCTCCATGCCGAACGCTTCGATCAGCACGTCCAACGTTGAATCCGACGACCCGTCGTTGACCACGATGACTTCGTGTTCGGGATATTCCAGCGCGAGCAGCGCCTTGGTGCTCTGCACGATCGACAGTTCTTCGTTGAATGCAGGTGCAATGACGGTGATCGGCAGGGCGAGATCGGCATAGCGGTGCCACAGGTCGCGGGCGCCTTCGCTCGGCCTGACGCGGGTCACGAAGACCCATGCCGCGATCAGCAACTGGATGAGGCTGATCCCGTTGCGCAGTGCAACGATGATGAAGCATGCGAAGGCGACCCACATGATGCCGTTCGCGGCCAGGATCTGAAACTGTTCCCAACTCATCGGGCACCGTCCCTGGGCAGGGCCGCGTTCTGTTCGGGCGCGAGCCTGTCGAAGGCCTGTTCGACGCGCAAGCGGATCCAGAGTTCTTCATCGCTCCGCATCGCCGTCAGTTCGGGTAGGGCACTGCGCAGGCCAAGCGAGACGCTCGCCGCGATCGCCTGCAGGCGGACCGACGTGATCGGATCGTTCAGCGCGGGCAGGATCCAGCGTTCGGCCGCCGGATGTCCGAGCTTGGCGGAGGCGCGCAGCGCTGCGCGGCGAATTTCGGGGTCGGGATCTGCTGCGGCACGCTCGAGCAGGTCGATGGTTCCCATGTCGCCCGACCAGCCAAGCGCGTCGATGATCTGCGCGCGCCATTCGCTCGGCAAGTCGTCTTCGAGGAGAAGGACCATCTGCGCGGGGTAGAGCGGGGCTGTCGCGCGCAGCAGCGCGACATCGAGCCGTGTCGGTTGCCGGGAAAGCGCATTCAGTATGCGCAGGCTTTCCCGAGGCGGCGGCAGCGCGTTGTTCGCGGCCAGCGCGAATGCCGCTTCTAGCTGCACGCGGGAACTGGAATCATGCGCCATGAGCTGGCGCAGGCGGGCCACGCAGACCTCGCTCCCGAACCGCTGCAGGAAATGAATGGCGGAAATCCGTTCTGCGCGAAACATGCTGTGCGAGCGCCGCAGGGTTTCGGCCAGCACTCCGTCGAGTTCGGCAATCTGCAGCAGACGCGCCCTTTCGCCGCCCTTCAGCAGCGGCAGGATGCGGGTTACCGCGGCGAGCCTGACGCTGCGGCTCCACCTGGCGCTATCGTCCACCCTGTGCCCGGCCACCCGGTGGAGGTAATTGCGAGTTATGGCGGCATCGCGCTCATCGCGCTGCGCCTTCGAGCGTTCTGCAAGGTAGCGGCGCAGCACGAGAATGAGGAATACCACCACGATCGCCGCGGCGAGGAACGTCGTCCCGGTCACCACCTGGCCGTACCCGATCATGGCGTGCCGAACCTGTATGACAACGCCAGGGTCCCGGACAGGCGGCGATAGCTGTTCTCGCGGTCTTCGTAGCTCGTCGCGCCCGACAGGGTGAAGCGGTCAGACAGCGGAACGGCAACGCCAAGAGCGCCGCTGCGCAACTGCCTGACGCCGTCGGCTTCGACATCGGGATAGCTCGCAGCGATCGCAAACAGGGCCAGGCCGCTGTCAGCGCGGTAGTCGAGCCGCGCGGAACCGCCCAGCCGATAGCTGTCGCCGCCTCCGAAGATATTGATCGCGCGTGCAGTCAGCGAGAAATCATCGTCCAGGTCGAACCGCAGACCCGGCTGCAGCGCGAGGATAGTTCCCGTTTCATATTCGGCGATACGCGTATCGAGGATCGCCGTGAGGCGTTCTGAAATCCGGTCCTCGCCGCCCGCCGCAAGGCTCCAGCGTTCCTGGAAGTCTGCATCGGGAACAGTGCTGGCAGCGATATAAACGAAACCGGTGCCGATCCGCCGGTCGATGCGCGCCGACAGGCGGGTGTCCTTGGTATTGCGATCCTCTTGGGCGAGGGCGAGCGTGATCGAGGAGCGCTGCGATACGTCGAACGCGACGGCCACATTCTGGCTGGTCCAGGTCTGGCTGCCGCGATTGTCGAATGCGATATCGGAAACGCTCGCTGACGCCGACAGCACGCGCAGGCGAATGCCGCCTGCATCGCGTTGGCGCTGCAGGTTCGCCTGTAGCGGGGCGAGGTCGGGATAGTCGGGCGCCCGCGCGGCGATACCGGCCACGGCCTGTTCGGCCGCGTCGTACTGCCCGTTCCAGTAAAGGATATAGGCGCGCGCCAGCGCGACATCGAGGTCTGCAGGCGCGCGCTGGGAAGCCTGCTCGACCAGCGCCAGAGCCTCGTCCAGATTGCCATCGCCCGCCTCGGTCATGGCGAGGCGGCGAAGCAGGTCGGCATCGTCGGGTGCTTCGGCAAGCAGGCTGCGCAGCAATCGCCGTGCTTCCGCAAAGTCGCTCGCGGAACGCGCAGCCTCGGCGGCTTCCACCTGTTCGCTGCGCGTTTCGAGCGGTTGCTGTGCGGCGAGCGGCGCCGCCATGAGGGCCGATGCGGCGACAAGGATACGGGCCCCGGCCACAGGGATTACCCGAGCAGGCCTTCGATGCGGACGAGCAGTTCCTGCGGGATGAACGGTTTGGTCAGATACTCGGCAGCGCCGCCTTTCAACCCGGCGACGATATCGGCCTCGCTGTCGCGCGCGGTGAGCATGACCACCGGGATGTCGCGCACCGCTTCATCGGATTTGAGCTGGGCAAGGACCTCCGGACCGGAGAGGATCGGCATCATAGAATCGAGCACGATCAGCTGCGGCGCGCCGGACTGCACCATCGCCAATGCCTCCTCGCCGTCCTTGGCGACCGACACCGAATGGCCCGCACCCTCGAGCCGAAACTTCAGTATTTCGACAAGAATGGGGTCGTCATCGGCAATCAGTATTTCGGCCATCTATCGCTCCAGGCTCGTTCATTGGATAAGGAATGATTATTAAGGCAATTCTAAGGCATGTTTCCCGCGGCGGGCCATGCGTAGAACCTCGCAGTGCTCAGCTTTCCGCCGAAGCGCCAGCCGCGACCGTCGATATCTGCCCGCGAATGGTTTCCATCAGTTCGCGGCTGTCCCGATCGGTCCGGGATGCGAGGATCTTCCGTTCATACTCACGGCATGTTTCGCCAAGCGCTGCTTGTCCGAAATAACCGGCGACCCCGGCTATCTGGTGCAACAGGCTGGCTACCTCCTTCTTCCGATCTTCGGTAATTTCGTTTTCGCCAAGCGCTGCAGCCAGCGCATCGAGCGCAGCGGTCTTTCGTTCATCGAACATAATGCGCAAACGTGGATCGGTTTCCTCTTCGATCGCGTTTTCTTCGCTGCGCGGCTCGATTACCACACGCGACGACCAGTGCGCAATTGCGGCGCACAGGTCTTTCAGGCGCAGCGGCTTGGCGAGGTGCGCCTGCATTCCGGCCGCCTTGCAACGCTGGATGTCGTCGGCATAGGCATTGGCCGTGACCGCGATAATAGGTAGAGTGTCGCCATCGAAACCCGCCGCGCGGATCGCCCTGGTTGCTTCCAGCCCGTCCATCTCGGGCATTTGCATATCCATCAGGACCAGATCGTAGGGCCTCCCGTTGCGCTTGGCGTTGAGCACGGCCTCGACCGCCTCGCGGCCATCCTGTGCAAGTTCGCATTCGTGTCCGGACTTGTCGACCATCGCCATGGTCAGTTCCTGGTTCACCGGATTGTCCTCGGCCACCAGCACACGCAGCGTCACGTCATGCCCGCAATCGCCGGACGGCGCTTCCGCAGCCTGTTGCGCCACCTGCGCAGCGCTGGCTTCGAGCGGGATCGACAGGATGAAGGCGGAACCCACGCCCGGCTCGCTCTCGGCGCGCAAGTCGCCGCCCATGAGTTCGGCGAGTTCCGCACTGATCGGCAGACCAAGGCCGGTCCCGCCGAAGCGTCTCGCCGTCGTATCGTCGGCCTGGGTGAATTTCTCGAAGATGCTTTCGAGCCGGTCGGCAGCGATGCCGATGCCCGTATCGCGCACCGTAACCTCGATATTGTCTCCCGGCTCGGACGCGCGCCTGGCCACCGATGCCGCGATCGTGACTTCGCCTTCCATCGTGAATTTCAGCGCATTGCCGACAAGGTTCAGCACGATCTGGCGGAAGCGCATCTTGTCGACGAGAACCATTGGCGGAAGCGCCGGATCGATGTCGAGTTTCAGTTTCAGGTCCTGCGATTGCGCGACCGGTTCCATCAATCTCTGGCAGCTTCTCAGCGTATGCCGCAGATCGGTCGGCTCGCTGACGATGGCCATCTGCTTGGCCTCGATCTTGGCGAAATCCAGAAGGTCGTTCAGCAGGCGGAGCATGGCGTTGCCCGAATCAGCGATTATTTGGAGGCGCCGCTTCTGGGCCGGTTCCTTTTCCTCGCTCAGTGCCAGTTCGGTGAATCCGATCACACCGTTCATCGGGGTGCGGATTTCATGGCTCATATTGGCCAGAAAGCTGGTCTTGGCCTTGTCGGCCGCCCGGGCTTCTTCCAGCGTCTCGGTAAGGCGTTCGCGCATCAGGGTCTCGGGCGTACGGTCGATCATCACGCCGAACAGGGCGCTGGCTTCGCCTCCTTCGCAAGTGTCGACCCGGCCGATCACCTCGACATGCCTGGTCTGGCCATCGGCGGTCAGGATACGCGCCTTGAACCTGCACGATTCGCCGCTCGCGATTGCCTGGTCGAGTGTATCCTCGACCCGCAGACGATCTTCTGGGTGGTAGAATTCGAACGCCCGGTCGAGCGGCGGTGCTTCCTCGGGCGCCAGTCCGTGCAGCCGGAACACTTCGTCAGACCAGCGAATATCCTCATTGACCAGGTCGAAGTGCCAGTGGCCGATATGTGCGGTTGCCTCGGCCATCTCGAGCATGCGGTTGCGCTCTGCCAGTTCGGCGGTCGCTTTCTCGACCTTGCGCACGACATCGCTTTCCCGTCGCATGAATATCG
>Ga0070752_1003232_pt1 | contig 10059 bp, 10 predicted proteins | sample VirMetDEL_Aug_30_FD_77440 | JGI IMG/M metagenome (GOLD analysis project Ga0070752, IMG submission 77440) | Aqueous microbial communities from the Delaware River and Bay under freshwater to marine salinity gradient to study organic matter... | ecosystem: Environmental > Aquatic > Marine > Coastal... | reverse complement strand
TACTAAGTGAGGGCGTGGCCCTTGGGGTGTAGAGCCTGGCTTGAATCACGCGTGGGGCGCATGATCCCGTCCGGTACTGCTGGCTTCTGGGAGCTAGCATCCGGGCGCAAGCCTGGCGGGAAGGCCCGAGTATAACAGAGCTGAGCGTCTGCGCAGCTACCAGCCTGACGGTTGGTTCACGGCCTGGCGTATCAAAGGGTCGCGTAGCGTTGCTGCAGCTGGGTGTAGGCGGGTTCGTGTTTGAAGCGGCGCAGCTCGGCAGTGAAGCTCTCGGCCAGGCGCGCCAGCCTCGGGTCATGGCGCAGCGCCAGGTAGAGGCGGTCGTGGCCGACAGGCTTGCGGTTGTAGTCGACCTGCTCCTGCAGGCCCATCTGGGCGCTCAGATAGAGTCCGGCGCGACGGTCGCTGACCGCCAGGTCGATGCGATGACGGATCAGCTTGCCCAGGTTGGCCTCGTGAGAAGGCGCTTCTTCACGGCTGAACAGGGTCGAGGTGCGGAATGCTTCGTCGTTGTACCAGTAGCCAGGCGAGACGCCGATCACCAGACCGCGCAGGTCTTCCAGGCTGTCGTAGGGGTAGGGGCGGTTGCGGGCGTAGAACAGTACCAGCTCCACTTCGCTGAGGGGCTCCTCGACGAAGAGCATGCTCGCCTCGCGTTCGCGCCGGTGGAAGATATCCAGGATGCCGTCGACATGGCCTCGCTCCAGCTCCATCAGGCAGCGCTTCCAGGGCATGAACTGCAGATCCAGCTTCACGCCCAGGCGGCGCAGTACCTCGCGACTGATCTCGTAGTCGAGTCCGGCGGGTTGGCCATTTTCTTCATAGACGTAAGGCGCCCAGGCGTCCGTGACCAGGCGCAACGTCTCGGCGCGAGCGCTGAGCGCAAGGCTGCAGAGCAATAGGGTGGCGATAATCTGGCGCTGGAATAATGGCATTGCGCCAGATTAGCGATTTTGTCCGGGTCGTTAAAGTGCGTTGTGCGCAGCTTCAGTCGACGACCCGATAGCAGGGCTCATAGGCGCTGCCGCCTGGCAGTTTCATGCGGTGCTGTTCGACGAAGGACTGCAGCAGGCGATCGAGTGGACGCATGATGGTCGCCTCGCCGCGAATTTCGTACGGACCGTGCTCTTCGATCAGGCGGATGCCGTTCTCCTTGACGTTGCCCGCGACGATGCCGGAGAAGGCGCGGCGCAGGTTGGCAGCCAGGTGATGCAGTGGCTGCTCGCGGGTCAGGTTGAGGCTGGCCATGGCTTCGTGAGTCGGCTCGAAGGGGTGCTGGAAGCTCTCGTCGATCTTCAGCAGCCAGTTGAAGTGGAAGGCGTCGTTGCGTTCGCGGCGGAAGCGCTCCACCTCGCTGATGCCGACATGCATCTGGCGGGCGACCTCGGCCGGGTCGTTGACGATCATGCTGTAGCGCTGCTGCGCCGCCTCGCCCAGGGTCGCGCCGATGAACTCGTGCAACTGTTGCAGGTAGGTGGCGGCGCTCTTCGGCCCGGTGAGGATGACCGGGAAGGGCAGGTCCTGGTTGTCCGGGTGGGTGAGGATACCCAGCAGGTAGAGGAACTCCTCGGCCGTACCGGCGCCGCCCGGGAAGATGATGATGCCGTGGCCGACGCGAACGAAGGCCTCCAGGCGCTTCTCGATGTCCGGCAGGATCACCAGCTCGTTGACGATCGGGTTGGGTGCTTCGGCGGCGATGATGCCGGGCTCGGTCAGGCCCAGGTAGCGACCCTTGAGATTGCGTTGCTTGGCGTGGCTGATGGTGGCGCCCTTCATCGGCCCCTTCATCACGCCCGGGCCGCAGCCGGTGCAGATGTCCAGGCCGCGCAGGCCCAGCTCGTGACCGACCTTCTTGGTGTACTTGTATTCCTCGGTGCTGATCGAGTGGCCGCCCCAGCACACCACCATCTTCGGCTCGACGCCGCTGCGCAGGGTGCGTGCGTTGCGCAGCAGGTGGAATACGTAGTCGGTGATGCCCTCGGAGCTGTCCAGGTCGATGCGCTTGTTCTCCAGCTCGCTCTGGGTGAAGACGATGTCGCGCAGGGCGCTGAACAGCATCTCACGGGTGCTGGCGATCATCTCGCCATCGACGAAGGCGTCGGCCGGGGCATTCAGCAGTTCCAGGCGGATGCCGCGATCCTGCTGGTGGATCTTCACTTCGAAGTCCGGGTAGGCCTCGAGAATGGTCTTGGCGTTGTCGCTATGCGAACCGGTGTTGAGGATCGCCAGGGCGCACTGACGGAACAGGCGATAAACGCTGCCGGAACCGGTTTCGCGCAACTGCTGCACTTCACGTTGGGAGAGAGTCTCCAGGCTGCCCTTGGGGCTGACGGAGGCGTTGATCTTGGTGCGTTTGAGCATGAGGGGCGATCCTTCGGCGGCAAGGCGGGAGGGTAAAGCGGACAGGCTGCCCGGGGTGGGCAGCCTGTGAGTAAGCGGCCTGTTAACGCGGCAGCTTGAGGTTGTTCCAGATGGACAGGCTGGGGCCTGCCAGGTTCATGCTGTAGAAGTGCAGGCCAGGCGCGCCGCCTTGCAGCAGGCGCTCGCACATCTCGGTGATGACCTGCTCGCCAAAGGCACGAATGCTGTCGCTGTCGTCGCCGTAGGCTTCCAGTTGTTTGCGCACCCAGCGCGGGATCTCTGCGCCGCAGGCATCGGAGAAGCGCGCCAGCTTGCTGTAGTTGGTGATCGGCATGATGCCCGGCACCACGGGGATGTCCACGCCCAGCTTGCGCACGCGCTCGACGAAGTAGAAGTAGCTGTCGGCGTTGAAGAAGTACTGGGTGATGGCGCTGTCGGCACCGGCCTTGGCCTTGCGCACGAAGTTGGCGACATCGCTCTCGAAGTTACGTGCCTGCGGATGCATCTCCGGGTAGGCGGCGACTTCGATGTGGAAGTGATCACCGGTTTCGCTGCGAATGAACTCGACCAGCTCGTTGGCGTAACGCAGTTCACCGCTGGCCATGCCCATGCCCGACGGCAGGTCGCCGCGCAGCGCGACGATGCGCTTGATACCGGCTTTCTGGTACAGGTTGAGCAGCTCGCGCAGCTCGGCCTTGCTGTCGCCGACGCAGGACAGGTGCGGTGCGGTGGGCACCTTCACTTCGCCATCGAGCTGCAGCACGGTGTTGAGGGTGCGGTCGCGGGTCGAGCCGCCCGCACCATAGGTGCAGGAGAAGAAATCGGGATTGTAGGCCGCCAGTTGGCGCGCCACATCCATCAGTTTTTCATGCCCGGCTTCGGTCTTTGCGGGAAAGAACTCGAAGCTGTAGCGGCGTTCTTGTGACATAGCAAAATTCCGTAGGGTGGCCCGGCCACAGGTCCGGCCACCGAGATTCTTGGCAGGCAGGGTGCCTTGCACCCTGCCTGTCCCGCTGATCAGTAGCGGTAGGTGTCGGGCTTGAACGGGCCTTCGACGGTGACGCCAATGTAATCGGCCTGCTGCTTGGTCAGCTGGGTGACCACGCCACCGAAGCCCTTGACCATCTCCAGCGCGACTTCTTCGTCGAGCTTCTTCGGCAGCACTTCGACGGTCAGGCGCTCGGCCTTCTTCTCGGCGGACAGATCAGCGAACTTCTGCTCGAACAGGAAGATCTGCGCGAGTACCTGGTTGGCGAACGAGCCATCCATGATGCGGCTCGGGTGGCCGGTGGCGTTGCCCAGGTTGACCAGACGGCCTTCGGCCAGCAGGATCAGGTAGTCGTCGTTGGCCGGATCGAAGGTGCCAGCGCCGGTGCGGTGGATCTTGTGCACCTGCGGCTTGACCTCTTCCCAGGCCCAGTTCTTGCGCATGAAGGCGGTGTCGATCTCGTTGTCGAAGTGACCGATGTTGCACACCACGGCGCGCTTCTTCAGAGCCTTGAGCATGCCGGCGTCACAGACGTTGACGTTGCCGGTGGTGGTGACGATCAGGTCGATCTTGCCCAGCAGTGCGGCGTCGACGCTCGCTTCGCTGCCGTCATTGATGCCGTTCTTGTACGGCGAGACCAGCTCGAAGCCGTCCATACAGGCCTGCATGGCGCAGATCGGATCGACTTCGGAGACCTTGACGATCATGCCTTCCTGACGCAGCGACTGCGCCGAGCCCTTGCCCACGTCACCGTAGCCGATGACCAGCGCCTGCTTGCCCGACAGCAGGTGGTCGGTGCCGCGCTTGATGGCGTCGTTGAGGCTGTGGCGGCAGCCGTACTTGTTGTCGTTCTTGCTCTTGGTGACCGCGTCGTTGACGTTGATCGCCGGAACTTTCAGGGTGCCGGCCTTGAGCATGTCGAGCAGACGGTGCACACCGGTGGTGGTTTCTTCGGTCACGCCGTGGATGCGCTCGAGCATCTGCGGGTATTTCTTGTGCAGGATTTCGGTCAGGTCACCGCCGTCGTCCAGCACCATGTTGGCGTCCCACGGCTGGCCGTCCTTGAGGATGGTCTGCTCGATGCACCACTCGTATTCTTCTTCGGTCTCGCCTTTCCAGGCGAACACCGGGATACCGGCGGCGGCGATGGCGGCAGCGGCCTGATCCTGGGTGGAGAAGATGTTGCACGAGGACCAGCGCACTTCGGCGCCCAGGGCGGTCAGCGTTTCGATCAGCACGCCAGTCTGGATGGTCATGTGGATGCAGCCGAGGATCTTCGCGCCTTTCAGCGGTTGGCTGGCGGCGTACTTGCGACGCAGGCCCATCAGGGCCGGCATCTCGGATTCGGCGATGATCAGTTCCTTGCGGCCCCAGTCGGCCAGGGAAATGTCGGCGACCTTGTAGTCGTTAAAAGCGCTCATGCAGTAACTCTCCATTCGTTGTCTGCGATCGGACTACGTGAAAACTACTGCGCTCGGTCTGGCTGCGTTAGAAACAGGCTTGGAATGCTCATTTACAGTCGTAAACTCCGCTTCCGCACCTGTTTCTGCCTTGCTAGCCCTTCGCTCGCTACGTTTTCACGCAGTCCGATGGGCGCCGTTGATGCGTTTGGATAACGCCCCGGGCGAGCCTGACAGCCTGGAAGGTTGATTCGAATCCGCCGCGAAGCACTGCTGGAATGCGGGGCTTGCGGATTCGAAACAGATCTTTCAGGTTGCTGCAGCGCCCCTCGACCGGGTGGCGGGAGCGACCGGAGCGGTGCCGGTCGCGTGAAACTGGCCGATTATAGCGAGCCGAGCGGCGGCGCCCAAGGTTTTCCGTCGCTTTCGCGTCGCAATGCACGCCACAGATGGCCGCGCCGCGACAAGCGTAACGCTGTCGGCGCATCATGGGCGCCCATTCGATACGGAGGACAATGCATGAATTTCCACACCCGCAAGTGGATCAAGCCCGAAGACCTCAACCCCAATGGCACGCTGTTCGGCGGCAGCCTGCTGAGGTGGATCGACGAAGAGGCGGCGATCTACGCCATCGTCCAGCTCGGCAATCAGCGCGTGGTGACCAAATTCATCTCCGAGATCAACTTCGTCAGCTCGGCGCGGCAGAGCGACATCATCGAGCTGGGCATCGTCGCCACCGAGTTCGGTCGCACCTCCATCACCCTGCGCTGCGAGGTGCGCAACAAGGTCACTCGCAAGAGCATCCTGACCATCGACAAGCTGGTGTTCGTCAATCTCGGTGAGGATGGCCTGCCGGCAGCCCATGGTAAGACCGAGATCACCTACGCCAGTGATCGTATCCGGGAGTGAGCGGCGCTGGCGCGGATGGCCGCAGACTTGGCCGAAGCGCCAGCATCATCGCGGGCTGCAGCCATGGACGTGAACGCGGCGCTCGCGCAGGCTGGGTTTCCTTTCTCAGCAGTGAAACATCGTCATGACCCTTGCCTACTGGTGCGTACTGATCGCCATCTTCCTGCCCTACCTGGGCACCGCCATCGCCAAGTTTCTCGGCCCCGGCTATGGCCCGCGTGCCAACCAGGATCCGCGCGCCTTTCTGGGCACGCTGCAGGGCTGGCGCCAGCGGGCCAACAACGCCCAGCTCAATGGCTTCGAAGTCACGCCGGCATTCGCGGCGGCGGTGATCATCGCGCACCAGGCTGGAGGTGCTGCGCAGGCGCTGCTCGATCAGTTGGCGCTGGCCTTCATCGTCAGCCGCTTGCTGTATTTCATCTGCTACCTGGCCGACTGGGGACCTGTGCGGTCGCTGGTATGGTTCGCCGGGATGGGCCTGATCGTCGCCTTGTTCGTGGTCTCCGCCTGAGCACGTCTGCCTGGGCGAACAGGCCCGCTTGGCCAGGGTGTCTAGCTGAACCCTGGCTGACTGGCGCACGTGAAACGCCAGGGTTGTGACAAGAGGTCGCTTGGCCAGGCCGGATCGAGCCGCGATACTGGCGACCCTTTTCCCTGTGGAAGTCGTGTCGATGACGCTGAAGAAACTCCTGCTGCTCGGCTGCGTCTGCCTGAGTCTGGCTGCCTGTGGTGGGGTTGACCCCAACTCGCCGCTGGGCAAGCGTCAGGCGGCGTTCAAGGAGATGCTCAAGGTCAGCGAAGATCTAGGTGGAATGCTGCGTGGTCGTATCGTCTACGACGAAGCCGGCTTCATTGCTGGCGCCGCGCAGCTGGAGCGACTGTCGCGTGAGCCCTGGCAGCATTTTCCGCAAGTGCGTGATGACGAGCGCAGCAAGGCCAATCCCGAGGTTTGGGAGCGCCATGAGCAATTCCAGAAAATGGCCCGCGACCTGGAGCAGGCCACTGCGGCGCTGGTGCAGGCTACGACCGCGCCGCCGCTACGTCGCACCGAACTGGAGCCGGCGATGCAGGCCGTCGAGGACAGTTGCGAGGCCTGCCACAAGGCGTTTCGCGCCTACTGATCGACGCGTGCTTCGGCCTCGGCCTGCTGCAGTTCGGCGCGCGCCTCGGCCAGTTTGGCCTGACGCTTGGCGATCTTCTCCTGATCGCCCTTGCCGATGGCTTCGCGCAGATCCATCTCGCGTTCCTCTACTTCCTGGCGGGCTTGTTCGACGCTGGCGAGGCGCTCGCTGTGCAGCGTGTCGTCATCGCAATTGGCTGCCACGTTGCCCAGCGCCCTTTGCAGTCCATCGAGCTCGTGCGCGTTGCCATTCTGGCGGGCGGCTTCGATCTTTTTCTCGATGACCTGGCGTTTGGCCGCGCAGCCACTGTCAGCTTCGGCGGCGAGGATGGGCGTGGCGTTGAGGTTGGCGGCCAGCAGCAGGCCGAGCAAAGCGGTTTGACGAATCATGGTCTGTCCTCGTGAGTGTCTATTCGAAGTGACCCCGGTTACTGCATGAGGTTCGACCCGTGCGCGGCATCGGCTGATCTGGATCAGCCGTGGGGTGGAGTGTCCCGGCGTTGAAAGCCCTCGACCCCGGCGCGCTGCAGTTGTGTCGCCAACTGCTGGACCTCCGGATGGCTGAAGAACGCCAGCAGCCGCCCGGCACTCTTCTGGCTCACCCCGGGTTGGCGCAGCCATTCGGCGTGGCTGCGCGACTGCAGAGTCGTCCAGTCATCGTCCGCACGCAGGTTCAGGCCCGGCGGGGCGCCGAGCGCCTGCAGCCATTGCTGCAGCGAGCGCTGCTGGGCCTGGGCGAAGGCGTGCTGCAACTGGGTGGCACGCCGCGCGCCGACGCCCGGCAATTGTTGCAGTTGCTCGTTGTCGAACTCCAGCCAGTCGAGCAGGCCGTGCAGGCGCTCACCCGCCAGCAATGTGCGCCAGGTACCGGGGCCTACGCCGGGCAGGTTCAGGCCCTGCTTGCTGGCGAGCCAGTTCAGGCGTGCCTGGAATTGCTGCTGGCAGGATGGCGTACTGCGCCAGCAGCTCAGGGCGTGGTAGTCCTCGGCATGTGGTACGTCCACTTCGGCGCGTTGCTGGCTGCGCCAGACCACCTCGTCGAGGCGCGGGATGGTGAGGCCGGAGAGGCGAATGGCGACCTGATCGCCGGGGCGGATGTCCAGTTCTTGCCAGCGCTGCAGCGAGCCGAGCGCGACCCGGCTGATGCGCCGGTCGTCGAGTAGTACAGGCTGCAGTTCCAGCACTGGATTGATGCGGCCGGTGCGACCAATGTTGAACTTCACTCTCTGCACCACGGCCAGCGCCTGGCTGGCCGGGTATTTCCAGGCTACTGCCCAATGTGGTGGTTCGGCCTGCCAGCGCTCGCCCGCAGGCCGTTGGCCCTGACGCAGCACCACGCCATCGCTGGCGAAGGGCAGGGCACTGCGATACCAGTGCTGCCGCCATTCAGCTGCTTGCGCCAGGTTTTCGACCGGGCGGCTATAAGTGTGGCTGTCCTGCAGGCCCAGGCGCTGCAGGCCGGCCAGGCGTTCTTGCATATCGGCCGGGCCATCTGGCCAATCCCAGACGAACAGGCCAATGCCAGCCGCTTCCTCGACGGATATCGTCTGTCTTGCCATCAGTCCTGCCACTTTGCCGCGTGCGCCGGCACTGCCGTCGCGGGCCTGCTGGTGGCTGTCCAGGCGCCAGTACAGCTCGCCCTGCAGGATGGCGTTCAGCGGCTGGGGCAGTTGTTGGGGGATGGCCGGCAGTTCGCGGGCGCGAGCTGTCCAGGCCTGCCCGCTGCGTCCATCGCCGCGGCTGATGGCCTGCCGCAGGTGGCCCTGGCGATAGACCAGGGTCACGGCGACGCCGTCGACCTTGGGCTGAATCCAGGCATCGGTGCGACCGGCTAGCCACTGGCCGATGCCGGCTTCGTCGAGCTTGCGCAGGCCGGTTTGGGCTATGGGGTGAGGCAGTTCGGTGCTCGCGCCTGCCAGAGCAGCGTCTGGTGCCTGTTGCGCTTGGCCGAGACATGTCTGCCATTGGCTCAGGCGGACGCGGGCCTGATCGTAGAGCTCATCAGCAATCAGGCTGCGGCCCTGGTTATGGTAGGCGTCGTCCCAGGTGGCGAGCTGGGCCTGCAGGGCGGTCAGCTCATGCGTGGCTTGTGCGCTGGACCAGTCGGGGCAGGGTGTGGCAAGGCTCGACATGGATGCGAGCAGTGCGGCGAATGCCAGAGCGTTGCGCATGGTTCCTCCTTGAACCCTTTCGTGCTGTTGCTTTTCCTGGGGGCTGATATATTTCGCGCCCCAACTTCTACTCTAGCCAAGGAATGGTAAATGGACGTGATCGGTTTTCTCCTCGCGTTGGCAGCCTGGATCTGGTCTGTGGCGCGTGGCGTCCAGGTGTCGCTGATCTGCGTTGTGCTCAACTTCCTGTTTCCGCCCGTCTCGCAGGGGATCTTCGCCCTGTACGAGCCGCCCATGCGTGCGCCGTTGCTGTTCATGGCCATTGGGCTGGGGATGATGTATCTCGGCGGCAGTCTCCAGATTTCCTGAGGCGCACAAAGCGAAAAAGCCCCGCACTGCTCACGCAGGCGGGGCTTTTTGGCGGGCGTCGCTTACAGGCCGGCAGCGGCGCGCAGGTCGGCAGCCTTGTCGGTGCGCTCCCAGGTGAAGGTGGTGAAGCTGTCGTCACCGACGGTCTTGGACTGCGGCGTGCGGCCGAAGTGACCGTAGGCTGCGGTGTCCTGATACATCGGGTGCAGCAGGTCGAGCATGCGCGTGATGGCATAGGGGCGCAGGTCGAACACGTCGCGCACCAGCGCGATGATCTTGTCTTCGGCGATCTTGTGGGTGCCGAAGGTGTTGATCGAGATGGAGGTCGGCTGGGCCACGCCGATGGCGTAGGACACCTGGATCTCGCAGCGCTCGGCCAGGCCGGCGGCAACGATGTTCTTGGCCACGTAGCGGCCGGCGTAGGCAGCCGAACGGTCGACCTTGGACGGGTCCTTGCCGGAGAAGGCACCGCCGCCGTGACGGGCCATGCCGCCGTAGCTGTCGACGATGATCTTGCGCCCGGTCAGGCCGCAGTCACCCACCGGGCCGCCGATGATGAACTGGCCGGTCGGGTTGATGTGGAACTGGGTGTCGGCGTGCAGCAGTTCGGCCGGCAGCACGTGCTTGACGATCAGTTCCATCACGCCGTCGCGCAGGTCGTCGTATTTCACTTCCGGGTTGTGCTGGGTGGACAGCACGACCGCGTCGATGGCGGCGACCTTGCCGTTCTCGTAGCGGCAGGTGACCTGGGATTTGGCATCCGGGCGCAGCCACGGCAGCAGGCCGGACTTGCGCGCTTCG
>Ga0070752_1003228_pt1 | contig 10062 bp, 13 predicted proteins | sample VirMetDEL_Aug_30_FD_77440 | JGI IMG/M metagenome (GOLD analysis project Ga0070752, IMG submission 77440) | Aqueous microbial communities from the Delaware River and Bay under freshwater to marine salinity gradient to study organic matter... | ecosystem: Environmental > Aquatic > Marine > Coastal... | reverse complement strand
TCGCCTCATCTACCTGTGAGGCTTACAGTTACACATGTTACACCCTGTTGGCGTAATCTCCAAACAGCGAAATTTTTCTATTACGAACCTTCGCTGCGTTGCTCGGAAACTCGCACAATGCGGACAAACCGGCCTGATGCACGTGCAGCTATTGCTGACGCAGCATTTCCTCGCATTTGCAGAAAGTTTTGTGCTGCGTTGAGGCTTGCGTCGTGGAAACGGCCGTTCAAAGCCACAAATTCGGTGGATTTCAGACCGACCTTTCGCTGCGTCATGTTCGAGCTCACACATCGCGGAAAAGCTGCCGTACCTCATTTTTGAACGAGTGGCCGGTTTCAGGCCATCTTGGACCTTCGTTCTTGCTGCAGCAGTAAACAGTACTCATACAGACAGGGAGGGAAGTGGATCTTCGCTGCTCCCCCTTGACCTTCTATTGCAGCGGTCGAAATTCTACATTTGTTCCGCCACCAAAACGGCGTTCATATTGCACCACCGCATGAGCAGAAGAATCCATTGCGGGCACCACATGAAAACCGGTTTTTAGCTTGCTGGTGTCGAAATCACCGGTGTTGCGACGTGAACCGCTTTTAGTTCGGTAAAATCGCAAAGATGATTTTGTGCACCATCGTTGCAGCGGATTGCCAGCCTAACTCGGGTATCGTGATATGCGAGTGGCAGATGCCGATTAGGCTGCAGATAATGTGCTGAAGAGTGAATTCGACCTCTTTTGGGTCTAGCTGCAAGGCACTTAGATATCCGCGCAGCTGGTTCAACTCTGCTTGAACCAGCTCACTTTGTGCAAAATAGCTCTCATTGTGTTCCGGCCTGTCCACTTCGCAATAGACCATCAGATAGTAATCTGGATTGCGAAGCCAGTAATCGACATACCGATCACAATAGGCCAGCAGCGCGTCGCGTGGCGTTGATTGGTTTGCGGTTGCGGCCCGGCAGTCAGTGGCCAGGTCTAAGAAGATGTCGTTCCAGATATGAACCAGAACGGCCCGCTTGTTGGGAAAGTAGCGATAAAAGGACATGGGGGACATGCCGACCCCATCGGTGATTTTGCGGATCGAGACATTTTGAACGCCGAATTCGGTGAAACGTGCGCGCGCCTCCGCAACCAACATTTCACGCCCCTTGGATATGGCCTCTGAATCCAGCGGCTTTCGTCCACGCTTCTTGCTAGTCATCATTCGCCCTCCGCGGTGCACTAGGAACTCTTTGACAGGGTTTCGCAATAAGATATACGCGTATATTATATTTGGAGGAAAAAATGACACAACAGAAACCAGTATCCTTCTGGGAGGACAATGCGGTGGCCTATGATCCGAACCCTTCGGCGCGCGGGGAGATCGAGTTGGATGTGGCAATTATTGGCGCAGGGTTCACAGGGCTGACCGTTGCCCGCGAGGTTAAATCTGACTCCCCCGGCGCAAAAGTTGGGGTATTTGAAGGGCGCTATGTTGGGTTTGGGGCATCTGGCCGCAACGGTGGTTTTAACATGACGCTATTCGGCCTCGAGCCGGAAATTACGGTACTGCGTTGGGGAAAAGAGCGCACCCGTGCCGCGCATGACTACACCGCAAAGGCGGTCGGGTATGTCCGCGATCTGGTTGCACAGCATGATTTGGACAGCGACTATCAACATACCGGAATGCTCCGTGTCGCCTATAGCGACGCGCAAGAGCGCCGCCTAGACAAGACTCTGAACCTACTTCACAAGCTCGGGGGCTTGGACCGTTTTCAGAGGCTGGATCAGCCCACTCTACAGGATCGTATAGCGTCGCCGCATTTCCGAGCAGGTCTCTACGAAGCTGACACCGGCATTCTCAACCCGACAAAGCATGTGCGCGCTCTCAAACGTCTGGCCGAAGCCGCAGGTGCCGAGGTTTTTGAAAACTCACCGGTTGAACATGTGCGCCGGACGGGCGGGAAAATTGTTCTGACCTTGCCTGATGCCACGATACGGTGTGAAAAACTGGTGATCGCAGTCAACGGCTGGTCAGGGTTTATTCGGGGCTTGCCCCGTATCCGGTCACGGCAAACGCCAGTTTGGACTTCGCAGATCGTGACCGAACCGCTGAGTGATGCTCAATGGCAGCAGGTGAATTGGAGCGCGCGGGAATCCGTCGAGGATAATCGTCAGATGATCCATTATTTCCGCCGTACGGTCTGTGGCCGTATCACGATGGGAGGCGGCAATGTGGCGCGCCCGAAGGACCCTGGCATGGGGCGGATGGATACATCACACATCTGGCGCGATCTCGAAGCGCACCTAAAATGGCTGTTTCCAAGCTTGCGCGATCTTGGGATCGCCTATCGGTGGGGTGGGCCGGTCTCGGTCAACCTCGATATGACACCTGAAATTGGTTTGATCGGCGATGAGCGGATCATCTATGCCAATGGCTGTATCGGGCATGGCGTCTCCCTCACCCAGCTCAATGGGCGCCTCATCGCGGACGCTTTAGGAGGCAAGACAACGGATCTGACCGATTTCTGGGTCTTCAACCGGAAGGCCATCCCTTGGCCCCCGGAGCCCATTGGATCCGCCGCGTTTTTTACGATCAAAGCTGGGCTCGATCTGGTGGACAAATTTGACGAACGAAAACTCCCAGCCAAGAGCAGGTGAAACAAGATTTTGCGAGACCGTTTGCCGTCACCCTTTCCAAAGGTGATGTTCGTCAGTTGAGAAACTTGAGAGCCTTCAGACGACATTTGCAAAGGGGGCTAGCTGTGCAAGGCTGCCGTTGGTGCTGAGTGCAGCATCTGGAACTTTGGGCTCAGCGCTGCCGTAGGAAGTATCAAACGATCAAGACCGCTTCGAAATGACGAACGGCTCCAACCGTTCGTCAGAATTCTCAGATATCAATCCTTTCTGCTATGCTCAGCGCGTCTTCGAGCTCGACCCCCAGATATCTGACGGTGCTATCAACTTTTGTGTGGCCAAGCAGAAGCTGAACAGCACGCAGGTTGCCTATCTTGCGATAAATTTCCGCCACCTTTGTTCGGCGCATAGAATGGGTGCCGTAGCCACTAGGTTCCAAGCCAATCGAGACAACCCAATCCCGAACCAAGCGCCCATACTGGCGTGTTGATATGTGCGGCCGATCATGAAATCGGCTCAGAAACAAGAACTGGCATCCCATCATTTCCGGAGACTTGATCCAGTTAGTCACAGTTTCTCGCGTGTTTTCAGCCAATTCAAACTGGACAGGCTTGTTCGTTTTACTTTGAACGACGGACACTCTTTCACGAATTCTGTCGTCCCTGAGTAGGTCAATGACCTTCAGTGACACCAAGTCACAACCGCGTAACTTGCTATCTATTGCGACGTTGAACAATGCGAGATCGCGGAGATTACCCGCTAGTTCGAGGCGAGCGCGGATGGCCCAGACCTGTTTTGGTAGAAGCGGGCGCTTTTGCCCGACGAGGCGACCCTTATTCCAGGCTCGTCGTTTTGGGGTTACAGCGGGAAGTTGAACTCTTGGCATGATTTGCCCTCCATCCAACCCTCCAGCCCAAACATCAACACAGCGCTGACGACGTATTATAGTCTAAAAACTAATGTCGGCTTCGCCGCTGGCGCGCCATCAAGTGTTTCTGCGAAAGCAAAAGGCGGCTTGGAGCCCAGAATACAGAATGCTGCGCGTCGCACGAACGACCGCTTTCGGAAAGTGGGTCGCGAGCTATCCTCGTTTGCCAGCGGAAAAGGTACTCTTCGTCAGAGCTTCGTGCATACTCTTCCGCTCCGGGATCGCCACCCCGAAGTGTTGGGCCAGCCAAGCTCCGTCTACGGCAAACCGAGCAATGCTTAGTTCGACGTTGCCTTGATCTTCACCGTATTCAGAGAGTTGGTCATTCAGCCACTCTGTCCATTTCATCCGAAGAGCCGGATCATCCAGCATGAGGAGCGAAAGAGCGATCCATGTCTGATCCATGGCCGGTTCTTCACCACCAAAGGCCAGATCAATATAGGCACGGGTGAACGCTCCATGCGCAACACGATCCTTCGAGGCCCGAGCCCCAATCTCAGAAGCCAGTTGGTCTAAGACTTCCTCGAAGATCGCATCAATCAAGGCCTGCTTGCTCGGGAAGTGATGAAGGAAGCCGCCTTTAGTGACACCGGCAGCAGACGCAACGGCTTGAACTGTTATTGCCGAGATGCCGCTTTCAATGGCGAGCTTTTTGGCTTCATCCATGAGGCGGCGTCTAACGGCTTGTGGGTCTTTGACGCGTTTATGTGCTTCTGGCATCTCAATGTGAGACGCTACCAGACAGCAAGTTCATGACAAGCACACCGCCGACGATCATAGCAATTCCCGTTACCGCCCAGAAATCCAGAGCCATCTTAAACACGACGACACTGACCACCGCCGTCAGGACGATGCCGAGACCAGCCCAAACGGCGTAGGCCACACCAAGAGGCACCATCTTCAACGCAAGAGAAAGACAGTAAAGGGACAGGATAAAGCAGACCAGCATCCCGAGAGATGGCCACAGCTTCGTAAACTGTTGGGACAATTTCAGCAGGGTCGAACCGCTGACCTCTAGGATAATGGCGGCTCCCAGAGCCGTGTAGGCAGCAAGCATGGCGTTCATTTCAACATCTCCGTCGATTTTCGATAAACATACCATACGAATGGTTTCTTTCAAGGCCACTCTTCTACGTTATTTGTGGTTTTTAGTCATCAGAGCGGTCATTGTTCTCGAAAGGGAAAGGTCTGCTTTGTCCGCAGTCTGTGAATTCGACCCCTGATCCTTGCTGCACTCTGCACGAATGGCTGGTTTTTCCGCAGCGCGGCAGCACCGAATTTTACGCTGACGCAGCATTTTCCACGCTGCGAGCGCATGCAGCGAGAAAACCGAATTCACACAATGGGCTCCTACCGGGCATTCGCCGCGATCTGCGCGAAGGGCGGGCGTCCGCGGGGAAGGTATGAGACGGTAGCGCCCGACCGCCCCCATAAGGCGGGGAGGGCGCGGGCCAGTTGCGGCATTCTATAGGCTATGCCCCCGGTCACGCTCGGCGATGCTGTCCCGCTCCTTTTCGATCTCCTGCTGACGTTCCAGCTCGCGTTCTCGTGCCGCGTCCAGCTCGGCTTGTCGTTCCTCGGCCTCGCGGCCCTCGCGCAATTCTGCGGCGCGGTCGGCCAGGGCCTCCCGATCAACCCCCGCCGCCGCCTCGCGCAGCCGCGCCGCGAACGCCTGCGACGTCTCCCGCTCCGGTTCCGGCGCGGCGGTCTCCTGAACTTCGTCCCGGCCCTGATGGGCGTCCCACGCCTCCCGCATCTGCGCGGCAAGCTCGCGCCGGTCGGGTTCCTGGTCCCGACCGTCCCGGCCCCCGGCAAGCGCCAGTTCGGCTTGCCCCGGCCCCAGACGGTCCATGACGCGCTCCGCCGCACGGTCCAGCCAGTCGCGGACCTGTCCGGTCAGCTCCTGCACCGCCTGCCTGACCTCGGCTGCACGGTCCTTCACCTCGTGCCAGACGCGCACGGCGGCAACCTCGATGCCGCGCTCCTTGAGCTGCCACGCACCAAGGGAAAGCTGCGGCAGGGGCGGGCGGTCCAGCGACATGGCCCGCACGGTCTCGTGCAGCTCCGCGCCCTCGTCGCCGCGCTCCCGCGCCGCAGATGCCAGCTCAAGCGCCTCGTCGCGCTGCGCCACTAGCGTCCGGTGATCCACGCGGTCCTCAACGCCGGCCCGCTCCAGGGCGGCGTTGCTGTCCCGCGCCCACGCCTCGCGCCAGCCCTCCAGAACCTCGACCTTGTTCCAGTCGCGGTTCTTGGTGGTGAAGCCGTCTGCATCCACCTCACGGGTGGTCAGCAGAATATGGGCGTGATGGTTGCGCTCGTCGCCCGCGCGCCCCGGCGCGTGAAGGGCGATGTCAGCCACCATGCCACGGTCCACGAACTGCGTCTGCGCGTAGTCGCGGACCAGGGCGACACGCTGCGCATGGGTCAGCTCGTCGGGCAGAGCCACGCGCACCTCGCGGGCGACCTGGCTGTTCTTGCGGGTCTCGGATTCCTCGACCCGGTTCCACAGCTCGGATCGGTCATGGACCCAATCCGGCGCGTGGTCCGGTGCGAGGATTTCGGTGTGATCGACGCCGCCCTTGGCCGCGTAATCGAAGGTCAGCCCGGTGCGGCGGTCCTCGATCCGCTCGGCCACGCGGTAGGCGGAAGCCGCCGTGACGCTGCGGCCCTGACTGCGGGAAATCATCGAAGCTCGAAGATGGTAGATTGCCATGTCAGCGCCGCACTTTGCTTAGGGGTCGAGGGGAAACGCCAGTCTCCCCCGCCCACACAAACGCGCAGCGTTTGTATAAGTGGGCACTTCGTGTCTTGCTCTCTACATTGGCGGTAGCCTAAAAGCAACCTTGGGCAGTGGCAAAGGAGACCGGAATGGCGCGAAGCATAGATCAGCAGATTGCAACAACGCAGGCAAAGCTCAATCGCCTGAAACAGCGTCAGAAGGCCAGCGAGACACGGCGGAAAATTATCGTCGGGGCCATCGTGACAACCGAAGCCCTGAAAGATCCGAAAATCGCCCGCTGGATGGCCGCGACCCTGCGCAAGAACGCCACCCGCGAGGTCGATCAGAAGGAACTGGTCGGGCTGCTGGCGGAACTGGATCAGGTGGCGGCAAAGGCGGACCAGGCATGAGCAAGGATCCGTTCCAGATCCTCGCCGACGAGCTGACCCTGATCCGCAAGGACATGGACCAGCTCCAGCGCACCAGTCTCAACAAGGATGAAGCGAAAACGCTGAACCAGGCTGTGATGGGGGCTGTCTTGAGAATGGCGAAGGCGACCGAGGATGCGCCGGGTGAAATTCAGGAGGCCCTGGAAGCTGACCGCGACCAGATGGCCCGCAGCGCCACACAGGCTGCAACGAGGGCCGCTGAGAGCGCCATGGCCGGAATCCGGCACGATCTCGACAACGAACGCGCAAAGCTCTCACAGGCCGCCGGAGAGGCCCGTAGAGAGGCATGGCGCTGGTTTGGCGGGTTCTGGGTGTGGTTGGCCTCCATGCTCGCCACAGGAGCCATTATCGGGGCGCTGGCGATGGCGTGGATTGTGGGGCGCGGTGATGCCCGAGAGTTCGGGCAGTTCCCAAGCATCTATTGTGGCACCGCAGGCGGACAGGTGGTCGAACAGGACAACGGGTCCAGCTACTGCGCGGTCTGGATCAACAGGCCGGATCAGTGAAAATCAGTCCGGCCATTCTTCGGCTCAAACAATATCGTTCGCCGCAGCGTCGATGATCTTTCGCACGGATGCCATTGCATCCTCATGGCTGACCGTCCGGCCAGCTTTAACATCCGCAAGCCCGCGCTGGATGCCCTCGATGGTGGCTCGCTCTGTTTTGAGAACGGTCGCTGTCGGGCTGCTGGGTGTCATGGCATGGGCTCCCACGGGTTGATGATCTGCACACCTGTCGGCTCGAAGTCCGCAACATTGCGTGTGACGATGGACATGGCGTGGGTGATCCCTGTCGCGGCGATCAGGGCGTCCCGGTCACTGCGGGGGTCTGGGACATGCAAAGCGGCACAGCAAAGCGCCACGGGTCCGTCCACGGGCAGGATACGCCCCTCGAACACCGGAAGCACCCGATCAGCCATCCAGGCCCTCAAGACGGCGCCCTGCGTGCTGTCACGCCTTTCCATCTGCCTGACACCCATCTCAAGTTCCAAGAGGGTGATGGCGGACAGAAAGAGCGCTGACGGGTCTTGATCCTCGGCCCACGCAACGACATTGGCATCCGCCTTCCCTGCTTTTGCCTTGCGCAGCTCGGACACCACGTTCGTATCGAGAATGAACATCAGGACAGATCAGCAGGACGTGTGAGGCGATCCAGGCGATCCGGTTCAAAAGCTATGTCTGCCGCTTCTGGATCGGCAAGCAAATCAAGAATACTTTCCCGGCGTCCTGTAAGCCGCCTGTAGGCTTCAATGCTGAGCAAGACATGCGCGGGCTTGCCCCGGTCTGTGATGAACACAGGCCCGTCTTGCGCAGCCCGCTTTGCACCGCTTGCGTCTTGGTTGAACGTCCGACTGTTGATCGTTGTCATCCCCATCGCTCACATCCTTCTAAGCAACTTAATGTAGTTACGTAACTACAAAAGGCTGTAATGTCAACCTGAACCCTTCATGACTAGCTTCCCCTCCCTGCTACCCAGCCCATCCGGTCAGCGTTCTGCCCTAGTGTTAATAGTGTTACCTACGGAGTATGTTACGGGCCTGAAAATCACCTGTAACCCTTTGTCCCTGAAATATTAAACTATCCACATGGTTCCGAAACTAACGAATCTGGGTTCCGAAACTAACGAATCTGGGTTCCGAAACTAACGAATGGATTTCACCCCAAAACAGGGTCCTGATATAACGAACTTGACGAGCTTGCTGGGCTGCTTGATACAGGGTTCCTGATGTAACTAACTTAGCCAAGGCGAATGGATGCCCCTGCTCCCCGACAGACATCCCCAGAAGGACTTTTTCATCCTCGATATTTCCGATGTGGTGCCGAAGGACGACATGGCCTCGATGGAGCATCCCTTGTTCTCGCTCGCCACCAAGCCTGATATGCGACATCTCGAATACCGTGGCGGCGACAACCGATTGAAAATCGTGCCGTCCGGGGTCGGCCTGCCTACAATCTTCGACAAGGACATTCTGATTTTCTGCGTGAGCCAGCTCATGCATCGCAAGAACCGGGGTGAGAAGATCGGTAAGCGAGTGCGTTTCAGCGCCCGCGAGCTGATGATTACCACGAACCGCAAGACTGGTGGGGTTGAGTATCAGCGCCTAGAGCAAGCATTCCAGAGGCTCATGGGCACAACCTTCCAGACCGATATCCAGACGGGCAACAAGCGCGAGACGCGCTTTTTCAGTCTGATTGAATCGGGCAGCGGATTCGTCATGAAGGGTGAGGGAACCTGGCGGCTCGACTACTGCGAAGTGATCCTGTCTGATTGGGTCATGCGGGCGATAGAGGGTGATGAGGTTGTGACGATCTCGAACGACTACTTCCGCCTGCGTCGTCCGCTTGAGCGCCGCCTATATGAAATCGGCCGCAAACACTGCGGGGGCCAGCCGAAGTGGCAGATCGGCCTTCCCAAGCTTCAGGAAAAGACCGGCAGCAACGCCCCTCTCAAGAAATTCCGGCTCAATCTTCGCCAGATCATCGCCGATGATCATACACCCTTCTACCGGATCGAGCTGACGGGCGATGATCTTGTGATTTTCCGACCTCGGAATACGAAAACACAGATCGCGCCCACAATCACCCTGCCCGACTGGGCCGAGGAAAAGGCCCGCGCCATGGCACGGGAGAAGGGCCGGGACTACCATGCCCTTCGAGCTGACTGGCTGGCATTCGCACAGGCGGAATCGGCCAAGGGCAATCCGCCGAAAAATGCGGGTGCCGCCTTCCTGGCCTACTGCGGAAAACAGGACAGCCTGCGCTAGCGGCTATCCAAACAACCGACCCCAGAACCCCTTGCGCGGCGCGGCTACCGTTTGCGGCCGCAGATCGACCAGGAGCGCGTGGAGTTGGTCTTCCTTGCGCTCTGCCCGCTCTGCCCGCTCTTTCAGATCCTCAATGCGCTGTTCCAGAAAACCGCGTTCGCGCTGGTCGGACTGGGCCTGGGCGCGAAGCTTCTCAACTTCGGCCTGCAACGCACTGGTTTCAGAGGGTGTTTCAGGTGTTTTAGAAGGGGTTGCAATTCGCTTCACAGCACCGTTTCTGTGCCCGTTAGCATCTTTCCACCGTTCCAGCTCGGCCGCGTCGATACTGTAGGAACCGTCATCCAAACGTTTTGCGCTGAGCTTCCCATTTTTTATGGCTCGGGAAAGCGTTGGCTTGCTGAAACCAGCTGCTTTCGCAGCCTCTCCTAGGGTGTAACTCATGGGTGTAACTGCTCGCTCTCACGGGGTTGCAATTCGCCTCATCTACCTGTGAGGCTTACAGTTACACATGTTACACCCTGTTGGCGTAATCTCCAAACAGCGAAATTTTTCTATTACGAACCTTCGCTGCGTTGCTCGGAAACTCGCACAATGCGG
>Ga0070752_1003220_pt1 | contig 10080 bp, 14 predicted proteins | sample VirMetDEL_Aug_30_FD_77440 | JGI IMG/M metagenome (GOLD analysis project Ga0070752, IMG submission 77440) | Aqueous microbial communities from the Delaware River and Bay under freshwater to marine salinity gradient to study organic matter... | ecosystem: Environmental > Aquatic > Marine > Coastal... | reverse complement strand
GCCGCAACTCAAGACCCACAGCAAATGCTTGAACGGGTAAAGACGGTTGCGGAACTTGGCGGTATGCTTGATAAGAACGGAACCCTTGACACTGAGCGTCTGTTGCAGTTAGCAATCGGACAGGTCTTACCTGGTGCATCCGAGAAAGTATTACTGCCCAAGGAAACTGCATCTCAGAATGCGGTCAATGAAGAGCGTCAAACCATTGCCGAGTTGGTTGCGGGAGTTCCACCAAATGTGAAACCTTCCGATGCTCACGAATTAAAGATGCAAGTATTTCAACAGTGGTTGGCACAACCCGACATTCAACAAAAAGCTCAACAAGATCCGGCATTGCAGGAGCGTATTCAAAACTACATGCAACAGCGTCAGATGCAGATTCAACAGCAGGCAAATGCTCAGATTGGCAGACTTGGCGCGACTCCTACGCAGTTCGGGCAAACCGCAGACGCGGCATAGAAAGGAACCAACATCATGCCAATGGTAGGTAAAAAGAAATTCGGATACGGAAAAACCGGAATGGCTAAGGCCAAGTCCTACGCTAAGAAGACCGGAAAGAAGATGGTTAATAAGCGTGGCAAGCGGAAGACCAAGTAAAGTAAATTCACCCCGCAGGATTCGTAAGGGTGAACCTGGTTACGGCAAAAAGAAATTTGTCGTGCTTGCATCTGAGGGTGGCAAAAAGAAAACCATACGCTTTGGCGATGCTAACTTAAGTATAAAGAAGAACCAACCTGCCCGTAAGAAAAGCTATTGTGCGAGGAGTGGTGGCATCAAGGGAAAGAATACTAAATTGAGCGCTAACTATTGGTCACGCAAAGCTTGGAATTGCTAAGATGCCTGCAAAGAAGAAAGCTAAGTCCCGCGTCAATGAGGCGGGTAACTACACCAAACCCACCATGCGTAAGCGTTTATTTGAGAAGATTAAGCGTGGGACCAAGGGCGGACGGGCAGGTCAATGGTCAGCTAGGAAAGCTCAAATGCTCGCCAAGGAATACAAATCCAAAGGCGGAGGGTATCGCAACTAATGGCTTTAAAGAAGTCACAGAAGTCCCTCAAGCGATGGACCGGACAGAAGTGGAGAACCGCTTCCGGCAAGAAGTCTTCTGAGACAGGTGAGGTCTATGCACCTGCCAAGACAATCAAGAAATTAAAAAGCACAAAATCGGGTAGGGCAAAACTTGCGGCGGCCAACAGGAAGAAAAGGGCGGCCACCAAGAAAGGTAAGCAACACGCCAGGCACGGTCTGCATAAAGGCAAAAAGAGATAAGCATGTGCAACATCTGCAAAGAGAATGGTATTGGATCATTGTGTTGGTCATGTTCTTCATCGAGCGAGACGCGATTATAGAACTTATGTTTTTAAGCCTATCCTTACTTTACGAACTCCTAAAATGAAAACCTACCACGAAATTGACCCCGAAGAAGCGGTGACCGCCCTGGTCTCACTCAAGAACGATCCAAACTTCAAGGCATACATCAAGATGCGTGAAGCAATGCGCGAGGAAGTGATTCGTCAATTGCAGTCCAAGGTTGTGATCGATAGCACCAACAGACACTTTATGATGACAGGCAAATTGGAAGCGATAGACGAGGAGTTGGATAACTTCTACAAACTTTAGTTCAGTCATAACCACACACAGCTCGCACGGTTGGGGGTGACCGTGCGGGCTTTTTTATTGCCTCTGTAACTACATTAGGCTATATTTTGCTACACTAGGCTTTATAGCCTTGACATGTTATGGAAACAATTACCGAAGAGGTTGTCTCGGAGTCCTCTGAAAATTCCGTGGATAGTGAAACGCAAGGAGATGGGAATGTCTCGATGGCCGAATTTGCCGATCAGTTACTGAAAAGCAGACAAGCCAAAGAAGCAGAACCTGAACCGACCGAAAGTGAGGACGAACCCGCTGAAGAGACTGCGGAGCCTACGGAATCGCTTGAGGACCAATCCGTCGAGGAGACCGAAGCCGAGGAGGAAACTTCAGAGCAGACAGAACCTCAAGATGTTCTTTCTAAGAAATTCAATATAGACCTGGACAGTTTGTCCGAGGAGGAAAGTCGAGAACTCGCAAAGTCGCTGAACGCATCTGCGGTCAAGCGGTTCGGAAGACTAACCGCTCAGAAGAAAGCATTACTTGCAGAGAATGCTGAGTTACAGGCGCAAGCCCAACAAGCTCAACAACCCGTAAGCAGTGAACTACCTGAGTTCCTTAAGGATAACGCTTTACATAATGTTGCTGACGAATCCGCACTATTAAAGGAAGTCGAGAACCTACAAACGCTCATTGAATGGGCAGACGAGGGGATGGATAACGAGGTGCAATACGATGACAACGGCAATGAATATGTGCTGAAGGATGGAGAGAAAACCTACACCAAAGCCGAGCTAAAACGCATTCAGAAAAACGCGAGGAAGATTCTTCGCAAGGATGCTCCGGCAAGGCAAAAGTGGATTAAGGAGAGATCCCAATCTGATCAGCAAGCGGTTCAAACCTTTCAGTTCCTTGGGGAACCCGAAAGCGATGATTACAAACTGTTCATGCAAGTCAAAGCTTCACCGCTTTACAAGCCTTTGGTTGATTATCTTCCCAATAGCAACTTTGCACTTGGGTTAATGGTCGAAGGAATGAAAGCAGTGCAAAGCAGACAAGCACAGGCGAGCAAGCCGAAACCCAAACCCAAAGCTCCGGTAGCGAGCGCGGAAGCGGGATCAAGTAGGCCGAAAACGCCCCAGGCTAAGAAGAACAAAGAGGTCGATGCCGCGAAGCGCAAATTCGATGCATCGGGATCAATGGCGGATTATCAGAATTACATGAAACTCAAGCGGGCAACCGCATAACAAAAATCTTAAAATTACCAAGGAGGTAAAAATAAAATGCCTAAAGCAGCATCCTATAATACCGTAGGCCAAAGAGAGGATCTCAGCGATGTGCTGACCATCCTCGAACCTGAGTCCACACCGTTTGTCTCAATGGCAAACAAAGCAACCGCATCCGGAACTTTCTTCGAAGTTCAAGTTGATGACCTTTCCACCGCTAACTTCGATGGAGTTAACGAGGGTGAGGATGTAACCGCATTCGACAACAAAGCCGCAAACCGCGCTCGTATCGGAAATTACATTCAGAAGTTCCGCCGCACTTACGCAGTCTCTGATATTGCAGAACTCGTTGATACAGCGGGAGTTGCGAATGAATTTGCCGCAAGTGAGGCAAAGGCAGTTCGAGAAATCAAGAGAGATCTCGAAGCCGCCGTTTGTTCCGCACAAGATCGTCAAGCCGATTCCGGTGCAGGCGCTCCATACAAAACTCGCGGAATGTTCAAGTGGCTCGGAGTTGGTGGTCAACCATCCGATGTTCCAACGTTCGCTCAGAATGTTGCAAATGACACCACCGGAACCCAAACCGAAGCTACCTTCAACAGCGTCCTTCAGGAGCTTTACGAAGCCAATGGAATGCCTGGTGGTCAGCTTACTCTTATTGCCGGACCGCAGTTGAAGAAAGAGATCAGTGATTTTGCCCGTCAAGCAGGCGGAGCAGGATTTGCGTTCTCCGTAACTCAACCCGCAGAAAGCAAGAAGATCACTTTACAAGTGAACCTATATTCCGGAGATTTCGGCGATGTGGCCATAGTACCCTCGGTTTTCCTAAACCGCACCTCCGGTAGTTCCACTATCGACGGTGACGCAGGACTTCTTATCGATCCTGAGTATGTTGCTATCCACACTCTCAAAGCTGAGTCCAACTCGGAACTTGAGAATCAGGGAGGTGGCCGCAGAGGTTTCTGTGATGTAATCGCCGGGCTTGCATGTCACATGCCTAAAGCTCACGGTTTCTTTAACTAATTCTAAACAATAAGGAGATTATTCAAATGTCAGAATTAAGTAATAATGAATCAGGACGTGGGTTTACTCACATTTACACCGCTACCTTCGAAGACTTGCAAACGATTGGTAACGGCGGGCAGAAGACCCTCGCAACCATCCCTGCCGGGGGTGCTGTTGAGATGGTCGGAGTGTATGAAGCCGAAGCCTTTGCAGGCACAACTTCCCTCGTCATTGATGTGGGAACCACAGGCGGAGATCCCGATGAGTTCATCGACGCTCTTGATGTTGATGCCATGAGCGCTCCCGTGTTTAACACCGGAGACGCATTCACGGGCAATCAATCCCAACCCGTTGGTGGAACCAACACCGCCACTTCCATTCTTTTGGAAGTCACTGATGCCGCAATCGCATCAGCAACGGCAGGAAAGATTGTTATCGGACTTCGTATTGTTGACCTCGGTCAATTTGCATAAGTCATAATTTAGTTGTGGGTTAAGCCCCCTTCGGGGGGCAAGCCCGCACCTAACCACACAACAAATATGGCGGATATATTTTTACCGAAATGGAAGGAAGGGAACGGTTCAAAGTTCATGGAGAACCTGGACCGTTACTTGCGTTACGAAGTAGACCTTGAGAAGCATGAAGCATCCATGCGTGAGCAAATGGCTCGCAAAGAAAACTCTGAGATGGGTTCTGCGCACACTGAGGGACTTGGACAACTCAAAGGTACAATCCCTGCTCGCGAATACTTTCGTTGGCATCAAGCAGAGCGTGGATGTTGGGGAGATAAGAGTTTCGTAAAATCCTTCCTCCGCGACAATCCAAGCTTCAAAGCGAAGTCGATGGAAAAGAAAAGCTTTAGTGGACCAAGCTTCAAGACAGCATGAGGACTATTGGCGTAAATGAGATGGTAACAAACCTCACCCTGATGGTTGGGGTTGATTCATTTCTGACCGCTGAGACCAATGCCGCCATTCGCTCTTTCAATCGCTATGGCCGATTAGCATGGGAACGGGCAAGATGGCCTGACACCATTCGCTTGGAGCAAAAGATTCCTGACATTCAGGTTCGGAATGTAAACATTACCAATGGCGGAAGCGGATACACCGGAACTCCATCCGCAGGTTTTTCAGGCGGAGGTGGAACAGGGGCCGCCGCCACGCTTACGAAGAACTCGGACGACGAGGTTAATGGGGCCGCTGTTACGAACCACGGCACAGGATACACTTCCGCGCCAACGGTAAATATAACGGGAGGCTCAGGAAGCGGGGCAACCGCAGAAGCGACAATCATCGCAGTCCTTGAGTTGGGTAACACGATTGGCGAGATCCTTCGGGTCACAGAGCATGACCCCTACGAAACAGGGAACACAAGAGACCTTGCATTTCGTTTGGAATTTTCATCTGCAACTGCCACAGACTACGGACAAGCAGTCCTAGTTGACCGCTCAAGTACAACGCCTGTCTATGTACTTTACCGCACACCATTCCCTGGCTATGCCGCAGGCGAAGAGTTCCCTTATGTGTTTTCGGAGTATGCAGTGCTTGGTGCGTATGCGGATTATCTTTTGACCGATGGACAGTTTGAGAAAGCGGGTCCAATTCAAGCACAAGCAGAAGCGGTCATCTTGCAGGAACTAGACAAGCTTGAGCGTCAATCTATGCAATCAAGCAACATACAATTTATCACTTACGGAACCACATCACCAACAGGAATATAATATCATGGCATCAGAATACAGAGGATTAGGGCTTAATGGCGGAGAATATATTAATGATACGGCGGCCCACACAGGCAACTTCTTCGCAATCCAAGCGACTGAGGACACGGTGCTTGCCGCGCAGACATCAAACATCACCAACCTTGCAGATATTTGCACGGGTCAAGATGCAACAACCTTATCCGCCGGAACCGTACTTTACGGAAACTTTCAGAGCATAACTCTGACAAGTGGAGCGTTAATAGCCTACAACATCTAGGATGGGATCATCCGTTATATCTCTCGGCCTCGGACTCGGAGGCGGAAAGGCGGCTACATCGAGCGGTCGTGCGGCGGGTGGTGGTGGTGCGTTTGCCAACGGGTTTAGCGGAAGCTTTGATGGAACAAACGATGTTGCTTTAACATCAGGGACTCCTGTTGATCAAGGAGATATGACGAATGGATACACTTTTTCCGGTTGGATGTTTCGTGAAGATGATCCTAATTTAGCAAGTAATGGAGGAACAACCACATGGTTGGGAGGGGCTTATGCTAGTGCGGCGGATAGTGCGGTATTTCCGCAACTTCGATGGTATTTAACCGATGAGTATTTTAACGGTGGCGTATACAAATTGATTCGGTGGTATCACGGAAGTAAGACCATTAATAATTCTTCGATATTAATACCTAAAGGCGTTTGGTCTCACCTCGCAGTCACATGGGATGGGTCAAATACAGTAACCACTTTTTTGAATGCCTCGCAAATTGGGCAAATAACTAATTCAGGTTCGCTTGTTAGTCGTGCCGACAAGATGTTGATCGGTAAAGGTCATTTCATGCACAAAGGTTTAGTGGATGAAGTGGCATATTGGAATAGCGAATTATCATCTTCCGACATTACAGCAATCTACAATAGCGGAGTCCCTGCCGACCTATCTTCTTACAATCCTGTCGGATGGTGGAGAATGGGTGATAATGATGGGGGTACAGGTACTACGGTTACCGACCAAGGAAGTGGAGGTAACGATGCAACTATGCAAAACGGAGCGTCCTTCTCGACAACTGTACCATCATGAGCAAAACATACTGCATAATTAATTCCACCGATGTTTCGAGCGTCGATTTTGATCAAGTATTTGAGACCTCAGAAAACACTTTGCGCTACTCACTTGATGGTTCCCAAACCTTTGTAAAGTACGAGGGTAATAAACCTAGATTTCTGTACGGCAAAACGGCTTATTCGTATTCAGAAATACTTACAATCCTAGATGGTCCTGAGTGGACGGAACCGATAGAGTAATGGCAACGGAAGTCGGAGAGAATGTGCAAGTCAAAGCTAACTTGGCATTTATGGCGAAAGTCATCGCCATTGTCGGCACTGCTGTGTGGGGCTACTCCGTCATTTGGAACAAAATTAACGAACTCGACAATAGCTTGGGGAGAGTGCAACACGAAGGCACTCTGCTTGGCGATCTATCTGCTCGCATGATGCACATAGAGAAGTTTGCAGAACAGGCAAAAGCGGATCTTGATCATTTGGTGGAGATGCAAGATGCTCCAATCACCTCAGACTATCAGCAGTTTGAGCGACTTAATTATTTAGAAAAGGAGTTGGATAGACTCCGAGATAAGGTGGAAAAGTGAGATGGAAGTTTCGCATTACATGTTTGCAGGAGTTGGAGTTGCCCTCTCCATCCTTGCGTTCTTCATTAAACGAAACAAGTGGGAACTTGAAAAGATGAATGAGAGACTGCGTCAGCTTGAAATTGCGAATGCCGGGCAATCCAAGGATCTCGCTTACCTGACCAAGCTAGCCGAGGATCGGCGCGAGGATGTGAAGAATCTATTCAAACGCTTGGAGGGTAAATGAAATGTTTGAGTTACTTACGCTCTTTCTTACCGGTGGGGGGTCAGCCGCAATGGGGAGTATTCTCAAGGGCGTGTTTGGGGCGATTACCGATGCTCGTCAACAGAAGTATGAAATGGAAATGGCGAGGGAATGTCGTAACAATGAGTTCGCTCTACAATTCCAAGCGTCACTCGGTAGCGGTCCTGGCGGAGCTTTTACTCGTGCTACTAGGCGCATGCTTGCTCTTATCGGCATGTTCACGCTCAGCTTCATCACCTGCATCACCACCATCTTCCCAAGCGTTCCACTCGTCAGTACGACAAATATTACCGGGGAAGGACGAAGAGAGTTCCTATTCGGACTCTTCAGTTTTCCGGCAGAGCAAGCCCCTTTGGTCGTTACAACGGGACATATTGCACTCTTCGAAGCAACCGTCGTGTTGCCGTTAATTATAGGATTTTATTTCACACCTGGAGGGAGAAGATGATGTTTGATCGAGTTTCGTACATAGGCATGAGCGGGACGCTCGCAACCTTCGGATTATCCGCATTTGATTCCGTAATCGGAATCCTTGTTGGCCTAGTCACCTTGGTCTACATGAGCCTCAAACTTTACCAAGAAATTACCAAGAAGTAATGCCACGCTACACTCCCAATGGTCCGCTTGACGATCCTATCTTAGTAGACGGGGATCGCGGATTTCGTGGTATCGATTCATACCTTGAGAACACATCTTTGCAGGGTGGGTTTGTGGAGACTAGTGAGAATATGCGTCTCACCGGAGACTTGGCGGAGACCCGCAAGGGTATTGATTTTTTAGCGGGAAACCTAACCCTCACCTACGACACGGATGAGCGTGTATTTTGTAGCACATTGTTCTCAGACCCGGCTAGCGGCACTGAGTTTGTGGTAGTTGCAACCAAGACAAAAGCAATCATTTGGAATGACGCGAACAACTCAGGTATCGCAATTGATTATCCCGTTGGCGAAGTAGTCGCAGATGCGGATGGAGCATCCTTCGTTCAGTCCTTAGAAAAGCTGATCCTATTTCGTGGTAAAAATAAAACCCCACTTGAATGGGATGGAGACTTTGCATCACCAACTGACTTCGTGGTCAAAGCAAATGCAAGCCCAGGAGGCGGAAACATCCAATGCCCAAATACGGACTTTGGTTTATTCTTTCGTAACCGCTTAATTGTTCCACAACCCACAGATTCAAACTACACGGTCCTGATGAGTAACTTGCTCAATACGGATGTGTACACCACCGCAGACGCACAGTTCAGGATCAACAAGGGAAGTGCGGATAAACTCGTAGGATTCTTTCCCTATCAAGAAGATCAGTTGATTGTGTTCATGCGTAACTCGATCCATATGATCAACAACATTGCCACGGTGAGCGCGGCAAACACTTACGAGATCACCCGTCAGCATGGATGTGTAGCTCGCAAGAGTATCGCACAGAGCGGACCCCAAACTTTCTTCCTGTCCGACAATGGGGTCATCGTACTGTCTCCTGGTACGGACCCCGCAAAAGGACTCGGAGTGGCAATTAGTAAAGTAAGCGGAGAAACCATACCGATGACCCGCCCAATACAGGATCAGTTCGATGAGGTAAACTTCGCACATGCGGACAAGTCCTGCGGAGTGGTGCATGATAACAAGTATTACCTCGCTGTACCCACGGGCAGTTCAACCGTTCCCAACGCAATCTTCATTTTCGACTTACTTACCTCAACATGGATAAGCGTGGATAGTTACCCCGCAATGTCAGGTAGCTTGGCATTCCATGTGGATGATTGGGTCATCTGCTCACACGGGAGCAACCCGACTAGACGCAGACTCTTCGCCTGCAATGACACCGGGTTTTACCTAATGGAAGAAAACCAAACGGATGATTCCGGTCGCAAGATTGGATCAACCTCAGAGTCCGGCACAACCGCAATCGCGGGTAAGCTGAAGACGAGATCCTTCACCTTTGATAGTGTCGATGTCAAGCGTTGGAGGCGCGGACAAGTCGGAGTCAACACTGTGGCATCTGATGCGTTCACCGTAAAGGTCAACACCATCGATCCTGACACATCAAGCACCGTCTTGACGCACACCGCTTCGGGGACCGAAGAAGCGTTATTGCGATTCGGAACGGGTAGGGTGCGTGGCTATGGGGCTTCGGTTGAGATTGATGTCACTGCGGGGAGACCAAGCTTTAGACACATCTCGCTCGAAGCGATTGCCAACGGACTCAACGCCAGGAGGGAAGTTGCGTAATGGCAATCACTGCGTCAGTCACAAGAGGTTTTACATTTGCCACAGGTGTGGATGTAACCGCCGCCGCACTCAACCAACTTGGTGAACCAACTGTCACAATCAACGAATCGAATGTGAACATCACAGGAGGAACGGTAAGTGGCTTATCCTCACCCATCGCAATTGGGGATGGCGGTACAAACGCAACCTCCGCAAGTGCCGCGAGATCGAACCTTGGACTAGGCACGATTTCCACGCAAGCGAGCAACGCCGTGGCGATAACAGGTGGGACCATAAGTGGGACCATTATGACCCTAAAGAGTTATGCAGTCAGCGGAGTACCATCCGCAAGTCCTGCGGGTCAGATTATATTTGTTACTGATGGAAACGCAGGAGCCGCAACGGTCGCGGTGAGTGATGGGTCAAATTGGAAGGTGGTCGCGTTGGGGTCGAATATATCG
>Ga0070752_1003215_pt1 | contig 10089 bp, 14 predicted proteins | sample VirMetDEL_Aug_30_FD_77440 | JGI IMG/M metagenome (GOLD analysis project Ga0070752, IMG submission 77440) | Aqueous microbial communities from the Delaware River and Bay under freshwater to marine salinity gradient to study organic matter... | ecosystem: Environmental > Aquatic > Marine > Coastal... | reverse complement strand
CCGTCAGCAAGGGATTATGACGCAGTATGCTGGTCAACTTGTAGCCGCGTTAAAACGCGAAAAGCTAGACACTTTATTTAAAAGCCGTGAACTAGACGAGAAAATATACGCAGCTATGTTTGACCCAGACACATTTGAAGTCAAAAGCACTGCTGATGCAGACGCTGTGAAGATAGCAAAAATTATACAAGTGACTCAGAAGCGACTGCTAAAGCGCAAGAACAGGCTAGGTGCAATGATTGGTGAGTTGAAGAACTACGTTGTTCGCCAGTCACATGACCCTATTTTGCTTAGAGATGGGGCGAGAACTGATGTTGAGTTTCAGCAAGCAAAAACTAAATGGGTCGCCTACATGATGAAGGACGGTGTTCTTGATGCAAAAACATTTGAGAACAAACCTCCGACAAAAGAGGTGGACGGAAAACCAGTCCCATACACAGAGGAAATGTTCTTAGGCGATATTTGGAGTAATTTAGTTAAAGGGAACCACCAGAAAGTCGGCGCATTGCGTGGAGATGATGGTCAAATTGACAGCCTTGAGTCATTCACTGGCCCTGCCAACCTTGCAAAGAAACTTAGTCAAAGCAGGGTTATCCATTTTAAAACAGGCAAATCTGCATACGACTACTCAAAGACTTACAGCCGTCAAAGCCTAGCAGAGTCTGTTGTAAACGGCATCACGCACGATGCACAGTCTATAGGTCTGATGGAGGTGTTTGGTACAAACCCAGAAGCTATGTTTAGCCGCATCCTTAATGATTTACAAAACGACCCAAACATGACTGGCGTTGATAAAATTAGGCGAAGGGCAGGAAGATTAAACAACCAGTTTAGAGAAATTGATGGTTCGACACGGGCGCGTGGGGCTGGCTTACCCATAGCATTTGGTGCAGACTTTGCTGGGATTGCTTCTGGCTGGCGTATGCTACAGAACATGGCAAAACTTGGTATGGCTACCATATCATCATTTTCAGACATATCAACAAAAGCGCATTTTATTAACACCAGGACTGACAGGGGAATCTTTGGTTCGTACGCGGAGGCGTTCAGTGACATATTCAGAGGCTTTGGCAGCAGTGAACAAAAAGAGTTAGCTTACTTGCTAAACGTAGGCGTTGAAAGTTTCCTTGGTGATGTACATGCTAGGTTTGGCGCAAACGACAGCGGCCCTGGTTTGATGGCAAAAGCACATCAGCACTACTTTAGACTAAACGGTATGAATTGGTGGAACAATTCGCAAAAAGTTGGGCTTGCTAGGATGATGTCTGCCGACTTGGCAAGATACCGTGGCAAAGCATTTAGCGATATAGACACTAGAACTAGGCTAAACCTTGAACGCTACGGAATTAGCGACACTGAATGGCAAGTCATGCGCAGCATGGACATGAAAGCTGTAGATGGGCGTGACTACATGACACCATCTGCTGTAGAGACAGTAGCAGATTCTGTTGTTGAAGCGGCTGCTTTGGCAAAGGTAAACGCAACCCGCAAAAGACCGCTAAAAAAAGCAACGGCAACAATGATACAGAAGTATCGTGATGATTTATCTACAAAAATATCTACATACCTAACAGACTCGGCGGACACTGCTATACCTACGCCTGGTGCAAAAGAACGTGCTTTTATGAACCAAGGCACAGCGCGTGGCACGGTTGCTGGTGAGGCTTTACGCGCCATCGGGCAGCTAAAAGGCTTTCCGATTACAATGGTTATGAAAGGGATGTCTGGTCAGTATCATATTTCTAAGCAACTTGGTGGGAATACTAGAAGCGGCATGTATGGCCTAGCGCAGATGATGGTAGGAACAACTATGATGGGCTATCTGTCGCTAACATTGAAAGACATACTCAAAGGTAAGGAACCATCAGAAGCATTTAGTGTGGAAAATGGTTTAAATGTAGAGGTATTAACTAAAGCCTTTGTCCAGGGTGGTGGCGCTGGTATATACGGAGACTTTTTGTTTGGAGAATACAACAAGTATGGGCAAACACTTACACAAAATTTACTTGGCCCCACATTCGGCAGCATTGATGACATAGCTAGAATATACAGCAATACGCTAGAGGCGGTACAAACAGGAGACACAGACCCACTTGTTAAAAACGCCACTAGGTTTGCAGTAAGCAACACGCCAGGACTTAACCTTTTCTACACCAAGACAGCTTTAGATTACATGTTCATCTATGGATTAATGGAGAAAACAAACCCAGGTTATTTGCGTAGAATGGAACGGCGTATGGAACAAGACATGAAACAGGATTTTTTCTTTGAACCAAGCCAATATGCGCAAAGGTTCTAACAACCTTTCGCAAACAGCCAAAATACTGTATATATAGGCCAGGAGTTTAGCATGACAGTTAGCAGTACAACAACAAAGGTTAGCTACAGCGGTAACGGAAGCACTGCTGTATTTGCTTACACCTTTAAAATATTTGATGCTGCCGAGTTAACAGTAATTAGCCGTGTTGACTCTACTGGTGCGGAAACAGTAGAAGCCTTGAATACAGCTTACATTGTCGATGGCGTGGAAAACTCCAGTGGTGGCAACGTCACGTTTAAATTTAACACAGGCAATCCATCTGACGCTAACTACAGTGTCACAGATTTTAGACCGCAATCAGGCGAGACTGTTGTTATAAAGCGTATTGTCGGGTTGACCCAGCTTACAGACTACACACCTAACGACCCGTTCCCTGCTGACGACCACGAAGAAGCACTGGATAAGCTGACCTTCATGGCGCAACAACAGCAAGAACAGATAGACCGTGGTATTAAGTTTGATGAAACTGATACATTTTCTGGCGAGTTGCCTATTGCGTCATTAAGGGCTAATAAATACCTAGCATTTGGTGCTGACGGCGATATATCATTGGCATCTGGTACAACCAGCACTGTTGTAACTACCCCATTTTCCGCAACCTTGCTTGATGATACTTCAGCTTCACAAGCCAGAACGACACTAGGTCTTGCCGCCCTGTCTACATTAAGCACTGTAAACACAGCGCAAATAGATGCTGCCGCTATAACAACAGCAAAAGTGGCTGACGGCGCAATAACAGAAGCAAAATTAGATTCCGCTTTATCTTTTACTTCATCCTATTTCCAAGGGGAAAATGGCGCAGTCGGTGCGGTTGGCGGCAAAGGGGATATATTTAGAGTACACCAACAACAATTAGACACGAATGTTACGATTGCTGCGGGAGACAACGCTGGTTGTTTCTTTAGCTTGGTAATTGCAACTGGCGTTACGCTAACTCTTAACGGTAACTTAACTATTGCTTAATTAGGATAACAGATGTCAGTCAGCACAACCACAACTACAAACAGTTACTCAGGCAATGGAAGTACCGTTGAGTTTAGTTACACGTTTGAAATCTTATCAGACGCTGATATTAGGGTTATTGTTGTCAATAATACCACTGGTGTTGAAACAGTACAGTCGCTAACAACTCATTATAGTGTTGCTGGGGCTGGCCTGACTTCTGGAGGCACAGTTACATTTGTGTCTGCCCCCGCAAGTACGGAGACTGTTTTTCTAAAGCGTAACATGTCTATTACGCAGCCAACAGATTATACAGCTAACGACCCTTTCCCAGCGGAAACGCATGAAAACGCGCTAGACAGATTAACACTAGCTATGCAGCAAATTGATGAGAAAGTTGGCCGTGGATTAGTTAGAAAAGAAACAGACACTACAACTATAGAGCTTCCTTCTAATGCAGATTTAAAAGGTAAGATTTTAGGCTTCAACGAAACAACAGGTGCGCCGGAGGCTGGCAGTTTGTCTGTTGGTTCTGTGTCAACGGCACCCGCTGGAACAGATGCGTCAGTCACAAATGCAGGCACAGGTTCTGTAGCAATTTTTGATTTTGTTTTGCCGCGAGGCACAACTGGCGCTGTCGGTCCAACTGGCCCGACTGGCTCAACAGGTTCAACTGGTCCGACAGGAAGCACTGGCCCGACAGGCCCAACAGGAAGCACTGGTCCAACAGGTGCCGACTCAACAGTGGCTGGACCGACAGGGCCTACCGGACCCACCGGCCCAACCGGCCCAACCGGCCCCACTGGCGCAGACTCGACAGTAGCCGGACCGACAGGCCCAACAGGCCCAACTGGGCCAACTGGATTGACTGGCCCCACTGGACCAACCGGACCCGATGGGCCAACTGGTTCACAAGGGGTGCAGGGTGACACCGGGCCAACAGGCTCAACAGGCCCAACAGGCTCGACAGGTCCAACAGGACCTACCGGCCCTACAGGTGCAGATTCAACGGTAGCTGGCCCAACCGGCCCCACTGGCCCAACCGGTCCAACTGGGCCTGACGGCAACTTTGGCGGCGCTACATTCGATTATACATTTAGCACAACCACGACAGACTCTGACCCTGGCGCTGGCAAGATTCGGTTCAATCACGCAAACCTTTCATCAGCCACACTAATGTTCATTGACGATACCGACAATGACAGCACAGATATACAGTCGTTTTTGCGAACCATTGATGACAGCACAAGCAGCATTAAAGGTCACTTTAGGATTTCCAACAGACTTAACGCGGATGATTTTGCACTACTTACAATTAGTGCAGTCGCTGAAGCTACAGGTTATTTTAAAGTCACTTGTTCGTATGTAAGCGGTTCAGCTACATCATTCACAAACAGCGAAGATGTTATCATAACTTTTGCGAGAACTGGTGACAAAGGCGACACTGGTGCCACCGGTCCAACTGGGCCGACCGGCCCGACAGGCCCACAAGGTTCTACCGGACCGACAGGCCCGACAGGCCCGACAGGCGCAGACAGCACAGTCGCAGGCCCAACAGGCCCAACAGGTCCAGCCGGACCCACCGGCCCTGCGGGGGCTGATAGTTCTGTTGCGGGTCCTACCGGCCCAACAGGTCCGGCGGGAAGCACTGGTCCGGCTGGTTCAACTGGTCCGGCAGGGCCAACTGGACCCGCTGGTGCAGATAGCACAGTGGCTGGGCCAACTGGACCCGCTGGACCGGCGGGAAGCACTGGGCCAACAGGTCCGGCAGGGGCAGACGGAAATGACGGTTCGACAGGTCCAACAGGGCCAACAGGGCCTACCGGCCCAGCCGGTGCAGACAGCACAGTGGCGGGTCCTACAGGACCGACAGGCCCAACAGGTCCAGCCGGACCCGCTGGTTCAGATGGTAGCGATGGTTCAGCCGGTCCAACCGGTCCTACAGGACCAACAGGTCCTGCGGGTGCGGATAGTACCGTTGCAGGCCCGACTGGGCCTACTGGCCCAACAGGCCCGACTGGGCCTGCCGGTGCTGACGGCAATGATGGTGGAACTGGCCCGACTGGCCCGGCAGGACCGGCAGGGCCGTCTGGTTCGGCAGGGGGTACTGGTCCAACTGGACCCACTGGTTCGGCAGGCTCGGCAGGGCCAACCGGCCCGACTGGGCCGACAGGCCCGGCAGGAACATTTAGCGGAACTTTTGATGGGGTCATTACAAACAGTAGCGCCAAACCATTCTGGGAAAACAAACAATCTGTTACGGCTAATCACACAATTACCAACACCTACAATGCAATGAGCGCGGGGCCAATTTCGATTGGCAGTGGAGTTACTGTGACTGTAGGTTCAGGGGAAACTTGGACAATAGTATGAGACAAAACTGGCAGCTATGGAGTGGTGCTTTATCTGACAATCAGTTAGCGCTAATTAAAGAAAGGGCAGACGCACTGCCCGAAATCCCTGCGACTATATTCGCAAGCAGCAATGTGAATGACGATGTGCGGCGGTCTAAGGTCAAGTGGTTGACGCACGACAATGAAGTAAAGGATTTGTTGTGGAGTTATGTAGCCGAAGCCAATCGAAACGCTTTTGGTTTTGATGTGCGAAATGTCTGCGACATTCAATACACAGAGTATCACGCAACAGAGGCCGGTCATTACGGCTGGCACCATGATATAAACTGGGGTCAAGACAAGGCATATGACAGAAAACTGTCTGTAACTGTGCAGCTTAGTGGGCCTGAAGACTACACTGGGGGCCTGTTTGAATTTGCAGAGACAGAAACCCCTGATTATGCTATATCTAATAAGCGAGGAACAGTTTTAGTATTTCCTTCTTATCTGCAACATAGAGTCAAGCCTGTTGAGAGTGGTACAAGAGTTAGTCTAGTGGCATGGTTTGAAGGACCGAGGTGGAAATGAGTACATTAAAAGCAGATACAATTGTAGCATCGGATGGAAGCAGTCCGGTTGCGTTGACTAAGCAAAATGCGCCAAAACATTTATTTGCTTATGATGCAGTTAATGCAACTGCATTAGGGTTTACGTTAAATTCATCTAGCACAACAGATAGTTCGGCAGGCCAATTTAGGTCAAATCTAACAAATGCGTTTAGCTCAGTAGATAACAAAATAAATTTAACTGATGCTTTTGATGAATTTACAGATGGTGTTTTAAATGGGGTAGCGGCAAACAGAGGCGGTGCAGCTACAACAGGCGAGGATGGTAGTGTGGCTAGAAGCGCATCAGTTGTATCCGCTAGTTATGGTTACGGTTCTAGCGGTAGTTCTAATGGTGCTAGAGTAGATTTGTCGGCTAATTATATTTCATCACACGGAGACTTAGCATGAGTGAAATATTAGTAGATAATCTCACAGGTAAAACTGCGGCTGGCAGCATAGTAATTTACGGCGAGGGTGGCACGGCTACGACTAATCTTCAACAGGGCTTGGCGAAGGCTTGGTGTAATTTTGAACAGTCTTCAAGCCACACTGTGCGAGACAGCCTAAACATCGCAAGTTTAACAGATGTTGGTTACGGTCTTACCAATACAAATTACACAAATAGTTTCGGCAATGACGATTACGTTGCCGCTGGTCACGCTGGTAGGCAAGCCTCTACAGCTACAACTGCATATTGGCTTTTTCCAACAAGTAGCACTGTGGTTTACTCCACATCTGCAACAAGTTGGCAGGGGGGTTACAGCATAAGCACTAGCAGCGGCATGGGTGTTTTGGACTTGTTCTTGGCACTTTGCACAACACATGGGGATTTAGCATAATGGCTGGTACAATCGCAGCGGATACATTGACCCATTCAACCGCAGGGTCACTAACTACCGATTTCGTTGTTAATGGTAGTGCAAAGTATTGGGTCGACTTCAATGGCTCTGGAACAGTAGCAGTCCGTGACAGCCTAAATCACGCCGGATTGGTAGATGGTGGAGAAGGAATCTTCACAATCTCTTACACGAACAGTTTTAACAATGCCAATTACTGCGCTGTCGGCGGTCAAAGTGATAACAACGGAACTATTGCTGTTCCGAGACAAACTACTGATTTAGCAACAGGTTCAACAGTAATTAGAACCACAAATGGTTCTGCTGCTAACGATGCAAGTTATAACCATGTTGCAATATTTGGAGACTTAGCGTGACCCAGACACCACAGTTCAAAGGCACTAAGCTATTCGACAGACTATGCTGGGCTAAAGAAAACCTTGACGGTGTGCAGTCTGATTATCGCGTGGTCTATGAGGACAAGATAGATGAGTGCGCCAAAATACTTGTGCCTGACCCTAACTGGATGGCGTGTGCGCTTCAGGGCGGTATCTTACCACCAGTGTGGGTTTACCATGAACTGGAAAAAGATGAGGCACAGCCTGACTTCAAGAAGCACACTCGTGGTTACTTGCTGCATGAGACTGAGCCTGTCGCAGCAATGACTGAAGAAGAAGCAATCGAATATCTCATTATGAAGGACTGCCCACAGCATGTCTGGCAGAATTGGGATGAGGGCAACCGCCCGACTATGGTAATATGCCGCAAGGAACAGTTACCGCAGACTAGAGAATGGCGCAATTCTTGGCGCATATCTGATGAACTAAACTTAGCCGCATAGGAGAAACTAATGGCTGTAGCAACTTACATCGTAGATAAGGACGGTAATCAGATTGACGCTTCAACTGCTACCGTTCCAGCAAACCGTGACTTTCGTGGTGCCTGGTCACTATCAGGCACAGTAATTAGCGAAGACTTGGCAAAAGCAAAAGAGATTTTTGCTAATAAGGTTCGTGAGGCCCGCACCCCATTATTAGAGGCGTTGGACACAGACTTTATGAAAGCGCAAGAAACCAGCGCATCGACCACTGCAATCGTGGCATCAAAGCAAGCACTGCGTGACGCACCTACCGCTGGGAACAGCGCAACCACAATTGATGAGTTAAAAGCAGCTTGGCCTTCATGCTGTGGTGACAGCCCCTACGCATAGGTGAACCATGAACGAAGAAAACAAGGTTATTGTTGACGTAGTTGCTGGCACAGGAACTGCCGCCGCCTACATGGCAATGGTTCCTGACGTTGTAGCCTTGTTTACTGGCGTTTGGATTTGCATACGCATTTACGAAACGGATACTGTAAAACGTATAGTAAAACGTATTCTGGGCGATGTTTAAAGCTATTGTATTAGCTTGCGCGATAGCAGACCCTATGCATTGCATTGAATTTCACGACACCAGAGGCCCTTATTTTAATATAGACGCTTGTGAAAAACGCGCCTTAGAAATGAGTCGAGACATAGGCGAGATGACTCATGGTTTAATGCCAAAGAAATGGCAATGCAAGCCTTTGCAAAAAGGGATGCTGTCGTAATGGAGCCTATCACCACTGCAATAGCAGCCGTAACAGCCGCTTCAAATGCCATAGCTTTTATAAAGGCACGGGTGAACGATGTGCAATCTGTGGCTGAACTGGGCGACCAGATAGGCACTTTGTTTTCAGCACAAAAGAAACTAAACGAGGAACGTAACAAGCAGGCGGGTGTTGGTGATGTTAGCTTCAAGGGTTCTATTGATGCTGTTCTTGAGGCAAAGCGGCTGAACGAGGAAATGCAGCAAATCGCCACCATGATAAACATGCGATGGCCTAAGGCGGCAGACCAACCTAGCACTTGGCAAGAGATTATAAACCATCACAATCAAGCTTTAAAAGAACAGAAGGAAGCAAGGGCCAGGGCGCGAAGAATGGAAATGGAAAGGCATGCGGAAATGATTGAAAACATGAAGGTAGGCGCAGGTGTGATTGCCCTTTGTGCTGTTGTCTTAGGACTGTTTATAGCCGTTATGATTTCATCAGCGTCTGCAATAGGCTTTGCATGAGTGAAACAACCACTGGCTTAATAGGGGAATACTATGCGGCCGGTGTTGTGTTATCATTAGGCTGGCGAGTATCCATGTGCCAACAAGATAAAGTTGACCTAATAGCGTGGAAGTCAGATGAATATATCAGGATACAAGTTAAGACTGCGAAGTTATCTGGCGAAAAAGATGCTAGGCTTCCGGTGTACCACTTTCAGTTTGGTCATGGACAAAAGAATAAAACTCTTGGGAGTGTGGCAGACTATGACATTTTATGCCTTATCGGCTATCAACACCGCAAAGCGTTGTTCATGCCCGTTCAACAGGTGCTACAAAAGTCGAAGCGCATGTCGCCCAAGTTTTTTGATGAACCTAAAGCGGAACTTTATTCGTTTAATAAGGCGCTGGCGACAGTAAGAGGGCATAGAGATGGATAAAGCACTTACAGAGTATAAGATAATACCGCGTTTGATGATGTTGGCGTTTACTCTTATGGCTTGGAACGTATGTGACTGGTTCATGGGCCTCGGTACATCTGCGACTACCCAGCAAACAGCTTTTGTTAGCACGATTGTTGGCGCAGCAACGGGTGCTTTTGCGGTTTGGTGCGGGAGTGAATCAAAATGAAACAGGCGGCAACAAAGTTAAACGAAGCAAGTGAAATAACTATTCCATTGCGGAATCTTATCAGCATGATTGCTTTTACGGCAGTATCGGTATGGGTTTATTTTGGGCTAACAGAACGTATTAGTTTTCTTGAGCATAACCTTGACCTTGTGATGGAGGAGGTTGAGGAGAACGACAACTGGATTGATAACTTTGAGCCACCTAAAAGCGTAAAGGATACTGTAACCAGGGTGCATGATTTAGAGATTGAGATAGCAAGGATAAAACTTATAGTAGGGGCTAAGTAATGATACAGGCATTGATTGGCCCTATTGCATCTTTGGCTGGTTCTTGGATGGAGTCCAAGGT
>Ga0070752_1003212_pt1 | contig 10091 bp, 15 predicted proteins | sample VirMetDEL_Aug_30_FD_77440 | JGI IMG/M metagenome (GOLD analysis project Ga0070752, IMG submission 77440) | Aqueous microbial communities from the Delaware River and Bay under freshwater to marine salinity gradient to study organic matter... | ecosystem: Environmental > Aquatic > Marine > Coastal... | reverse complement strand
CTCACAGAATATATAAAAACGGAACTTTAGAAGATACAGCTACCACAGGTAATAAACAGGATAACGGTCCATTTACTATTGGTAAAAATGGCTTTGGTGATTTTGATGGTTATATAGATGAAGTAAGAGTTTCAGATATTGCAAGATACACAGGCTCTAGTTTTACAGAACCTACAAGCGAATTTTCAGTTGATTCAGATACAATAGCTCTTCTTCATTTTGATGGAGCTGATGGATCTACTGACATGATTAATGCTGTTAATGAAGAGTCTTTAGTTTTAGAAAATAATATCGGGGAAGAAACGGCATTTACTGATGTTGCGGTATCAGTTACAGGACAAGAACTAACAATTTCTATAGGCGAAGAAACAATACAAGCTAATGCTGATGTAGATGTTTCAGGAATTAATATTACTTCTTTTATAGGACAAGTTGATCAAAATACCTCATATTCTGTAACAGGAAATGACTTAACTATTTCTTTAGGAAATGAAGGAACAATTGGTAATGCTAATGTAGATGCTACAGGTACTACCTTGACTAGTTCTGTTGGAAGCATTAATATTACAGCATGGTCTGAAATAGACCCAGGAGTAAGCAATACATGGACTGATGTTGATTTGGCAGCTTAGTAAATGTATAATAGGTTAATATAAGGAATTAAATTATGGCATCAAGTTATTCTACAGACTTAAAAATCGAACTAATGGTAACAGGGGAAAACTCTGGTACATGGGGCGATAAAACAAATACAAATTTAAATTTAGTACAACAAGCAATTGCAGGTTATCAAGAAATAGATGTAGCCTCAGCAGACGTCACATTAGCAATGACCGATGCAGCTATTTCAAATGCAAGAAATATGACTTTAAAATTTACTGGTACACTTGCAGCAGCTAGAACAGTAAATTTTCCAACAGGTATAGAAAAGTTTTTTAATATCATTGATGGAACAAATCATGCTAACAACACTTTGACTTTTAAAGTCACAGGTCAAACAGGTTTTCAATTATGTGAAGGCCATGCTTACATTTGTCACGCAGATGGAACTGATATTGTTAAAGATTTAGAATTTAAAAAATGGAGAGCAATCTCTTCAGCTGAAACAGTTCAACCAGGAGCACAAATTTTAGCAGACACTTCAGGTGGAACATTAACAATAACACTTCCAGCTTCACCTTCTGCAGGAGAAGAAGTTAGTTTCATAGATGCAAAATATACATTCGACACAAATGCTTTCACAGTTGGTAGAAATAGTTCTAATATTGCAGGATCAGCAGCAGACTTAGTAGTTAATACTGAAGGTGCTGGTTTTACATTAGTATATTCAGGAGACGCGACTACAGGTTGGACATATAAGGAGAAATAAACCATGGCTAATTACGAAGCTACTAGGTATGATTTCGATGGTGGTAACCTACAAGATGTTCAAGGAGTTAACACAGGTTTAATTATACCTTGGTCCGATACTACAGCTCCATCTGGATTTTTAGAATGTAATGGTCAAGCAGTTTCAAGATCAACATACGCTGCTTTATTTGCTGTAATAGGTACTACTTACGGTGCAGGAAATGGATCAACTACTTTCGATCTTCCTGATTTACAAGACGATGTTGTAGTTGGTAAATCACCAACTAAAGCTTTAGCTTCAACTGGAGGAGCGAACACAGTAACTTCTTCTGGAAATGCAAATTTAAGTGTTGGAAACCATACTTTAACAACACCTGAATTACCATCTCACTTTCATGGAGACGGTATGGGTCAACAAGCTTTTGGTAACCTTTCCTCTGGGCCTAGTAACTCAATGGGAATGGGACAATCTTCAGCACAAGGGCCTACAAACCCTTTTCAAATTAACAACACAGGTGGAGCAGGAGCACATGCTCACCCTGGAAGTGCAAACTACACAGGAAACGCTACTTCAGTTTTACAACCATACATAACTGTAATGTATGTTATAAAAACGTAAGGAAATAATATGGCTAATTATGAAGCAACTAGATATGATTTTGACGGAGCAAACCTAACAGGTATTGAAGGTGTAAATACTGGTTTAATTGTTCCATGGTCAGATACATCGGTTCCATCTGGTTTTTTAGATTGTGATGGAGCTGCAGTATCTAGAACAACTTATTCAGCTTTGTTTGCAGTAATTGGAACGACTTACGGATCAGGCAATGGATCTACAACTTTTAATGTCCCTGATTTACAGGATAATGTAGCGGTAGGACGATCTCCAACTAAAACTTTAGCTTCAACTGGAGGAGCAAATACAGTTGCAGGATCTGGATCCTTAACTCCAACGGTAGGAAATCATACTTTAACAACACCAGAAATTGCAAGTCATAACCACGCTGCTCCTCAACTTAGGGCACACAACACATGGGGTAGAACTGGTTTAGCAGCTCAAAAAACAGGGAGTGTTCAAAACGCTCCTTCTAATAATCCTACTTTTGCAAATACAGGAGGTGGTGGAGCACATAATCACCCAGCTGGAAATATTGCAGTAACTAATGATGCAAACTCAGTATTACAACCTTATTTAACAGTAAAATATATTATTAAGACTTAGGAGAAAAAATGGCAAACTACGAAGCAACTAGATATGATTACTCAGGAGCCAACTTAACAGGTATTCAAGGTGTGAATACTGGTATTATTGTTCCTTGGGGGGATGCTAGTATACCTTCAGGGTTTTTAGAATGTGATGGTTCTGCTGTTTCAAGAACAACATATTCAGCATTATTTGCAGTGGTTGGAACCACCTATGGATCTGGTAATGGTTCAACTACTTTTAATTTACCTGACTTACAAGACGACTGTTGTATTGGAACTTCTCCTGGAAAAGCTTTAGCTTCAACTGGAGGGGCAAATACAGTGGCGTCTTCTGGTAATGTTACTGGAGCTTTAGGAGGACATGCTTTGACAACTCCAGAATTACCAGCTCACCAACACAGTGCAAACTCAGGTGGTGCTGGGTCTACAAATGGTGGTACTAATAACGATTTTGAAGTAAATAGCCCTAGTACGGGAGGTGGTGGAACCCATACCCATCCTGCTTCTGGATCATTTACAGGAAATGCAACTTCGGTCTTGCAACCTTACACAGCTTTGATATATATTATAAAAACATAAGGAGAATTTAAAATGTCAAAACACGGACTTTGGACAGTAATAGTACCAGACAAAAATATAATTAAAAAATCAGAAGATTTTACACCTGAAAATCCTGGTGTTGCAAAAATAGAAGATGACGCTTTTTGGTCACAAAGTAAATTTAATAATATTTCTGTAATTCAATTTACTGATGATAATGTTGATAATGATCAAGTTGAATATACTGACACTTCTCCAAACGGATCTTACGATGAATCTGTATTAGGTAATTTTAGAACCGAGTTTATTAATAGATTTGATACTCAACATTTAATTGATATTCAAAATCTTTGGGATAATGATAATCAAACGGTAGAAGATCCAGCTGCAACAGAGACAGATGGATTTAGAGAAGAAACACCAGAAGAAAAAATAGCTAGATTAGGGCCAAGACCAACGAGTTATACTTCTGCTTAAACATTAAACTCAATTAATGAAATGGATCTTAGAGACGCCATCATTCAGATAGATGGTTTATTTAATAAAAATTTAGCTGATAGAATAGTTAATTATTTAGATAAAACTAATTTAAAAAATTTAGGTATTGCGGCAGGTTCTAATTTAGATATTAGAAATGTCAAAGGATTACAAATATCTAATGATGAAACTATTTTTAATCGAAACAACATAACTGATTTTGTTTTTTTACAATTAATTCACAATGAAATATTTAAAATGTTGCCTAATTATTTGGTAAAATTTAAAGCTTTAAAATTAGAAAAATTAATTCAAGTAGATTTATTAAAATATGATGTTGGAGGTAAATACGAAATTCATGTAGATGATTTTTTACTTTCTACACGTTCTTTGACTTGTATTGTAAATTTAAATGATAATTACAAAGGCGGAGAACTTTCTTTTTTTGACACTCAAAAGAAAAACGAAATTCTAAAACTTAATTTAAAAAAAGGTAGCGCTGTATTTTTTCCTAGTAATTTTTTATATCCCCATAAAATAAATCCAATTTTAGAAGGTAATAGATATAGTATTGTGTCATGGCTAGCATAAGAGATAAAAAATTTATACTAATACCTAAATTCTTTAATGAAGAAGAATTAAACATATTACAAACATATTGTAAAAAAAGAGTATATAAAGATTTAGAGTGGTGTGATCAATCTATTTTTACACCTTCGTATTATAAAGATCCTTTAATGGATACTTTTTTACATCTTAAAAAACAAAAAGCAGAAGAAATATCAGGTCTTAAATTATTCGAAACTTATGCTTATTGGAGATATTATATTAATGGGTCTCCTTTAAAAGATCATAAAGATAGAGAATCTTGTGAAATTAGTATAAGTGCTTGTATTAATAATTGTGGAACCAGATGGCCAATTCATTTTGATAATAACTGGTTTGATTTAAACATTGGTGATGCGGTAATGTATTTAGGTTGTGAAGTCTTACATGGAAGAAAACCTTTTGAAGGGGTAGAAAACCCACAAGTATTTTTTCATTATGTCGATCAAAATGGGCCTTATAGTCATTTTAAAGGAGATAAAAGATGAAGTATAAAGTTATGGAAAATTTTTTAGATGAGCATCTTTACAAAAGAATGAAAGAAACTATAACACATTTAGATTTTCCTTGGAGAAGAAGACTTGGATCTACTGGGCCTAATACTCCAACAGATAAAGGTTATTTTACTCACAGTCTTTTTTGCGAGTATTTTATCCTTAATCATGAACTATACTATAATTTTATGAATCCTATTCTTTTAAAATTGGAAGCTAAGGCTATTATTGAAGCAAGATTTAATATGTTTGTTAATGAATTCTTTTTTGAAAAAACAGGTAATTATCATAATGATTTTGATTTTTTGTGTAATACAGGGATATTAAATTTTACAGATTCAGATGGTGGTACCCAATTAAAAATAGATGATAAAGAAATTATTATACAATCCAAAGAAAACCAGTTATTGCTTTTTGATAGTGATGTGTTACATAGGTCTGTAGTGCCTAACAATACAGATATTAGATATATATTAAACTTTAACTATTTTTAATTATGAGAACAAAAATAAAATCAGTTGCAGGATCAAAAGTAAAAAAAGAAATAATAACGAGAAAACAAGAAATAAAAGATTTTATAGGTATCTATGATGGGTACTTAGATAAGTTTTTTTGTGACAAAGTAATGGACATGTTTAATAAAGCTGCAAATATGAATAATGTTTTAAGAAGAGAACAATATCATGATATAGGAAAACAAAATGTAGATGATACAAGTTTTGGTATTAATCATAATAATATTCATCAGTTTTTACCTAGTGACTTAGATTTTATAAATATTAATTTTAGACAAGCTTTACAGCATTATCTAAAAGAAACAAACATGTTGGAATACCAAAGTGTTAAAGATTTAAAATTTACAGAATTAAAAATTCAAAAAACTTCTCCAGGTCAAGGTTATCATGTATGGCATATTGAAAGAGGATACAATGCGGAATCATTACAAAGAGTTCTTGCTTTTACTATTTACTTAAATGAAGTCGAAGCTGGGGAAACAGAATTTTTACATCAGAAAGTTAGAGTTACTCCTAAAATAGGAAGAATGGCTATATGGCCAGCTGGATTTCCATACGTGCATAGAGGAAACCCTCCTTTAGATAAAGATAAATATATAGTAACCTCTTGGTTACTGAATAATACTATTTAGTAGGGACTATTCCTTGTTGAATATTTAATCTTTTATTTTTTTCCCAGTCTTGTTTGTTGCCTACATTAAAAATTAAATTGTATCTAGGAGGCACATCTCCCTCAACTTTAGGTACATAGTGTTGAATAAATGGAGGAAAGAAATAATAGTCTCCTGGTTTTGGATGTATTTCTATATCTAACTCATAAAGAATTAATGGATTACCTTCTGTTAAATATAAAATACCATGATAATCATTATGGTGATGATCTCTAACTGAATCTCCTTTTTTTAATTCATTGCCCCATGAATTAGATACTACTCTTTTATCATAAAAATGTCTTAAATAGTCATTACTTGGTTGATGTTTATTAATAAACCAATTTAAAAATTTTAAAAATAAAGGATGTTCATTAAATAAATTCCAATCCGTTTTGCCACCTAAAACATTAGTAGTGTAGTATTCGCTCTCTAAAAGATTGTTTTTAATAATAGTTATAAAATTTAATAAATCTTCCTTAACAGGATAGTTACCACAACTAATTTGAACATGTCTTGTGTAACTTACCATTAACGAAGAAGCATTGGTAGAATATATACTGGAGTGATTAATTTTGATCATGATATTATTGCATCGTATTCAAAAACGATATTTAAGTTTAGTCTCATTAAATTTTTAGTAGGCCCAATACCTTTATGTTGGGTACGACTATTAAATAATTTAGCTTCTCCCTCTACGTCTTGATAAAAAGTATCTGCTATTTCAACACCTCCATCACTATTATGTAAGCTATATAAAATAGAATGACTATTATTATTTTCAGAATCAGTGTGAAAATTACCTGTAGAAGATTTATTATAATAATTCCAATTAAATCTAACTGCTCTTGGATTTATAAATTTTTTATTTTTTTCTAAAACAGAAAACAATACAACTTGAGCCCAAATATTTAATTTAACATTCTCATCAAAATATTCTCTACTGTGAAAACTTCTCATATTTAAACCAAAATCTTTGTCTCTCTTGTTATTTAATACAGAATTATGAACATCTTCGGGGCCATTGTCAAAAGCAAGTCGCCATCTACAAGAATCTAAAAGCTCTTGAATAATTAAATGATTGACGGCTTTAGGTAATATATCTTTATATACTTCAGCACTCATTATTCTGTTGGATCGGGATTTCTAACAATCTTACTTCTTTCTCTTTTTTCTTGAAAAATAACTTTATACTTACCTTCGTAAGGTTTTAATTTTTCTTCCCACCAATTAGGTTCCTTTACTGTGTAATGAGCATTTTTACCATTAGGTAGATTTTGAATAGCTTCATAACAAGTGATAGTTAAAAATACAAATTTTGTTTTATTAAATAAATCTTTTAAAACCTCATCTACTTTGTCTTCTTGAATATGTTCCATAACATCAATACAAAGAGTTAAATCAAATTCTCTATCTGGTTTATTTTCAAAATCTTTAACTGCAGGATCATAACAAAATAACATTATTCCTTTAAATATTGTTTTTAAAAAATGTTTGTGAAACATAGCCTTTCCACAACCGTAATCTAATATAGACTTAGGTTGTTGTTCATCTATGAGATTTTTAATTTCATGTTTATATTCAGCTAAAGCCTCTCCAGACCAATTTGAAGTATTAGCGCTATGAAATAATTTTGCTTGTTCTAATGATTCATACATAATTTTTTTCCTTATACTCTTTGTAGTGCTTATAGCACAACTCTGTAAATTGAGTCAATTTTAAAGCTTCTTTAAAAGTATCTACCTTATAAGCATCAATACCTTCATAACCCATTTCTTTAGCAACTTTGAATCTATAATGACCGCAGTGTATTTCATTATCTTTAAATACAGCAGGAAATAACAAACCATCCTCTTTCATATATTTACGAACATTTTTTAAATGTTCTAAATCCCATTCTATTTTATTTTCTAAAATATCAAAATTTATAGTAGATAATTTTCTAGGAAACCACACTATTCTAGCCTTCATTACATTCATATCAGGCTCTATACTATAGATTTAATATATTGTAAAATGCATTTATGGCGTTAACAAAAATACCTTTTAGACCTGGATTCATCAAACAACTAACAGATACTCAAAATGAAAATAATTGGGTAGATGGAGATAATGTACGTTTTAGATATGGACAGCCTGAAAAAATTGGAGGATGGGTTCAAGAAACTTCATCTGAATTAATCGGTGCATCTAGAGCAGTACATACTTTCACGGATTTAGATGGTCGTAAGTATGCAGTAATTGGTACAAATAGATGTTTGTATGTTTATTATTCTGGTCAGTTTTATGATATAACACCTATTGACCCTGACCGACAACAAACAGGAGCTGATATTACAACCACCAATGGTTCAAAAACAATAACGATTACGACAACAGCAGCGAATAATTTAAACCCTGGAGATATTGTTACGTTTGAAAATGCAAGTTCTTTTACTGGAGGTCAAACAAATTATACGGCTCTTGATTTTGATGATGTTTTATTTGAAGTTAAAACAGTTCCAACCACTACGACTTTTACAATTGAAATGCCTACAGCTGAGACAGGCACAGGAGCCACGAATGACGGAACACTAGATCCCTTACCTTATATTCAAGTAGGACCTTTAGTTCAAACACCTGGATACGGATGGGGTGCAGGAACTTGGAATTTGGGGACTTGGGGCACGGCTAGAACTACAACAAATACTTTTTTAGATCCTGGATTATGGTCTTTAGATAACTATGGGCAAATTCTAATAGCTACTGTTTTAAATGGTAGGACATTTGAGTGGTTTCCCTTAAATACAACTACAGCTGCATTACAAACAAGAGCTACTAGTATTCCAAATAATCCTACAAAATCAATAATGACTATTGTATCTGATAGGGACAGACACCTATTTCATTTAGGAACTGAAACAACAATTGGATCGTCTTCTTCACAAAATAAAATGTTTATAAGATTTTCAGACCAAGAAGATAAAAGTGTATATCAACCCACTTCAGTAAATACAGCGGGAACTTTTCAATTAGATTCTGGATCTGAAATAAGAGGTGCGGTTCAAGGACAAGATTATACATTTGTTGGAACAGATACTTCAGCTTATGTTATGCAATTTGTTGGCCCACCTTTTACTTTTTCTATTAGACAAGTTGGATCTAATTGCGGAATTATAGGTCAAAACTCAATCGTTTTTGTAGACAGTTCAGTTTATTGGATGTCTGATGAAGGAGGATTTTTTACTTTTGATGGATCTGTAAAAAGAATGCCTTGTCCTGTGGAGGATTTTGTATTTAAAACAACTGGTAATAATCCAGGTTTAAATTTTAATGCAGGACAGCAAGTGTATGCTTCACATAATAGCTTATTTAACGAAATAATTTGGTTTTATCCAGATGCTTCAAGTAGCTTTAATAATAGAATTGTAGTTTATAATTATTTAGAACAAACATGGGTTACTGGAACATTAGCAAGAAGTTCTTATGCAGATCAAGCTGTATTTGATAAACCTTACGCTACAAAATTTACACAAAATAGTGCACCTAATTTTCCAATAGTAAATGGTATAAGTGCCTCTCAAGGTAAGTCTGTATATTACCAACATGAAACAGGAGTAAACGAAGTCGACATTAATGGTACTGCAACCGCAATACCAGCTTATATACAATCAGGAGATTTTGATTTAGATGCAAATGGTGATGGTGAATTTTTTATAAAAATACGAAGGTTTGTTCCAGATTTTAAAGTATTACAAGGTAATGCTGAAATTACGATGCAATTAAGAGACTATCCATCAGATACTCAATCTAGTTCACCTTTAGGACCTTTTACAATTAATAGTTCAACTCAAAAAGTAGATTTAAGAGCTAGAGCGAGATTAGCAGCTTTAAAAATATCTAACAATTCGATAGACGAGAATTGGAGACTTGGTTTATTTAGATTTGATTTTCAACCAGATGGAAGAAGATAATGGCTAAGATTACAGTACAAATACCAGAACCTAAAGAACAATATGATTCAAACAATCAGCGTCTGTTAAAAGCTTCTTTAGAAACATTAAAAAACCAGTTAAATTTTTCTTTTCAAGAAGATTTAAAACAAGAAGTAGAACGGTTTGCTTGGTTTAATATGAGGTCTAATTAATGAGTTGTAATAATGTCAACGTAGAACCTACAGTTATTGGTGGTGGAAATGGATCAAATGCTTATGATGCATTTGGAAGACTAAGAGTTTCTAATCCATTTACTATTTTTGATAGTACAAATGTAAT
>Ga0070752_1003206_pt1 | contig 10097 bp, 10 predicted proteins | sample VirMetDEL_Aug_30_FD_77440 | JGI IMG/M metagenome (GOLD analysis project Ga0070752, IMG submission 77440) | Aqueous microbial communities from the Delaware River and Bay under freshwater to marine salinity gradient to study organic matter... | ecosystem: Environmental > Aquatic > Marine > Coastal... | reverse complement strand
CCCAGCAACATGGCCAAAGACAAAACCCAATTCACCTGCACCGAATGCGGCGGCAGCAGCCCGAAATGGCTGGGCAAGTGCCCGCACTGCAACGCCTGGAATACCCTGATCGAATCGGTGGCCGAATCTTCCACCCCGGCAAAGAACCGCTTCGCGTCCCTGGCAAAGACGGCCGAAGTGACCACCCTGGCCGACATCGACGCCACGGATGTGCAGCGCACGCCCACGGGCCACGACGAACTCGACCGCGTGCTGGGCGGAGGCATTGTCGAAGGCGGCGTGGTGCTGATCGGCGGCGATCCGGGCATCGGCAAATCCACCCTGCTGCTGCAGGCGCTGGATTCGCTGCAGCGCGCGGGCCTGAAGACGCTCTATGTGACCGGCGAGGAAAGCGGTGCGCAGGTGGCCCTGCGCTCGCGCCGGCTCGGGCTCGATGGTTCACAAGTCAGCGTGCTGGCCGAGATTCAGTTGGAGAAAATCCTGTCCACGCTGCAGGCGACGCATCCAGCCATTGCGGTGATCGACTCGATCCAGACCGTGTATTCCGAGCAACTCACCTCGGCTCCCGGCTCGGTGGCGCAGGTGCGCGAGTGCGCAGCGCACCTGACGCGTGCGGCCAAGGCCAGCGGCACGGCCATCGTGCTGGTGGGGCACGTCACCAAGGAAGGCGCGCTGGCCGGCCCGCGCGTGCTGGAGCACATGGTGGACACGGTGCTGTATTTCGAGGGCGACACGCACAGCAGCTTCCGGCTGATCCGCGCGATCAAGAACCGATTCGGTGCGGTCAATGAGATCGGCGTGTTCGCGATGACCGAGAAGGGTCTGAAAGGCGTGAGCAACCCTAGCGCGATCTTCCTGAGTCAGCACAGCGAGCCGGTGCCCGGAAGTTGCGTGATGGTGACGCTGGAAGGCACACGCCCGATGCTGGTGGAGATTCAGGCCCTGGTGGACAGCGGCGGTCCGTCGCCCCGCCGCCTCTCCGTGGGCCTGGACCGCGACCGCCTGGCCATGCTGCTGGCGGTGCTGCACCGCCATGCGGGCGTGGCCTGCATGGACCAGGACGTGTTCGTCAACGCCGTGGGCGGCGTGCGAATCAGCGAGCCAGCGGCCGATCTGGCCGTCATGCTGGCCATCACCTCCAGCCTGCGCGGCCGGGCTTTGCCCAAGGGTTTCATCGCCTTTGGCGAGGTCGGCCTGGCGGGCGAGGTGCGCCCGGCCCCGCGCGGGCAGGAACGGCTGAAGGAGGCCGCCAAGCTGGGATTCTCGGTGGCCGTGGTGCCCAAGGCGAACTTGCCCCGAAAGGGCGACAAGGCATTCGAAGGCCTCACCGTTCATGGTGTGGAACGCATCGAAGAGGCCATGGAAGTGGCCCGAGGACTGGGTTGACAATCTCGACATGCAGAAGCTACAGAAACTTTTTGTGATCCTCGCAGCCGGCGCGCTGCTGTACATGGCGCACCGCGCCTACGGCTGGCCCGGCCTGGTCGCTGCCGGTGGCGGCCTGACGATGTGGCTGTTGCTGCACGTGACGCGCCTGATGACCGTGCTTCAGCGCGCGTCCCACCGACCGATCGGCCATGTCGACAGCGCCGTGATGCTCAACGCCAAGCTGCGCCACGGTGTCAATCTGCTGCACGTGACGGCCCGGACCCGGTCGCTGGGCGAGCGGCTCTCCGAAGAAGGCGTGGAGCCGGAGGTGTACCGCTGGACCGACAACGGCCAGTCGAGCGTGACGGCCGAGTTCCAGGGCGGCAAGCTGTGGCGCTGGAAGCTCGACCGGCCCTTGCCCGAGGAAATGACCGCGCATCAAGACGGTGCGTCGGCGCCGTAAAATTGCTGGTTTGGCAGCCAGACTGCCGCTGAAACACTCCCAAAGGACCCCCATGACCCCCATCGTTCCCTCGATGTCCGACCGCGACGGCAAGATCTGGATGGACGGCCAGATGGTCGACTGGCGCGACGCCAAGATCCATGTGCTGACCCACACGCTGCACTACGGCTGCGGCGCCTTTGAGGGAGTCCGGGCCTACAACGCGGTTGGCGGCACGGCCATCTTCCGCCTGGAGGAACACACCGAACGGCTATTCAACAGCGCCAAGATCCTGCGCATGCCCATGCCATTCAGTCTGGAAGAAGCCATGGAAGCCCAGAAGGCCGTGGTGCGCGAGAACAAGCTGGAGAGCTGCTACATCCGCCCGCTGACCTGGATCGGCGACAAGAAACTGGGTGTTTCGCCCAAGGGCAACACCATCCACCTGATGGTGGCGGCCTGGGCGTGGGGCGCGTACCTGGGTGAGGAAGGCCTCAAGCGCGGCATCCGCGTGAAGACCAGCAGCTACACCCGCCACCACGTCAACATCACCATGACGCAGGCCAAGGCAGTGAGCAACTACACCAACAGCATCCTGGCCAACATGGAAGTGACCGACGAGGGCTACGACGAAGCCCTGCTGCTCGACGCCTCGGGTTTCGTGAGCGAAGGTGCCGGCGAGAACATCTTTTTGGTGAAGAACGGCGTGATCTACACACCCGACCTTTCCGCCGGCGCGCTCAACGGCATCACGCGCAACACCGTGTTCCACATCGCCAAGGATCTGGGGCTCGAGATCGTGCAGAAGCGCATCACGCGCGACGAGGTCTACATCGCCGATGAGGCCTTCTTCACGGGCACGGCCGCCGAAGTCACCCCCATCCGCGAACTGGATCGCATCGAGTTGGGCAAGGGCGACTACGTGGGCAGCCGCGGCCCCATCACGGAGAAGATCCAGAGCGCGTTCTTCGACATCGTGAACGGCCGCAACCCCAAGTACGCCGCTTGGCTGACGAAGGTCTGAGGAACACGCCATGACCCAAGCCGCCATCGAACTCAAGGCCTCCGACCTCAACAGCCTGGGCGGGGTGTTCTGCCCCAGCCCGCTGGCCGACATGAAGCTGTGGAACACCCACCCGAAGGTCTACCTGGACGTGGCCTCCACGGGTCAGGCCAAGTGCCCGTATTGCGGTACGGTGTACCGGCTGATGGCGGGCGAGACGGTTTCACACGGTCACTGAATGTGACAGGGCCGCCCGCGAACCGGGCGGCTGAACGAAGATAATGCGCGGTGACTGCCCGCGCGGGCAGCCGCCCCAGCCACACAGGACGACCTCATGATTCTGGTCACTGGTGGCGCCGGTTTCATCGGCGCCAACTTCGTGCTCGACTGGCTTGCGCTGAATGACGAGTCCGTCATCAACCTCGACAAGCTGACCTACGCCGGCAATCTGGAAAGCCTTTCCAGCCTGCGCGGCGACGCGCGCCATGTGTTTGTGCAGGGCGATGTGGGCGACAGCGCCCTGGTAGCGGGCTTGTTGGCCACCCATCGGCCGCGCGCGGTGGTGCACTTCGCCGCTGAAAGCCACGTGGACCGTTCCATTCATGGCGCCGAGGATTTCATCCAGACCAACGTGGTGGGCACCTTCCGGCTGCTGGAGGCGGTGCGTGCGCACTGGGCCGCATTGCCCGAGGCAGACCATGCCGCCTTCCGCTTCCTGCACGTGAGCACCGACGAGGTGTATGGCAGCCTGGCGCCCGACGCGCCGGCCTTCACCGAGAGCCACGGTTTCGAGCCCAACAGCCCCTACGCGGCCAGCAAGGCCGCCAGCGACCACCTGGTGCGGGCCTGGCACCACACCCACGGCCTGCCGGTGCTCACAACCAACTGCAGCAACAACTACGGCCCGTTTCATTTCCCGGAGAAGCTGATCCCGCTGATGATCGTCAACGCGCTGGCAGGCAAGCCGCTGCCGGTGTATGGCGACGGCATGCAGGTGCGCGACTGGCTCTATGTGAAAGACCATTGCAGCGCCATCCGCCGCGTGCTGGAGGCCGGACGCCTGGGTGAAACCTACAACGTGGGCGGCTGGAACGAGCAACCCAACATCGCCATCGTGCACACGCTCTGCGCCCTGCTCGACGAGTTGCGCCCGCGCGCCGACGGCGCCTCTTACGCCACCCAGATCACCCATGTGAAAGACCGCCCCGGCCACGACCGGCGCTACGCCATCGACGCGCGCAAGATCGAACGCGAGCTGGGCTGGAAACCGGCCGAAACCTTCGAAAGCGGCATCCGCAAGACGGTGCAGTGGTACCTGGACCATCCCGAATGGGTGGAACATGTGCAGAGCGGGGCGTATCGGCAATGGGTGCAGGCGCAGTACGGCACGCCGGTCGCCGCATGAAAATCCTGCTGCTCGGCAAGAACGGCCAGGTCGGGTGGGAACTGCAACGCAGTCTGGCACCACTGGGTGAACTGGTGGCGCTGGATCGCCAGGAAGCCGATCTGTTCCATCCTGATCAACTGCGCGAGACCGTGCGGCGGCTGCGCCCCGTCGTGATCGTGAACGCTGCGGCCTACACCGCGGTGGACAGGGCCGAGAGCGAGCCCGCCCTTGCGCACGCCGTGAACGCACTCGCGCCTGGCGTGATGGCCGAAGCTGCCCACGAAGCGGGCGCCCTGCTGGTTCACTTCTCCACCGACTACGTCTTCGATGGCAGCGGGGAAGCGCCGCGCGCGGAGACCGCGCCCACGGGACCGCTCAGTGTGTACGGCCAGACCAAGCTCGAAGGCGAACAAGGCATCCGTGCCGCCAGCGAGCGCCACCTGATCCTGCGCACCAGCTGGATCCACGCCGCGCGCGGCGGCAACTTTGCCAGGACCATGCTGCGTCTGGCGCAGGAGCGCGACGAACTCAAGGTGATCGACGACCAGATCGGCGCGCCGACCGGGGCGGACCTTATCGCCGACGTGACGGCCCACGCCATCGGCCACGCATTGCGCGATCCGGCGTGTCTGGGCACGTACCACCTGGCGGCAGCAGGCGAAACCTCCTGGCACGGGTACGCCCGATTCGTTCTCGATGCCGCGCGTGAGCTTCAACCCGGGCTGGTGGTGCGGGCGCGCGAGGTGCTGCCCATTGCCAGCAGCGCCTACCCCACGGCGGCACGACGTCCCCTCAACTCCAGGCTGGACACCACGCGGCTGCGCCAGACCTTCGGCCTGACCTTGCCGCGCTGGGAAATGGGCGTGCGGCGTATGCTTGCCGAAATCCTCGGACCCACCGCCCTACCATGACCCTCCAGCGCAAAGGCATCATCCTCGCCGGCGGCTCCGGCACCCGCCTGCACCCGGCCACGCTGGCCATCAGCAAACAGCTGCTGCCGGTGTACGACAAGCCGATGATCTACTACCCACTCACCACCCTGATGCTGGCCGGCATCCGGGAGGTGCTGGTGATCAGCACCCCGCAGGACACGCCGCGCTTTCAGCAGTTGCTGGGCAATGGCAGCCAGTGGGGCATGCGCCTGCAGTACGCGGTGCAGCCCACGCCCGACGGCTTGGCGCAGGCTTTTCTGATCGGCGCGGACTTCATCGGCGATGCGCCCAGTGCGCTGGTGCTGGGCGACAACATTTACTACGGGCACGACTTCGCCAACCTCCTGGCCAGCGCCAGTGCGCAGACCAGCGGGGCCACCGTGTTCGCTTACCACGTGAACGATCCGCAGCGCTACGGCGTGGTGGAATTCGATGCGTCCGGCAAGGCCCGGAGCATCGAAGAGAAACCGCAAAGGCCCAAGAGCAACTACGCCGTGACCGGGCTGTATTTCTACGACGCCGGCGTGGTGGACATCGCGCGGGCCGTGAAACCCAGCGCCCGGGGCGAACTGGAGATCACCGACGTCAACCAGGCCTACCTCGATCGCGGCCAGCTCACGGTTCAGATCATGCAGCGCGGCTACGCCTGGTTGGACACTGGCACGCACGAAAGCCTGCTGGAGGCGGGGCAATTCATTGCCACGCTGGAGCGTCGGCAGGGGCTGAAGATTGCGTGTCCCGAGGAAGTGGCCTGGCGCCAGCAATGGATCGACAGCGCGGCCCTGCGGACCCTCGCGCAGCCCATGAGCAAGAACGCCTATGGTCAGTACCTGCTGCGTCTGCTCGACGAACAGGTGCTCAGATGAAGCTCACGCACACCGCCATTGCCGATGTGCTGCTCCTGGAACCTCAGGTGTTCGGCGATGCGCGCGGGTTCTTTCTGGAAAGCTTCAACCAGAAATCATTCAACGAGGCCACCGGCCTGGACGTGAATTTCGTGCAGGACAACCACAGCCGCAGCGCGCGCGGCGTGCTTCGGGGTCTGCACTACCAGGTGCAACAGCCGCAGGGCAAGCTGGTGCGCGTGGTGCGTGGCGCGGTGTTCGATGTGGCGGTCGACATCCGCCCTGGATCGGCGACGCTCGGGCGATGGGTCGGGGCTGAACTGAGCGAAGACAACCACCGACAATTCTGGGTGCCCGCCGGTTTCGCCCATGGCTTTCTGGTGCTGAGCGAGTCGGCAGACTTCCTGTACAAGACCACCGACTACTACGCTCCGCAGCACGAACGCGGCCTCGCCTGGAACGATCCGCTGATTGGCATCGAATGGCCCGACATCGGCGCACCGCCCACCCTCTCCGTCAAAGATCGCGAAGGTCCTCATTTTTCGCCCTTCGCGGCATTCGCCCACGCATGACTCCAGCCACCTTTTCCATGTCAACGCCCGCCGCCACCCGCATCCTGTCGCCCGCGCCTCGCGCCGGTGAACCACCGGCAGCGCAACCATGAGGCAGGTTCTCGTCAGCGGTGGCAAGGTCCACCTGGAGAATGTGCCGGCCCCCGGGGTCGAGCCCGGCACGGTGCTCATCCAGATGGACCATTCGTGCATCTCCATCGGCACGGAGATGTCTGGCGTCAAGTCCTCCGGCGTGCCCCTGTGGAAACGGGCCATGCGGCAGCCGCAGCACGTCAGGAAGGTCGTCGACATGCTGATGACCGACGGCCTGGCGCAGACGCGCAAGCTGGTGCAGGAGCGTCTCTCGGTCGAACTGCCTACCGGCTATTCGGGTGCGGGCAGCGTCCTGGAAGTCGGTGAAGGGGTGGACGAGTTCGCTCCTGGCGATCGGGTCGCCTGTGCCGGCGCCCAATGCGCCTTTCATGCCGAAGTGGTGCGGGTTCCGAAGAACCTCGTGGTTCCAGTGCCTCCTTCGGTCGGTCTGGACGTGGCCTCTTCCGTGGCGCTCGGCGCCATTGCCATGCAAGGCATCCGGCGGGCGTCGCCCACGCTGGGCGAGACCTTTGTCGTCATCGGACTGGGCATCCTCGGCCAGCTCACGGTCCAGATGCTTCGCGCCAACGGCTGCCGCGTCATCGGGGTGGATCTCGATCGCGATCGCATCGCGCTGGCTGGCCGCCATGGAATGAATTGGGGCGTGCATCCCGACGATGCCGACGACGTGGCCCAGGTCGCGCGCATCACCGGCGGAACGGGTGCCGACGGCGTCATCATCACGGCGGCCAGCCCGTCCGATTCCATCGTGTCGGCCGCGTTCCGCATGTGCCGCAAGAAGGCGCGTGTGGTGCTCGTGGGCGATGTGGGCCTCGATCTGCAGCGGGCCGACTTCTACGTCAAGGAACTGGATTTCCTCATCTCCAGTTCCTATGGGCCAGGCCGCTATGACAGCCGGTATGAAGAAGACGGCCTCGACTACCCGCTGGCCCACGTTCGCTGGACCGAGGGCCGCAACATGGCGGAATACCTCAGGCTGATCGCAGACGGCACGCTGGACGTGAAGTCCATGGTGGCAGCCGTGCATCCCATCGATCAGGTCGACGAGGCCTACCGCTCCCTCCAGTCGGGAACGGACAAGCCCCTCATGGTTTTGCTTTCGTACCCGGGCCGCGCCGAAGCCACGGAACGACGAACCGTTCTGGCTCCACAACGACCCGCCGCAGGGGCAACGGGTGCGATCCGGGTTGCCCTGATCGGCGCCGGCGGTTTTGCCAAGGGCATGCATCTTCCCAACCTTCAGGAACTGAAAGACGACTTCGTTCTGCGGGCGGTGGTCAGTCGCACCGGGCACAACGCTTCGTCCACGGGCAAGCGGTTCTCCGCCGAGTACTGCACCACCGATCACAAGGCGGTGCTGAGCGACCCCGACGTGGATGCCGTGATCATCGCGACGCGCCATGACACCCATGCCAGCCTGGCGCTGGATGCGTTGCAGGCCGGCAAACATGTGCTGCTCGAGAAGCCTTTGGCGCTCACGGAGGTCGAGCTGCAGGCGGTGGAAGCCTTCTACAAGGAAGTCAAGGGGCCCGTGCCCGTGTTGTTGACAGGCTTCAACCGGCGCTTCTCCCCTTATGCGCAGCGCATCGCGGAAATGGTTCAGAAGCGCTCCAACCCGATGCTGATCAACTACCGCATGAACGCCGGTTACATCCCGCTGGACCATTGGGTCCACGGCCCGGAGGGCGGCGGGCGCAACCGGGGCGAGGCCTGCCACATCTACGACCTGTTCACCTTCCTGACCGGTTCCCCCGTGTCATCGGTGCAGGCCATGGCCCTTTCCCCCGCCACCCGCTACTACTCCGCCTCCGACAATTTCGTCGCCACGCTTGGCTTTGAAGACGGCTCGGTGGCCACCCTGACTTACACAGCCCTTGGCAACACCGAGTTTCCCAAGGAGACCATGGAGGTCTTCGTGGATGGCATGGTGATCTCCCTGAACGACTACCGCACCCTGAACGTCACTGGCAACCGACAGAAGCCGCTGGAGACGCGCGCGTCCTACAAGGGGCAGAAAGAGGAACTCCAGGCCTTTGCGGCCGCCATCCGCGGACAGGTCGACTGGCCCATCCCGCTCTGGCAGCAATTGCAGGCCACGAGAATCAGCTTTGCGGTGGAAAGCCGCCTCATCGGAGCGCCGGACCTTGCGGCACGCCAATAATTTCGATCTGATTCGATTGATTGCCGCGATTCAGGTATTCGCGTTGCATTCTGCCGTCTGGCTCAAGTTGTCGATCCCGGCAATGGTCCTGGAAGTGCTCGACTGGTTCCCGGGGGTTCCGATCTTCTTCATGATAAGTGGGCTTCTGGTCACCCACTCGTTTGTCCGCCTGCCCACGCTCTTCGAATACTTCCGAAACCGCGCGTTGAGGATATTTCCCGGCCTTTGGGCATGTCTCGCGATTTCATTCATTTTTGCCGCATGGCAGGGAGATCTGGAAACCAGGAGCCTGTTTCTGAAAACAGGCTTCTGGCTGGCCACACACGGGTCCTTCTTTCAATTCGTCAACTTTTACGTCAATCCGGGCGTCACCAACGGTCCATTGTGGTCCATTTCCACCGAACTCCAGTTTTATATTGTGATGCCGCTGCTGGCGATTCTGGCTGGAAAGTGGGTCAAAACCAGGCTTCAGATCGCGCTTGTATTGATTTCGATGGCCATCGCATCCGCGCTGTTTCATGGCTGGGTGGCGGCCCACCAGACCGAATTGCTGCCCGCACGATTTCCCACTTTTTCTGCTTCGATTCTTGCGAACGGTTACTTCTTCATCTTTGGGGTGCTGGCCTACCTTTGGCAAGATGCGCTGGTGCGCTTCTGCCGTGGCAGATTCTTCGCGCTCTTCGGGGCATACCTGCTCCTCCGCCTTGCACTGCTGCAGGTCGGCGTGACCATCGACGAGGTCCACACCTCGATGGTCGGTTTCTTTGTGTATCCGCTCCTTGGCCTGGTCGTATTTTCATTGGCGCACTCCTTTTCCGGCCTGGCGCGCACCGTATTGAGAGGTCATGATTTCTCTTACGGTATCTACATTTACCATATGCCCGTCATTTATCTTGCGCTCCATTTCAAATTTGAAGGCATTCAAGGCCTATTGCTGACGACCCTTCTGGTCACCTCGCTGGCGGTGGCTTCATGGTTCCTCATCGAGCGCCCCGCTCTGCGCTTCAAGAACACCAAGGGTGTGGCGCCTTCCCGCAGGGAATGGGAGGCGGTTTCCAAATGAAGATCACTTCTGCTTTGCCTTACATCCACAGAAACCAGATCGCGGAGCCAGGCACCTGGTCACTGCCCCTTCTTTATGCGCTGATTGCCGCATCGGCGTTTTATCTCCCCTGAATCCGTGACCTCGATTTCAAGATCACCTCAATGCGTGCGCAATTAAAGCTGGGATCACGAATTGGCTGCCGATTTCGGTTCTGTCGTGTGGCCGAACGGTCGTCAGCGGCCCGCGGAT
>Ga0070752_1003180_pt1 | contig 10126 bp, 9 predicted proteins | sample VirMetDEL_Aug_30_FD_77440 | JGI IMG/M metagenome (GOLD analysis project Ga0070752, IMG submission 77440) | Aqueous microbial communities from the Delaware River and Bay under freshwater to marine salinity gradient to study organic matter... | ecosystem: Environmental > Aquatic > Marine > Coastal ... | reverse complement strand
TTCCAAAAGTTTTCCACGGTTTCGTTTCCACGGTTTCCTGTAAAAAAAGAAATTCAATTCATTTTCACACATTTCCACTTCACACATCACTCAACATTCCATGCTGCAAAACGTCCCTTTTTGCGTCAACTCCTCCATTTCTTCCGTGAAAAAACACCCTTGGCTGAGTTTTTCCGTGAACACGAAAATACGAGTAAAATGTGTTGTTGAGGTGTGCATTACACTTTTCACTCACACCCCAAACCAAAAAAAAAGTCCTGCCCGAAGGCAGGACAGGGTAAAAAAATGACAGAAATCTGTCTTCAACTTAAATCAAGGAAGTTATGAATGAGGACTTCAACTAAAACTCAAGGAGTACACGTACGTCATTTTTTCTCACACCCTTACCTCACAAGGTGGCCATTCCAAGTAAAGTGTGCACCTGTAAACATAAGAAACATGTGCGTGAGTTTTCCAACATCATTCCCAAAAAGTTTGCAACATCATTCCCAAAAAGTTTGCAACATCATTCCCAAAAAGTCTCAAAAGTTTTCCAAAAGTTTTCCACGGTTTCCAAAAGTTTTCCACGGTTTCGTTTCCACGGTTTCCAAAAGTTTTCCACGGTTTCGTTTCCACGGTTTCCTGTAAAAAAAGAAAGCGGCAAGGCAAGAAAAAGAACAAACAAATGAGTTGTGGTTAGTGATTCGGGGTCGCTGCTACTTTTTTTTCTCCCTACTGACTTATCTGTTTCAAGTCTTCGTCATTTTTTTACATGTTGCTTGATTTTTTTATTGTGGTCGTATGAACGAAGAAAAGTAAAAAAAAAAATAAAAAAAAATGAATGTCCTCATGATTCCCGAAAAAACAACAGGCGCGTTTCGTATAAGGTTTGACAATCGGTTTCACATTCAAATGCGAAAGTGTGGAGATCATGCCATGTGGGGCATTTTACTTGACACCGGAAAAGGTGCATGGAAATCCATTTGTTGGGCGGCAAGTGCAACACCACCTTTTCTTTGGATACACCGTTTCATTGGTTCAGGTTTGGCCAATAACATTGAAGCATTTCGTTCCATGTTACTGCGTGGCTGAAAAAAAAAGAAGAAGTGAGAGTCAGTTTTATTTTTTTTTTAAACATGTCGTCGACCCGATTACCAAAACGCATCAGTCACCAACTTGGCGAATTTGCGTTTTTAGTCGATGATGTGTGCAAGCGTCATCATTTATCAATCATCTATAATTCAATGAGTTTGAGTTTTGGTGAAACCTTCAACACATGGTGTTGTTCTGATGCCATGAGTCTCATCATGTGGGCACTCCAAAATTTAGTTTACGTGGATGAAATATGTGTACAAAAAGTTGTTGATGGCGTCACAAGTAATGGATTGTTGGACGAGTTAAAATGGTTTTTAGCAGAGGGATACGTTCCTTCACCCACGGCAATTCAAGTTGCATTGGAAAACCATTACACGTGTGTTCTTGACACACTTCTTGCTTTTCATGCACTGTAAATACAATATTTTTTTTTCCATTGATTTTATTGCTTTTTACACCATGCCGCTCGCACCAAACGAGGTTTGCCACAAGTACGATGCGTCATTTGTACTAAAACGATACTGATTTGAGTTAGCACCCCCCTTCAAAGTCGAGTTCACACCGTACTCAGTGACGGCGCGTGCATTTTTACCTCCACCAAGAAGATGCTTGATTTTCATATCAAACTTTGCCCACGCATTGGAATCATGAACATCATGAGACGCGTTGATGCCTGAACGTTCCGATGCCATGGAGGCCACAATGTTGGCGGTTGGATGACCCTGCACAATGTTCATCACATCATTCAATTCATGTTCATGAACAGTTCGATCGTGTGCCAGTTTCTGCTGAAAAACGGCATGCAACGCATTGGAACGTTGAGCCATTGTCTTCATGTTCTTCATCATTGCACGTGACGTGTCATGAGCGTACCCGCCCGACAACACCGTGCGACTCGCTTCGCTTCCCAAAAACGACGTCATCTTTTGGTGTTGACGCGTAAGGTCCGCTGCATCCATCACTAATTTACGATCGTTGTAAATGGCACGCTCCCCAATTAAAGATTCAAGTTGGCGCATTTTTGAGGGTGAAAGGTTGTTTTGGGCGGCATCGAGGTAAATGTCGGTGAGGTCAAACATGTGAAGTTGACGTTCTTGTTGAGTACGTGCAGACAATTCGTTGATGGTATCATTGTACTCTTTAAGCGAAACAGCGTAATCTTGAGAAGAAGACATTTTTTTTGTTCTCTCTGATTTTTTTTTGTGGTCAAAAAATATTTTTATGACACAATCCGCGGCTTTGCTTCAAAACACCGTGAGTCCCAGAATCACACACGTCCAGTTTGGACTTTTAAACCCGGATGAAGTGCGACGTCAAAGTGTTTTACCGATTACAAGTTCCACGCTGTACACACGACAAGTGCCGACAGTGGGAGGGCTGAATGATTTACGCATGGGTACATGTGATCGTCGCATGCACTGCGGTACATGTCGTCACGACGTGATCAAGTGTCCGGGGCATCCAGGCCACCTTGATTTGGCAGCCCCCATGTACCACGTCGGCATGATTTCGATTGTTGTGAAAATTTTACGATGCGTGTGTTTTTTCTGCAGCGAACTTTTGGTGAACATGAAAGAAGACGATGCACGTTTGGTGGGTGTGACGGGACGTGAACGTTTGAATGTCGTGCTGAACTTGTGCAAAAGTCGTCGTGTGTGTGGTGGTTGCGGTGGGACACAACCCAAGTATGTGTACACGCGTGTCACCACGTCGATTGCGCTGGACACGAAGGACATGGTGTTTGAGACCGAAGAGGAAGAAGTGTACGTGAAACAACCGTTCACAGCTGCACGCGCGCGTGCCATTTTAGAAGACATTTCGGACAAGAACGTTCGCTTTCTTGGAAGTTGTCCCACGTACGCAAGACCCGAGTGGATGATCCTCACCGTGCTTCAAATTCCTCCGCCGATTTCACGTCCGTGCATCACTGTGTCGGACGGAAGTCGCACGAAGGGTCAAGATGACGTCACGATTAAACTGATGGACATTTTCAGGGCGAATAAAACGGCGGCGGAGGTGTTGAGGGCGCGTGGTGCACCGTGTGGGTTCATGCCGGAACCGCATGACGTGGTGACATCGTGGAAACACGCGTCATGGGACGACGTGGCGGTGAACGACGACACGGTGATGAATGCACTTGAAACTTTACAACAGCATCTTGTTCAATACCTGCACCACGGAAACGCGGTTGGCATGGACACGACGAAAACGGGAGGCGGTTGGAACGGGAACGGTGCGGGACGGTCTCGCGCGCTGCGTCTCATTCCTGCGCGGTGGAAAGGAAAGAAAGGACGGTTTCGTGGTAATTTGGCGGGCAAACGCGTGAACTACAGCAGCCGTACGGTTGCAAGCCCGGCGCCCGATTTTGACGTGGACGAAGTGGGCGTTCCGTGCATGATTGCAACGCATCTCACGTTTCCGGAACGCGTCACGCCGTACAATGTGCACCTTTTAACTGCGTGTGTGGTGCGTGGACCCGGCGTGAAACATGGAGCTTCGACGGTGATCATTCCAGGTGCGGACCCACTTGACCTCAGTTTGTGTGACGACGCGACACGTGAAGCGCTTCAGTTGGAAGTGGGGTGGATTGTGGAACGACATTTGTGGGATGGAGATTGGGTACTTGTGAACCGCCAACCGTCGCTTCACCGCATGAGCATCATGGCCCATCGTGTGCGCATCATTCCCGATCGCACGTTTCGTTTGCCGGTGTGTAACACGACGCCGTACAACGCTGACTTTGACGGTGACGAACTCAACATTCACGTGTTGCAAACACACGACGCACGCGCCGAAGCCCAAACGCTGATGGCGGCGCACACCCAAATGATCAACCCCGAAAACAATAAACCCATCATTGCCCTCGTCCAAGATTCACTTGTGTCCGCGTACCTCATGAGTTCACCGGACACGTTCATTCGACGTGATCAAGCGATGCAAATGATTCTGACGTGTCGGTACTTACCAAAAGGTGATACGTATTTACCACCGCCCGTCATTTTGAAACCCACACCCCTGTGGTCCGGAAAACAACTGTTCAGTCTTCTTTTACCACCGCATTTCATGTACGTCTCCTCGACGACGTGTACCGTTGTTGACGGTCAACTCGTCAACGGACGGTTGTGCAAGCGAACCATGGGTACGTCCGCCGGAGGCTTGGTGCACGTGTTGATCCGCGACTGGGGGTTTGAAACCGCGGCCAACTTTGTGAGCGACGCGCAGCGCATGCTTCGGGCGTACATGATGATTCGAGGGTTTAGTGTGGGTGTGGGTGATTGTGTGATGGACACACGCACGCACGAACGCGTGCAGTCCATGTTGAACACCACGTTTGCACGCACCGACGCGCTGAGGGCGGAAACGGGGGTGGCGCCGCCACTGATTGACGCGTGCGTCACAAAAATGTTGGGCGGTTTACTCACACGTGGAAGTGCGGAAGTGCTGAAAGATGAAAGTGTTGAGCGCAACAACATCAATGTCATGATTCAGTGTGGGGCCAAGGGGAGTGCCATCAACATTGCACAAATCCTGTCATGCGTGGGACAACAAAGCGTGGAGGGGTGCCGCATTCGTTTGGGCACCGACAAACGCACGCTTCCGTGTTTTCGTCACGGCGACGACAGTGCACCCGCACGTGGGTTTGTGTGCAACAGTTACGGCACCGGGTTAACCGCCCAAGAATACTTTTTTCATGCCATGGGTGGAAGGGAAGGGTTGGTGGACACCGCCGTCAAAACCGCGTCCACTGGGTACATTCAACGGCGTCTCAGCAAAGCACAGGAAGGGTTACAGGTTTGGTACGATGCCACCGTGAGAAACAGCAGTGGTGACGTCATCCAATTTTATTACGGAGGCGACGGGTATTACCCCACCAAACTGGAACGTACGTACTTGCACACGTTTGGCATGGACAACGCGAGTCTTCACGACGCCGTCGTGGGACACATTCTTGAATGGGAAGCTGCGGGTGTGGACAACGCACGTGAGTGGATGGCCGACGTTGCGGTGCACGAACTGCCATCCATTCGTGCGGCGCGGGACACGATTCGAGGGTGGCAGTGTGATCTTGAAGACGCACCGGAAGGTCGGATCGTGATGCCGGTGAATCCGGAACGCGTGTTGAAACGGGCGGTGTCCAAGTTTGGACGCAACCTGCCCACACAGTTCACAAGTCCGGAACGTGTGCGCGCACCCGTGAAACGTTTACTGAAACGCGTGCGCGACGCACGACGTCACGACGCAACGTACATTACGTGTGCACACATTGCCGAGTTTCTCACCACACGAAATTTTGTGGTTGTGTACGCTCTCAGTGAAGATGCGGTGGCGTGGGTGTGCGACACCGTGTGGTTTCATTTCAATGAATCGTGTGCAGAACCCGGAGAAATGGTGGGTACCTTGGGTGCGTCGTCCATTGGTGCGCCGTGTACACAAATGACGCTCAACACGTTCCACACCGCCGGCGTTGCCGCGCACACCGTCACACAAGGCGTGCCACGGCTCAAGGAACTGATTGACATGAACACCAAAATACGAACACCTTCGATTCACGTTGTCATGACGCCACCATACTCCACTCACGAACGGGGCGCCAAAGCGTTGGCGGCGGGCATCGAGTCCACACTTTTGCACGAACTTGTGGAAACCAGCCAGGTCGTGTGGAATCCCGTGGGTGACGCCGTGTTACCCGAAGAAGATGCATTCATGGCCAAATGCTGGCACGCACTTGAGGATGACGTGGGGGATCATGTTGTCATACGCATCGTGTTGAACCGAACCATCGTCGTCGCCAAACAACTCACGGTTCACCATGTTGGTACCGCCATTGCATCCTACCTTGGTGACTTTGGACACGTGGTGTGGAGTCAAGTCAACATGATGAACTGGTGTGTACGCGTGCGTCTGCGCGGCATTCAACCTCCACCTTCCACACCACCACACGAACAACACGACCTTGAAATGAAATCCACGCGCACCGTCCACGACTTTTTACTGGACAATGTACCCATTCACGGTGTACGCGGCATCACACGCGTGGTGGTCAAACGCGATACCGTGTTGAAACCCGATGTCACCACTGGACAGCTTGTGAAACAACACGTGTGGAGCGCCGACACGGAAGGCACCAACCTCCATGCCGTCCTCATGTGTGATGGTGTGGATGCAACACGCACTCACAGCAACGACATTTATGAAACGCTCGAGGTGTTGGGAGTTGAAGCCGCGACGCACCAGTTGCTCACGGAAATACGAAAAGTTCTCAGTCACGACGGTGCCTACGTCAACGATCGACACCTTCAACTCTTGGTGGATGTCATGACACACACGGGCGATCTTGCACCCGTCACGCGTCACAGCATGCTCAAACTTGGAGCCAGCGTTTACACGCGAGCTTCGTTTGAACAAACACAAGACGTGTTGACGTGGGCGGCCGCCATGGGCACGGACAATCCAACACGCGGTGTCACTGAAAACATCATGTTGGGGACACCCATCAGTGGGGGCACAGGATCGTGTGACGTCATCACGGAATCTCATGCACGACCACCTAAACCCTATCAAACCATGCACGTCAAACCCATAAGCGACATCATCGTCACGAAACCATCCTCCGTCATGCCTCTTCTTCGTCCCGACACCACCACAAACGGCGGCGGCGGCGGCGTCAAACCTCTTTACTTAAAAAAAAACTCGGCGGGATTTGTTGGAAAAAAAAGACGAAGAGACCCGTCGTCGTCGTCGTCGTCGTCGTCGTCGTCGTCGTTGCCACGCCAACTTGTCTTCAACAGCCCATCGTTAAAAACACTTACGCGCACATTTTTACCGAAAAGTCCCATGTTTCAATAAAATTTTTTTTACGGTGTGTATTCTTGATGAAGATTAAACAGTTTATCGTCACATGCATTCAACACAACACATGACACATCATCAAACTCTTCCAAAACCGTAGCATTGTACGCCGTTCGGACTTCAGTTGCGTGTCGGAGTGCCTTCATACACCGCTTCACCTTTTGGACTGCACGTTCCACGTAACGCACATCAGAAGTGGATGCCGTGGAAATGGCCAACAAATCCGCCACGTTCGTCAAAACACACTTGTACGCGTCTTCATCACCCGACGCGTAATCGTGTAAACGGTGGAGCGCCACACTCACCACGCGATCACGAGACAGTGTGGCGTTCTGTACAGAACTCAAAGTTGGAAACTCAGAGGAGGCACGGCCGTTGCCGCCGCCGCCGCCGCCGCCGCCGCCACACACCATCCATCCCAATGCACCTGCAGCAGCAACACATCCCAGTCCCACAGCAGCAACTTTCATTTTATTTTTTTTTTTAAAGTTTAAAAAAAAAACATGACGGACAATGAAACGGACCCGAACCGCCACTACAAACAACACGTTTCCGTGTGTTTGTTGTTGTTGCTTGCATGCACGGCGCTAACCATGGTGTTGCTCACCATCACAATTGTAAAAATGGGAAAATTGGAACAAATGTTAGCGGTGGCAGCGGCGGCGCCGCGTCGTTTCACGGGGGGTGGAGGAGGAGGACCCGCCGCAACACCGTCAGGAGTCCATTTCTTTTACGTTTCGTAAAAATAAAATAAAAAGGGCGTATCAAAAAGCAAGCATGGCGGCGTCGTCGTTTCTGCCATTTGAAGATGTAACATGTCCGGTATGTTTCTTATTTGCAGTTGAACCGTTAATTTTACCGTGTCAACATTTTTTGTGTTCTGAATGCTGGTTACAAATCGAAACCACCAACAGTGAATGGAGATCGACGTGTCCCATGTGTCGCGCGTTTGTTTCCACCACATCACCCCACACCACTCTCCTGAATTCGAACATCATGGCAAAATGTAATTCCATCGTGTGTGGTGTGGAAGCGCTACGAAATCATGCGTTTCAATGTAATAAGTGCGCAGAACATGTGTTCACCACAAACGACATTGACAACGCCGCTGAAAAGAACGACGTGATGGAAGTGGCGCGTCTTTCCAAACTTCGTTTGGATGTGTCACCTGCAGGATGGGTGCGTACCATTGCAAACGATGCGCACAACGTTGTGGAATGGTTGATCTCACACACACCCAAAACCGTTGCACCCCACGACATTCAACGTGCCATTTGTCACAACGCACAGAAAGTGTTGGCATTCATTTATCCACTTGCGTGCAGGGTCGAGGAGGAACAGGCGTACATGGAATTGGCGATTGCCGCCAAACACATCGACATTGTTGCTTACTTATGGGACGTTGCGTCATCCCCCATCACCATTCCAGAAACCACGATGATCCACCTCATTCAGAGCAACGAAGTGAACTTGGTCATGTTGTTGTGGACACACGGCGCCAAATACGAACACACATTGGTGGAAACCGCGTTAAAGTTTCACTGTCATGAACTCGTACGCTTTTTTTTAGAGGAACACATGACCCCGTCTTTACCGTTTTGGCGACATTTCATGCATAACCAACATTTACCCATGATCGATTTGTGTCTGCACCACGGTGGTGTGGTGTTCACAGACGTCCACATTATGTACGCGCTGCACACACCACGATCCCATCTGGTGGTGAACAAATTGGTGCGTCACGGTGTGTGGGCACCCAAAACCATGGAACAATTCACCATTGTTGTGGCATCGTTAGGCCGACTCGATGTGTTACAGTACATGTGGGACACGTGTGACGTGACACAAGAAGCCGTCGATCAAGCCACACGAACGTCTTCACTCTGCGTCCTCAACTACCTTATCGCGAACGACATGATACCCTCAAAACAGTGTTTTCATGAAATGATCGAACGAAACAATATCGTTGTGGTGGATTTACTCATGGAAATTGGTATGAAACCGGATGAAAGTGTGGTGAACAAGACACACAACCTTGACATCTTAAAAGTGTTCATGAACTATAATGTCATGCCCACCAACTTCACAAACTTACCATCCACCGTCATTCGATTCCTTCATCAATACCTGTGCGCATCATGCCCCAACCTCACCAATCGAACCTGTTCAAACTGCGGTGTCGTTCGCGTGTGTTCCGCCCAATGTGAAGAAAAAAACAAACAACGCCATCGTTTGTTTTGTCAAGCTCTTTCAGACCATGACCTTCTCAGTTTTGAATAGATATGTATGTCCTTCTCATTTTAAAAAAAAAGACAAAAAGTTTCAGCCAAATGTTTCAGCTTCATATTGTTGGTTGCTCATGAATGTGCATCATCCGCCTAAAAAAGCGCGCACGTTATCATGGTTTGATGATGATACAAGTTTTGTGAATGACATGGACGCACTGCGTCAACTTGTTCGAAACGCGATGGATGCTGCGCCACACCACGACGAAAGTGAAGACGACGAAAGTGGTGAAGACGGCGGCGAAGAAGGGGAAGAGGAAGGAGGGGGCGGCGGCGGCGGCGGCGACGACGACGACGACGACGACGACGACGATGACTACAAACCACCTGAAAAAGACAACGACACAACTGAAAAACTGAAACTTGATGCACCCACTGAAAAATTTGTCCAACTTTTCATGAAAGGCCACGAATCCAATTTAAAATGGACAAAACCCAAGTTGGAACAACTTGCCGCCAAACTCAAACTTGAGGCAAATGTTGTTTTGGAAACCATGATCCAACACAAGTACGCCACATGGGATGGTCACGTGTTTCGGCCACGAAGTTAATTGTATTTTCGTCTTTTCAATAAAAAACAAAATGAAATGATTTTTTTTTATGGATTTTTATTATTCATGAGCATTATCACATCCTACACTTATTTAGAAACCATGAAAATGAAAATGACGTCCAATGTCATTTCATCACTGACCTTGATCACTCTCACACATCTCACTGGACGAAAACCCATTTTGCCGCGGTGAAAAAGGACACAATGGTGAATCACGACATGGTGGTGGTGGGCGTGGGCGTTGTCTCATACATGGCCCACATGCTTGGGACAAAGGCGAACATTGATCACGGCAAAAACAACACACGCCTTCCCATGGTACATCGTCGTCGTCGTCCTGGCGTGAAAGTTCAAACGTGCGCTT
>Ga0070752_1003159_pt1 | contig 10158 bp, 12 predicted proteins | sample VirMetDEL_Aug_30_FD_77440 | JGI IMG/M metagenome (GOLD analysis project Ga0070752, IMG submission 77440) | Aqueous microbial communities from the Delaware River and Bay under freshwater to marine salinity gradient to study organic matter... | ecosystem: Environmental > Aquatic > Marine > Coastal... | reverse complement strand
TTGCCGCAACCGTGCGAGCTGTTGGCTCACCGCCGCTTGGCGCGAGGCCAGCAGTGTTTCCAACTCCGTCACCGATTTTTCGCCCGAGGCCAGATGGCACAGGGTCATCAGCCGCCCCTCATGCGCGAGCGCTTTGAGAAAGGCGCTGGCCTCATGCGCCCGCGCGGCCATCTCATCGCTATCGGGGGCGGCAGGATACGGGGAGGGGGCGGCCTCTTGCGGGGTTGGCTGGGGCATTGGGCTCTGTCTCGTCATGCGGTGGCGGCGCGCAAGGCCTGCCAGAACCGTGTCTTGCCCGCATAGCCGAAGATCCGATCAATCTCGATCCCGTCGCGCAGCACGAGGAAGGTTGGCGTGGCATTGGGGCGCGCGCCGATCACGATCCCCTCGGGCCAGTTGCCCGTATGGATATCGACACGGGTGAGCGGGATGTTGGGCGCGGTCTCCGCGTAATCCGAGGCGATCTCGCGCAGGAAGGCCGCGCATCCCGGGCAGCCTTTTTGCTCGACCATGATCAACCGCAGAGCGCCCGATGCTTTCGGCGTGGCGGCGCGCCCCTCGCGGGGGAGCAACAGCGCGGCCGCAGCGACACCGCCCAGCAAAATCAACAGCTTTCGCCGTGAGAGCGTCTCGGGCAGGGGATCTGAAAAGGCGGGCGCTTTGATCATGCGGGGAAGGGTATCGCGCCGCCGCTGCGCCTTCAAGTCAGCAGGTTGTGATGGGCTTCAGGCGGATTTGCGATCTGGCTGCGCATCCGCGCGGGGCGGGGCGGTGACATGCGGGGCGGTGACATGCGGGGGGGTGTATTTCCGGGCGACGACAGGGGTCGACGGGGCGCTCCCCTCTGCCTCGCCAGTCTCGGCCCTGCGCTGTGCCTCCGCAACACGACCTGCCTCGGCCATCGCCTTGGCTTGCGCGCGGGTGATGCGGCCCTTGGGAATTGAGAAGCTAAGGCGGCCCCAGAGTTCATACACGATCGCCGCACCGATCAGGCAGAGCGCAAGCGTATCAAAACTGGGGAAGCTCGTAAAACCCATCGCGGGACTCCTCTTATGTCATCCCTTGAGAATTTCACGGCCAATTGCGGCACAATCATGACGGTTGCAGGTTGTTTTTGCGAGGCTTTTTATGCGTTGCAAGCGTCCAGACTCAAGGCTCCAGCACCAATTGCCCGCGCTCGAAGGAGACCTTCGCGAACCGCTGGAGATAGGCCATCCCCAAAAGCGAGCCGCTCATCTCGCCGCCGTTCACCATCGCGCGAATATTGGTGGCGACATCATCCCCAAGCGCGAAACTGTCGATCCGCACGGGGGCGATCTCGACCGTCCCATTCGCGGTTTGCGCACGGTTGAGATAAACGAGCCCGTTCAGATCCAGCCCGATCCGTTCCGCGTCGCGGCTTGTCAGCACGATGTCACTCGCGCCGGTATCGACCATGAATTTCACCGGAACCCCGTTGAGATCCGCCGTCACATAGTAATGCCCGTCGCGCGCCATCGGGATCTCGATCCGCCCGCCCGTGGCTTCGGTCTGGGCGGGGGTGATCATCCCGCCCTTCATCTGATCCCACAGCGCCGCGCCCGAGGCCACGGCGAGGAAGATCAGCCCCCATGCGATCAGATTGCGGGTGCCGCGCGCGGGCGAGCGGATGACCTCGACAACCACATATCCGCCAAGCGCTATGAGGAGCACGACGAAATAGATCAGGCTGGGGATTTGGTCATCGATCATCGGCAGGTTGCTCGGCTTCTGGGAACGGGAGGTGGTATGCTATATGAGATAGGGAGCGGCGGCACGAATGTCATCCCCGCTGCGGTTTGCCCGCCTCACACCGGCAGAACCCACAGCCCTGTGCCTTTCAACCCGTCAATCACGAATTGGATCGCCAGCGCCGCCAGCAGCATCCCCAAAAGACGTGTCACCACCAATGTTCCGGTGCGGCCCAAAGCGCGCTCGATCCCGCTGGCCATGAAGAACAGCGCGAGCACACAGCCCAGAACCAGCAGCATCACCCCTTGCACCGCAAACTGGCCCGCGATCCCTTCGGCTTTGTTGCTCAGAAGGATCATCGTCGCAATCGCGCCGGGGCCAGCGATGAGCGGCGTGGCGAGGGGAAAGACGGAGGGATCGTGATCCTCCTCCGCATTCGCGCCTTGCTCCTCGCGCCGCTCCGTCCGGCGTTGGAACAACATGTCGAGCGCGGTGAGGAACAGCAAAACCCCGCCTGCAATCTGGAACGCGGGCATCGAAATCCCGATCGCACGGAGCAATCCGTCACCGAATAGCGCGAACACAGCCAAGACAATCGCCGAGATCACAACCGCCCGCAGGCCGATCCGGCGGCGCTCGCGGGGGCTCATCCCTTGGGTCAGTGCCACGAAAATCGGCGCGAGGCCGATCGGATCGACAATCACGAACAGCGTGACGAAAGCGGTGATAAGGCTTGCGAGATCTATCGGGGTGTCCTCCGGCGGTGTGGGGCATCGCGCCCCGTGGATCCTGCCCAGCCTAACCCGCGCGCGCGCCCCTCGCCATAGGCTGCGGGCGAGGGCGGGTCAGAAAAAACCCCGTGATCACGTCGAATCGGGCTTTGATTGCAGCGCAGAGAGGCTTAATTGTGGGAGGGAATGTAGAGCGCAGGCCCGCGCAGGGCGGCCCCGCGCGTTTCTGGAGTGGACAATGCTGAACAACATCGGCCTTCCCGGCCTTCTTCTGATCGCAGTCGTGGTTCTCGTGCTTTTCGGTCGCGGCAAGATCTCCTCCCTCATGGGGGAAGTCGGCAAGGGCATCACCGCCTTCAAAAAAGGCGTGAAAGAAACCAATGACGAGATCGAAGACACCAATGCCACCAAGGCGCAGGATGTCACGCCCGTCACTGAGAAAGACAAAGCCTGACCGGATCGGGTCCGGCTTTGTCGGGCCCTCACCTCGTATCGGCGCGCTTTTGGCGCGTCTCGGGCTGTTGACGCCATGCGCGTCGTGAGGACACAATCCCATGTTTGACATCGGTTGGAGTGAGCTAATGGTGATCGGCGTTGTCTCGCTGATCGTGGTCGGGCCGAAAGATCTGCCCGGCATGTTCCATTCGCTCGGGCGGATCACCGCAAAGGCGCGCTCGATGGCGCGGGAGTTCTCGCGCGCGATGGAGGATGCCGCCGATACGGCAGGGATCAAGGACGCGGCCAAGGATTTCAAGGATCTGACCTCGAAGAAATCCCTCGGGCTGGATAAGCTCGAACAGGTGGCCTCGAATTTCGAGAAATGGGAGCCCAAGCTGCCCTCCGGCCTGAAAGCCCCCGCTGGCCCGCCAAGCCTGCAACCCGATCCCGATGCGCCGCCGCCCGCCATGCCCTCAATTGAGGACGAGGCCGCCGAGGATGCGGCAGAGGCTGCGCTGGGCGCCCCCAAACCCGCGCGCAAGGCTGCCCCGAGAAAAGCGGCGAAGGCTCCGGCGAATGTTGAGGGCAAGGCTGCGGCGAAAGCGGCGGTGAAGGCACCAGTGAAAGCAACGGCCAAAGCGCCCGCCAAAGCGACGGATAAAGCTCCGGCGAAGCCACGCGGTAAAGCGGCGGCAGAGGGTGCGGCGCCACAGACGGCTGACGCCACGGCAAAACCGGTGGTAAAAGCGGCTGCCAAAAAGCCCGCAGCCGCAAAAGCGACAGCTGCAAAAAACGCGACCAAGAAAGCCGCCGCGAAAGCACCTAAGACACCCGCCAAGACATCAGGGGATACCGCATGAGCGCCGAAAATCTCGACGATAGCGCCCAACCGCTGATCGAACATCTCACCGAATTGCGCCAGCGCCTGATCTACGCCGCAGGCGCGTTTATCGTGGCGATGGTGTTTTGCTATATGTTCTGGAAGCCGGCGTTCTTCTTCCTGACAGAGCCAGTCTGCGCCGCACTCGCCTCGCGCGGGCAGGATTGCGCGCTGTCGCTGATCAAGATGCAGGAAGGCTTCTTCACCGCGATCAATATCTCGTTCTTGGGCGGCTTCGCGCTCGCCTTCCCGATCATTGCCTACCAGCTTTGGCGCTTTGTCGCACCCGGCCTTTATCGCAATGAAAAGAATGCGTTTTTGCCATTCCTGATTGCCTCGCCAATGATGTTTCTGGCGGGCGCTGCCTTCGCCTATTACGTCATCCTGCCGATGGCATTCAACTTCTTCCTGAGCTTCCAGCAGGGCCCCGTCGCCGAGGGCGTCAGCCCCACCGATACGGGCCAAGAGTTGCAGCGCGTCGGCATCTTGTTCCAGGGCTCGATGGAGGAATACCTCGGCCTGACGATCAAATTCATCATGGCCTTCGGCCTGTGCTTCCAGCTTCCGGTGCTGCTCTCGCTGATGGGGAAGGCGGGGCTGGTCTCGTCCAAAGGTCTGGGGGCAGTGCGCAAATATGCGGTGGTCGCGATCCTGATCCTTGCCGCACTCGCCACCCCCCCCGATGTGATCTCGCAGGCGGTGCTCTTCGTCGTGGTCTACGGGCTCTATGAGGTATCGATCCAGATCGTGCGCCGGATCGAGATCAAGCGCGAGGCGCAGATGCGCGCCGATGGCACTTGGGTCGATCTCGATGAGGATGAAGACGACGGCGAGCCGGAGATCAAATCATGAGCACGACAACCGATCCGATGATCCGCATCGCGGAGGCGCTGGAGCGCATCGCCCCCGCGCCGCAAGCCGCGCCGGATTTCACCGCCGCCGAGGCCTTCATCTGGCACACGGGGCCGGATCGGCTGGAGCCGGTCTCACAGGTGTCGCGGGTCGAGATTGGTCTGTTGCACGGGATCGACCGTGCGCGCGATACGCTGATGGCCAATACCCTGCAATTCGCCCGCGGGGCTGCGGCCAATAACGCGCTTTTATGGGGCGCGCGCGGGATGGGGAAAAGCTCGCTGGTAAAGGCCGCCCATGCGGTGGCGGTGGCCGAGGGCTTGCCGCTCAAACTGGTGGAACTCGCGCGCGAGGATCTGCCCTCGGTGGGGCGGCTCTTGGCGCATCTGCGCGCCGCGCCCGAGATCCGCTTCGTGCTGTTTTGCGACGATCTCTCGTTCAGCCATGACGATCAGCATTATAAATCGCTTAAAGCGGTTCTGGATGGTGGGATCGAGGGGCGCCCGACAAATGTGATCCTCTACGCGACCTCGAACCGTCGCCACCTGATGCCGCGCGATATGATCGAGAACGAGCGGTCCTCGGCGATCAACCCCTCCGAGGCGGTGGAAGAAAAGGTGTCGCTTTCGGATCGCTTTGGGCTCTGGCTCGGCTTCCATCCCTGCACGCAGGATGAATATCTCGCAATGATTGACGGCTATTGCGCCTCCTACGGGGTGACGGTCGATCCGGCGGATCTGCGCGCGCAGGCGATTGAATGGCAAGCGACGCGTGGCTCGCGGTCGGGCCGTGTGGCGTGGCAGTTCTTCACCGATCTTGCGGGGCGGCAGGGCGTCTCGCTGTAACCTGCGCATTTGGTGGCTGCGGGATTTGCCTCCGGCGGGGATATTTAGCCTCTCTGGAAGGGAAAGCTCTGCGACGAGACCGCAAGCGCGCGGCTAGGTGTCTTCCAGAGAGCTTAAATATCCCCGCCGGAGGCAGCCCGACCGCCACAGGCGCCAGGCCTTTCAAATTCAAAACGCCCGCCAATCACGGCGGGCGTTTTTAAATCTGGCTGCGGGATCTTATTGCAGATAGGGCATCGGATCGACGCTCTCGAAGCCCTTGCGGACCTCGAAATGCACGAAGCCCGGATCGCTGGCGCGGGCCTTCGCGATGGTCTGGCCTTTGCTGACCGACGCGCCCTTGGCCACGGTGATCCCCTCGATATTCGCATAGACGGTGAGTAGCCCATCCGAGTGACGCAGCACGAGGATCGGCACTTGTTCGGTGTCTTTGGTGATCGCAGCGACCGTGCCCGCATCGGCGGCTTTCACGGCGGTGCCTGCGGAGGCCGCGATGTCGATCCCGTCGTTCTTTTTCTTCACATAGGGCCGGATGATCGCGCCGGAGACGGGCATCTGCATCCGTGCAGAGGAGGTCGCTTTGGTGACGCTCTTGCCCAGATCAGGGGCGGCGGGTGCTTCGACCTTGGTCGAAGCGGCCACGGTTTTCTCAGCCGGAAGCGGTTTGGCAGCCGAGGGCGGTGTCGGGGTGTTCGAGGCCGAGCCGGGGGTATTGGCGATATCGACATTGCCGGTGTTGCGCGCGGCGATTGGCACCAGCACGATCTGGCCCTCGCGCACGCTGAGATCTTGCGGCAGGCCGTTGTAATCGGCGATGGCTTTGACGTTCACATTGTAATAGCGCGCGATGGAATAGGCGGTCTCGCCGCGCGCGACACGGTGCTGGATCGGCTCGCTGCCGCTCGGGGTTGCGGCAATTGGCGCGGGGGCGGAGCCCTGCGCGCGGTCGATCGCATTGCCCGCAAGGGTGGTGATATCGATCTTCTCGGAGGAAATCGCGGAGCCGCCCGCAACCCCGCCGGCAATCGGCATTCCTGCGCTTACATTGGTTGGCAGCACCAGCACTTCGCCTTTGGCGAGCGGTGTGTTCACGTCGAGTGCGTTCTTCTTCGCCACGCTCACCGCGTCGAGGCCGAGGCGCTGCGACAGGCCGGCAACCGTATCGCCATTGCGGGCCACGGCGACCTGATAGGTCGGGTAGGAAATCACGCCGCGCGCATCGGGGGCGGGGCGTTTGCTGGCGGCGTTTTGGGCGGCGGAGCTGGTATCAAAGCCGATTTTGGAAAACTTGCGCAGATCCATATCGAACTTGCCATCCTGACAGGCGGCCAGAGTAAGAGTGACCAGACCCAGCGCCGCAAATTTCACGGCGCGGTGGGGCAGGGTTTTGCGCGGGAAGCGGGGGGTGATCATGGCTCTATCCTCTCGGTTTATTGGCGGGGCCTGTTCCTTCGGCCCCTTCGTATCAACTTGCGCGGGTCTCACGCCGTTCTAGTCGTTTGCGATCCCCTCGACCAGCGGCACGAAGCGCACGGGGCGAAGTTCCTCATAATCCAGCCCGCTTTGCAGTTTTCGCACGCGGATCAGGCTTTGCACCGTATCCGATTGGCCCACTGGCAGCACCATAATACCGCCGATCTTGAGCTGCGCCAAGAGCGGGCCGGGGGGATCTTCTGCGGCGGCGGTGACGATTATGCGATCAAAGGGCGCTTGATCGGGCAGCCCGTGCGAGCCATCGCCCGCGAGGGTGACGATATTCGTCAGATCCATCGCCCGAAACAGCGCATCCGCATCGCGCACCAAACGGCGGTGACGGTCTATCGTGTAGACCCGCCGCGCGATCTGGCTGAGGATCGCGGCCTGATAGCCGGATCCGGTGCCAATCTCGAGGACGGTATCGCGGGGCCCAAGTTCCAGCGCCTGCGTCATCAGCCCGACAACCGAGGGCTGCGAGATTGTCTGGCCGCAGCCAATCGGCAGCGGCATATCCTCATAGGCGCGCTCGGCGAACAGCCCCTTGACGAACAGCCCGCGATCCACGCTTTCCATCGCCTCCAGCACCCGCGCCTCGATCACGCCCTTGGAGCGCAGCGCGAAGAGAAACCGCATCTTGCGCTCGGCGAGATCCTCGGCGGAGAGGGGGGCCGTTTTGGACGCGGCCTGCGCGGCCGCCGCTGGGTCTTGCGCGTTTGAGGGGCGCTTTTCGCTCATCCGAGCTTCGCCTCCAGATCGGCCAGCACATCATGCGCCGTCAGATCGGCACGCATCGGGGTGACCGAGATATAGCCCTCAAGGTTGACCGCCGCATCCGTGCCTGGTGCTGTCGGCTCATGCTGCGCGCCGCCTTTGACCCAGAGGAATTTGCGCCCCGTGGGGGAGAGCTGCGCCTCCATCGAGAAATTCGTATTGCGGCGATAGCCCTGCGCGGCAACCTTGGTGCCCTTCACATCGGCGGCGGGCAGGGGCGGGAAGTTCACGTTGTAGAACACGCGGTAATCGCCGTCATCCCAGATCCCGTGATCGAGGAGTTTGCGGATCAGCGCCGCGCCATGCACCTTTGCCGCCTCGAACATCAGCGCCTCATTGGCGTTGTTCTTCGGCCCCATATAGGCCGAAAGCGCAATCGCGGGCAGGCCTTGCAAAGCTGCCTCCATCGCGCCGCCCAAAGTGCCGGAATAGAGCGCGTTCTCGGCGGAGTTATTGCCACGATTGACGCCGGAGAGCACCAGATCGGGGCGATTGTCTTTCAGCACATCATAAAGCCCCGCGAGCACGCAATCGGCAGGGCTGCCCTCGGCGGCGAAGCGGCGCGGGCTCAGTTCCGCGATCATCGTGGGATGCGTGTAGGAGATGCAATGTGCCACGCCCGATTGCTCGAAGGCGGGGGCCACGGTCCAGACTTCGCCCGACGGGCCCGCGATCTCGGTCGCGATCTCGTGCAGCACTGCAAGGCCGGGGGCGTTGATACCATCGTCATTGGTGATGAGAATGCGCATGGAGACCTCGGAATTGCCTGTTTCCCCGTGCTTACCCTGCACATTGGCAGGCGTAAAGCTCTGTGCGGCAAAACCGCGCGACGGGAGCAATTCTGAGGCGATCTGCGCGCGCAGGGCAACAGGTGGCGCGCGTAGATCGGGATTTGCCGGCGCTTACAGCGCGGTCATAAGGCGCGCGGCCTCGGCGCGGCAATCGGTGAGCGGTGCGCGGTCTTCCCCGGGGAAGAAGCGCGCCCGTACGGCCGTCGCCATCGGCGCAGGGGTCTCGATCAGCACTCTAGGGCCGACTTTCACCGTTTCCGCCTGCCAGCTCCGCGCCAGCGCGATCTGCGCGGATTTGGTGGTGCCGTAAGCACCGAAGAATTTCTGCCCGCCGCGCGGATCATCGAAGAACATCGCCGTGCCCTTGGCCGCCAGCAGCAAGGGCTCCAATACGCCGATCAGATGCATCGTCGCTTTGATATTCGTATCGGTGGAGCGGTTGATATCCTTCTCCGCCAAATGGCCCGCAGGCGAGAGCGGGGCGGCGTAGATCGCCGGATGCAGCCAAAGGCCCAGCCCGCCCCAGCGCGCATGGATCGAGGCGGCGAGATGCGCCATCGCGGCCGGGTCGGTGATATCCATCGGCGCGAGCGTGGCTTGGCCGCCGCGCGCCTGAATCCGGTCATCAAGCTCTTCCAGCGCGCCCGTGGTGCGGGCCACCGCCAGCACATGCCAGCCCTTCGCGGCCAACTCCTCGGCCATCGCCGCGCCCAGACCGCGCGATGCGCCGGTCACAAGCGCCAGCCGCTCCGGCGGAACGGCGGCGGAGGAAGGGGTATCGGTCGCGCTTGCGGGGGGGAGATGATCGGTGCTCATGGGCGATCTCATGCCAGAGCGCGGCCCGTCGCGCAAGTGTTCAGCGCGTCGCACCTGCCCCGTTTTCTTGACGTGTTTTCTGAACCTGTTTTCGGTTGCCGGAAATATCCCGGGGTGAATGCGTAGCAGAGGGGCAGAGCCCCTGCGACCTTGGCCACTGGCGCGCACAGATCTCGTGCCAAGCAAAAGGCCGGAGGTTTCCCCCCGGCCTTCTCTGATTGATCTGGTGGCGCGTCTTAGCGCTTGGAAACATCCGTGTAATCGCGCGCGACCGAGCCAGTGTAGAGCTGGCGCGGACGGCCGATCTTGCCTGCCGGATCGCCGATCATCTCTTTCCACTGCGAGATCCAGCCCACGGTGCGCGAGAGCGCGAAGATCGGGGTGAACATCGAGGTCGGGAAGCCCATCGCTTCCAGAATGATGCCCGAGTAGAAATCGACGTTCGGGTAGAGTTTCTTCTCGACGAAATACGGATCCTCGAGGGCGATTTTCTCAAGCTCTTTCGCGACTTGCAAAAGCGGGTTGTTGTGCACGCCGAGAAGATCGAGCACCTCGTCTGCGGATTCCTTCATCACCTTCGCGCGCGGGTCGAAGTTCTTGTAGACGCGGTGACCGAAGCCCATCAGGCGGAACGGATCGTTCTTGTCTTTCGCGCGCGCTACGAATTCGGGGATCCGGTCAACGGAGCCGATCTCGCGCAGCATTTCCAAGCAGGCTTGGTTCGCGCCGCCATGGGCAGGGCCCCAGAGGCAAGCGATGCCCGCAGCAATACAGGCGAACGGGTTTGCGCCCGAGGAGCCTGCGAGACGCACGGTCGAGGTCGAGGCGTTTTGCTCGTGATCGGCATG
>Ga0070752_1003155_pt1 | contig 10167 bp, 10 predicted proteins | sample VirMetDEL_Aug_30_FD_77440 | JGI IMG/M metagenome (GOLD analysis project Ga0070752, IMG submission 77440) | Aqueous microbial communities from the Delaware River and Bay under freshwater to marine salinity gradient to study organic matter... | ecosystem: Environmental > Aquatic > Marine > Coastal... | reverse complement strand
CGAGATTACCGACGACGAATTCGAGGCCTTGCTGGATCAGTTGCATGGCAAGGGTCAATTCGCCGAGCCGGCTGCCGCTGCGCCTGCTGATGCCGCGCCTACGGCGGCGGGTGGCAATGAGATTACCGATGATGAGTTTGAAGCACTGCTGGATCAGTTGCACGGCAAAGGCAAGTTCGAGCCGGAAGCAGCTACTCCAGCCGTAGCAGCTACGCCTGCAGTCAAAAAAGACGCTCCAGCAAAGCCGGCAGTGAAGCCCGCGCCGGGCAAGACGCCTGCAGCACCGGCAAAGGCGGAAGTTGCGCCAAAAGCTGCCGCTGCGTCCGAAAAGCCGCCGAGCGAAGCTGAAACAACCGTGCGGGTCGATACTGCGCGGCTCGATGAAATCATGAACATGGTCGGCGAACTGGTGCTGGTGCGTAACCGTCTGGTGCGCCTGGGCTCCAATAGCGGCGACGAAGCCATGGCCAAAGCCGTATCCAACCTGGATGTGGTGACCGCCGATCTGCAGAGCGCCGTGATGAAGACGCGCATGCAGCCAATCAAGAAGGTCTTCGGCCGTTTCCCTCGGTTGGTTCGGGATCTGGCGCGTAGCCTCAAGAAAGAGATCAACCTTGAGCTGGTCGGTGAAGAAACCGATCTGGACAAGAATCTGGTGGAAGCGCTGGCCGACCCGCTGGTTCACTTGGTGCGCAACGCTGTCGACCACGGTATCGAGACGCCGGAAGAGCGCGAAGCTGCAGGCAAGCCGCGCACTGGCCGCGTGGTGCTGTCGGCCGAGCAGGAAGGCGATCACATCCTTCTGCTGATCACCGACGACGGTAAAGGCATGGACGCAGACATTCTGCGTGCCAAAGCGGTAGAGAAGGGGTTGCTGGACAAGGATGCAGCCGATCGCCTGAACGATCTGGAGTGCTACAACCTGATCTTCGCGCCGGGCTTCTCCACCAAATCGGAGATCTCCGACGTGTCCGGCCGCGGCGTCGGCATGGACGTAGTCAAGACCAAGATTTCCCAGCTCAACGGCACGGTCAATGTTTTTTCCAACAAAGGCCAGGGCTCGCGGGTAGTGATCAAGGTACCGCTGACGCTGGCAATCATGCCGACCCTGATGGTGATGCTGGGCAATCAGGCGTTCGCTTTCCCACTGGTGAGCGTCAACGAAATATTCCACCTCGACTTGTCCCGGACCAACGTGGTCGATGGTCAGGAAGTGGTGATCGTGCGAGACAAGGCGCTGCCGTTGTTTTATCTCAAACGCTGGCTGGTGCGAGGCGCGGAACATGAAGAGCAACGCGAGGGGCATGTGGTGATTCTGAGTGTCGGTAACCAGAGTATCGGCTTCGTCGTCGACCAACTGGTGGGGCAGGAGGAGGTAGTGATCAAGCCGCTGGGCAAGATGTTGCAGGGCACTCCCGGCATGTCTGGCGCGACAATCACTGGCGACGGTCGTATCGCCTTGATCCTCGATGTTCCGAGCATGCTAAAGCGTTACGCGCGCCGGATCTGATCCGCTGGCAGCGGCCCTGATGGAGCCGCTGCCGCTAGGAGTGTTTTATGGCAGTCAAGGTCCTGGTGGTGGACGATTCCGGCTTTTTCCGCCGCCGAGTATCGGAAATCCTTTCTTCAGACCCGAACATCCAAGTGATCGGCACCGCCACCAATGGGCGTGAGGCGATCGATCAGGCGATGGCGTTGAAGCCCGACGTCATCACCATGGATTACGAAATGCCGATGATGGACGGTATCACCGCCGTGCGGCAGATCATGCAGCGTTGCCCGACACCCGTTCTGATGTTTTCTTCGCTTACCCACGAAGGTGCGCGAGTGACGCTCGATGCATTGGATGCCGGGGCTGTGGACTTCCTGCCGAAGAATTTTGAAGATATTTCCCGTAATCCCAATAAGGTCAAACAGCTGTTATGCGAGAAGATAAACACGATTTCGCGTAGCAATCGTCGTTTCAGCACTTATTCCAGCGCTCCGACCGCCGCAACTCCAGCAGCCCGTCACGCTACTTCTCCGGCGGGATTGGCATCTGCGGCGCCGATGCCAGCGCATGCCTCAACACCAGCGCCTCGCCGCAAACCGTATCGGCTGGTTGCCATCGGCACCTCCACTGGCGGGCCGGTGGCGCTGCAGCGCGTGCTGACTCAGCTTCCCGCCAGCTTTCCGACACCCATCGTACTGATTCAGCACATGCCTGCGGCTTTCACCAAGGCGTTCGCCGAGCGGCTGGACAAGCTCTGCAAGATCCGCGTAAAGGAAGCCGAAGATGGTGACCTGCTGCGCCCTGGCCTTGCACTGTTGGCGCCCGGTGGCAAGCAGATGATGGTCGACGGGCGTGGTGCGGTGCGCATCCTGCCCGGTGACGAGCGCCTCAATTATCGGCCCTGTGTGGACGTCACGTTCGGCTCCGCCGCCAAAGCTTTCCATGACAAGGTACTGGCGGTCGTGCTCACTGGCATGGGGGCTGACGGCCGTGAAGGCGCGCGCATGCTCAAGCAGTGCGGCAGCCAGGTGTGGGCGCAGGATGAAGCCAGCTGCGTCATCTACGGTATGCCGATGGCGGTGGTGAAGGCCAATCTCAGCGACGCCGTCTATGGCCTCGATGAGATCGGTCAGCACCTGAGCGAGGCCTGCATCTGATGGATGTGCTCAGCCTTATCGGGCTGGTTCTTGCGTTTGTCGCTATCGTCGGGGGTAATTTTCTCGAGGGCGGTCACGTCTCGGCCTTGGTCAACGGGCCGGCCGCCTTGATCGTGCTAGGCGGTACCCTCGGCGCGGTGCTGTTGCAGACGCCGATGTCGGTGTTCATGCGAGCAATGTCGATCATCGGCTGGATCTTTTTTCCGCCGCGCGTGGACATGGCCCGCGGCATCAGCCTGGTCACTGGTTGGAGCGCCACGGCGCGCAAGGAAGGGCTGCTGGGTCTCGAGCCGATCGCCGAAGCCGAGCTCGATCCCTATGCCCGCAAAGGCTTGCAACTGCTGGTCGATGGCGCTGAGCCAGAGGTGATCCGCAGTATTCTCGAGGTTGATCTATACACTCAGGAAACCCGCGATATCCGTGCGGCGAAGGTGTTCGAAAGCATGGGTGGCTATTCGCCTACGGTGGGCATCATCGGTGCGGTGATGGGGTTGATTCACGTGATGGGCAACCTTGCCGATCCTAGCCAGCTGGGCAATGGCATCGCCGTTGCGTTCGTCGCGACCATTTATGGCGTGGCGTTCGCCAACCTGTTGGTGTTGCCGATCGGCAACAAACTCAAGAGCGTGGTACAGAAACAGACCGCCTATCGCGAGATGCTGCTTGAAGGCGTCCTGTCGATTGCCGAAGGGGAAAACCCCCGCTCGATAGAAATGAAGCTGCAAGGCTTCATGGATTGAGAGACGGAAAGCCGACGGCGCGCATTTGTGCCGCTGCGGACACGGGGAATGAGCATGGCAGCCGCTGAAAAAACAATCATCATCCGCCAAAGCACTGCCGCCTCGCGCGGGGATGTTGTTGTGTCTGATCGCTCGTTAGCGCCGGGAGTGCTCTGATCATGCCTCGGCGCAGGTCCCATGAAGAGCCCGAGAATCACGAGCGCTGGCTGGTTTCCTACGCGGATTTCATCACGCTGCTGTTCGCCTTCTTCGTCGTCATGTATTCGATCTCCTCGCTCAATGAGGGCAAGTACAAGATTCTGTCCGATTCGCTGGTGGGTGTTTTCAATCAGCCAGATCGCGCCGTCAAGCCGATCCCCATCGGTGAAGAGCGGCCACACACCACGCAGCCGGATGTATCCCAGGTCGACGAGCCGTCGCAATCGTCGCAGGAACCGATCGATCCCCTGGAAAGCATCATGCACAGCATGCGCGAGGCCTTTGCCGATTTGATCGACTCGAAGCAGCTCACCGTCCGGGGTAACGAGCTGTGGATCGAGATCGAACTGAACTCGAGCCTGCTGTTTCCGAGTGGGGATGCGTTACCCAACGACCATGCATTCAACCTACTAGAGAAGGTCGCCGGGATTCTGGCACCGTTCGATAACCCGATTCATGTGGAAGGCTTTACCGATAATCTGCCAATCAGCACGGACAAGTTTCCGACAAATTGGGAGCTCTCCGCTGCCCGTGCCGGCAGTGTCGTGCGGATGCTGGCTGCCGACGGCGTCGATCCGTCGCGACTGGCCGCGGTAGGCTACGGTGAGTTTCAGCCAATCGCGGACAACTCGACCGCTGAGGGCAGGGCGCGCAACCGTCGGGTGATTCTGGTCATTTCGCGTAATTTGGATGTGCGCCGTAGCGTGAGCGGTGTTGGAAGCGGCAATGCGCGTACCGTCGGAGCGACACTACAGTCTGGCACACAAAGTGCAATCGCTTCGGATCGTTAGGTACCGTTGGCGGTATCGTCAATTCTCCGTCGTCGGCCTGGCCGACACACGGCAGTTCCCGGTCTGGTTCGATCCGGATGGATGTGAGTTATGAGAGTCTGGGCTGTAGCCAATCAAAAAGGCGGAGTGGGTAAGACCACCACTTCCATCGCGCTTGCCGGATTGCTGGCCGATTCCGGCAAGCGGGTCGTGACGTTGGATCTCGATCCGCATGGATCGATGACGAGCTATTTCGGTCATGATCCGGATAACCTCGATCGCAGCGTTTTCGATCTGTTCCAGCATCAGGGATCCGTTCCAGAGGGCCTGCCCTGGCAGCTGTTGCTGCCAACGAGTCACGAGCGTATTTCGCTGCTGCCGTCGAGCACTGTACTGGCGACGCTGGAGCGACAGTCACCGGGACAGAACGGCCTCGGTCTGGTAATCGCCAAGAGCCTCTCGCAGCTGTGGCAGGATTTCGACTACGCCATCATCGACAGCCCGCCACTGCTTGGTGTGCTGATGGTCAATGCGCTGGCGGCCAGCCAGCAGCTGGTCATTCCGGTCCAAACCGAATTCCTGGCGCTGAAAGGGCTGGAGCGAATGGTCAGCACGCTTGGCATGATCAACCGATCGCGCAAGCAGGCGTTGCCCTACACCATCGTGCCGACCATGTTCGACAGGCGCACCCAGGCATCGATGAATACCTTGAAGGTTCTGCGTAACGGTTATCAGGCGAATCTTTGGCAGGCGTTCATTCCCATCGACACGCGCTTGCGCGATGCCAGCCTCGCTGGCGTCACGCCTTCGCAGCATGACCCCAACAGCCGCGCGGTGCTTGCGTATCGCGCGCTGCTCAAGGCGCTGTTGGCCGCGCAAGCGTCCCCGCAGGTCGCCTGAATGTCGACATACGGGCTCGATCGCGGTTCAAGTTCACCGCGGTTGCGGCCGATAGCCTATCCAGTTGGTTCGCACGAGTTGGTTTCATGAGTCGTACCGTTCTTAAAGAAAGCCGATCGCAACAGACGCTGCAGTCCTATCTCGACGCGCTCTTGCAGGATGCCGTCATGGGTTTGGCCGAATCGGTCAGTCACGACGAATTCCAGGCAGCCGTGATCGAGGAGCAGCAACGCGACATCCAGCGGGTGGTTCCGCTGCGGCAGGTCCAGCCAGAACCGGAGCCCTTGGAGGTTGTGGTGCCGGTGGCCGCGGAGCCGGAGGCACTGCTCGAATTGGAGCCCGAGTCTCCCGCACCGATGGCACCGGCGTTGGTCGAGCCAGTCGCGAAATTCGAGCAACAGGTTCAGTTGCCTGGCGGGCCGTTGAAACACCGGAGCGGCCAACCTCAATGGGGCGAGGAGCCGTTCGAATGCCTGCTGTTCGATGTCGCCGGCCTGACCCTGGCAGTGCCGTTGGTCAGCCTTGGCTCGATCTATCCGCTCGCCGGACAGGATCTGACGCCGTTGTTCGGCCAGCCCGATTGGTTTCTCGGCATATTGCCGAGTCAGGCAGGTAACCTGAAAGTGTTGGATACGGCGCGCTGGGTAATGGCCGATCGTTATCGCGACGATTTTCGCGAGGGACTGCAATACGTGATATCGGTACAGGGTTACGAATGGGGGCTGGCGGTGCATCAGGTCAGCCGCTCGATTCGCCTGGACCCACGGGAAATAAAATGGCGCTCGCAGCGCACCCAGCGGCCTTGGCTGGCTGGGACAGTGATCGATCATATGTGTGCGTTGGTGGACGTGGCTGCACTTGCCGAGCTGATCGCCAGTGGTGCGACCCGCCATCTCAAGGGCGTCCCGTCGTAAACGAATTGAACAACCAAGGGTGCGCGCAAGCGGCCCGAGTAACCGAAAGAATCGACCGCCACAGCGGTTTTGAAGAGGGTGGGCTATGAAGACGACTTCCGCACAAGGTTCCGAAGATCCGGTCCTGCAATGGGTAACCTTCCGTCTGGATAATGAGACCTACGGCATCAATGTGATGCAGGTTCAGGAAGTGTTGCGCTATACCGAAATTGCACCGGTGCCGGGTGCACCGAGCTACGTGCTTGGGATCATCAACCTGCGCGGCAATGTGGTCACCGTGATCGATACGCGCCAGCGCTTCGGCCTTGAAGCGGCGCCGGTGTCGGACAACACACGGATCGTGATCATCGAGGCGGATCGCCAGGTGATCGGGATTCTGGTAGACAGTGTCGCCGAGGTGGTCTACCTGCGGCAGTCGGAGATCGAAACCGCGCCCAACGTTGGTAACGACGAGTCGGCGAAGTTTATTCAGGGCGTTTGCAACAAGAACAACGAGCTGCTGATTCTGGTCGAACTGGACAAGATGATGAGCGAAGAAGAATGGGCGGAACTTGAGAGTATCTGATACATGATCGTGTCGCTGGTTGCGGCGGTCGTCGCGCTTGCCTTGTGCTGCCTGGCATTGCTGGGCTGCTGCATCTGGCTGTTCCGGCGCCAGCGGCAGCAGGCCCAACTGCAAGCGCACCAGGACGCGATTCGTGATAAACGACTCAAGGAGCTCAGCGCCCGTCTGGACACTTATCTGGAAGGCAGCGTGCGGATGGGCAAAAATTTGCATGAGCTGTCACGAATCGTTGCACCGCTGCCAGAAAAGCTCAGTCAGATCGAGCAGCGCGATCCGAACAACTTCTCCTTCTCCCAGGCCGCCAAGCTGGTCGGTATGGGTGCCAGCGTCGATGATCTGACGCAATCCTGCGGTCTTTCCCAGTCTGAAGCCGAATTGATGAGCAAGCTGCATCAGGCACGGCGTAACCCCGGTTAATTGCACGTTCGTTTCATCGCTTCTGCCACCCTTTTGTGACGTATGCCTGGCCGGTTGGCTGTGCCACGGAACGTTGTAATCGTTGCTCCCTCCAATACATACAAGGCTTCGCCCGTGTCCGGGGCGGGTCCGTGCCCGGTTTCGGGCCAGGAGGGTGTGATGCTGCGCATTCTGATGCTGTTTCTGCTGGCGAGCCCAGCCTGGCTTTGTGCGGCGGAAGCGCCGACGGAAGTCGAAGGTGCGATGACCATTAACGTTTACCAGGCTAAACAGCTTCACGAGCTTGGTGCGGTATTCATCGATGTGCGCCCACGTCGCGAGTGGGGCTGGGGCCACGTCGAAGGTGCGGTACATATGGATCTTGCCCAGGAGTTTTTCGGGCTGTCGCGCCTCGACTGGCCGAGAACCGTCCCGTTGGTGGTCTATTGCGATAGCGAGGTCTGTCCTGCCAGCGCAGCGGCCGCTCGCCTTGCCGTCACCTGGGGCTATGAGCAGGTCTTCTACTTTCGACAGGGCTACTTCGCCTGGGTGCTGCAGGATTTTCCGCAGGAAAAGGGTAGGTTCAGCGGTGTCACGACGCTGAACGCTCAGGCCCATTGAGGCGGGGAATCGGCGGCGAGGCCTGCTGCTCCGTAAAACCTTGCGGGCATTTCCCCTTCAGATACCAGGCAAACGCGATGATCTCGGCGATGGTGCGGTACAGCGCATCGGGTATTGCATCGCCGAGCTCCAGTCGCGCCAGCAGCTTTACCAGTTCGGCATTTTCGTAGATCGGCACTTCATGTTCGCGGGCGATCGCCAGTATCGCTTCGGCCAACTCATCGTCGCCCTTGGCTGAAAGAGTTGGCGTGCTTACCCCATCGTAGGTGAGCGCGATGGCCTGACGTGGTGTGTTGGCTGTCATGCGGTTTCGTCCACGAAGCGTTGATCCAGCGAGGTGCGAGGCCCCTGTGGTGGCGTGCCCCGGCGGCAAGCCAGTTCGCCGACATTCAACCCGGCCGAGACCAGTCGCTGGCGCAGGTGGTCGAGTTCCGCCGAGATCAGTTTGGCGGTGCCGCTGTGCTCTGCCCATATTTGACTCGATAGGCTGCCATGCGCCAGCTGTGCCTGGACCTGCAGCGGGCCCAGGGGTGCGACGTCAAATGCGAGTTCGACTTTCCAGAGGGTTTCCGGTTTTTCCTTGCGATTGTGCTGAGGTTCTTCTTCGCGTTGCAGTTTTACCTGTAGCGGGACGATATTGTGCTGATCACGCATCGGCACCTCGATCTGCCAGGTCGTGACCTGCGTCCCGTCCGGGCTGGTTTGGGTTTGTGCGAGGCTGGACAGCTGATGCGTCTGCAATCGTGAAACGGCCGCAGCTGCGAGTTTCAGCAGCATTTCCAGGTCGGCCTCGCCGTCGGCATTCAGCGGCAGCCGGCTCGGCAGTGGAAAGCTTTGCGCCAGTTGACGAGCGTTCGGCTGTCCCAACGCACCCAAGGCGTTGCGGGCAAAGGCAGGCAATGCCTGACCCAGGGTTGCGCCCGCCTGAGCGTTAGCCAGCGGCCCGCCGGGCAGTCCTGGCAATTGCGCGATCAGGCGGAGTAGGGTCGCTTTCATGTCTGCCGTCAAATTGCCGGTCTGACCGCTCAGCAGGCTTCCTTCCAGGAATACACCGCTCCGAACCAATGCCTGTGCCAATGTCTTGGCATCGCCCAACTGTTGCATGTCCGGGACCAAACCGAGCAACCGCTCGGCGGCGCCGCGCAACTGCTCGGGTAGTGCGGAGCCGGATGAGAGTGCGCTTAGCAGTCCTTCGAGCGAGCCTTGGCGACTATTCTGTGCCGTCAGTTGCTGGCCCAGCACTAGCTGATCGAGACGCCCGCTCAGCGGCATGAACGCCAGCGATTGATCGCCTTGGACGCGAGCCGTGATTAGGCTGCCCGGCGCAAGCGGTATGGCTGATTCGATGTTCAGCTTCTGGCCGGCAAGCGGCGAGTTGAGCAGGCTGATCACGGTTTTGAATACGGTTTGTCCAGCCTGCTGGACCTGCTGACTGACCGTAACTTTTCCCTGTACGACCGTGCCGACCGGCAGTTGGTCGAGATCGATGCTGCTCTGGGGCTGCCGGTTGCCTGGCTGCAGCGTGGCTAGAAGGCGAATGTCAGAAACCGCGGTAACGAGCATCGCTGCTCCAGGCGCGGCAGCTTTGGAGCTGCCGGCCTCGACCGTCGCCTGCCGTCCGTTGTTCAGCGTCAGGCGCAGCGTCATCTGAAAGGTTTGTAGCGCTTCCTTGATACTGATGATCTCGGCCTCAGCGCTTTCCCCAGCAGCCAGCAATCCCTGCATTGGCTGCAACAGCTTCAACGCCATGTCGGCCGCCGTGGTAATCGGTCGAGACGGGCCGGAAGCGGGGATTGCCTGGGTACTTTTGATCTCAGTCATTTTTACTCAAATGCTCTTACAACCTTTCGCCTTTGTGGTCTTTGGTGCCGGGGCTCGCCATGTATAATTCCGGCCGCCCGGCTTGCCGTCCATTGTAGCGGCCGCGCTCCTTTCATCTTGAGGTGTCCATAGCGTGTCCAGTCCCTTTCTAGAAGCTGTGGCGCTTTCCTGCGAACGGGATTGGCGCCTCTTGTTCGAGAGGTTAGACCTGCGGATCGCCAAAGGGGAAATGTTGCAGATCGCCGGACCCAACGGCAGCGGCAAAACCAGCCTGCTGCGGTTGCTCTCAGGTCTGATGCAACCGACCGCGGGTGAGGTACTACTCAATGGCCGCGGGCTCGAAAGCCAGCGCGGAGAGCTGGCCCGCAATCTTCTTTGGATCGGTCACGCCGCGGGTATTAAGGGACTGCTCAGCGCCGAAGAAAACCTCACTTGGCTATGCGCGCTGCATCAGCCTGCGACGCGCGACGTCATCTGGCAAGCGCTCGATGCGGTGGGGTTGCGCGGCTTCGAGGACGTGCCGTGCCATACGCTTTCTGCGGGCCAGCAACGACGTGTCGGTCTGGCCCGGCTGTATCTGTCGCCGCCGCCTT
>Ga0070752_1003152_pt1 | contig 10171 bp, 9 predicted proteins | sample VirMetDEL_Aug_30_FD_77440 | JGI IMG/M metagenome (GOLD analysis project Ga0070752, IMG submission 77440) | Aqueous microbial communities from the Delaware River and Bay under freshwater to marine salinity gradient to study organic matter... | ecosystem: Environmental > Aquatic > Marine > Coastal ... | reverse complement strand
TAGCTTTAAGGCCGAGACAACGCCGGAGGGGCATTACCGCGTTGCGATGCCCGCGCTGATGGATGCGCCCGTGGTGGAAATCGGCATGGAAGATGGCGAAGCGCTGACCCGAACGATCAGCCTCTCGAAGCCGCTCGACGGGCAGCGGATTGCTGTGAGCTGGGGCGGGGTCACGGAGATTTCCCTCAACGCCTATGAATATGGTGCGGCGTTTGGCGGGGCAGGGCATGTGCGTGCCAGCGCCGCGCGCGCGCCGGAGACGACACTGGGCGGTTATATGGTGCGGCTGGGGGATGAGAGCCTGATGCAGCCGCAGATCGCCGAGATCTATGTCGCGCCTGCCGGGCTTTCGGATGTTCGCTTTGACCTTGAGGCGCAAGTCAGCGCCGCCACCTGCAATCAGGATCTTACCGCTGCGATTACGCGGGTGCGCGGCGGCATTGCGGAGCCGGATGAGGCCGTGACGCTTGCGATGCCCGATTGCGAGGTGCTCGGCGGCGCTATCGTGATGCCGCTGCCGGAGGACGACATCACGCTCGCGATGGCGCAATAGGCTATGGTGCGGGGCCCTTTCGGGGGGCCTTGCTACGGGCTCGATTAAAGATACCCCTGCGCGCGGAAGCTCAGCTCACGGTTTTTGCCGATGATGAGATGGTCATGCAGGACAATGCCCAAAACCTCCGCGCCTTTGCGGATCTGATCGGTCATCGCGATATCAGCCTCCGACGGGGTCGGATCGCCGGAGGGATGATTGTGCACGAGGATGAGCGCCGAGGCGTTTAACTCCAACGCGCGCTTCATCACCTCGCGCGGGTAGACAGGCACATGATCCACGGTGCCCTGCGCCTGCGCCTCATCGGCGATCAGCACGTTTTTCCGATCCAGATAGAGCACGCGGAATTGCTCGGTCTCGCGATGTGCCATCGTCGTATGGCAATAGTCGATCAGCGCCTCCCATGATGATAGCACATGGCGGTTGATGACCTTGGAACGGGCGAGCCGTTGCGCTGCCGCCTCGATGATCTTCAATTCCACGATCACCGCATCCCCGACCCCGTGCATCTCCCGCAAGCGGGCAGGCGGGGCAGAGAGCACACGGTTAAAATCCCCGAACTTGTCCAGCAGGCGCCGCGCGAGGGGTTTGACATCCTGCCGCGGGATTGCGCGGAACAGCACCAGCTCGAGCATCTCGTAATCTGGCACAGCCTGTGCGCCACCAGCGAGGAAGCGCTCGCGCAGGCGGGCGCGGTGATCGGAAATATAGGAGGGCATCCTTCCCTTGGCATTGAGCGGGGCCGCAATCGCCTCATCGCTGCGAAACAGCGGCAGGGACGATTCGTGGAAGGCGGGATGCTGTGTCATGGAGAAAAGGGTGCCGCCGCGTGGTTAAGAAAGCTTTAACGGCGGGCGGCGGGCAAAGATGTTTTGCGCGCCTAAAAGAAAAGAGCGCCCGAGGGCGCTCTTTGATCAGGTTTTCATTCCGTCCCAGAAGGTCTTCACCTTCTTGAAGAAGGAGGCCCCTTCGGGGTTATTCTCCGCTTCGATCTTCTCGAACTCGCGCAGAAGCTCTTTTTGCTTCGAGGTGAGGTTCACGGGCGTTTCAACCGCCAGTTCGATCACCATATCGCCGACCCCGCCACCGCGCAGCGCGGGCATGCCCTTGCCACGAAGTCGCATCTGGCGGCCTGATTGCGAGCCCGAGGGGACTTTCACCCGCGAGCGCCCGCCGTCAATCGTCGGCACTTCGACATCCGATCCGAGCGCGGCAGAGACGAGGCTCACCGGAACGCGGCAGAACAGCGTTCCGCCATCGCGCTGGAAGATCGCGTGTTCGCGCACTTCGATGAAGATATAGAGATCCCCCGAAGGCCCGCCCCGCAGCCCTGCTTCGCCCTCGCCAGACAGGCGGATGCGGGTGCCAGTTTCCACCCCGGCAGGGATGTTGACGGACAATGTGCGGTCTTTTTCGATCCGGCCAGCACCACCGCAAACCTTGCAGGGGTTCTTGATGACTTGGCCTTGGCCGTTACAGGTCGGGCAGGTGCGTTCAACGGTGAAGAACCCGTTTTGCGCGCGGACCTTGCCCATGCCAGCACAGGTCGGGCAGTTCTGCGGCTCGGCACCGCCTTCTGCGCCCGTGCCTTTGCACGAACCGCACGCGGTCGAGCCGGGAACATTGATCGACTTCTGCGCGCCGGTGAAGGCTTCTTCCAGTGTCACACGCAGGTTGTAGCGCAGATCCGATCCGCGTTGCGCGCGCGAGCGTTGCCCGCCGCCGCCACGGCCGCCCATGAAATCGCCAAAGAGATCTTCAAACACATCGGAGAAAGCGGAGTTGAAATCGCCGCCTTGGCCGCCGCCAAAGCCGCCACCGAATCCACCGCGCCCGCCGCCGCCCATGCCATTCTCGAATGCCGCATGGCCATAGCGGTCATAGGCGGCTTTCTTGTCGGCATCTTTCAGGACGTCATAGGCCTCGTTCGCTTCTTTGAACTGGGCCTCGGCTTCCGGTTTATCGGCATTGCGGTCGGGGTGAAGCTCCTTCGCTTTGACGCGATAGGCTTTCTTGATCTCCTCGGCAGAGGCACCCTTCTTGATGCCCAAAACCTCGTAGAAATCACGTTTCGACATATCTCACCCTCTCGAGGAAGGCATACGGCGGCCCGCGTTAAACAGGCCGCCGTGCGCCGCGCTTACTTGCGCTTATTTTCGCCAAGGTCCTCGAAATCGGCGTCAACGATGTCATCGTCAACGTCGCGCGGGGCATCCGGATCGGCGTCTGCTTCGCCTTCAGCGGCTTCTGCCGAGGCTTTGTAGATCGCTTCGCCGAGCTTCATCGCCGCGTCGGTGAGGTTCGAGATAGCACCGCGGATTTTGCCGATGTCTTCCGACTTCAGCGCATCCTCGAGCGCATTCGCCGCAAGCTCGATGACTTCCACAGTGGAGGCATCAACCTTGTCGCCATGCTCTTCCAGCGATTTGCGGGTCGAGTGCAGCAGGCTTTCCGCTTGGTTCTTGGTCTCGACAGCTTCCTTGCGGTCCTTATCGGCCTCGGCATTGGCTTCTGCGTCGCGCACCATTTTCTCGATATCCTCATCGGTGAGGCCACCGGAGGCTTGAATGGTGATGTTCTGCGTTTTGCCCGTGCCTTTATCCTTCGCGGAGACCGACACGATGCCGTTGGCGTCGATGTCGAAGGTCACTTCGATCTGCGGCATACCGCGCGGTGCCGGCGGGATGTCTTCGAGGTTGAACATGCCGAGCATCTTGTTGTCGGCTGCCATTTCCCGCTCACCTTGGAACACACGGATCGTCACCGCGTTCTGGTTGTCCTCGGCGGTCGAGAAGACCTGAGACTTCTTCGTCGGGATCGTGGTGTTGCGGTCGATCAAGCGGGTGAACACGCCGCCCAGCGTCTCGATGCCGAGCGAAAGCGGGGTGACGTCGAGCAGAACAACGTCTTTCACGTCGCCTTGCAGAACGCCCGCCTGAATAGCAGCCCCCAGCGCCACAACCTCATCAGGGTTCACACCCTTATGCGGCTCTTTGCCGAAGAACTCGGTGACCGCTGCCATAACTTTCGGCATACGGGTCATCCCGCCGACCAGAACCACCTCGTCGATATCGCCTTTGGACAGGCCAGCGTCTTTCAACGCGGCTGCGCAGGGCTTCATCGAGGCTTTGATCAGATCCGCAACGAGGCTTTCCAGCTTCGAACGGGTCAGCTTTACCACCATATGCAGCGGCGTGCCGGTTTTCGGATCCATCGAGATGAACGGCTGGTTGATCTCGGTTTGCTGTGCGGAGGAAAGCTCGATTTTGGCTTTCTCGGCAGCTTCCTTGAGACGCTGCAGCGCCATCTTGTCTTTGGTCAGATCGGTGCCATGCTCTTTTTTGAACTCCTCGGCGAGGTAGTTCACGATGCGCATGTCGAAATCTTCACCACCCAAGAAGGTGTCACCATTGGTCGATTTCACCTCGAACAGACCGTCGTCGATCTCAAGGATGGTGATATCGAAGGTGCCGCCGCCAAGGTCATAAACCGCGATGGTACGGGTTTCTTTTTTGTCGAGTCCGTAGGCCAGCGCTGCCGCTGTCGGCTCGTTGATGATGCGCAGCACTTCGAGGCCAGCGATCTTGCCAGCGTCTTTGGTGGCTTGGCGTTGCGCGTCATTGAAGTAGGCCGGAACGGTGATAACCGCTTGGGTCACTTCTTCCCCGAGATAGCTCTCGGCAGTTTCTTTCATCTTTTGCAGGATGACGGCGGAAACCTGCGCGGGCGAGTATTTCTCACCGCGAACGCCGACCCATGCATCCCCGTTGCCGCCATCGACGATGTCGTAGGGCACGAGATTCTTATCTTTTTCAACTTCGGCATCCGTCACACGACGACCGATCAGACGCTTCACAGCGAAGATCGTGTTGGTCGGGTTGGTGACCGCCTGCCGTTTGGCGGGTTGGCCGACGAGACGTTCGTCGTCCGCATATGCAACGATCGAGGGCGTTGTGCGCGCCCCTTCGGAGTTCTCGATTACGCGGGGCTGCGAGCCGTCCATGATGGCAACACAGGAGTTCGTAGTCCCGAGGTCGATCCCGATGACTTTGGCCATGATATATACCTCTTCATTAGGCGATGTATTGGATTGCTGGCCCGAGCACGGCCCCAGCCTTCCGATCCCAGTTTTCAAGTCCCCCGATTTCGGATCTTGTCTGAAAGGAAAGCTCCCAGACCGATTTCCGCAATCGGCGTCTGGGCGTATATAGGGAGGGGTGCAAGAGCCTGCAAGCGCTGGCCCGCATGGAAGGCGAGAGGAAAATGCGCGAAATCGAATATAATCTGAGCAATCGGCCCGATCCGCAGGAAATTCGCGGGTTTCTGCATTATGAGGGCTGGCTGGATCGCGCGGAACAGCGGCAGATCCTCGCCGATTTACGTGAGGTGATTGCGAAAGCGCCGCTGTTTTCGCCTCTGATGCCCTCGGGAAAGCCGATGTCGGTGCGGATGACCTCGGCGGGTCGCTTTGGTTGGATGACGGACCGCAGCGGCTATCGCTATGCGCCTGCGCATCCGAACGGCACGCCTTGGCCCCCAATCCCCGCCTCGCTCCGTGCGATTTGGGCGGCACTCTTGCCGGAGGCACGCGCCCCCGAATGCTGTTTGATCAATTTCTATTCCGAAAGTGCCAAGATGGGGCTGCACCAAGATCGCGACGAGGCGGATCTCAGTCAGCCGGTGCTGTCCCTCAGTCTCGGTGACGACGGGTTGTTTCGGATTGGCAACAAAACCCGTGGCGGATCCACGCAGAGCCTGTGGCTGCGCTCTGGCGATGTGATGGTGATGGGGGGCGAGGCCCGTCTGGCCTATCACGGGGTGGATCGGATCGCGGCGGGCACCTCGCCCTTGATGCCCAAGGGTGGGCGGGTGAATGTGACGCTGCGGGTCGTGACGTGAAGCGCTGAGTGGAGAAATCAGCCCTTCGCGCCCCAGCTGATCGACGCATATTGGCGGGTGTAGAATTCACCCATCATCCCGATCATCAACAAGGCCAAGCCGACATAGAGCGGATAGCTCACGGAAGAATAATGCGGGTTATAGTTGATGAAGGTAAAGCCGCGCGCCTGATCAATCGTGTGAAAAAGCGGATTCCAGTTGAACATCACCAGCATCTTATGCGGCAGGTTGTTCGCAAGGAACATCTTCCCCGAGGCGATCATATTCGCGCGGGAGTAGACTTGGGAGATGATCCCGATCGGCCCAGGTGCCCAAGGCTTGGCGGCCATGAACACCGAGCCAATCGCGACCCCGGTAAACCACGAGAGAAGCACCATTCCAAACGCGCCGACAGGATCTTCGATCTCAATCGGCTGGAACGCGACGTGATAGATATATAGCACGCAAACCATTGATAAGACTTGGATATAAAGAGAGCCAAGTGCTGCGGAGGTGATCGAGACAGCGGTGCTCATCGGCGCATGTTTCATCATCGCGCTGGTCGGCCCTTCGGCGGACATCACCGCGCCCATCGCCTTGGAATGCGTCATGAACAGGAAGATGCCGGACATAATGTAGAGCAGGAAATCGCCCCGCACCGTATTGCCGCGCATCCCCAGCACATTGAACATGATATAAAACGTTACCACGAGGATGACAGTCTGCATCATATTCATCAGCAGGCCGATGATCGCATTGCCGTGGCTTTTGCGGATCGAGCGCACGGTCGAATGGAAGATCAGCTCAAAAAGCGCGAAGGAGGAGCCCAACGTGCTGTTGCTGCGTTCTGCCTTGAACATGGCGATCCTGTTCCGATCTGCTGCTGATGCCGTTGTGATGGCGGATTATCGCTTGGAAAACTTGCTGTTCCCTTGATGGCCAAGCATAAGGGGGGAAAGCGTGCGGATCAATGAATTGCGCGCGCAATCGCAAAGGAGTGTGCCAATGGATTTTGACCGTCTTGCCGTGATCATGCGACGCCTTGCTCTGGAAGCGGGCGATAAGATTATGGAAATCTACAACTCGCCTGAGTTTGAGGTGAAATCCAAATCTGACAACTCACCTGTGACTGAGGCGGATGAAGCGGCCGATGCGCTCATCTCTGCCGGTCTGGCGGAGGCTTTCCCGCAGATGCCGCTGGTGACCGAAGAGCAATCGGAGTCGCACGGGCAGAGCGTCTCGACCTTCCTGATCGTCGATCCGCTGGATGGTACGAAAGAATTTGTCCAGCGCCGCGGCGATTTTACGGTGAATATTGCCTATGTCGAAAACGGTGTGCCTGTGCGCGGCGTGGTATACGCCCCCGCGAAAGGACGCCTGTTCTACACGATGGCGGATGGCCGCTCGGTCGAAGAGCTTGGCGCGTTTGAGAAGGACGTCATCGGCGAGCAAAAGCCGATTACCGTCTCGGTGCCTGATAACCGCGCGCTGATGGTTGTGGCGTCCAAATCGCACCGCGATCAGGCGACCGATGATTACATCGGCCAATATGCGGTGAAAGATATGACCTCGGCAGGCTCGTCGCTCAAATTCTGCCTTGTTGCGACGGGGGAGGCGGATCTCTACCCGCGTCTTGGCCGCACGATGGAATGGGATACGGCCGCAGGCGATGCAGTCTTGCGCGGCGCGGGCGGCGAGGTGATTCGTTTTGATGATCACACCCCGTTCACCTATGGCAAAGACGGGTTTGAGAACCCGTTCTTCATCGCTTACGCCCCCGGCGTTTTGCTGGCGAAGTAATGTCCACGCTCATCGTCATCCCCGCCCGCTACGCCTCCACCCGTTACCCCGCCAAGCCCCTCGTGGCGCTGACGGGGGCGAGCGGTATTGCGAAAACCCTGATCCGCCGCAGCTGGGACGCCGCAATGGCGGTCAAAGGGGTGGATCATGTTGTCGTGGCGACGGATGACGACCGGATCAGGGCCGAGGCGGAGAGCTTCGGCGCGCAGGTGGTGATGACATCCGAGGCCTGTCAGAACGGCACGGAGCGTTGCGCCGAGGCGGTGGCTACGCTCGCGGCGCAAGGCAAGGTTTTCGATATCGTCGTGAACTTGCAAGGCGATGCGCCGCTCACCCCTGCCTGGTTCGTTGAGGACCTCGTCGCGGGCCTCCAAGCGAACCCTTGGGCGGAGCTCGCTACGCCGGTTCTGCGCTGCGAGGGTGAGATGCTCGCAAGCCTGATCGAGGATCGCCGCCAAGGCCGCGTTGGCGGCACGACGGCGGTGTTTGGCGCAGGCAATCGCGGAATCTATTTCTCGAAAGAGGTGATCCCGTTCACGTCCACCGTTTACGGGCCACATGACCCGACACCTGTTTTCCACCATGTCGGCGTTTACGCGTATCGGCCTGAGACTTTACAAGCCTACCCGAGCTGGCCTGTAGGCCCGCTGGAAACGCTGGAGGGGTTGGAACAGCTCCGGTTTTTGGAAAATGGCCGCGCGGTGCTTTGCGTCGAGGTGGAAGCCCGCGGGCGTCAGTTCTGGGAGTTGAATAACCCTTCCGACGTCGCACGAATCGAGGCGATGATGCGGGATATGGCGCTCAATTGAGCCATTTTGGTATTTGAGCGAAGAACCGCACAGGATTTACGCAACAGCTTTATGAAACGGGCACAGTCGGCGGCGGATTTATTCCACCCGCCATTGCACCCGCTTGAAAGACCGCCGAATATGAGGCTTTATCCGCAACGAATAACAGCAAGCCGGATTAAGTTTCTCGGCGAGATAGGTGAATGAATATGAAACGCAAAGTTACCAAAGCGATTTTTCCGGTTGCAGGGCTTGGCACGCGGTTTCTTCCCGCAACGAAATCAATCCCGAAAGAGATTATGACTCTCGTTGACCGTCCATTGATCCAATATGCGATTGATGAGGCGCGCGCGGCAGGCATTAAGGAATTCCTCTTTGTGACGTCGCGTGGCAAATCCGCGCTCGAAGATTACTTCGACGACGCACCAGAGCTGGAAACGTCGCTGCGGAAAAAAGGCAAGACGCAACTTCTCGAAGAGCTGAAGGCCACGAATATGGATTCGGGCGCGATTGCATATGTTCGTCAAAACCGTGCGTTGGGCCTTGGCCATGCCGTTTGGTGCGCGCGCCGTCTCGTTGGCAACGAGAGCTTCGCCGTTATTCTGACGGATGACGTGATTGCGGCGGAAAAACCCTGCCTCCAGCAGATGATGGAAGCGCATGAGGAAACCGGCGGCAACGTCGTTGCGGCAATGGAAGTTCCGGCGGACAAGGTTTCGTCCTACGGTGTGCTCGATATCGAAGAGGATATGGGCGCGATGGTGAAGGTCAAAGGTATGGTTGAAAAGCCTGCGCCGGGGACCGAGCCTTCGAACCTCGCGGTGATCGGTCGTTATATCCTGACGCCGAATATCATGCGCAATCTGAACAAGAAAAAAGAGGGTGCCGGCGGCGAAATTCAGCTGACCGATGCAATCGCGGAGGAAATCACCGCGGGCGAACCCGTCTACGGCTTCCGGTTCCGTGGCCAGCGCTATGACTGCGGCTCGAAGGCGGGCTTCTTGCAGGCTACTGTTGCGTTTGGCCTTGCCCGCGATGATCTGCGCGACGAGTTTGCGAGCTATCTCGATGATGTCCACACAATGCGTAAAGCTGCAGAATAACGAGATGCAAAAACATGTCTTGGTGACGGGCGGTGCGGGCTATATTGGCTCGCACGCTTGTAAAGCCCTGAAAGCCGCAGGCTATACGCCAGTCACCTATGACAGCTTTGTCACTGGCTGGAAGCAGGCAGTGAAATTCGGCCCGTTGGAAGAAGGCTGCCTCACGGACCGCGCGCGGCTCGATGAGGTCTTTGCCAAATACCAGCCTGTCGCCGTGATGCATTTCGCGGCGCTTTCGCTGGTGGGCGAGTCGATGAAAGACCCAGGGAAATACTGGCGCGGCAATGTCTTGGCATCGCTAACTCTGGTTGAAGCTGCAATCGCGGCAGGGTGCCTCGATTTCGTTTTCTCGTCGACCTGCGCAACTTACGGCGATCAGGACGGGGTTGTTCTCGATGAAAACACCCCGCAGCGCCCGATCAATTCCTATGGCGCATCAAAGCGCGCGATTGAGGATATTCTCGAGAATTTCGGGGCGTCACACGGCCTGAACTCCGTGATTTTCCGCTACTTCAACGTAGCAGGCGCGGACCCCGAGGGCGAGATTGGCGAGCAACATGTTCCAGAAACGCATTTGATCCCGTTGATGTTGGATGCCATTGATGGTCGTCGTCCGGCGTTGACTGTTTTCGGGTCTGATTATCCGACTGCCGATGGCACCTGCATCCGCGATTATGTGCATGTCTCCGATCTCGTGGATGCGCATGTTCTGGGCCTGAAATGGCTCGAGGCTGGCAAAGGGTCGAACGTGTTCTGCTTGGGCTCGGGCAATGGGTTCTCCGTGCGCGAAGTGGTTGCCCGCTCGAACGAGGTGACCAATCGCGAGGTCCCGATCATTGAGGGGGATCGCCGTGCGGGGGATGCGGCGGTGCTGGTGTCCGGTTCCGCCCGTGCGCAGGATGTGCTGGGCTGGAAGCCCGCACGATCGGAGCTTTCGACAATGATTGCTGATGCGTGGCGCTGGCATCAGGCCGGAGATTATGAATACTGATCCGATCAGGGTCAGGAGATCGGGCGCGAATGCTCAAACTCAAGGAGCTACGGGAGAG
>Ga0070752_1003147_pt1 | contig 10176 bp, 11 predicted proteins | sample VirMetDEL_Aug_30_FD_77440 | JGI IMG/M metagenome (GOLD analysis project Ga0070752, IMG submission 77440) | Aqueous microbial communities from the Delaware River and Bay under freshwater to marine salinity gradient to study organic matter... | ecosystem: Environmental > Aquatic > Marine > Coastal... | reverse complement strand
TGGTGATGCGCTGGTCGCTCAATGCCAGCAGGCGCGCGCGCACCGCCTCCGGCAGTGAAGAACCGTGAATGGCAAAGCGCAGGTGCACCGCGTTGGAGACCTTGTTCACGTTCTGTCCACCTGCGCCCTGGGCGCGGATGGCGGTGAACTCCACCTCGGCGGGATCGACTCGGACGGACATGGCGGCAGTGTGCCACGCATGTCCGGCCGGCATCAGTAGCGCTCCTTGGTCCCCGTCACCATGGCCTTGACCAGGCGCGTGCGCTCGAGGCGGCCCATCACGAGCGCCGCTGCCGCGTGCAGCCCCACCAGCGGCAACAGCCACTCGGCCAGGCTTTCGTGAATCTCTTCCACCCAGTCCACGCCCCAGAAGGCGTCGGTGGTCTGCATCCAGCCCGTGAGCCCCAGGCCCAGCACCATGGCCATCAACCCCAGCACCATCAGGCCACCCAGCGGGTTGTGGCCCCAGTGGTGCTCTGGCTCGCCGCGCAGCAGGGCGCGCACGTGCTTCGCCAGGCGGGCTGGTGTGGGAAAGAAATCGGCAAAACGCGCATGGCGCGGACCGACGAAGCCCCACAGCACACGCACGCCCACCCAGGCCGTGGCCACGTACCCCAACCACTGGTGCAGCATGTCGTCGTCGTCCACCACGAACAGGTTGAGCAGCACGCAGGCCACGAGCGACCAGTGAAAGACCCGCACCAGCGGGTCCCACACCCGTCGGGATTCCGCGACCGGGCGCGTGCTCACTTCTGTTCCAGCGCCTTGCCGCTGACCGGGTCGAAATAGATCTCGACCTTCTTGCCGGATTTGTCGGTGCCGTAGATCTCGTAGCAGTTGCCCTTGGTCACCTTGAAGTTCTTGATGCGGTAGCCCTGGGCCTCCAGCTCTTGCTTGAAAGAGGCTTCCGGTTTCCGGCTTTCCTTCGGCGCGGTGCAGGTGGGCGACGCCATGGCGGCGCCCGCAACGGCCAACAGCAGGGTGGAGAGAACGATGGATTTCATGAGAGAGGTCCTGTGCAATGAACCCCGCGAAAAATGCGGGTGAAGGCATTGCAGCCGCCCAGCTTGAAGTGAACCTTAAGCGGGCTTGTGACCGTTGTCAGCAGAGGTAACGAACCGCGTCACGCGCCCGGCAGGGCGTCGCGTCCGTTGGCGGTCTCGTCCTTCAGGCCAATGCCGCTTTGCTCGCGTTGCCGGGCAAGCGACAACAACGCGTGCAGGCGCGCTGCAGCGCGAGCGGGCGGCAGCCCGGCGTCGCGCACGTTGGAGATGCAGTTGCGTTCGGCGTCGGTGCGTCCCACGCGCGGCGCCCACGTGAAGTAGATCCCCAGGCTGTCGGGCGAGCTCAGGCCCGGGCGCTCCCCAATCAGCACCACCACGATGCGCGCCTGCAGCCGTGCGCCGATCTCGTCGCCAATGGCCACGCGGCCTTGTTCGACCAGACTCACGGGTGCGATGTGCCAGGGCTGCCGGAGGTCGTCTCCCAGCAGGGGCAGCAATTCGGACAGAAGCGGTGCGGCGTGGCGCATCACCGCCAGCGCCGACAGGCCGTCGGCGATCACGAAGGCGAGGTCGGGCGGTGTTGTGGCGACGGGCGTGCGTTCGAGCGCTTCGCGCGATGCCTCGTCCAGCCGCCTGCCCAGGTCCGGCCGCTGCAGGTAGGTGGCGCGGTCGGGGGCCGCGCTGTGCAGCTCCACCGCCTGAAGACCCAGCGTGTGGACTTCGCCCGCCAGACGCGTCGAATCGAAAGCAAGGTGCACGGCGTCGCGCGCCTGGGCGTGGGCGAGCTGGAAGGCCAGGTGCGCGTCGGTGGGCTGACTGTGCCCCGCGCGGCCGAGTGCGATGCGCGCGTCGGTATGGCGTCGAAGCGATTGCCACGCGGCGGGAATCACGGGCTCGTTCATGATGCGGTCAGGCGCGCGATGGCGGGCGCGAAGCCGGCAGGCAGCGCCTGGGCCAGCCTCATGCCATCGCCCGGTTCGGTCACGCCCATGCGCTGCAGCCAGGCCTCGAACTCTGGCGCGGGCCGCAAGCCGAGCAACTGGCGCATCGCCAGCGCGTCGTGGAACGAGGTGCTCTGGTAGTTGAGCATGATGTCGTCCGCGCCGGGCACGCCCATGATGAAGTTGACGCCCGCCGTGCACAGCAGCATCAGCAGCGCGTCCATGTCATCGGCATCGGCTTCGGCGTGGTTGGTGAAGCACACATCGCAACCCATCGGCAAGCCCAGCAGCTTGCCGCAGAAATGGTCTTCCAGCCCCGCTCGCAGGATTTGCTTGCCGTCGTAGAGGTACTCAGGGCCGATGAAACCCACCACGGTGTTGACCAGCAGCGGGTGGAACCGACGTGCCACCGCGTAGGCGCGCGCCTCGATGGTCTGCTGGTCGCAGCCATGGTTTGCGCCGGCCGACAGCGCGCTTCCCTGACCGGTCTCGAAATACATCACGTGTTCGCCGCGCTGCAAAGAGAGCGCGGCGCTGCGCGCCTCGGCCAGCAGCGCGAGATCAATGCCGAAGCTGCGGTTGGCGGCTTCGGTGCCGGCGATGGACTGGAACACCAGATCGACGGGCGCACCGCGCTCCATGGCCTGCAGCGTGTTGGTCACGTGGGTGAGCACGCAGCTCTGGGCGGGCATGTCGTAGCGGGCGATGAGCTCGTCCAGCATGGCCAGCAGGCGCATCACCTGCGGCACATTGTCGGTCGCGGGGTTGATGCCGATGACCGCGTCGCCGCTGCCGTGCAGCAGCCCATCGAGCAGGCTGGCGGCAATGCCGGCGAGGTCGTCGGTCGGGTGGTTGGGCTGCAGACGGGTGGACAGCCGGCCAGGGAGCCCCAGCGTGCCGCGAAAACGGGTGACCACGCTGCACTTGCGCGCGATCAGTGCCAGGTCCTGCACGCGGCAGAGCTTGCTCACGGCGGCCACCATCTCGGGCGTGAGGCCGGGCGCGAGCGCCGCGAGCGTGGCGGTGTCGGCGTCGTCACCCAGCAGCCAGTTGCGGAAATCACCCACGGTGAGGTGCGCCACCGGCGCGAAGGCCGACGCGTCGTGCGTGTCCACGATCAGGCGCGTCACCTCGTCGTCCTCGTATGGCACCACGAGCTCGTCCAGGAAATGCGCCAGCGGCAGATCGGCCAACGCCATCTGCGCGGCCACGCGCTCCTGGCTGCTCTTCGCGGCCACGCCGGCCAGCTCGTCACCCGAACGCCGGGGCGAGGCGCGCGCCATCAGGGTGCGCAGGTCGTCGAACGCGTAGCGCTGCGTGCCGACCGTGTGGTGAAAGCCCATGCGCCGCACTGTAAACCGCGAGGCGCTGGGATAATCCCCGGATGACGAAAAGGCAGCGTGTGGTGGTGGGATTGAGCGGAGGCGTGGACTCCGCGGTGAGCGCGCACCTGCTCAAGGAGCAGGGGTACGAGGTCATCGGCATCTTCATGAAGAACTGGGAAGACGACGACGACAGCGAATACTGCTCGACGCGCCAGGACTTCCTGGACGCCGCCAGCGTGGCCGACGTGCTGGGCATCGAGATCGAACACGTGAACTTTGCGGCCGAGTACAAGGACCGCGTGTTTGCCGAATTCCTGCGCGAATACCAGGCAGGCCGCACGCCGAATCCCGACATCCTTTGCAACGCCGAGATCAAGTTCAAGGCCTTTCTGGACCACGCCATGCGCCTCGGTGCGGGAAAGATCGCCACCGGTCATTACGCCCGTGTGCGAGAGCGAAACGGTGCCTTCGAGTTGCTCAAGGGCAAGGACCCGCTGAAGGACCAGAGCTATTTCCTGCACCGGCTCAACCAGGCGCAACTGAGCAAGACGCTGTTTCCCGTGGGCGAACTGCCCAAGACCGAGGTGCGGCGCATCGCCACCGAGATCGGCCTGCCGAACGCGAAGAAGAAGGACTCCACCGGCATCTGCTTCATCGGTGAGCGGCCCTTCCGTGACTTCCTCAACCGCTACATCGCGAAGGAGCCGGGCCCCATCAAGGATCCGAACGGCCGGGTGCTGGGTCAGCACGTGGGCCTGAGCTTCTACACGCTGGGCCAGCGCCAGGGCCTGGGCATTGGCGGCATTCGGGAGAAGGGCGCACAGAAGGGTGGGAACGACCACGCGCCCTGGTTCGTGGCGCGCAAGGACATCGAGAAGAACACCCTGTGGGTGGTACAGGGCCACAACCACCCATGGCTGCTCACGCCACACCTTCGCGCGCAGGATGCTAGCTGGGTGGCCGGCCACGCGCCCGACGCGCAGGAACTGGCCGCCAAGACCCGCTACCGCCAGACCGATGCGCCCTGCCACTTCCAGGCCGAAAGTGACGCCGGTTTCGCGCTGGACTTCACCGAACCCCAGTGGGCCGTGACGCCCGGTCAGAGCGCCGTGCTCTACGACGGCGAGGTTTGCCTGGGCGGCGGCGTGATCACCACCAGCGCCGAGTCGCCCCGGGAAACCCGCAGCGCGGGCGCGCTTTTGCAGGCCTAGACACCGCGTTGTCGATTTCTGCGTTTCTGTTTCGTCGTGTCTGCAGAGCCGGGAATGTCGCCCGGCTTCCTAACCAACACATGAAGGAGAACCGAGATGCGTGTCATGGTGATCGTGAAAGCCACCCCATCCTCCGAATCGGGAGCGATGCCCCGAACGGAAGACATGGCGGCCATGGGCAGGTTCAACGAGGAACTCATGAAGGCGGGCGTGCTGGTGTCCGGTGACGGACTGCACCCCAGCTCACGCGGCAAGCGCGTGCTTTTTTCAGGCGCAGGGCGCACCGTGACCGAGGGACCGTTTTCGGCAACGAAAGAGCTCGTCGCCGGCTTCTGGATCTGGCAGGTGAAGTCCATCGACGAAGCGGTGGAATGGGTGAAGCGCTGCCCCAACCCCATGCCGGAAGACTCCGAGATCGAGATCCGACCCTTCTTCGAAGCCGAAGACTTCGGAGAGGCCTACACACCCGAACTGCGCGCCCAGGAAGACCGCCTGCGCGACCAACTGAACAGGCCCTAGGCAGGGGGCTTGCGTGCCGTTGCGTCCAGCTTCGCGTGAATGCGGCGCGTGGCGCGCCACACGGCCCACAGCACCAGCGGAATCATGGCGCCTGCCGCGATTTCCGGGTGTATGGGCAGGCCGGCGGCCTTGCCTGCCTTGCCCAGGTAGAGCAAGAGACTGATGACGTAATACGAGATGGCCGCGATCGACAGGCCTTCCACCGTGGTCTGCAAGTGCAGTTGCAGTTCCTGACCGCGCGTGAGCTTGGCCAGCAGTTGATGGTTCTGCGCCTCGGTGGCGATGTCCACCCGGGTGCGCAGCAAGGCGCTGGTGCGCGAAATGCGTTCCGAAAGCGAGATCAGGCGTTGTTCGCTGGCCGCCACCGTGGCCATGGCCGGTGACAGCCGCCGCTGCATGAACTCGCCGATCGTCTGCGTGCCAGGGATCGGCTTCTCGCGAAGTTCGGCAATGCGTTGCGACACCAGCGAGGCATAGGCGCGCGTGGCACCAAAGCGGTAAGTGTTCTCGGCGGTGGCGCGCTCCACGCCGGCGGCGAGCGAGATCAGCTGGTCCAGCAGGTCCTGCTCCGAAGCCGCCTTGTTCTCCATCTGCGCCGTGATGCCGGCCAGTTGCGCCTCTGCTTGCGCCAGGGTGGGCGAAAGCGCCTTGGCCACCGGCAGACCGCGCAGGGCCATGAGACGGTAGGTCTCGAGTTCCAGCAGGCGTTGGGAGATGCGCCCGGCGCGCGTATCGCTGGTACCGGGCGGGGTCATCACCAGCAGGTGCTCGAACCCTGAGGGCTGGATCAGGAAGTCGGTGACCGCCCAGGAGTGCCCGCCGCCGAGCTGCGAAGCCACGACGGTGCGGCCGCCGAACCAGTGCTGTGCCGGCGCCATCAGGCGGGCCTGTGCTTCGGGTGTTTGCTCGGGCAGCCCGGCCTGGAGCATCACGAGCTGAATGGCGGCGACCGTGCGACCCGGAATCTCGCCCATCCAGCCCGCAGGCGTGACCAGAAAGTCCTGCAGCGGCGGATCGCTCGCACCCAGGCCGCAGCCTTCGGGCAGCGGCTGCACGATGGAGTAGCGGGTGAACTCGGTGTGTCGCTCCCACTTGAGGGTGAATTCATCGAAGCGCAGGCGCAGGAAATTGCCCCCCAGCTCCGCTGGTGTGAGTTCGCCCTGACCCGGCAATCGGCGCAGGTGATCGCATTCCTGCTCGCGGCTCACGCCTTCGTTGAGCACGGCCACGAAGACCACGAGCGCCGGCAGGTGGATGCGCGCGGAGGGCCGCGCATGCACCTCGTTGTGCAGGTCCGTGCGCAGCGGGTCGTCGGATGGCAGTACGCGGCGGCTTGCGGGATCGGCGGTCGGTGTCATGGTGTGGGTCCCCCGGGTTGCAGCACCGAGGCGTCGGTCAATATCAGGTTCAGCGGGTAACGCTGCCCCGCCAGATGGTCTTCCATGCAGCGCAACACCAGCGGGCTGCGGTGGCGCGCGCAGCTGGCGCGAATTTCATCGGGCGTCATCCACAGGGTGCGCACGATGCCGGTGTCGAGCGAGCGCCCGGCCACCGGCTCACCCAGGTCGCCGCAGTAGGCGAAGCGAAGGTAAGTCACGTCTTCCGCCGCTCGCCCTTCGCGTGCGGGCCGCTGGAAGCGCGAGAGGTACACACCCACCAGCGCGGTGGGCTCGAAGCGGTGCGTGGTCTCCTCCAGCGTCTCGCGCGCCACACCTTGTGCCGGGCTCTCGCCCGGGTCCAGGTGGCCGGCCGGGTTGTTCAGCCGCAGGCCTTCAGGCGTGTGTTCCTCCACCAGCAGGAAGCGCCCGTCGCGCTCGATGACGGCGGCCACGGTGACGCTGGGTTTCCATCGGGTGTCCATCGGCGCATTATCTGTGCCGGTAGCCGCCCCATGGGCCGAAGGGCATGTTTCAGGTAAGCTCGCCCCGACTTTCATTCCAACCCCGTGAGTGAGGAGACCCTCATGCTGATAGGCGTTCCCGCTGAGACGACAGTGGGCGAAACCCGAGTGGCGGTCACGCCCGAGACGGCGAAGAAATACGTGGCGCAAGGCCACACAGTGCGGGTGCAGAGTGGTGCTGGCGTGGCCGCCAGCGCGACCGACGCGGCCTACACGGCGGTGGGTGCCGAGATCACCGATGCCGCTGGCGCGCTGGGCTGCGACCTGGTTCTCAAGGTGCGTACCCCGTTCGACAACGAGCTGGCCCTCATGAAACCCGGCGCCACCGTGGTCGGCATGCTCAACCCTTTCGACGCCGCCGGCCTGCAGCGAATGGCGGGCGCCGGCCTCACGGCGTTCGCACTCGAGGCCGCGCCGCGCACCACGCGTGCCCAGAGCATGGACGTGCTCTCCAGCCAAGCCAATATCGCTGGCTACAAGGCCGTGATGATGGCCGCCGACAAGTACCAGCGCTTCTTCCCGATGCTCATGACGGCCGCCGGCACCGTGAAGGCCGCGCGCGTGGTGATCCTGGGCGTGGGCGTGGCCGGCCTGCAGGCCATTGCCACCGCCAAGCGCCTGGGGGCGGTCATCGAAGCCAGCGATGTGCGACCCAGCGTGAAAGAGCAGGTGGAGTCGCTGGGCGGCAAGTTCATCGACGTGCCCTATGAGACTGCCGAAGAAAAGGAAGCCGCCGAGGGCGTGGGCGGCTACGCCCGGCCCATGCCGCCTTCGTGGCTGGAGCGCCAGAAGGCCGAGGTGGCCAAGCGCGTGGCGCTGGCCGACGTGGTGATTTCCACCGCCTTGATTCCTGGGCGCGCCGCCCCTGTGCTCATCACCGAAGACATGGTGAAGTCCATGAAGCCGGGCTCGGTGATCGTGGACATCGCTGCCGGCAAAGGTGCCGATGGTGTGGGCGGCAACTGCCCGCTCACCGAGACCGACCGCACCGTGGTCAGGCACGGTGTCACCCTCATTGGCGAGACCAACCTGGCCGCACTGGTGGGGGCCGACGCCTCGGCGCTGTACGCCCGCAACGTGCTCGACTTCCTCAAGCTCGTGCTGCCCAAAGACGCCACGGCGGTGCAGGTGCCGATGGACGACGACATCGTGGCCGCGTGCCTCATGACCCAGAACGGTGAAGTGAAAAGGAAATAAGCCATGGAAGCCGTCTCCCCCACCATCCTCAATCTCATCATCTTCGTGCTGGCCATCTACGTGGGCTACCACGTGGTGTGGAACGTCACCCCCGCGCTGCACACGCCGCTGATGGCGGTGACCAACGCCATCTCGGCCATCGTCATCGTCGGCGCCATGCTTGCCGCCGCGCTCACCGAGACCAACCTGGGCAAGACCATGGGCGTGCTGGCCGTGGCACTGGCCGCGGTGAACGTCTTCGGTGGCTTCCTCGTCACGCGGCGCATGCTGGAGATGTTCAAGAAGAAAGAGCGCAAGGCGCCCGCTGCTGAGGGAGCCTCTAAATGAGCATGAATCTCGTCACGCTGCTGTATCTGGTGGCCAGCGTCTGCTTCATTCAAGCCCTCAAAGGGCTGAGCCACCCCACCACCTCCATCCGCGGCAACCTCTTCGGCATGAGCGGCATGGCCATCGCCGTGCTGACCACAGCCGCGCTCATCGTGGAACTTTCCGGCGGCAAGGCCGAGGGCATGGTGTGGGTGCTGGGCGGGCTGGTGGTGGGTGGCGCCATCGGCGCGATCATGGCCAACCGGGTCGAGATGACCAAGATGCCCGAGCTGGTGGCCTTCATGCACAGCATGATCGGCCTGGCGGCGGTCTGCATCGCCGTGGCCGTGGTGGCCGAGCCCTGGGCCTTCGCCATCGTGGCCAGGGGCGATCCGATTCCGGGTGGCAACCGCATCGAACTCGCGCTCGGTGCCTTCATCGGCGCGGTCACTTTCAGCGGTTCCGTGATCGCTTTTGGCAAGCTCTCGGGCAAGTACAAGTTCCGCCTGTTCCAGGGCGCACCGGTCACCTTTGCGGGACAGCACAAGCTCAACCTGCTGCTGGGCCTGGCCACCGTGTTCTTCATCTTCGGTTTCTGGCATTCGCAGAGCTGGATTGACATCGTGCTGGTGATCGCGCTGGGTTTCCTGCTCGGCGTGCTCATCATCATCCCGATCGGCGGGGCCGACATGCCGGTGGTGGTGTCCATGCTCAACAGCTATTCGGGCTGGGCGGCGGCCGGCATCGGCTTCAGCCTGAACAACTCCATGCTGATCATCGCGGGCTCGCTGGTGGGGTCTTCAGGCGCAATCCTGAGCTACATCATGTGCAAGGCCATGAACCGCTCGTTCTTCAACGTGATCCTGGGAGGCTTCGGGGGCGATGCGGCGGCAGCCGGTGGCGCCAAGGCCGAGGCGCGGCCGGTCAAGAGCGGCAGCGCCGACGACGCAGCCTTTGTGCTCGGCAATGCCGAAACGGTGGTGATCGTGCCCGGCTACGGCCTGGCCGTGGCGCGTGCACAGCACGCCGTGAAGGAACTGGCGCACAAGCTCACCGAGAAGGGCATCACCGTGAAGTACGCCATTCACCCGGTGGCAGGGCGCATGCCGGGGCACATGAACGTGCTGCTGGCCGAGGCCGAGGTGCCGTACGACCAGGTCTTCGAGATGGAGGACATCAACGGCGAATTCGGCCAGGCCGACGTGGCCATCATCCTGGGCGCCAACGACGTGGTGAACCCGGCCGCGCTGCAAAAAGGCAGCGCCATCTATGGCATGCCGATTCTGGAAGCCTACAAGGCCAAGACGGTGATCGTGAACAAGCGCAGCATGGCAGCCGGGTATGCGGGTCTGGACAACGAGCTGTTCTACATGGACAAGACCATGATGGTCTTTGGCGACGCCAAGAAGGTCGTCGAGGACATGACCAAGGCGATCGAGTAAGCGCGTCCTGCCCGCTCCGCTGCTCGGCGAACCAGAACGAAAGAGGAGACAACGGAATGACCGAACCGACGCCACCACGTCCGTGGCTGAGCGCGTACCCCGAGGGTGTGCCGGCCGATATCGACGTGGCCCAGTACGAATCGCTGGTGCACCTGATGGAGGAAAGCTTCAAGAAACACGCCGGCCGCACCGCCTACAGCTTCATGGGCAAGGACGTGAGCTTCGCGCAGACCGACAGCCAGTCCGAGGCATTTGCGGTCTACCTCCAGGGCCGGGGGCTGGTCAAGGGCGACCGTGTGGCGATCATGATGCCCAATGTGCCGCAGTACCC
>Ga0070752_1003144_pt1 | contig 10176 bp, 11 predicted proteins | sample VirMetDEL_Aug_30_FD_77440 | JGI IMG/M metagenome (GOLD analysis project Ga0070752, IMG submission 77440) | Aqueous microbial communities from the Delaware River and Bay under freshwater to marine salinity gradient to study organic matter... | ecosystem: Environmental > Aquatic > Marine > Coastal... | reverse complement strand
TAACAAGACCAACCAATGCGCTGTCCATATTGATTGTCTTATCAAAATATTCTACGTATTTTTTCTTTGTGCCATTGATAGTACGCTCTACTACCATCCACACGTGGTTTTCTTCTGCTTCTGAAATGCTTGCTACTGATTTAACTTTTGATTGCGCTTGTAGAATATGATCGCCTGTGCCTGCGTTTAGTTGCACGATAGTACGGTCAATTGCTTGTGCGTATGTTAACGCTAGTTCAATTTCGTTATCTGAACGTTTGACAATATAATAAGTTTGACCGTCTTGTAGGCCAGATATACGTGTATTACCGTTAGCACTGTACACAACAGGGTCGCCTGTTTCATACCCATGTGCCGTATAGGTAATATACCCATTTTGTAAACTGTCTGTTCCGTAGTCTGTTACATCATTTGCTGCATCAAACGTTAACCTATTGTTACCACCAATGATATGCCTATGCCACGCAACAACGTCTTCTTCACGTTTATACGTCATACCTAACAATACACCATCATCACGCACAGCCCAATAAATACTTTCAGGCTCTTGTGCGTAGGTCACATCCGTAATTCCTGAACCTGTAATGTGATCTGCCAACAAACACATATCTGGTGCTGCATAGGCATCGTCTTCAAATTGGTACGTAAATTCACGCACTTTCTTACGTTGTTTCTGCACAAATAGGATAACGTTACCAATTTGTATTGGTTCTGTTGTCCAACCACCGTATGTCGTTTGCTGTGTAATCGTAACGTTAGTAGGTTTTAGCGGTTCACCAGTAGGTCTTGCTACCTTAAATTCACCACCTGCTGTACCTACAATCAAATCACGTGCAGGTGCAAGCCAACGAATAACGTTAACCCTGTTAGCTGCAATTGTGTAAATAAAGGCATCTGCAGCATCACTGTCGCCTACATCAAAATTTTTATACTGACCAGACTGTGATGCCCAAATTGTCTGTGGATACCTTGTAGACCCTGCAAACACTAATCTTTGTTCATAAAAAGATACTGTACGTGGATAACCGTTATATTCTGAATAAGCACCAAGTGACCAATCGGTTGATGCTGATGTACTTCCACAGTCTTTTTTTACAGTTACAGTTAAGCGTGTTGTGTTTACAAATGCTGTAACTTTAACGTATCCAGTACGGTATCTAATTAACGAACCTACATCACCTGAATTAAAGCCTGCGCCACCATTTATTCCTGTTGTGCTACTTACGTTTAATGTTCTGTTTGTACCTACTGTATGTGCAGATAGGGTCATTGTAGTGCTAGTAGTATTCTTGTCTAAATATGGCCCATCTTCTAATTCTTCATCTGTTAACGTCCACGATGTGTGGCCTGTTCTTGATAATTTTTTTGGTGGTATTGTTTCATGTACGATGTACATAACGTCTGCAGATTGCGTAAACTGTATTTCGTACAGCATAGCTTCAGTAATAGGGCTAGATATTTCATATACCCTTGCCACCGTACCGCCTGATGCCCACGCTGTGTAACTGGTGCTATCTTCACCCTGCAGTTCAAATGTATTAGCCGTAACGTTAGCAACAATAAAACGCTGACCGTTTAATTCGGTCATGCCTGTAATGCCTGTTATGTAGACTTCATCGCCATTGCTATACCCATGACCAGTTATTGTCACTACAGCAGGGTTTGCTTGTGTAATACCTGTAATGGCTTGGTCTGTTTCTAGGATTGCACCACCGTCTTTGTAAAAACGGATGTATTGGTCACCTAATTCTAGGATGTAGGCTTGTTCTACGTTAAATTCAAAAGGGATTAGACGCACACGTTTTGTGCTGTCTTTTACTGGCGATACGTATCTTGTGCCATATCTACGTGCTGCACCGCCTTGTGGGAAGACGGTCATGTTTTCCAATATCTCTAAACCATTATTATACTTCTTGAAGTCAGTTTGACCTGCAAGTTTTGGTGTTAGTTCACCTGCCGTAAAATTGGTTTGAAAAGGATGTACACGTGCCATTATTTTCTAAAGTCCGTAAACGTGTTGGACACAAGATCATCAATAAATCCTTCTTGTCCATCAATGCTACGAGCTTCAGAAAGTTTCTGTTGGTACATTTTATCCATCTGCGCTTGCAGTGCTGTACTGCCCGTAACGGCATAACTAAGATCAACGGCTAACTTTGCAGTAAGTACATCCACGAACATTGCGTCATACAATGATGCGTTTGTTACCCGTGCGATATACATGATTTTTGCACTATCTTCATCTGTAACCAAGACACGCCCATTAGTAGGGTCATTCTCAATCTTGAAGATGTAATCAGGATATTCCATTTCCAACACACGTAAACAGTATGGGGAAGTAGGAAGTGCATACATATACTGAAACCCGTATGCAGGTTGTGCAGTCAATCGACTAAGCGTTGCCCTTGTAATGGCAAAATTCCACGTATGAGAACGTAGAATATGGTCACGTGCGTCAGGAAAAAAAGCGTTACAAAGTCTGGCTCTTTCCGTATCGTCAGAAAGACTTGTGATAGGGTCATCCCCTAATCGCCTAAGTGCGTTACTGCATATTGATACGTCTGTTGCCATACTTTCACCTTAATGGTTTAGCAGGGGCAGGCGTTAAGTCGGATTAACCTGCCCCTACTAATTCCTTTAGTCGGTTACATACAGCATAGTCAAAGTAATAGTACCTGTACCTGCTGCACCGCCCATAGTCACAGTAACGGGCTGACCGTTGTAATCTGCGTCAATTTCAGAAGCAAATCCCAAAGCAAGCGTTGCTGCTGCGTCAACCACACCTGCGGTTGTCGATGCTGCTGCTGCTTTGTATGCTGCTGCTGAAGCAGATACGGCTGCGCCACTACTATCTGTGTGTGCTGCATAACCTACCGCTAGGGTTGTACTTGCGCCCAAAGCATCATAGCCAAGTTTCGCACTTACAATTCTTGCACCGTTAGGTAGGTTAAACATTTCAATGACATCGCCTGACGCTAATGCTGATGCTTCATACTCACCGTATGCAACACGAACACGCCCTGCCATTTCATTGGTTTTTGTTTTTTCAGAAGGGTCATTAACGCCCCACTGTGTCTTCTGATTTGAATATACAGTAGCCATTTTTTACCCCCTTTATTCTGAACAAGCAATTTCTACCATCTTCTCATCTTCTACACGAGTAGCACCGATGGTCATAGATAGAAATACTTGGGTTGCATAATTCTTGTCTGCACGTTCAGAAATGCGAGTATTCACATCCTGACCTACAGCAAGACCGATTGACGACTTACAGAAAGCCAACACTTGTCTGTCGCCATTAGCGTCCAAACCAAGACGTTCTGTACGGATAAAATTAAATCCTAGATACGTGTCGATCTGGCCTTGTACTAAGGCTTTGACTGATGCGTAATCTGCAGAAGTTACCTTCTGAATATTAAGCAAGTTTGACATCTGTTTAGACGTTGCAATCATGTAACGTGGCTCATCTGGGTCAACGTCATTTCCGTCCAAAATTTCTTTGGCTTCAATTAGTTTTTCCAGTGTAAGACCTGCGCCACCGACTGCGATTTTTTGACCTGCAGGAAGTGCTACGGTTGTGCCACCTGAAGCACCGCCAAAGGCATTGCCTGTAGCTGCTTCGATAATAGCATCATCCATTGCACGGCCCATTGCCCATGCACCTGCCATAGCGTATTCGCTTTGGGGTGAAATAAGCATACGAACCTTATCTTCTTGGTCGATTAGATCAGCCCAGTCATAGTCATCCATTGTGACTTTCCTACGGCTGTGTGGTGTGTCCATTCTTGGGGTATCAGCGTGGCGTGAAGTACGCTTTGCTGCTGCAACTGAACCGATACGCTCAAAAAAATGCGATTTACCTGTAACTGTTTCGGTACGCACCGCATCTCTCAAACGAGAACCTTTCTGCTGCGCCAAGTGGAACACATTACTTTTGTACTGTTCTACAAAAGCGGTTGTGATTTGCACTGACATATCAGTATCCTCTCATTATTAAGTTAACATTTACACAGTTTTACCTGTGCGTTTGCTTTGCGGTTTTTATCCTAAACACTAGGGAAACCTTACAGTATCGCACTGTCATACGGCATTTAAGGTTGCATACCCACAGCTTTGGTTGTCCATTACGGGCCTAATACTGTACGATAACTATACCATATAAATGGTTAATTACCATATACTTTTTCGTGCAACTGTCGCATACGCTCAATTGCTGTACGATGTTCAGGGTGTGAAGCATCAAAATATGGGTGCTTTGGATTAGCCATAGTAGCGTTAATTTCATCCTTTGCATCCAACGGTGACACAGCCACATTGTTGTTTTGTGTGTTCTGCGCCATGTCTTCTGTGACTTCTTTACCCAATCGTGCAAACAATTTGACTACGGCAGGGTGATTACCTGCTGACGTATTCATCAGTTCCATGATTTCATCATCGCCATACACTTGCAATGCACGTTTAGCAGCACGTAGGTTCTTGTCATAATCAAGACCCCATTCCTGTTTCAACGTTGCAGTAGTTTCTTCTGCTTGCGCTTGCAATGCTGCAGGCTCATTTGTTAGTTCATGTTGAATAGCACCTGACTGATATTCAATTAGCGCATTGACTTGGTTTTGATTTAGACCAATTTTGTGCGCCACATTCTTAAATTCATTCAATGCGCCATCATCAAAGTACGTTGACAATTCGGTAGGTACGTTAATTTCATAACCACCTGCTTCATCTGGCCTGCCAAGTTTGCCGTACAACTCACTGAATTCTTCTTCAGTTTTTGGCAATGGGATACGTGAACCCATTTGCTTTTGTTGATGTACAACTGTCTTTGCTAGACTTTCAACATCTTTAAAGTTTGACAAGGTAGGGTCATTCTTTAGATCGTCAGGTAGCGTTGATTTCCAATCAAGGTTATCGCTGCTGCCTTCAGACCCAAGAAAGGTATTACTACCTACATCTTCGGTTACCTGTTCGGCTTGAACGGCCTGTTCTGCTTCTGACATAATTTATTCTTTCCTTTCGGTTATCATTGATTTAATGCGTAGAAATAAACTACGCTGCCCTTCCTTGTAAGCAGTAGCATACGGGTCACTAGAAAAACTTATTCTATTTCCATACGCTGCTTCCAAGTCCTGTAGCACCTTTTCACCTGCAGGTGATGAAAAACACTGCTTGTAGTTTTCTACTAATTCAGCGTGTTCTTCGTGCAATCCGTCTAGTTCTTTATCCATTATTTGCTGCGTTCATCCTTTCGGCTTCAACTTCAGCTTCTTTCATAACACCTTGTACATCAGGGTCGGCTACTGCTTTAGCTGCTTCACCTTGTGCTTTGCTTGTTTCTGCTGCTTGTTGCGCCATCATCATTTCTTGTTGTTGTTGTGCTGCTTGTGCTTGCGCTTCACGTTTGTCTTCTACTTCATCAACCCCGTACAAGATAGTTTTAGGCACACCTAGTAGTTTTGCCCTCATTCTAATTGCTTCATCGTGATTGATGTTGTCCATAATTGAAGGGTCAATCTGTGCAACGTTTGCAGCTAGTGCATACAGACGATCAATTGCCTGCGCTTCTTCCATTCGCTGTGACCGTGCTAGTGGCCCTACATACTCAATATCCACCTTAGTTTCTTGGATTTGTTCTGGTATAGGCATCAATGCGCCTGCCCGTAGCATAATTCCAAAGACACGTTCAATTAGCGGATTTAAGAATTCACTTTGAAATCTACCTAGCGTTGGGCCAAGTAGACGTTGCATCAATTCGTACCTGACCTGCACTTCCGTAGCGGTCATTTGTGGGCCTTCTTGCAACTGCAACTGGTCTGAATAGTATGATTGTCGGATAGCAGTACGTAACTGCGTTTCCTTCATATCTGTAATCTGCCAATTGTTGCCAATTTGCAACGGTTTGATAGCCCCGTCATTACGTATAACAGTAATGCCTGCAGGTGTAGTACGTACACGCCCTATAACGCCATCATCCTGTACCAAAAGTGGGGGGTCAATCGCTTTCGCCCACGCTTTAAGACCGATTTCGACAGCCTTGTTAAGCGTTTTGATGTCTGGTAGTGCGTTGTAAGACGGTGATCTGCCATATGTTTCCCCTGTTGCTTTAGACCAACGTGGTACTAGATATGGAAATTCGTTATAGCCACCTGTTCGCACAAGCATCTTGTCTTCTTCACAGACATGACAACTATGAAACGGTAACTTTGTTGTGGCTTTTACGCCTGTACCACGCTCATAATCTTCTGTTGGCTCAACAGCGTGAATAAATGTGAATTCTTTGTCAGGCTTTTGCCTTGATGCTTCCAAGACCTTAGTGCCTAAATTATCTTCACCGAATTCTTGTACTGCTTGCCGTGCGTTTAATTTGTATTTTCTGTATACAGTGTCAACGAAACCATTATTGTTTTCACTAATGTAGTATTCGCTAATATGCAGTGTGTTGAAATGTATGCCATCAACATCAAAACCTTTACGTGCTTCTTCAACAAACAAACAACCAGTACCAATAGACGTAAGGTCTAGGTACATTTCGTGTACTTCTGTGTTGAAATTGCTGTCGTTGAAAGTGTCATACATACGGTTGGCTGTATCTTCTAGCCATAACTGTACGTCACGATCTTCGTTTAGGTCTTTATTGCGTAGTTTGATATTAAACCACGCTAGTGATGGTGAAGTTAATGTGCCTTGTAAGGATGCAGATAGTAAGGTGTTTGCTGTAATGGCGGTACTATCAAACAATACTTCTGTTCGCTTTTCGCCCTTAGACCGTACAAACGTAATGTCTGCCTTTCGTGGCATAACATAGTCTAGGATTTCTTGCCAATGATCTTCCCACGTACCCCGTGATGAAGACATAGTGCTTTGACGTTTTTTTACGTACTCATAGGGCGAATAGTTTTCCATTACGACAACGTTCCCCCTAGCATAGTCTTACCAGTTTTTGCTTCTTCTTCTACACCCATGCCAGATGTAAGCACCGTACCGTATAGACCGCCTTTTTTCGCTTTAAGCATTTGTTGCTTTTCTGCTTCCAACGCTTTTTCTTTAGCATCTGTCCGTTCTGTGACAGAATTGTCTATAGGGGGTGGCATTTGTGGTGATGATTTCATACCCATCGACATTCCCCTTTCAATATTCCGTAAAGTGCAGCATCTACCCACTGCCCCTTTACTTTCATTGCATCCCTGATAACACCTTCTTTAGTGAAACCAGTGCCAGATAACAATCTTTCGTTGCGTTCATAACCATTAACACACATGGCGGTCATTCTGTGACAGTTACATTGGTTAAACGCATAATCAAACATTAGTCGTATATTCTTTCTTTGGCATACTTTAGGGGTATCAAGTGCCAAGTGGACAAAAATGTTATGCCCGTCAAAATCTGAAAATAATAAGCATCCCTGTATTTCATCTGTTTCATCATCTACAAACGCTATATGCCGATCATCATCAAACATTTCACGCAAAATATGCGCTCTAGGGGCAATCCATTCAAAAGCCCGTTGTCGGATTTCATTATCGACACGGCTAACAATCATGTTACACCGTAGCGTTCAAATTCTTTTTCTTTTTGCTCATAGCATCAGACGCACCGCCTAAAACAGTTTTAGCTACATTAGCTTCTTCTGTTATACCGCCTGCACCAGTAAGCATTGTGCCACCACCGTAACCACCTTTAATTGCGTTTACTGCTTTCTTTTTTGCAGTTTCCGCTTTATTTGCTACGTTGTTTGCTACTTTCTGTACAGGTGGTGCTTTAGGTTTTTTAACGCCCAACGCTCTTGATATTGCTTTTACTACACCGCCCATAGTCTTTCCTTTCTCAGTTAAATACGCTAAAATCACTGTCAGAATATAATTGGGCAGGCTGATAATCTTTTACTCTTGCCCGTCTTACACTCATTACAGCATACCGCATAGCTGATATAACATCGTCATGTTGTGCTACGATCTTACCATCCTTACGGTGATACATACGCATTTCTTCTAACAGTTTACCCTGATTATTAAAAATTTTCAATCTGTTCGTTTGAAACCTTGTGTACATCTCTTGAATACCTGCTTCAACAGATATACCGCCACTTCCTTCTTTTTGTCCTTGTTGTGAAGGATTTGTGAAATGTTCACGTGTCATGTTCACACCTTCAGCCCTATACTGTTCTGTTAGTGACTTACCAGAACCCTTATCTGCTTGCCTGCCATCCATAGGCCATACAACAGGTATCCAGTTACCCCTAGCCTTAACAGCACTAGCGTGTATGGGTACGGCTTCTTGTCGCATAGCGTAGGTATCGTAGACGTAAATAACGTCACTATCCCTATCCCACGCAACCCATGCTGCTGCTGTCGGGTGATCCCAACCAAAATCAAGACCACATATTCTAGGCCAGTGTGATGGTATCTCTATCGGGTCACATATCATATCTGCTTCAGCCATAGGAAAGACCAAACCAGAACCTAATTGCGGTATACCCTTTTCACGCATTTTTCTTTCGTGGGGTGGTAGCGCAGATAGGATTTGCTCACGTACATCGGGAGTCATGTGCGGTGCATCATCCCAACCTGCCTGAAGCAAGGCTTGCCCTTCTCTAAGGTCGTTGACAAACTGCGCTACCGTTTCTGTCATACCACTTTCAGGGGTGAACGTCATGTAGACTATGCCCCCTTTGTCGGCAGTACGAGTTAATGACTGTGTGTAGATAGATTGTGGCGGTTCTTCGTCCAACCAAATAACGTCTAGGCTTTCACCCATCCATTTTTCTTTGCCCATTTCATACGCTTTAAACGCTAGTCGTGACCAACCCCCTGTTACGTGCTTAATAACAAGACTATTCATAGCATTAGGTACGCCTGCTTTACGTACCGTTTCGCCAATTAACTTTAGCGGTATAGACCCCGTACCCCTAGCAGATGGGTCGTCTGGCTGCCCAACCAGTTCCTTCTGGCAAATGTCACGTGTCGTTTCATTAGACGCACCACCTGCCCACGCCCTAATAGGTCTAGTAAATTTCCTACCTTGCCACCACTCAGGATACAACCCTGTAAGGTGGTAGGCCATTTCCATAGCCCCACAAAACGATTTACCAATACGGTTACCTGCCATCAGCAGTCTTTGCTGTGCAATAGTGTTGTGAAACTTAACTTGATATTCGTAAGGCTTGTAATGCGACATCCGATTGGTCGCTTTTCGGTGTTCTAATTCTTTGGCAATCTCTACTGCCCTTGCTAATACTGCTTCACTCATAATTTAGCCAAATCATCGCTATGCACCATAATCCAAAACCCCTTGCGATTTTTTTCACATAACGCAATTACAGGCGTTTTGCCTTCTTTATCAGCTAGTATTTTGGTGTCATCCCACAATGTGACCACACTGTGCTTTTGGCGCAGTTTACATTCTATGAACAGGTCGTCATGGATTACATCGGCACGGGTTATCTTGCCATTACCGCCTGACAAAGCAGTACGCTCACCACCAAAGTAAGCAGCCACTTGTCGTTCCCTTTGTTTCCACGCTTTATCACCCATTACTTAACAATATACCCCCATATTAACCTATGTTCAAGTAGTTAACAAAAGTTAATATCAAAATATGCCCTACGCTGTACGGACGGAAGCATTATTATTAGGCAAGGACGGCAACTTTGGGGGGTGGGGGGTCGCAAACTGGCTTGGCGCAAGGGTTTCGCTGTTCTGCTGTGGGATGTCGGGGGCTGCTGAACCAATGTGGTGGGCAGTGTCGTTCCCCTATGTGTAATGAGTAGCCATGCAGTGTCACCTATTAACAAGACCGCAGGCATTGCGCCCCGTCATGCTGTCGGTTGCTCAGACTGTGCGTGTGTGTGTGGGTACAACGTTTTTTCTGGGGGTCTTTGGGCTACTAAGACAAGGGGTGTTGTGTATCCCCTATATAGGTAAGAAGGACAATATGTGGCTTAGTGTTGTGTTTCTTCTTCAAGACCGCCCGCCTGCAATTCCTGAAGCAAGTGGTTTAGTTCTGTCTGTAGTTCTTCATCAGTACGTTGCTTGGTTACGTCTTCTACCTTGTGGACTGTCTGGTAGCCTGTACGATCAAGGATGCTATTGATTGCACCTAGCTTGACTGATGCGCTTACCTTGTCATCTGTGATTAGGCTTTGCAGTTTCTCGATAGCCATTGGAACAGCACCGCCCAACG
>Ga0070752_1003143_pt1 | contig 10180 bp, 15 predicted proteins | sample VirMetDEL_Aug_30_FD_77440 | JGI IMG/M metagenome (GOLD analysis project Ga0070752, IMG submission 77440) | Aqueous microbial communities from the Delaware River and Bay under freshwater to marine salinity gradient to study organic matter... | ecosystem: Environmental > Aquatic > Marine > Coastal... | reverse complement strand
CTGACCTTTGGTCCGAACGCGCCTGCGTCTGCGAGCTCTGTTGCAATCTGCTGCGCCTGTACAAGCGTGACGCCGCCCATCTCGGGGTAATCGGGTAGCCGAGTCATAGGTTGCTTCCGTCGTAGCTGTTGGTTGGCGGGGCGGTGTCGGGGAACACAATAGTTTCAAAGACACCGTTGACCGCTTGCGTGTGTGCGTACTTGTCCGTGCTTTGGTTGACTCCTGCGTACGACAACAGCGCCCCGTTGACCGGCCCTGGTGCGCCAGGGAACACCGTGCCTGTTGGCCGACTGAAAAGGGAACCAGGCACGCTACCGACAAGGTTAGCGCCCTTCCAATCGCGAGGAAACGATGCGGTAATTGCGTTGACGTTGAAGTGCAGCACAGGAGCCTCCGTTGCTCCATTGGCATCAAACTGGCCAATGGACGTGGAGTACAGCTTGCTCAACTGCATCAAGCCAACGGACGCGCCGCCGGTTCGCGTAAGCACGAAGCTGTTAGACGTGGTTCGATCAATTCGCAACTCAAGCACTTGATACCACGGCGACCCTGCGAGTCCCCACGGGTATTGGAAGTACCGCTGGTAGCTAACATAGCTTGGGCCTCCAACAATAATTGTGGGAGTGGCACTGTTTTGGCCACGAACGCTAAGACCCGTGAGTGTTGCAATGCCTAGAAGGCCGTAATGCAAATACACTCCGCGCGAGACGTTGAGCGCAGGTTGCGCGCAATTGACAACCGACAGCACGCCGTGCGACATGACGCCTACGCTCAGCGCGTTTTGATCGACAAGCGCTCGGAGCTCACGCCCGCTTGTAACGTCTGCCACGTACGCGAAGCCGTTGGACTGCGGCAAGCTAACAGCTCGCTTTGCACGGCCTACACCAATGCTCCCATTTGGCCCTCCTGCAACAACAAGCGACGCGCGCGCCACTACGTTAACGCAGGTGTCAATCTGTACGAGTTGATCAAATTGAGAGGTAGGCGCTCCTGTTTCGTTGTACGCGTACTGGTAGTCCTGAAACGCAACTCCGTCCACGTAGATGTGCCCCGACTCCTGCGCGGTACTCTGCTCCTGTACCCAGATCGGTTTTTCGAGCGGTGCCCCGAACCCGCTGCGCGACTGCATTTTGAGGCCGCGCACCAGCAGGTTGTCCACGAACGGCATGGTGGTGCTCGCGACCACGTCGATTGACCGCACCACCTTGCGAGCTGTGCCGTTGCCTGCGCTGTAGAACGCAAGGTCGCGCACTGGCTGAGGCACTGTTCCTTCGTACCACTCCAGCCCTTGGGTTCCAGTAAAAGCGTTGCTTCCGATGCGCAGTCGAAGGAACTCAACGTCCTCCATAATCTGCGTTGCAACCTGTGCGCCCTGCTCGCCCTTGCGCACGCCTCCAGGGTTGCGAGTACTCCAGATCTCGTAGTATTTGGCTCGTAGGTCAGGCAGGTCGAAGGGCTGCGTGCCGCTTCCTTGTGGCCCCCCATTGTTGCCCCACACATTTGCGCCACCGGCAGGGCACGGATACACCGTCCCGTCAAACTCAACGCGGTCGGCGTACACCTTGAACTCTTTCAGCGTGGCCGTGATTGCGGGCACGACGGGCAAGCCGTCGTCGTTGTCGCCAAGCCGAACAACGGTGAACGTGTCTTGTTGTCCGATAACGCCGCCAGGAGTTACTACGTCGTCCAACACGACGCGCGCGATTGCAGTGTCCGCGCTAGGGAACTGCCCCCCCGGCACTACCAAGGTGAATGTTTGCTTGTCGATCCCTGCGGGAATGCTCAGCTGTGTCAGAGTACCGAGGCCCACCTGCGCTTGCGACAGGCCGTTGGACACAACGGAGAAGGCAACGACGACTTCGAACAATTGCGGTGCCGACAACGTGACGCCTACTTCGTACGTACCTGCAGCGTCGAACGTATGCCCTGGCCGATCGAACTGCACCTCGTACGTGCTAGGCGCGTTGTCTGGCAGCAGCGTCGTCGTGTGCAGCTGCGCTGCGCCATCTAGCACAGTCACTGTCCCCTGCGCGTACTGCGGAGTTTGCGTGCTGATGAGCAACTCAATCGTGCGCTCGGTCTCGTTGAACACCGTGTTGGTCAACGGCGTCAACGTCAACGGCACCTGCGACTGCTCACCTTCGATGCGCATCACCGTGCCCGGCGGCGGGTCTAGCGTGTAGTCCTGCCCGTGGACTGCAGAGCCGGACGTGCTAACCACGAACTGGGCGCTCAGCGTTGGGTCGAACTGCAGTTGGTGTCCCACAGCGAGCTCGACCACGGCACCACCTTCGCGCGTTTCGCTTTCAAGCTCTGTCCAGCCAATGCGTCGCGTGCCCAACGGGTAGCGCGAGTACGTGACAAGCACCAAGTTGTCTACGGCGCCAAGCGCTACGTTCCCAGAGCTCTGGATGTCCGTGAGCGTCAAGCTGTACGCAAACGGCTGCAGCAGGTCCGCAACGCTGGTGTCCGTAAGGCCCCGCAGCTCCACGTCCGCAAACGTCTCGCCCGCCGCGATAGTGACCGTAGACGGGAGCGACACGCGCTGATTGAACTCCGCTTGCGCTGACGCCCCGACTGTGAACGTGGCTGTGATGCCGCCTGCGGGCGCTGGCCGAGACGCATTGACCCGAATGGTTTGGTTCTCGTAGTCAAGCCCCGTGACGAACAGACGCGTTGGCGCGAACGTCAACGCCGTGGGATCCGACGCTGTGTCGTTTTCGATTGTCAGCGTGAAGTCGCCGCCAAGGGTGATCAGCGACTGCTCTCCTTCAGCTTCAAACCCTGCTTGCGCATTCGTCTCTACGGCGCTGACCGCCAAGATGAGCTCCACCGACTCGCCAGGGCCGAGGCTGTCGTTGACGATGCCAATCGTGATGTCCACGAAGGTGGCTTGCGCGGCAATCGACACCTGCAGCGAGCCAATGCTGTAGTGCGTTGAATCAGCGGTGCCTGAAGCCGTCAGCGTTGCAGTGATCGGCACTACGTGCGCCTGCGGTGACCCCTCGTCGTTGACGAGCTCAAGTCGCACGCTGGCCTGCTGACTTGTGTCTAGCACTGTGAGCTCGGTCGGCTGAAACCGAATGAACGGCACGTTGACGCGCCCCGGCCCTGTGCCACCGCCGCCGCTGTTCGGATCGCCAGGGCTGCTGCCTGTCGGCCCAACAACAACAGTGCGGCCTGCCCCGCTCCGCTCCACGTTAATGATGCTGGCTTGTCGTTGCATCATGCGAGTGCGCTGTCCTCAACCGTCAGACGCAGCTGCAGCAGCGGATACTGCACAGCCTGCAGTGTGCCGCGCACGCTGATCAGCAGCTGGTTGCGAGGCCCCAAACCGCGTTGCGGCCAATCAAGCTCCAGCGCCGCCTGTGGCGCAAACACGGTCAGGTAGCCTTGCGCAGCTGTCGCCCCGTCAATGCTCACGGACACCGAGCTCGACGCACCCGTGCTGCCACTAATCTTGGCCTCAAGGTTGGCCCAGTTCGACAGATCCAGAGCTGTGTTGTCCGGCTCGAACAGCGCAAACGTCCGCGTGTAGGCAACGCCCCGCATCCACCTGTCCGTGACCGCGAGCGCGGGTAGCTTGGCTGAGTCAGTCATTGGTCTTGGTCCGTCGCAGCAGTTCGGTGAGGGCGAGCTCGATGGTCTCCGTGCTCGCCTGTTGGCGCTCGTTGGCCTCGTGCATTTCGGTGCAGAGCGTGTGCAGTTCGCTCACGATTGAAGCGTCCTGCTGAGCCCGCTTGGTCTGGGCCTGAAGCCACCCCTGGATGTCCGGCTGGAGCTCGCGCAGCAGGCTGACGATGCGCAGCACGACAGGCGCTGCAGCGAGGGCGATGCCCGCTAGGTCAAGAGTTGCCATTGACTGTGGTTGCAGCGCCAGCGCTCTCATTGCTGCGCCGCCTCGGTGTATCGGTCAGAAGCTCGTGTGCGGGCCAGAGTGCTACGCACGGCGCCAGGGGTGCTCAGGGTCACAGCGACCCACAACGCGCTACAGGCGCCCACACGGGCCGCTCCAGCCAGCGTGGTGATCGAGGTGGGGTCCTGAAGCGCCGTGACCACGTCCAGCACGCACGTGAGCGCGAGCATGGCCGTGAACACCAGCCACGCCTGAGCAGCCTGCGGGTGGTACATCGAGCAGCGGAGCCGCGTCAGCCGACGAGCCGTGTCCAGTAGCACCACGAGCGCAGCCAGCTGCAGCCACATCAGTTGGCCTCCCCGCGCTGGTCGATGACGGCCCGGAACGACTCGACCGGGTCCTCGCCCGCACGCGTGAACACCACGGTCGAGCCCTGCTCGCTGAGCGCGTCTTCGAGCTGCTCCTGCTGCTCTGCGCGGAGCACGCCCGTCGCCGCCATGATCGTCTCGCGGTAGCTCTTGGCCTGCGCTGCCGTGATGGTGTTGTTGGCCTCGGCCTGCAGCAGGTCGTTCAGCGCCGACATGCAGTCGCTGTAGCTGGTGAGCTCCGGCAGGCTGAGCGGCTCGCTGGGCGCCGGGCACTTGTACGGCGTGCCAGCGGTGTAGCGCAGCACGAGCTCGACGGCGGAAGGGTTGCCTTCGCGCGCGCTCTGCACGAGCTGCCCCATGATCGCCTGGATGTCGCCGTCCTCGATGCTGGCGTGCACGAGGTTGCGCCACGCCGCTGCTGTGATGGGCCGCACGCCCGGTCTGTCGATCATCGCTCTAGCCTCTCGTCTCGTAGCTCAAACAACGCGTCGATCTGCGCCACGCGAGCACAGTCAGGGCACGCCACCTTCATTGCCACGCGTGAGTGCTCCACGCGCGTCTCGTCATCGAGGATGCACTCAATCATGTCTGCCATCGTGATGTACGACGTGACCTCGTACGTGCGAGCGACGGGCTTGACGAGCGCCTCGCGGAGCTCCAGCGTCAGCCCGTGCTCGTCGGCGGTCTGCCACAGGGCGTCCGCGAGCTTGCGCTGTGCACGCAGGACGTTGCGCTCCCGATCAGCCTCGTGATCGAGCGCCTCGTTCAGGTGGTACAGCGCAGCTCGCAGGTCCTTCTGCATCAGATCTGTCGGATGACTGCGTCGGGTAGCGATTGGCGAGCAAGCGCAAGCCTTCGGCCCAGCTCCACAGCAGAGCGGCCAGTCAGATGGTTGAGCCCGTTAAGCGCAAGGTCTGAAGCGTCCACCCATGCAGCGCCCGGCAGCTGAGCCTTCACCAGCTGCGACGCGCGTGTGCTGTACTCAATGCGGTCGGGCTCAAACGCTCCAATAAGCGGCGCCACGCACACAATGTTGGGCCTTGCTCCAAGCAGCGCCTCCAGCTCTTGGTAGAACCGCCGCCAGTTGGTCGCCATCTGCGTGCCGCCAAGGTGCCGCACGTCAAACGACATCGCGTTGATGTACACGGTGTCCACGTACATGTACGGCGCCAGCACTCCACTTTGGGCTGCGCGCACAGCTGTGATGGTGTTGTTCCACGACGTGCTAAGGTTGGTCCACATCGAGTTGGCAACGTCGGAGTCCGGGTGCAGCGAGGCGTCGGATTGTTGCGTTTCGAACTCGTTGGGGAAGAAACCCGCTGCTGCTGTGTTGTACGCCCGCGTCGTGATCTCACGAGCGAACCCTGCGCGGGTGATCGCGTGCTTGATCCAGTACTGGCCGTAGTGTCGGAACGGGCCAGTGGTCTTCTTGAACGTACCTGCCCCTGGCATCAGGTTGTCTTCGTAGAAGCCCTGCAGGTGGCACGCAAGGCTCCACAGCGGATCTACCGTCAGGTCGAACGGACCACCCCCAGAGTCTCCGGTGTTCGTTCCCAGGTCGCGGCTGACGCCAACGGTCGGGGTCGGCAGGCCGGTGCTGGGTGCGTTGCGTCCCGGCGCGACCCGCCCGATGGACGGCTGGTCGTTGTTCTTGACCCAGTTGTTCGCAAGCATGGTCGAGCCCACCTCGCGATCGGCAGGCGTGACCGTCGTGAACGCCACATCGGGGAGCAGGTCTTCGAGATCGTCCGACCACGGGCAGTCCAGCCCAAGGAAGTTCGAGTCCCCGATGAACATGTTGAAGACAATCGGGGCAGCTCGCTCGGTAGCTCCTTGGTAGCCCTGCGGAAGACGGTTGAGCACTCGGCCATCGAGTTGCTGGACGCGGAATCGAGTAGTCAAAAGTCGTTCTCCTGTGAGGTCAGCTCTTCTTTCAAAGCCGAGTTGGAAGCCGTGGGAGCGAGAGTGCGCGCAGCCTTCTGCCGGGCCTTGAACTTGCGCCTGCCAACCTCTCCGAGGAGCAGCGCGCCGATGAGCTCGATGATGGAGCGCGGGTCGCCCGCCAGCAGCGACGGGAACCAGCCGATGGCCTGCTGCGGGCCACGGTCACGCGAGTAGGTGTTGCGGTACGCGATCAGCGCGCGCTCGTCCTGCTGCAGGCTCACGAGCAGCGCCTTGTCGGCGGGCGACAGCGGCGTGCCGTCAGCGTCGTCAGCCTCCATGACCTCGATCTGCTGGCGCAGCGTGAGGAGCTCAGCGTCGAGCTCGGCGGCGTCGTCGAACGACATGCACGAGGGCGTCGCAAGCACGCTGGCGGTAGCGAAGGCGAGGGCGAGGCCGCGAAGCGCCGATGCCCTACGCCGGAGCGTGCGAGCCTCAGCAGCCACGCTTGCCCCGCTTGCTGCCAGCCTTCTTCTTGCCGCCGCTCTTGGACATGGGCTTCTTCTTCATCGTCTTCTTGCCCCCGTAGGAGCCCTTCATCGGTGACATCGCGCTGCTTGGTCTGGGTTGAGGAGCGATGGAGGGTGAGAGAGGCCACCGCCGTCCTCATCGTGGGCAAGCGTGTCAACAATCCGCCACCATTCCTGGGGGAATTAACAGCAACATGCGTCTGTAAGTCCCTAATTGACCGACATTTGGCGTATGTGCGCAGGAAATGCTCAGGATGTGCCGTGCGGTATGTCGATGTATCTGGCTGAATGTGTTGGCGAGGGCGTGGTGCCCCGCCGAGCCCTGAGCCCTGACCACCTGACAGCCATGATTCCCGCCTCCAGCCTTCCCGCCTCCAGCCTTCCCGCCGACCCCCACGCGCCCCGCATCTTGGAGTGTGAGAGCGACTGGAAGGTCTCCCCCTACGGCGACGCCGCCCCCGACCGTGACTGCTACTGGGTGGCCACGTACGAGGAGGCCCTGGAGGAGCTCGCGGCGATCAACGCCGAGCGCAACGCCTGATCCTTCTGACCCCTGACCACCTGACAACCATGTACATCACCGCCGACCAGCAGACCATCTCCCGCGCGCTTGGCGCGCTTCGCCAGCTCGACGCCGCCGTCAAGGCGCACCGGGTGCACGGGCGCTACGCGCTCGACCTCGACCTCACCGCTGACGCTGCTGCTGTCATCGACCGCGCCGTTGCGTACTGCGACCAGCTCGGTGCCGACATCGGCCAGCACACGCTGCTCGGCTCGTGCGGCTCGCCCGCTGGCTGGGGGCGCCACTTCATGCTCATGCGCCGCTGGCTTCCGACTGTTTCCTGACCACCTGACAGCAATGCAACTTCACACCAATAGCTTCGACTCCTTCTCCGTTGGCGACCCCGTGCACTGGCCTGCTGGCTCCGACACCAAGGCGGGCACCGTCGTGCGCCTGACCAAGACCCAGGTCATCGTGCGCGCCGTCCCGGCCACGCTGCTCAACCCTGTGGGCAGCGACGCCCCAGACGCGCTCCAGTTCCACGCTGGCGGCTTCGTTGGCCACACGTCCGGCCAGCAGCGCTACGCGTTTGGAGAGCCTGAGGGGCCTGAGATCGTCTTCTCGCGCCGCGTGTACGACTCCGTGTACGACGACAACTACAACCGCCGCCCTGAGCCTGTGAAGGTTTCAATCGCCAAGCTCAAGGGCACCTCCATGTCTGGCAGCATGTCCAGCTGGGGGCGCCTGCGCCACGGCCACGCCGCTCACTACGACTTCAACTTCTGATCCTCTAGCAACGCAACTTCCAATGCGATTCAACCCTCACTACAGCGCGGACGACTTGCGATTCGTCAAGCACTCGATGTACCTCGCGAAGCACCACGTCAAGCTCGCGATGTCCTACCACAAAGACGGCGACTACGAGGTCGCGGCAAACATGATGGACAACGCGGTCCACAAGACTCAGGAGAATCACCCGGACAGCGCCGACATTCCTCCTCGCATTCACACTCGCTGCCATGAGGTTTACGGCGCTGCCCGCCTGCTCTGCATCATGCTTCACAACGAACCCAAGAATGTGTCGCAGCAGATCCTGGGCACGTTGCACGACAAGATCTTCGCACTTCACTTGGACATCGAAAACGAAGTCGCCATCTACAGCTGAGCCATGCAGAACATCGACATCACCGAGAACTACTGCGTCGCACGCGTGTACGGGCTCAAGGTCACCTTCCTGCCCGACCCGGTTGACCCCGCCTACGTGGACGAGATCGTGGACATCGACTGGGACCCCACCGGAGACACGCACGACATCTGGGCGTTGCTCGCACGCATCGTCCCGTACCGCGAAGCGTACTACGACGAGCTCGTCTGCGGCTTTGGCCAAGACGCCACCGACGACCTGTTCATGGGCATCAACGACTACATCTTTGGTCGCGACGCTTTCGACGCCTTCGAGGACGGCAAGGCAGACCGGGACGATGTGCTCAACGCCGCCATCCACGTGGCTGAGATCGTCTTCGAGGACGACGACATCGACTGGGCAGACGTAGATTCCTGATGTTTTCCGTTCGGATAGCCGCCACGCGCGGCTGTCTGACGTGTGCGAGGGGTATGCCGCCCCCGCCCTGACTCCCTCACGTTATGAGCACCACGACCCGCAACGACATCCACCGCCCGTCCGTCATGATCCCTGGGGACTACACGCTCGTGTGCGAGTACGCCTCGTACACCTGCGACGACGACTGGGGCAACAAGTACACCGAGACCGAAGGCTACGCCGAGGCGCAGATCGCCTACGCCGAGCAGCCTGTCGCCGTCCACAGCGCGGACATCGACCGCTGTGACCTGTGCGGCGCTGACCACGGCACTGGCGCTGTGTACCAGCACGTGCCCAGCGGCGACATGCTCAGCATCGGCTGGCGCTGCGCCGAGAAGGTCGAGCTCGCTGCCAACTTCAACCACGTCAGCAAGGTCAAGGCTGACCTTCGCCAGCGTGCGCTGCTGCGCGCCGACAAGCGCCGCAAGACCGCCCAGCTGTTCGTGTGGGCTCGCGAGAACCGCGAGGTTCTGCCGCTGCTGAGCACGGACCACTACATCGTGCGCGACATCCGCGCCAAGCTCATCAGCTCCGGCGTTGCCTGGGGCGGTCTCACGGACAAGCAGGTCGCTCTGCTGCGCAAGCTGGCGGACGCCGCGTCCGAGCTTCACGTCCCCGTGCCGCACCCGATGGGCGAGCGCGTCGAGGTCACCGGCACCATCGTCAGCATCAAAACGACGACCGGCTACTACGGCGACCAGACCCGCATGACCGTCAAGTGTGAGACGCCTGACGGCTCGTGGCTTGTCAACGGCACCGCGCCTTCCGCGCTGTTCGACCTCGGCGCCAAGCGCGTGGACGACACGCGTGAGGAGCGCCAGCAAGCGCTGTCGGACGCTCGCGTCGAGGTGCGGCGCCAGCACGACGCTGGAGAGCTCACGGACACCGAGCGCGACGACGCCGAGTGGCGGCTCGACCAGCGCCGCCAAGAGCTGGGTCAACAGTCCCCCCTGCAGGGCGCGACGGTCACCTTCTTCTGCAAGCTGCAGGCGTCCGACAACGCGCACTTCGCGTTCTTCAAGCGCCCGACGAAGTTGCGCGTGGATTCTTGGCCTGCGCTCAACATCTGAGCTCGATGTTCTACCCGCCCAAGCCACTGCTGCCCCGGCGCTTTACAAAGCTGCCGGAACCAGCATGCCTTGAAATGCAGCAAGACTTGGCGCGCAAGACGGCGGGCTTGTTTCGCTGGGCACGCGCCAATCGTCAAATCCTTCCTTTGCTGCGCGTGCCGCATCGCGATGTGCAAAACATGCGAGCTCACCTGATTAGAACTGGAGCGGCCCTTGGCCTACACCGGACGCAGGTTGAGCTCCTCGTTCGCATCGAGCGCGAGTCGCGCGAGGTGCATGTGCCTGTGCCGTACACCGAAGGCGAACGCCTTCAGCTCCAAGGCACCATTGTCGAATACATTGGCGAAAGCAAGCTCAATGAACGGGCCTGCAT
>Ga0070752_1003142_pt1 | contig 10184 bp, 9 predicted proteins | sample VirMetDEL_Aug_30_FD_77440 | JGI IMG/M metagenome (GOLD analysis project Ga0070752, IMG submission 77440) | Aqueous microbial communities from the Delaware River and Bay under freshwater to marine salinity gradient to study organic matter... | ecosystem: Environmental > Aquatic > Marine > Coastal ... | reverse complement strand
GCCGGCGAACTTGTCGATCAAATCGAACAGCGCGTTGGCCTCGGCCTTCTCGATCCCGCTGACTTCCTTGCATCCGGTGACGAAGCGTTCGCGCTGGATGTCCATTTCGGCCTGGACCTTCTTGCCCATCGCGCGGCGCAGCAGATCGGCGTCCCCGAGCGAATAGCCGGCAAGGATCTGCGCCGCCTGCATCACCTGTTCCTGGTAGACGAAGATGCCGTAGGTCTCGGCCAATATGCCTTCGAGCTTGGCATGCGGAAACTCGATCGCGACCTCGCCTGCCTTGCGCTTGCCGAACAGCGGGATGTTGTCCATCGGGCCCGGGCGGTAGAGCGAGACGAGCGCGATGATGTCGCCGAAATTGGTCGGCTTCACTGCAGTCAGCGTGCGCCGCATGCCTTCCGATTCGAGCTGGAACACGCCCACCGTGTTGCCCGCCTTCATCAGCTCGTAGACCTTGGGATCGTCGAGCGGCAGCTGCGATAGATCGATGTCGATCTCGCGCCGCTTAAGCAGATCGACCGCCTTCTTGAGCACCGACAGAGTCTTGAGCCCGAGGAAGTCGAACTTGACCAGTCCCGAGCTCTCGACATTCTTCATGTCGTACTGCGTCACCGGCATGTCCGAGCGCGGATCGCGGTAGAGCGGCACGAGCTTGGCCAGCGGCCGGTCGCCGATCACCACCCCCGCCGCATGGGTCGAGCTGTTGCGCGGGAAGCCTTCGAGCTGCATCGCCAGGTCGACGAGGCGCTTCACCTCGTTGTCATTGTCGTATTCGTTCTTGAAATCGGCCGCGCCATTGAGCGCGCGCGGCAGCGTCCAGGGGTCGGTCGGGTGATTGGGCACCATCTTGCACAGCCGGTCGACATGGCCGTAGCTCATCTGCAGGATGCGCCCCGTATCGCGCAGCACCGCGCGCGCCTTGAGCTTGCCGAAGGTAATGATCTGCGCGACGTGGTCGTGGCCGTATTTCTGCTGGACGTAGCGGATCACCTCGCCGCGGCGGGTTTCGCAGAAGTCGATATCGAAGTCGGGCATCGAGACGCGTTCGGGATTGAGGAAGCGTTCGAACAGCAGGCCGAGCTGGATCGGGTCGAGATCGGTGATCGTCAGCGCCCAGGCGACAAGGCTGCCCGCGCCCGAACCACGCCCCGGTCCCACGGGAATATCGTGGTCCTTGGCCCATTTGATGAAGTCGGCAACGATCAGGAAGTATCCCGGGAAACCCATCTGGTTGATGATGTCGACTTCGAACTGCAACCGGTCGAAATAGACCTTGCGTTCCTCCTCGCTCATCTCGCCATAGGGCGCGAGCCGCGCCTCCAGACCCTTGCGCGCATCTTCCTCCAGCGCGCGCGCCTCGCCTTCAAGGTCGCCCGCGAGGCTGGGCAGGATCGGCTTGCGATAGGGCGGCGCATAGGCGCAGCGCTGCGCCACCACCACGGTGTTCTGCACCGCTTCGGGCAGGTCGGCGAAGGCCTCCTCCATCATGTGGTAGGTCTTCACATAGCTTTCGGGGTTCGACCGCGTGCGTTCCTCCGCATCGACATGCGTCGAGCCGGCAATGCACAGCATCGCGTCATGCGCTTTGTGCATGTGCGGCTCGGCGAAATTGGCGGGATTGGTCGCCACCAGCGGCAGGTCGCGCGCATAGGCGAGATCGACCAGCGCGGCTTCGGCGCGCTCCTCGACCGGATCGCCGCGCCGCGCCAGTTCGATGTAGAGCCGGTCGGGGAACAGCGCCTGCAGGCGGTCGAGCAGGGCCTCGGCATGGCTCTGCTGGCCTTCGGCAAGCAGCCGCGTTACCGCGCCTTCGCTCGCACCGGTGAAGGCGATCAAGCCGTCGGTGCGGCCATCAAGGTCGCCGATCCGGACGTGCGGTTCGAATTCGAGCGGGCGTTCGAGATGCGCCTTCGACACGAGATGGCACAGATTGTCGTACCCAGCCTCGTCCTGCGCGTAGAGCGGCAGGTAATCGACCTGCTTGCCTTCCGCCCCTTCGTCGCGGCTCGGGCGCGCCACGCCCAGCAGCGTGCCGATGATCGGCTGGATGCCTTCGGCCTTGCAGGCATTGGCGAACATGACCGCGCCGTAAAGCCCGTTGCGATCGGCAATCGCGACAGCCGGAAAGCCGCGTTCCTTGGCCAGCTTGGCCATTGCCTTCGGATCGATCGCCCCTTCCAGCATGGTATAGGCCGACAGGATACGGAACGGGACGAAGGGCTTGAACGACATGCGTACCAATATGCGGCGCGGGAGGGGATTCGCCAACCCGCGCGCGCCGCGCTTTCCTCCGTTCCGTCATCCCTGCGAAGGCAGGGATCCAGATAACGGAAACGATCCGCCGGAGGCTGGATCACCGGGTCCCTGCCTAGGCTGAGACGACAGTCCTTGCCCGGGAGCTACAGCAGCTTTTCGATATCCCTGGCGATACCTTGCGGCTTGTCCGCCGGCCCGTAGCGTTCCACCACGCGGCCTTCGCGGTCGATCAGGAATTTGGTGAAGTTCCACTTGATCGCCTTCGATCCCATCAGTCCGGGCTGTTCGCGCTTCATCCAGTCGAACAGCGGGCTGGCATTGTCGCCATTGACGTCGACTTTCGCCATCAGCGGAAAGGTCAGCCCGAAATTGACCTTGCAGAATTCGGCAATCTCGCCCGCATCGCCCGGCTCTTGCCCGCCGAACTGGTTGCAGGGAAAGGCAAGCACCTCGAAACCGCGGTCGCCGAACCGCTGGTACAGCTCTTCAAGCCCGTCATACTGCGGGGTGAAGCCGCACTTGCTGGCGGTGTTGACCACCAGCAGTACGGTGCCGAGCTTGTCCTTCAGCTCGAGCGGTTCGCCCTTGTTGGTGGCGACGGTGAAATCGGCGATGGTGGTCATGCTCTTGCAGTTTCCTGTATCGATAGCGCGGGCGCAGCCAAGCGCGGCGCCGCGTCACTCGCGCGGGAAATCGGGGCGCTTGGACAGTTCCGCGATCTCCGCGGCATGGTATTCGCGGTCGCCCGCCTTCTCGATGTAATAGTCGGCGCGTTCGTGCTCGGGCAACAGCATCAGATGCCGAACCAGTTCGGCGAAGCTGCCGCTGCGCAGGCCCTTGGCACCGTCGAGCACGCCATTGCCGTCGCCGGTGTGGTGCAGGCTGGCGCGGTCGTCCCACTGAATGCCGCCGTGGTGGTCGTGGTCGCCCTTGAAGGTGCTCGGATGGTCGGTCATGAAAATCTCCTTTGAGCGACCAACGAGCGAAGCGCGCTACGGGTCCGCTATTCGAGCACACCTTCATGCAGGCGCACGACGCGGTCCATCTTCTGCGCCAGCCGCTCGTTATGCGTCGCGATCAGCGCCGCGCTGCCCTCGCCCCGGACAAGGCTGAGAAACTCGCCCAACACCCTGTCGGCAGTCGCTTCATCAAGATTGCCGGTGGGCTCGTCCGCCAAGACCAGATCGGGCTTGTTGGCGAGCCCGCGGGCGACTGCCACGCGCTGCTGTTCGCCGCCCGAAAGCTGGCTGGGGCGGTGATCGAGCCGGTGGCCGAGCCCCAGCGCGACGAGCAGTTCTTCCGCCCGTGCCTCGGCTTCGGCGCGCGGCCTGTCCGCTACCAGCTGCGGCAGGACCACGTTTTCCAGCGCATTGAAATCGGGCAGCAGGTGATGGAACTGGTAGATGAAGCCCAGGTGTTCGCGGCGCAGCACGGTACGGGCATGCGAATTCGACTTCTCGGCCGAGTGGCCGGCTATCAGGATCTCCCCGCCGAACCCGCCTTCGAGCAGCCCGACCGCCTGCAGCAGCGTCGACTTGCCCGATCCCGACGGCCCGAGCAGCGCGACGATCTCACCCGGACGGATCGCCAGATCGACCCCGCGCAGCACGTCGATCCGCTCGCCGCCCTGTTCGAAGCTGCGGGTGAGCCCCTTGAGCTCGACCACCGGTTTCACGCCGGGACTATTCATAACGCAGCACCTGCACGGGATCGGTGTTCGCCGCCTTCCACGCGGGGTAGAGCGTGGCGAGGAAACTGAGGCCCAGCGCGAGCAGCACGATCATGGTTACTTCGCTGCCATCGACCTTCGACGGGATGGTGGTCAGGAAGCGGTATTGCGGGTCCCACAAATCCTGCCCGGTCAGCACGCCGAACCCCTCGACGATTTGCTGGCGCCCGGCAAGGATGAGGAAGCCCAGTGCAAGCCCGGCCAGCGTGCCGATCGCGCCGATGGTGAAACCGGTGGTGACGAAGATCTTGATCAGGCTCTGCCGTGTCGCGCCCAGCGTGCGCATGATCGCGATGTCGCGGGTCTTGGCGCGCACCAGCATGACGAGGCTGGAGAGGATGTTGAACGCCGCGACGAGCACCATGAAGCTGAGCGCGAAGGCCATCGCCGCGCGTTCCACCTGCAGCGCTTCGAACAGCGTCGCGTTGATCGTCTTCCAGTCAGATACCACGGCCCGGCCCTGCACCGCGCGCTGCACCGGTTCGAGGATTTCGCCGACTTCGTCGGCATCCTCCACCGTCACCTCGATCATGCCCACCGTATCGCCGATCAGCATCAGCGTCTGCGCATCCTTCATCGGCATGACGACGAAGGCGCCATCGTAATCGTAGACGCCGATCTCGAAGATCGCGGCCACTTCATAGCCGATCTGCCGCGGCACGGTGCCGAACGGGGTAGAGCGACCCTGCGGATTGATGATCGTGATCGTATCGCCCACTCGCGCGCCGATATTCTCGGCCAGCCGGACCCCGATCGCCACCTTGCTTGCACCCGCCTGCAACTGGCCAAAATCGCCCGCCACTGCCTTGGTCGCCAGCTCGGCGATGTCCTCGTCGGTGTTGCCACGGACCAGGATCGCTTCGACGCGGCCGTTGAAGCTGGTCAGCAGCGGCTGTTCGATCAGCGGGCTGGCATCGACCACTCCGGGGGTGGCGCGGACTTCGGCGAGAATATCCTCCCAATCGTCCAGCCGCCCGCCGTAGGCCTGGACGATGGCATGGCCGTTGAGCCCGACGATCTTGTCGAGCAGTTCGGCGCGAAAGCCGTTCATCACGCTCATCACCACGACCAGCATCGCCACCGACAGCATCACCACCCCGATCGAGATGCTCGCTACCAGCGCGATGAAGGCCTCGCTCTTGCCCGGAAGCAGATAGCGTTTGGCGATTGTCCATTCGAAGGGGGAGAGGATCAAGGCGGCCCTGATTGTTGCCTGCGGATGGAGCCGCGTTTAGGCAGCCAATCCTTGCTGCGCAATGAAATCGTGTGGCCGCTCGCGGCATTGGTCGCACTGCCCTTGTAATCGAGGCGTAACACCGCCATTGGGCGCGCATCCCGATCAGCTTCGGCGGACAGGCCTTTCGATGAACCTCACGCACCCGTTTCTAGACGAGGATGGCGACAAGTTGCGCGAAGAGTGCGGCGTGTTCGGCGCGGTCAATGCGACCGATGCCTCCGCCGTCACCGCGCTCGGCCTCCATGCATTGCAGCATCGCGGGCAGGAAGCCGCGGGCATCACCAGCTTCGACGGGGCCGAATTCTACACCCGCCGCGGGCTCGGCCATGTGGCGGAGAATTTCTCCAGCCAGGAAGCGATCGCCGAACTGCCCGGCATGATGGCGGCGGGCCATGTTCGCTATTCGACCACCGGCGGGTCGGGCCTGCGCAATATCCAGCCGCTCTATGCCGACCTCGCCAGTGGCGGTTTTGCAGTAGCGCACAATGGCAATATTTCGAACGCGGGCATGCTGCGCGAGGACCTCGTGCGGCGCGGGTCGATCTTCCAGTCGACCAGCGATACCGAGGTCATCATCCACCTCGTCGCCACCAGCCGATATCCCACGATCATGGACCGGCTGATCGATGCGCTGCGGCTGCTCGAAGGCGCCTATGCGCTGATCGTCATGACGCCCGAGGGCATGATCGCCTGCCGCGATCCGCTGGGCATTCGCCCGCTGCAGATGGGCCGGATCGGTGATGCCACGCTGTTCGCCTCGGAAACCGTCGCCTTCGACGTCGTTGGCGCCGAATTCGTCCGCCAGGTCGAACCCGGCGAAGTGATCAAGGTCGATTTCGACGGCAATGTCGATTCGCTGCATCCCTTCGGCAACCATTCGGCGCGGCCCTGCATCTTCGAGCATGTCTATTTCAGCCGCCCGGATTCGGTGTTCGACGGGCGCAGTATCTATGCTGCGCGCAAGGCGATCGGCGCCGAGCTTGCGCGCGAGACTCCGGTCGAGGCCGATCTGGTCATCCCGGTGCCCGACAGCGGCGTGCCCGCGGCCATCGGCTATGCGCAGGAAGCGGGCATCCCGTTCGAACTGGGGATCATCCGCTCGCACTATGTCGGCCGCACCTTCATCCAGCCGAGCGACGGCGCGCGCCATGCCGGCGTCAAGCGCAAGCACAATGCCAACCGCGCGCTGGTCGAAGGCAAGCGCATCGTCCTGATCGATGACAGCATCGTGCGCGGCACCACCAGCCTGCAGATCGTCGAAATGATGCGCGAGGCCGGGGCCACCGAAGTGCATTTCCGCGTCGCCAGCCCGCCCACCGCGCACAGCTGCTTCTACGGCGTCGACACGCCCGAGCGCAGCAAGCTGCTCGCCGCGCGGATGGACGTCGAACCGATGCGCGAATTCATCCGGGCCGACAGCCTCGCCTTCGTGTCGATCGACGGGCTGTACCGCGCGGTCGGCGAAAAGCCGCGCGATGCCGCCTGCCCGCAGTTCTGCGATGCCTGCTTCACCGGCGATTATCCCACTTCGCTGACCGATCTCGCCCGGCGCGACGACAAGCAGCAGCAGCTTTCCTTCCCTCCCGAACAGGTCGCCTGATGACGAAACCGCTCGACAACCGCCTGGCCCTGGTCACCGGGGCGAGCAAGGGAATCGGCGCCGCCACCGCGCAGGCGCTGGCCGCAGCCGGCGCGCATGTGGTGCTCACCGGGCGCGACGTACGCGCGCTGGAAGCGGTCGAGGACACGATCCATGCCGCTGGCGGCGCTTCCACCATCGCACCGGTCGATCTGGCCGAAAGCGACGGGATCGCGCGGCTCGCTTCGGCAATTGCCAGCCGCTGGGACAAGCTCGACGTGCTCGTCGCCGCAGCCGCCTACCTCCCCGCGCTGACCCCGGTCACGCAGATCGACGGCAAGCAGCTGAGCCAGGCGCTGACGGTCAATTTCCTCTCGACCCAGGCGCTGCTCGCCAATTTCGACCCGCTGCTCAAGCGTGCCGAAGCGGGCCGCGTGATCGGCCTGACCAGCAGCGTCGGGGCGAGCCCGCGCGCCTATTGGGCGGCCTATGGCACGACCAAGGCGGCGTTCGACAACCTGCTCGAAAGCTATGCGCAGGAGGTCGAGAAGACCTCCAAGGTGCGCGTCGCGCTGGTCGATCCGGGCGCCACGCGCACGGCCATGCGCGCCAAGGCCTATCCGGGGGAAGACCCGCAGACGGTCAAACCGCCCGAAACCGTGGCGGAACGGCTCACCCAATTGCTGGTCGAGGGCTTCGACGGGTTCCACCGCGAGCGGGTCGAAGCCTGAGTTAACCAAGTCCGGGAACGCTTTGGCCACCTTGATCGATCATATCCGCTGCCTGCGCGCCCGAATGCGCGCCAGGACCAAGCGGGACAGATCGAAAAGGGGCGCCGCCATGATCCACCAGTCGCAGGATCGCTATTCACTCGCCGCGCAGGAAGATCGCAGCGCGCCGCGCGCGAAGCTGGCCATTCCCGGCCAGTTGCGCGCGAGCGGCGGCCGTGCCTTCCAGACGGTCGTCCACGACCTGTCGGTATCCGGCTTTTCCGCCGCTGCGCTCAACCGCATGCACGAAGGGCAGCTATGCTGGCTGACCATGCCCGGGCTCGAATCGCTCCAGGCGCAGGTCGTGTGGTGGGAAAAGAGCATGGTCGGATGCGCGTTCAGCGAATTGCTGAGCCCGCTGGTGCATGACAGCATCCTCGCGCGGTTCGGCGACCCGAGCTACCAGCGCCCTTTCTGAACGCCCATTCCGGTCAGGTGGTGACGGCGTAGCCCTTGCCGGGACGCCGCCACCGGCCGGTTACTCAGCCGCCGCGACGATCTTGCCGATCAGAGCGCGAAAGCCGTCGCGGTTCGCGCTGCTGGTCGCGGTTTCCCAATTGCTGACCACGGCCACCACCAATTGTTCCTGCGGGACGATGGTGATCGCCTGGCCGAAGATGCCCTGCGCGCCGTACATGCCGCCGGGATAGGTCCACCACTGGTACCCATAGCCGAAGCCGGGCGCCTGCGGTGCGAAGTCGACCAGCGGCGAACCGGCGGTGGCGAACCAGCCTGCGGGTACGGTGCCCGCCCCGCCCTCCAGCGCGAACTGGCCCATGCGCGCATAGTCGGCCAGCCGCAGCGACAGGCAGCAGCCACCGATATTGCCGCCGGTGAGGTCCTGCATCCAGAACAGGCCACCTTCGAAGCCCGCGGGTTCGACGATCTTTTCCGCGGCATAGGCGGCCAGCGACTGGCCGGTCGCCTGTTCGACGATCAGCCCGAGCAGATTGGTTTCGAGCGTCTTGTAGACCCACTTTTCGCCAGCGGGCGCCTCGCGCGTCAGCGTGCGCGCGTAGGTGACCGCCTGCGATTCGCCCGCAACCGGGGCAACCGCCAGCATCTTGGCAACGTCGCTGTCGGGATCGGTGTAATCCTCGTTCCATGCCACGCCCGAGGTCATGGTGGCGATCTGGCCGACGCTGACGCCGTCATAGGCGGTGCCCGCCAGCGCAGGAATGATTTCGGTTACCGGCGTGTCGACACTGGCAATCGCACCATCGGCGATCGCCGCCCCCAGCAGCGTGGACGTGAAGCTCTTGGCGACCGAGAAGCTGGTCCAGCGTCCGGTCGGACCGAAACCCAGACCGTAATCCTCGAACAGCACTTCGCCGTCCTTGAGCACCATCAGGCCGGCAGCCTGCGTTTCGGCCATGTATTCGCGCAGTTCGGCCTGCAGCGAGGCAGGCAGCGGCGCTGCGCTGCGCGGCAATTCGCGAACCGTACTGGCAGGCGCGACCTCGAGCCCGGGGAACGATCCTTCCATGTCGCGGAATACTGCCGAGCGGCGCTCATCACTCCAGAACAGGATCGAGTCGCTGGGATCGAGGCTGGCCATCTGCTCAGGCATCGACTGGGTCACTGCAGGCGGCGGAACCGCCGTCGCCGTGGCGGTGCCACCATCGCCATAGGCCGTGCCGCAGCCGGCCAGCGCCAGTGCCGCCACCGAAATCATAAGTCCGCGCATTATTTCTCTCCCTCTTTCACCAGTGTAACCTGGTGGACGTCGATCCCGCCCCCGCGGAACCCGCCTTCGCAATACATCAGATAATATCGCCACAAGTCGCAGAATTCCCGATCGAAACCCTGCGGCAGGCGATCCTCCGCCACTGCCCTATCGAAGTTCCGGCGCCAGTGCAGCAGCGTATCGGCATAATCGTGGCCGAAATCGTGCTGGTCCTGCCATGCAAGTCCGCGTTCCTCGGCCAGGCGGCGAAATTCGCTGGTGCGGATCAGCAGCCCGCCGGGGAAGATATAGGCCTGGATGAAATCCGCACTTCGCGCATAGGCGTCGAACAGATCGTCGCGGATCGAGATATACTGGATCGCCGCGCGGCCCCCGGCGCGCAAATTGCGTGCGATGCAGTCCATGAAGGTCGGCCAGTATTCGCGGCCCAGCGCCTCGACCATTTCGGCGCTGACAATGGCGTCGTAGCGGCCGTCGCAGTCGCGGTAATCCTGCTTGCGGAACTCGGCCACGTCCGGGTGATGGCTGCGCGCCCACTCCAATTGCTCGTCGGACAGGCTGATCGCGGTCACCCTGCGGCCCTGTGCGGCCAGGCTTGCCGCCAGCGCGCCCCAGCCGCAGCCGATTTCGAGCACGCTGGGCGCCTCCCCGATCCGGCTGGCAAGCGCGGCACACTTGCGCCGCTGCGCCGCCTCCAGCCCGTCGTCCGCCGGGGCCAGCGCCGAGGAATAGCTCATCGTCGGGTCGAGCCAGGCAGCGTAGAAATCGTTGCCCAGATCGTAATGCGCGCTGATGTTCTTCTGCGCACCCTGCGGGGTGTTGCGATTGAACAGATGCGCCAGCTTCAGCGCGTGGCGGAACGGCCCCTTGGCCCGTGCGGTATCGCCCAGGTGCTGCGCATGCTGCATGAACAGGGCGAACAT
>Ga0070752_1003136_pt1 | contig 10193 bp, 9 predicted proteins | sample VirMetDEL_Aug_30_FD_77440 | JGI IMG/M metagenome (GOLD analysis project Ga0070752, IMG submission 77440) | Aqueous microbial communities from the Delaware River and Bay under freshwater to marine salinity gradient to study organic matter... | ecosystem: Environmental > Aquatic > Marine > Coastal ... | reverse complement strand
CTGGTAGAGGCCGGCGAGATTCTCGAACAGTTGTCCGAACAATTAGTCGAGCTGGAAAGCCGACCGGACGACATGAACCTGCTCAACGCCATCTTCCGCGGTTTCCATACCGTGAAGGGCGGAGCGGGTTTCCTCCAGCTCAACGAGCTGGTTGAATGCTGCCATATCGCCGAAAACGTCTTCGACATCCTGCGCAAGGGTGAGCGTCGCGTCGACTCGGAACTGATGGATGTGGTGCTCGAGGCTCTTGATGCTGTTAATGGCATGTTCGGTGAGGTGCGTGAGCGCCGCGAGCCGACGCCTGCCACGCCGGAGCTGCTGGCCGCACTGGCGCGCCTGGCTGAACCGGCAGGTGCCGAGCCGCCGCCTGCGCCGGTGCAGCAGGCCGAGCCTGAGCCGGAACCAGAGCCCGCGTCCGTTGCCGCGCCTGTCGCGTCTGGCGACATCACCGATAGCGAATTCGAGCAGCTGCTCGACGCGCTGGGTGAGGCCCCGGCGACCAATGCGAGCCCTGAACCCAGGGCTGGTGGCGACGAGATCACCGACGACGAGTTCGAATCGCTGCTCGATCAGCTACATGGCAAGGGGCAGTTCGCCGGCACGGTCGAGCCCCCTGTCGCTGCGCCAGTGGCCTCGGCTCCGGCAGCCGCGCCGGCGGGTGATGACATCACCGACGACGAGTTCGAGGCGCTGCTCGACCAGTTGCATGGCAAAGGTCAGTTCTCTGCTGCGGCCGAAGCGGCAGCGCCGGTCGCTGCTGTTGCCGCCGCACCAGCTCCGGCTGGTGACGAGATCACCGACGACGAATTTGAATCCTTGCTCGATCAGTTGCACGGCAAGGGCAAGTTCGTGCCGCCCAGCGAGCCGACGCCTGCGCCTGCAGCCGCTGAAAAACCGCTTGCCACACCCAAGGCCGCCGCGCCGGCAGCCAAGCCTGCTGCAGCCAAGTCTGAGCCCGCACCTGCGCCTGCCCGTGCTCCTGCCGCTGCGGCTCCGGCCGCTGACAAGGCACCTGCCGCGAGCGAAGCGGAAACCACCGTACGGGTCGACACCGCACGTCTCGACGAGATCATGAACATGGTCGGCGAGCTGGTGCTGGTGCGTAACCGTCTGGTGCGCCTGGGGCTCAACAGTGGCGACGAAGCCATGTCCAAGGCGGTGTCGAACCTCGATGTGGTCACGGCGGATCTGCAGACCTCGGTGATGAAGACCCGCATGCAGCCGATCAAGAAGGTCTTCGGCCGCTTCCCGCGCCTGGTCCGTGATCTGGCGCGTAACCTGAAGAAGGAAATCAACCTCGAGCTGGTGGGCGAGGAGACCGATCTCGACAAGAACCTGGTCGAGGCGCTGGCCGACCCGCTGGTGCACTTGGTGCGCAACGCCGTCGACCACGGCGTGGAAACCCCCGAAGAACGCGAGAAGGCTGGCAAGGCCCGCGCAGGCCGCGTGGTGCTGTCCGCCGAGCAGGAAGGCGACCATATCCTGTTGTCGATCACCGATGACGGCAAAGGTATGGATGCCGACGTGCTGCGAGCCAAGGCGGTGGAGAAAGGCCTGCTGGACAAGGACGCAGCCGATCGTCTCAACGAGTTCGAATGCTACAACCTGATCTTCGCCCCGGGTTTCTCGACCAAGACCGAAATTTCCGACGTGTCCGGCCGTGGCGTGGGCATGGACGTGGTCAAGACCAAGATCACCCAGCTCAACGGCACGGTGAACGTGTTCTCGCAGAAGGGCCAGGGTTCGAAGATCATCATCAAGGTGCCGCTGACCCTGGCGATCATGCCGACGCTGATGGTGATGCTGGAAAATCAGGCCTTCGCCTTCCCGCTGGTCAACGTCAACGAGATCTTCCACCTAGATCTGTCGCGCACCAACGTGGTCGACGGTCAGGAGGTGGTGATCGTGCGCGACAAGGCGTTGCCGCTGTTCTATCTCAAGCGCTGGCTGGTGCCGCAGGCCTTCCACGAAGGGCAGCGCGAAGGTCACGTGGTGATTCTCACCGTTGGCAGCCAACGCATCGGTTTTGTCGTCGATCAATTGGTCGGGCAGGAAGAAGTGGTAATCAAGCCACTGGGCAAGATGCTGCAAGGCACGCCCGGAATGTCTGGCGCCACGATCACCGGCGACGGACGCATCGCGTTGATTCTCGACGTACCGAGCATGCTCAAGCGCTACGCTCGACGTTTCTGATGTTTTGCGGCGCGGGCCATGGCTTCGCGCCGTCTAGGAGAGTGTATGGCTGTTAAGGTTCTGGTGGTGGACGACTCCGGTTTCTTCCGCCGGCGCGTTTCGGAAATTCTGTCTGCTGACCCCAGCATTCAGGTCGTGGGCACGGCCACCAACGGGCGCGAGGCCATCGATCAGGCGCTGGCACTCAAGCCAGACGTGATCACCATGGATTACGAGATGCCGATGATGGACGGCATCACCGCAGTACGAAACATCATGCAGCGTTGCCCGACTCCGGTCTTGATGTTCTCCTCGCTCACCCATGAAGGTGCCCGCGTTACGCTCGATGCGCTGGATGCCGGTGCGGTGGATTTCCTGCCGAAGAACTTCGAAGACATCTCGCGCAATCCCGAGAAGGTCAAGCAGATGCTGTGCGAGAAGGTCCACAGCATCGCCCGCAGCAATCGTCGTTTCAGCTCCGCTGCAGTGGCGCCGACCGCAGCCAGCCCGAGTGCGGCGCCGACTAGTCGTCCAGCCGTTTCGACGCGGCCGGTTGCTCCGGCGCCCACCGCTGCTGCACGTCCGGCGGTCTCGGCCGGTGGCGCAGCTCCTGTATCGCCAGCGCCCAAGCGCAAGGCCTACAAGTTGGTGGCCATCGGCACCTCCACGGGCGGTCCGGTGGCGCTGCAGCGGGTGTTGACTCAGTTGCCGGGCAATTTCCCGGCGCCACTGGTGCTGATCCAGCATATGCCCGCCGCGTTTACCAAGGCCTTCGCCGAGCGCCTGGACAAGCTGTGCCGCATTCAGGTCAAGGAGGCCGAGGACGGCGATGTCCTGCGTCCCGGGCTCGCGCTGCTGGCGCCTGGCGGCAAGCAGATGATGGTCGACGCGCGTGGCGTGGTGAAGATTCTGCCCGGTGACGAGCGTCTCAACTACAAACCCTGCGTTGATATCACCTTTGGCTCTGCCGCCAAATCCTACGGCGACAAGGTTCTTGCCGTGGTGCTGACCGGTATGGGCGCCGATGGCCGCGAGGGTGCGCGCCTGCTCAAGCAGGGGGGCAGTCAGGTATGGGCGCAGGATGAAGCCAGTTGCGTGATCTATGGCATGCCCATGGCGGTGGTCAAGGCCAACCTGGCCGATGCGGTTTACGGTCTGGATGACATCGGTCGGCACCTGACCGAGGCGTGCCAGTGACCAAGGCTAAGTGTGGAACCTGCGCATGGATGTATTGAGCCTAATCGGCGTCATCCTGGCGTTCGTTGCCATTCTGGGTGGCAATTACCTTGAAGGGGGCAACGCCGGGGCGCTGCTCAACGGCCCGGCGGCGCTGATCGTCATTGGCGGTACGCTGGGCGCCGCTTTTCTCCAGGCGCCGATGCAGGTGTTCAAGCGCGCCATGGGGATTGTGCGCTGGATCTTCTTCCCGCCACGCATCGATCTGGTGGGCGGCATCAATCGCGTGGTCGGTTGGAGCATGGTGGCGCGCAAGGAGGGCCTGCTGGGTCTGGAGGCAGTAGCTGATGCCGAGCCCGATCCGTACGCGCGCAAGGGCTTGCAGTTGCTGGTCGACGGCGCCGAGCCTGAGTCCATTCGCAGCATTCTCGAGGTCGATCTCTACACCCAGGAAGCGCGCGATATCCAGGCGGCCAAGGTGTTCGAGAGCATGGGCGGCTACGCTCCGACCATCGGTATCATTGGCGCGGTAATGGGCCTGATTCACGTGATGGGCAATCTGGCCGACCCGAGCATGCTCGGTAGCGGTATTGCCGTGGCCTTCGTCGCCACCATCTACGGCGTCGGTTTCGCCAACCTGCTGCTGTTGCCGGCGGGCAACAAGCTCAAGTCCATCGCGCTGCGCCAGTCGCGTTATCGCGAGATGCTTCTCGAAGGCATCCTGTCCATCGCCGAGGGTGAAAACCCACGTTCCATCGAGCTGAAGCTGCAAGGCTTCATGGACTGATGGAGGTATGGCATGGCGCGCAGGCGGCATCATGAGGAACACGAGAATCACGAGCGTTGGCTGGTTTCCTACGCCGACTTCATCACCTTGTTGTTCGCCTTCTTCGTGGTGATGTATTCGATCTCCTCGATCAACGAAGGCAAGTACAAGATTCTCTCGGAGTCTCTGACCGGTGTATTCAATCAGCCTGATCGCTCGATCAAGCCGATTCCCGTCGGTGAGGAGCGGCCTCGCACCAGTGAGCCCGACAACACCGCGCTCGACGATCCCAGTTCGGATTCCACCTTGCAAAACATTGCCTCCAGTGTGCGAGAGGCATTTGGTGAGTTGATCCAGAGCGATCAGCTGACCGTGCGTGGCAACGAGATGTGGATCGAGATCGAGCTGAGCTCCAGCCTGCTGTTTCCCAGCGGCGATGCGATCCCGAACAATCAGGCATTCGATATTATCGAGAAGGTCGCCAAGATTCTGGCGCCTTATCAGAACCCGGTTAAGGTCGAGGGATTTACCGACAATCTGCCGATCCAGACCGCCCAGTATCCAACCAACTGGGAGCTGTCTTCGGCGCGTGCGTCGAGCATCGTGCGCATGCTCGCCATGGATGGTGTCGACCCCTCACGTCTGGCGGCCGTAGGCTATGGTGAGTTCCAGCCGGTAGCCGACAATGCCACAGCGGAGGGCAGGGGGCGAAACCGCCGCGTGGTATTGGTGATTTCGCGCAATCTCGACACGCGACGTAGCGCTGGCAGTGCCGCGACTCAGCAGTCGGGAGCTGGCACGCAACCTGCACCGGCGTCTGCGTCGGGGGTTCCACAGTCGTGAGCCGTCAAATCCCAGTCGCCTGCTGCGTGCGTGCGACAGCCATTCTCGGCCTGAGCGCCTCTTGCCGGGAGGATGAGAGAAGATGAAAGTCTGGGCAGTAGCCAATCAGAAAGGTGGGGTCGGCAAGACCACTACCTCCATCGCCCTGGCAGGCCTGTTGGCCGATGCCGGCAAGCGTGTGGTCGTGGTCGATCTTGACCCGCATGGGTCGATGACCAGTTATTTCGGTCATGATCCCGATACGCTGGAGCACAGTTGCTTCGACTTGTTCCTGCACCAGGGCAACGTGCCGCAGGGCCTGCCCAAGCAGCTGTTGCACGGTACCAGCCACGAGAATATCTCCCTGTTGCCGTCGAGCACGGCGCTGGCCACGCTCGAACGTCAGTCGCCGGGGCAGAGCGGCCTGGGCCTGGTGATCGCCAAGAGCCTGGCGCAGCTGTGGGAGGATTTCGATCACGCCATCATCGATAGCCCGCCACTGCTTGGCGTACTGATGGTCAATGCCTTGGCGGCCAGTCAGCAGCTGGTGATCCCGGTGCAGACCGAGTTTCTCGCGGTGAAGGGGCTGGAGCGCATGATCACCACGCTGGCGATGATCAATCGTTCGCGCAAGCAGGCCTTGCCTTACACCATCGTACCGACGTTGTTCGACCGTCGTACCCAGGCGTCCATGAGCACGCTGCGGGTGCTGCGCAATTCCTATCCTGAACACCTGTGGCCGGCTTACATTCCGGTCGACACGCGCTTGCGCGATGCCAGTCGGGCGGGGCGCACGCCTTCGCAGTTCGATGCCGGCAGCCGTGGCGTGATTGCCTACAGGGCGCTGCTCAAGCACCTGCTCAGCCATCAGCCTGCGACGCAGGTGGCCTGAAATGCGCGTCTGTGTTGAACTGCGTCACTCAAGTTGGAGCATGCTGCGGCCGATAGGCTGTAAAGATCTTATCCCGGGTTTCAGTCATGAGTCGTAACCTCGCCACTGCCACGCGTTCCCAGCTCGCCCTGCAGTCCTATCTCGATGGTCTGCTGCAGGATGCCGCTGCTGAACTGGAAATGTCCGTCAGTCTCGACGAGTTCGAGGCCGCAGTGCTTGAGGAGCAGGTGCGTGATGCCAGGCTGCTCGAACCCGTAGCACCTGTTGTGGCCCCGGTTGCCCTGGCCACGGTGCTCGAGTCGCAGGCGCCGGTGCAGGTTGCTCCAGTGGAGTTGCTGGCACCGGTACAGGCCCCTGTCGTCGAACAGGCGCCGCCGGAGGTCGCCACGACCGCTGAACAGGCGCCGCAACCAGCCGCCTTGCTGGCCGATGGTCGTCCGGCCTGGGCCGAGGAGCCCTTCGAGTGCCTGTTGTTCGACGTTGCCGGGCTGACCCTTGCCGTGCCACTGATCTGCCTGGGTTCGATCTATCCGCTCGAAGGCCAGGAACTGACTCCGCTGTTCGGTCAGCCGGAGTGGTTCCTCGGTATTCTGCCGAGCCAGGCCGGTAACCTGAAGGTGCTGGACACGGCGCGCTGGGTGATGCCGGACCGTTACCGCGAAGACTTCCGCGAGGGCCTGCAGTACGTGATCTCGGTTCAGGGCTACGAGTGGGGGCTGGCAGTGCATCAGGTCAGCCGCTCGATCCGCCTCGACCCAAGCGAGGTCAAATGGCGCAGTCAGCGGGCGCAGCGCCCCTGGTTGGCCGGCACGGTGATTGAACACATGTGCGCGTTGCTGGACGTGGAGGCGCTGGCCGAACTGATCGCCAGTGGTGGCGCGAAACGCCTGAATGGCGGAAAAGTGCATTGAGAATTGGTGAGCCTGTGCCAACCGGCTCTATAGTTAATGATAAGCGGGTCGACCCGCGCATGCCGCACTGAGCGGTTTTTGACGAGGCTAGGGACATGAAGACAAGTTCTGCACAAGGTGCCGAAGATCCGATTCTGCAGTGGGTGACCTTTCGCCTGGACAACGAGACCTACGGCATCAACGTGATGCAGGTACAGGAAGTCCTGCGCTACACCGAGATTGCTCCGGTGCCGGGTGCGCCGAGCTATGTGCTGGGCATCATCAACCTGCGCGGCAACGTGGTCACCGTGATCGATACCCGTCAGCGTTTTGGCCTGGGTTCGGCGCCGGTTACCGACAACACCCGCATCGTCATCATCGAGGCAGACAAGCAGGTGGTGGGCATCCTGGTCGATAGCGTGGCTGAAGTGGTGTACCTGCGTCAGTCCGAGATCGAGACGGCACCGAACGTTGGTAACGACGAGTCGGCCAAGTTCATCCAGGGCGTGTGCAACAAGAATGGCGAACTGCTGATCCTGGTTGAGCTGGACAAGATGATGTCCGAGGAAGAGTGGTCGGAGCTGGAGAGCATCTGAGCCATGTCCGAGTTTGCCATGCTTGCCGCGGCCCTGGCCTTCGTGGCGCTGCTATGCGTGGCATTGGGCATCGCCTGCAATGGCCTGTACCGGAACCAGCAGCGCCTGCTGGCTGAGCAGGCCAAGCGCGACGCCGTGCGCGACGCGCGGATCAAGGAGCTGAACAAGCGGCTGGATGCTTACCTGACCGGCAGCATTCGCATGGGTGAAGAGCTGCATGAGCTGCGCCGAGTGGTGGCGCCGCTACCGGACAAGGTGAGCCAGATCGAGCAGCGCGACCCCAGCAGTCTGTCCTTCACTCAGGCCGCTCGCCTGGTAGGCATGGGCGCCAGTGTCGACGATCTCACCCAGTCCTGCGGCCTGAGTACGGCCGAGGCCGAGCTGATCAGTCGGCTGCACAAGCCCAAAGCGGGGCAGTCGCGCTAGCGGCCCGGCCCTGACGCTCTGTCGAGCACCTCGTCAGGGCCCCTGAGTCACCGATCGTCCGCCTGGCCGATCATTGCCGTGCTTTTGCTCTGCACTCTTGAATCCGTGAAATTCTGCAATAGTCGCCCGTGCCGCGGTCTGTCCAGCGCATCTGTCGCTTCTGGCTATCCGTCCGTACAGGCGTTACGCCAGGGCCTGGCGAGCGACTGATACTCAGTGGGTCGGGCCCTTGAGCAACGGCAGCGGCGGGGTGACGTCGCGCTCGGCATCCGCCGTAAAGCCGGGCGGTGTCTTGCCCTGGAGGTACCAGGCGAAGGCGATGATTTCGGCAATGCAGCGATACAGTGATTCTGGAATCGCATCACCGAGTTCCAGGCGCGCGAGCAGGCGTACCAGTTCGGCGTTCTCGTAGATCGGGACTTCGTATTCACGGGCAATGGCGAGAATGGCTTCAGCCAGTTCGTCATCGCCTTTGGCGCTGAGTACAGGGGCACTCTGTCCGTCGTAATTGAGGGCGATGGCTTGGCGGGCCTGGGGTTGCTGCTGCTTGCGGCTCATGCGGTTTCATCCACCCAGCGTTGCTCCAGCGAGGTTTTCGGCCCCTGTGGAGGCATGCCCTGGCTGCAAGCCAGTTCGCCCACCTCCAGGCCTGCGGCCTGCAGACGCTCACGCAGGTTGCCCAGTTCGGCGCTGATCAGCGATGCCGTGTCGGCACGCTCGGCCCAGAGCTGGCTGGACAGGCTGCCGCGCAGCAGCTGCGCGCGAACCTGCAGCGGGCCAAGGTGAGCGAGGTCGAAGGCCAGATCGATCCGCCACAGTGGTTCCTTGGTTTCGTTCTTCTCGCCTTTGGCGTTCTGCTCCTCGCGCTGCAGCTTGATCTGCAGCGGAATCACCTCCTGCTGGTGGCGCATCGGCAGTTCCAGTTGCCAGGTGGTCAACTGGTTGCCGTTGGCATCCACCTGGGTCTGCGCCAGGCTCGACAATTGATGGGTCTGCAGCCGTGATATGGCCGAGGCGGCGAGCTTGAGCAGGGTTTCCAGGTCGGCTTCGCCATCCATGTTCTGCAGCAGCCGCGAGGGCAGGGGGAAGGTCAGCGCCTGCTGGCGGGCCGTGCCGTTGGCATTGACGCCGAGCAGTTGCCTGGCCAGGTTCGGCAGGTTCTGATTGAGCGCGTTCTGCAGCCCGGCCAGGGAGCCAGCGCCGCCAGGCAGCTGCGGGGCCAGTTGTGCGATCAGGCGTAGCAGGTTGGCCTTGAGGTCCTGCGCCAGGCCGCTGGTCTGGCCTTGCAGCAGCTTGGCCTCCAATAGCAGGCCGCTGCCCTCGAGTGCCTGCGCCAGACCCTTGGCGGTACTGAGTTGGCTGCTGTCGGGCAGGGCGCCGAGTAGCTTGTCGACACTGCCGCGCAGCGCCTCGTCAGCACCAGCCAACCCTTGCAGGCCTTTGAAGAGGCCCTCCAGCGAGGCCTGACGGTTTTGCTGAGCGGCCAGCTGTTGACCTAGAACCAGCTGGTCCAGGCGGCCACTGAGCGGCAGAAAGGCCAGGCTCTGGCTGCCTTGCACCTGGGCGCTGAGCAGGCTGCCGAGCGGCAGGTTCAAGGGGCTGTCGATGGCCAGTTTGTTGCCCGCCAGCGGTGTGTTGAGCAGGTTGACCACCAGGCGATAGATCGTCTGCGCGTTCTGCGCGTTTGGCGCGGGCATTGGGGCGTTGCTGACGACCTTGCCCTGCACCAGCGTGCCGGGTGGCAGTTGCTGCAGGTCGAGCTGGGTCAGGGCCTTGTCGCTACCCGGTTGCAGCAAAACGCTCAGGCGCGTATCGGAAAGGGCGGTCACGGTCAGGGCCGTGCCTTGGGCCAGCGGCCTCGAACTGTCGGCCTGCACGGTGGCCTGGCGGCCGCCTTCCAGGGTTAGCTTGAGCAGCAACTGAAAGCTCTGCGCCTGCTCGCGCACGGCTATCACTTCGGCCTTGGCGCTTTCGCCGGCGGCCAGCATGCCTTCCAGCGGTTGCAGCAGGCGCACGGCCATATCGGCGGCCGTCGCCGTGTTACGGATGACAGGAGCCGCAGGGGGGAGCGGGCGTGGACTGCTGATTTCGCTCATGGGCTTTGGTGAGGCTCCGTCCTGTGCTGGTGCCGTAGGGCTGTGCCTGGCGCAGTGGTTTGGACTGCTGGCGCGCATGGCCCAGCCTACGCGATTCACACCCTGTCGAAAATGCTGACTGCGGGGACAGCGGCGCGCCATGTATAATGCCGCCCCGCTGCGCATAGTACCTCCGGCACGCGTCAGTATAGCGGCCGGAGCACCGTCGACTTTAACCCTGCCAGGTATCGATGACCCGTCCCGTTCCCCTTCTAGAAGCCGTGGCGCTCAGCTGTGAGCGGGATTGGCGCATGCTCTTCGAGCAACTGGCCTTTCGTCTCGATGGCGGTGACATGCTGCAGATCAGCGGGCCCAACG
>Ga0070752_1003134_pt1 | contig 10197 bp, 14 predicted proteins | sample VirMetDEL_Aug_30_FD_77440 | JGI IMG/M metagenome (GOLD analysis project Ga0070752, IMG submission 77440) | Aqueous microbial communities from the Delaware River and Bay under freshwater to marine salinity gradient to study organic matter... | ecosystem: Environmental > Aquatic > Marine > Coastal... | reverse complement strand
CGGTATAGTAGGACCCAAGACATTGGGAAAGTTATTAGGATAAACAAAGGTATGTTTGGTTCACTTAAAATTGCTATGATACTGATACTACTTGCAGGAGCAGGTGGTGGATTTATGTATGTAAAGAATCTACAGAGTAATTTAGAAGTTGCTCGTGCAAATGCGGCAAAACTAGAAGCGGCAGTAGAAACAAGTGAAGCAAGCCTAAAACTTTTAAAAGAAGACAATGCAAGACTTAATGCATTGTCTAACCAACTAAACGAAGATTTACGCAAAGCAGAGCAGTATGGAGATGAACTTCGTGCTACTCTACAGAAACACAACTTAACACACTTGGCTAACAAGAAGCCAGGTTTAATTGAAAAGAGGATGCAAAATGCGACTGATAAACTATGGAATGATCTTGAGTCTCTTACTGATGACTCTGTCGGGGTGCAGTCTGATGAGACAGGAACCGGAGATCAAAATAGTAACTCAGATTGAAAAAACTGAAGTTCCTATTGTTCCAAGACCTAAACCAGTACAGCTAAATGATGTAAAAATCTATGTAGTTTCTCCTGAAGAAAACTATGAAGAATTTATTGCAGAATTTGAGGCTAAAAATGGTGGTGACGCATATATTGCAATCTCAGTAAAAGACTACGAAAACCTATCACTAAATTTTGCTGAACTAAGACGCTACATTGAACAGCAAAAACAAATAATTGTTTACTACGAAGAAGCAGTAGCACCTAAGCCAAATACAGATACAGAATAAATACTGTATCAAAAGGGCATTAATCATATTATCCTTTTTTCTTGCTGGGTGCATTACATCACCAATTCAAGACCCGACTGTCAAGGCGTCAGAATTCTACGGACTACACGAACGATACGATCGACAAGAACTTAAAGATCTTGTGGGTGTAGATCCTGTGCGTACAGAATGGTGTGCGGCATTTGTAAATGCAATACTTGAAATGGAAGGCATACCTGGTTCTGAAAGTGTAAGCGAATATCCACTAACAGCAAGAAGTTTTTTAAAATGGGGCTCTCCCATAAATCCACAAGATATCCAAAAAGGTGATATTGTTGTTTTTCCAAGAGGGAATAGTAGTTGGCAAGGCCATGTTGGATTTTACATTGGAAGACATAGTTCAGGTAATTGGATCATATTAGGCGGTAATCAAAGCAACCAAGTAAGATACGAACTTTATGATCCTAAACATGCTCTTGGAATTAGACGCTGGTCAGATAAATAGTATTAGTATGTGGGAAATGATAGAAAGAATGGCGAGTGATCGCCTTTGGATTTATACAGCACTTGTAGGGTCTCTATTTGGGCTTGCTTTTTCCACCTATTTTAAAGGCACTCGTTTAGGGCTATGGTTATATGCGAAATTTGATTCAACTGTTGATTTCCTTGTAGAAAGATATGGTTGGACTTGGTTAGAACAACCCACAGATGCTTGGCGTAAAAAGTATCCACATGTAACTAAAAAAATTGACGAGTTAGAAGAACGGATTAAAAAATTGGAGGGCAAAAATGCCAAGAAAAAGTCTTGAAGAATTAGATACACCTAAAGTAGAACCTAAAGCAGATGCAGAGGTTGTAGTACCTGCTGCAAGTGAAGGTATTAGCAAAAAAGTTAAACTTGATCTTGAAGTCGATACAACTGTAAAAGATCTCGGTCCTAATCCATATGCAAAAATAATTCATATGGCAAAGGCTGTCGATAGTTGGAGAATTTTTCCAAGGATTTTTATAACAACCTATATCATATTACTTTATAAGGTAGTTGTCTGGTATATGGAGTTGCCGGATCCAACAATGGAACAATCAGGTTTAGTTAGTATTGTTGTTGGTGCTGGCGCAGCATGGTTTGGCCTGTACACCGGATCTAGTAAATCTAACAAATAACACCGCTAAGTAGTAGTATGGCTGACTACTATGAAACTCTTGGTGTCTCAAAAAATGCTTCTGAAAAAGATTTAAAAACTGCTTTTCGCAAACTTGCGGCAAAACATCATCCTGATGCTGGTGGTGATGCAGAAAAATTTAAAGAAATAAACGAAGCATATAATACACTTAAAGATCCGCAAAAGCGACAGATGTACGATCAGTACGGAACTGCTGATCCACAACAGATGGGGAGCAATCCATTTGGTGATGGTAATTTTAGTTTTACTGGTAGTCCAGAAGATTTACAAGACATTTTTGGCACATTTTTTGGCCAAGGATTTGGACAACCTAGGCGTAGACAAAATCGTAGTATTAGTATAAACTACACAATTGAATTCAAAGACGTTTTTAATGGTGTAGGTAATACAATATCATATAAATTACCAAGCGGAAAACAAGAAGTTATAGACGTTAGGATACCAGCAGGAGTCAAGAATGGTGACAGCGTTAGAGTGCAAGGATATGGTGATGACAGTATTAAAGGAATGCCAAGAGGAGATCTTATTATAAAAGTTAGGGTAAGAGGTCTTGCTAATTGGCGTAGAGAAGGTGATGATGTGTATACTATGAAAGAATTAAATATTTTTGATTTATTGTTAGGCACTAAAATACCTCTTGACACTCCTGATAACAAACACATAACGATAAACATACCTGCTGGAACTAACCCAGGTACAACCTTAAGTGTCACAGGATATGGGACTCCGAATGTAAATACAAGTAGACGAGGCAATTTATATGTTACAGTAAAAGGAATAACACCTAAATTAGAACAAAACGAGTTAGAGGAAATTAGGAAAGTAAAAAATGGAATTGATTTACGCACCAAGTGATTGGTTACAGAAAAAGGTACAACCATTTGATTTTGACAAAACTAATGCTGTAGAAACAGCACAAAAAATGGTTGATATCATGGGCAATAGTCGTGGTATAGGACTAAGTGCTAATCAAGTTGGATTAGATGCACAGATATTTGTTATGCAACCTACACGTCATAAAGAAATCAAAGATCCATTTGCTGTTATTAATCCTGTAGTGCAAAAGATAAGTGAAGAAACCAGTCTCGAATATGAAGGTTGTTTGAGCTATCCTAATCTTATATTAAAAATATCCAGACCAAGTAAATTGGTTGCCAGTTTTCTTGACGCAGACGCAAAAGAATGTATAATAGAACTTGACGGCTATGATGCTAGATGTTTTTTACATGAATATGATCATCTACAAGGCATAGATTTTACAGACAGAGTTTCAAAATTAAAACTTGATATGGCAAAGAAAAAGAAAGAAAAATTAGAAAAAAGGTACGCAAATGGTTGAGCCAAGTAAAGATCTACAATTAGTGTTTGATAAAAGTATCAAAGATGCACAAAAATTAAAACATGAATATTTAACATTAGAACATCTATTGTTTAGTATGATGTGTGATGAAACATTCTTTAATATTATCAAAGGTTTCGGTGGGGATGCAGATTATATCAAAACAAATCTTGAACACTATCTTAAAACAAACTGTAAAGATTTAGTTGTACCACAAAAAATAAAACCAAAAAAAACACAGGCTGTTGAACGGGTTCTTAATAGAGCATTTACTCAAACTTTGTTTGCAGGCAGAAGTACAATAGATTTAACTGATGTTGTTCTCAGTATTATGAGTGAGAAGAAATCACATGCAAATTATTATCTAGAGCAAGCAGGTGTAAACAAAGAACAATTTGCAGATTACATTAACACAGAATTGGAATCATCTATTGAAGATGAAGAAATGAGCGGACAAGGTGCAAAAGCTCTTCGCCAATTTGCAACAGATTTAAATCAAGAAGTAAAGAAAAATAAAGTTGATCCAGTAATTGGTCGAGGCGATGAATTAGAAAGTATTGCACTTGCTCTTGGACGCAGAAATAAAAACAATGTCCTGTTAGTAGGTGATCCGGGAGTTGGTAAAACTGCTATCGCTGAAGGACTTGCATTTAATATTGTACATGGAAGTGTACCAGAATTTCTGAAAGAATATAATGTTTACATGTTAGACATTGGTTCAATGCTTGCTGGATCTAAATATCGAGGTGACTTTGAAGAACGGTTTAAACTTGTGCTTGCTGGACTTAAGAAAAAAGGCAAAACAATTATGTTTATCGATGAGGCACACATGATAAGTGGTGCTGGTGCTGGTGGCGGAAGTAACAGTGCTAACGATCTTGCTAACATGCTAAAGCCTGCACTATCAAAAGGCAATATCAAAGTTGTTGCGTCAACTACTTGGGAAGAATACCGCAAGTATTTTGAAAAAGATCGTGCATTGATGAGACGTTTCCAGCGTGTCACTGTAGATGAACCTTCACCAGAAGTTACTGTAGATATTCTTAATGGCATTAAAAAGTATTATGAAGACTATCATAAAACTAATATTTCCGATGCCGCAATCAATGCTGCTATCAAACTCAGCGTAAAATATCAATCTGATAAAAAACTTCCTGACAAAGCAATTGACTTGATTGATCTTGCTTGTTCAAGATTTAATTTAAAAGAAAGCATTACTGAAAAAAATGTTGGTGAAGCAGAAATACAGTTTGAATTAGCAAAAGTTGTTAACTTGCCTAAAGAACAGGTTGCTGAAAAAGAAACAGACAATCTTGCAAATCTTGAAAAGAATATCAAGTCAACTGTGTACGGACAGGATACTGCTATTGAAAATATTGTTGATAAAATACTTGTTGCACAGGCAGGACTTAAGGCAGAAGATAAACCAATTGGTTCTTTTGTGTTTATGGGTCCTACCGGTACTGGTAAAACAGAAACAGCAAAACAGTTAGCACATCATCTTGGTGTAAAACTTGTGCGATTTGATATGAGTGAGTATCAAGAGAAACACAGTGTTGCTAAACTAATTGGTTCACCTCCGGGCTATGTAGGTTATGAAGAAAACAATGGTATCTTAATTACAAAATTACAAGAAAATCCTAACTGTGTGTTACTGCTCGACGAAATTGAAAAGGCACATCCGGATGTGTCGCAGATTTTACTACAAGTAATGGACAACGGTAAACTGACAGGCTCTAATGGTAAAGAAGCAGATGCAAGAAACTGTGTGCTTATCTTAACTACAAACTTAGGTGCTGAACAAGCTGAAGCAAACGTGCTTGGATTTACTGAAGAAGAAGATAGAGATTATGAAGACACTGAGATTAATAAGTTTTTTGCTCCTGAATTCCGCAACAGACTAGATGGCGTCATAACATTTGCTAAACTTGGTAAAGAAGTAATGATGAAAATTGTTGGCAAATTTCTTGTTGAACTTAAAAACCAAGTCAAAGATAAAAATGTTACAATTACTATTGCAGACGAAGCACTTGATTTACTTGTAGACAAAGGCTTCAATAGAAAAATGGGTGCTCGTCCGTTACAGCGTGTGATTGATAAAGATATAAAACGTCCTCTTTCACGAGCACTACTGTTTGGTGAATTAAAGAACGGTGGCAAGGTTCATATTATCCGAGAAAATGATGAACTTGCGTTAGAATTCAAGGTAGAAGAAGTTGTTAAAGAAACATGAAACTACTAAACTATTCTATAACAAATATCTCTATCGCTTAGGTATTCGCAATCCTATTGCCAGCATATTCCGTAACAAGAACTTTGCATATGCAAGTACAATATTAGATCAGTTACAGCAGGACTACGAATCAGGTCAACCATTACAGGTTACCTATGTTATGCGGGTACAACCTATCCGCATACAAGATTTTCAAGATGCTCAAATATTATACAATGAGCTCACAAGATACCATGATGATTACATTTTAAGAATTGAAAATCAAACGGTTGGTGTATATTCTAATGACAAACAATGGCTTAAAACATTATCATATAAAATAAAAAACACGTTAGATTTTTCGGAACCAGACACTGCATTTGTAGAATATTTGAAACAAAATATCAATACAATAATAGTAGATGATACATTTGGTTACGATTATAAAATCACACTAGGTAATGATAGATGTCCTACAACATTTGCTCAATGGTTGAGAGTCAATCGAGATAAAGTAAAGATTACAGATAAACTTATCCAAGACATAGAAAACAAATATTTCACAGTAGGAAGATATTTTTACATACGAAGTGAAAACGTTTTGATGTTAGTAAAGCTCATAATATTAGACAGCATACAGCGAATCGACAAACTTGTCAGCAAGCAAGATATTGATAAATAACAGTATGCCAGCTAATAGTGAAACATTTAACTTTACAGTAGACGGAACGGATGTAGCACAACTAACTCATCCAAGCGATTCTACGACTCAAACACGGACTGCTAACAAGCTCAAAGGTGACGGTTATTATGGCCGTGCTGACGGTTTTCATACTGTTCAATATAACGTTGCAGGTTTTATAGGTAAAATTGTTGTACAAGCAACACTTGCTGTTGACCCTGCAGAAGCAGATTGGTTTACACTTTCTGCAACACTACACACAAGTACTGCAACTGAAACAGATGAAAGTGATGGCAGTTTTATTAAGAATTTTACTGGTAATTATGTATGGATTAGAATTTATGTGTATGATTGGACTGACGGCACTGTTAATTCTATAATTTTAAATCATTAGGAGGAACCATGGAACATTTTGTAAGAGTTACAATGGAAAAAGCAGATGATGTAAAAAGTTTAGATGAAAGTGTTTTTCCAACATACGATGTTTTTGAAAGCGAACAGGACACAACTGTATATCATATTCCACTAGCAAAAAATCTATCAGAACAAGAAGCTGACGAATATGCTAACAAATTAGCAAATTACCTGTTTTCAGAAGGTTTTGAAGATTTTGATATAGATATTACTTCCGACGACTTAGAAGAAGTTGATGAAATTACATACGAAGATATAGACGACTTTGAAACCGACTATGGTACACTATGGTTTAATGAAGATGATGAAATTGACGAAGCTGAGTACCGCGGCCGAAAAGTAAAACTTGGCAAACCAATGCGTGGTGATGTTAAGAAGTTTAAAGTGTATGTTAAGAATCCAAAAGGTAACGTAGTTAAGGTTAATTTTGGTGATCCTAATATGCGTATTAAGAAATCAAGTCCTGCAAGACGTAGAAGTTTCCGTGCAAGACACAACTGTGACAATCCAGGACCACGTCATAAGGCACGTTATTGGAGTTGTAGAAAATGGTAAAAGTCTACGAAGTAACAGAATTACCTTTTGACAAAATAGATGACGTAGTTGTATTCATGCGTAATGATCCTATGTTCTATAGAAAACAATATTTTCCAACCTGTTCTAATTTAGCAGATATGCAGAGAGAAGGATCAAACGATAATCCTCAAAGTATACTCATGCCTATGATTGAAAAGGGTATTAATCAATACTGTGCAAAATTTAACATAGCAAGAAGTCCAGAAGAAGTTTTTAATGACAATGATAGAAGTGCTATATTTGACAAAATTTACAAAGAAGAAATGGAACAGATTGAAAAAGGCGAATACAAGTGAGATACTGGGAACTAAAGGAAGCAGAACAGAAAAAAATCGTGGCTGTAATGCCAGGCGGGTTCCATCCTTTTCATCCTGGACACAAAAGTCTCTATGATTGGGCAGTTAAAACATTTGGCCAAGATTCAGTTTACGTTGCTGCTACAGATGATACTAAAAGTAGACCTTTTCCTTTTAATATAAAACAAAAATTAGCAAGCATGGCCGGTGTGCCAAATGATAAATTCATTCAAGTAAAATCACCATTTAATGCACTTTCGTATCAATCAATACTTGGAAATCCTAACAATACTAGTTTAATTTTTATACGCAGTGAAAAAGATAAAGGCTCACACCCTCTTCCAGATCAAATACGTAAAAGTGACGGCATGATGGGTTACCTTGTTTCTTACAAAGATAAAGACCAATTAGAAACTGCTGACACCCATGCTCACATAGCATACGGTCCAACCATCAATTTTGATTTTGCAGGTATGAGTATCAAAAGTGCAAGTGAATTACGCAACACCTGGCCTACAATGAGTGAAGAAGACAAACAAAAAGCTGCTGAACTTATGTATCCAGGAAATGCGGATATTGCAATAAGTTTATTGAATCAAGCTATAGGTGGTCCTATGGGTGAAAGTTTAAATGAATTTTTCTGGGGTGACGGCGATCCATTGCCAGAACCATCGTGGATAGACGATTTGAATAAGGCATTATGGCAACAGAAAGCTCCAACAACAAAAGACAAAAGACTTGTTACACAGTTACGCAGAATGGAACAAATGGCACAAAATGATCTTGTAGATATGGCCAATCAAAATTTAAAAACAGAATTAGAAATGTTGGAGGATTAAAAATGAAGGTTTATGAAATTACAGAGCGTACACAATTAAACGAACTTGAAAACATGCCTGTGGCTCAAAAAATAGAACCAATCAAAATGTCAAATCCCCCAAAAGCACCAGACGCAACTATTCCTCGCACAAGAGATGGTTATACCACTGATGACGGCACCACTTATAAGCAAGACAAGTATAATGAAAATATTATGCATGTGAGCAATGACGGCGGCACATATACTTTTGATGGTAATCGTTTGATAAAATGGACAACTCCTAAAATACAAGGATATAGACAAATACACGACTTTGTACAAAAAACAATTAAAGTTGATGCTGATACTACAGTACAATCACCTGAAGGTGCAGCTGTTGTAGTCAGTACAAAGGCTGTATATGATCTTGAAGGTAATCTACAAAATGGCGCAGAACTTGGATTTAGTGCAGGTGGATTAAATGTTGGCGTAAGCAGTGATAAATTTTCTATGGATTATGTTGTAAGCGATAATCTTTCAATGCATATAAGTGCAACTAAAGGCACAGCATCTGACAAAGAAATGCAAAACATTCAAGCAATGGCACAGGATGCTAAAGGAATTAAAGGCGGAACTCAACCATTACAAAATTTAGCAAAATTTGTACAGTCCGTAGGACAAAATGTTACTTTTAAATCTCCTGCTAATGGTACTGCAATTCCATTTAGACAAGGTATGGAAATGTTAGGACAGGCAGGTGCATAATGGACATAGACACTCTCAAGCGACTTGCAGGAATTAATGAATTCAAAGGTTATACCGAATACAAGGTTGATGAAAATCCCAGTATTACTGCTACAGCTCTAAAAAAGAAAGAACGCAAACTTGGACTAAAGCCAGGTGATCCAGATTGGTTTAAACTTTGGTTTTCAAAACCTTACATGACAGGTCCTGTACAATTTAGAGGACGTAAGAAAACATGAAAATACGTGAACTTACAGAGTGGGGTAGAATTGTAAAAGGTGTTAACACTACAGCAGATGTTGACACTAATTCAATTTCTCGCGAAGCTGGTAAGTTTGGTAACAAAGTTGACAAAGACGGTCGCCCACCTACAATAAGCAAAAAAGTTAAAGGTTCGAAAACAAACGTTCTATTTAATTTAGGACTTTCTGAAAGTGTAAAAATGAAATTTCAACGAGGTGAAGATTTCGATACACTGCATATTCAACCAAAAAATAAAAATAGAGTCGAGCTACGTGGAAAACCAGGTTACGAACGTGGCAATTACGATGCACAAGATAAATTACATCAAGTATTAGATCGTTTAGGTAAAGCAGCAAACTTTTCAGAACTAATGAATGGGGAAGTTGTAACAATAAACCCTAAACACCCAGACGGTGAACGTGCAAAAAACACAGTTCAAGATGTTTTATCTACAGAAGGGTGGAGTGAAAAATATAAGCGTTCTATTAACTGCAACAATCCAAAAGGTTTCAGCCAAAAGGCTCACTGTGCAGGACGTAAGAAAAACGAAGGCGCAGAAATTACTATGTGGACTAATCCTGAGTATCAAGGCGCCGATGTTGATGACAAATATTATGAAAAACAACCAGTTAAAATAGTAGACGTATCTGAACTTACACCGTTTGAACCTGCAGACAAAATGGATCCTAAAGATAACCATGATAATATGATGAAGTTTGTTGACAAGATTAAAGCGGGTAAAAAAATTAAGCCTATAGTAATTGTACCACATGATGATAAGTTGCTTATTGTTGACGGACATCATAGATATTTTGCACACTTAAAAGCAGGTGAAGATAAGATACGTGCAGTCATTGCTGATCCAAAAGATTTAACTTGGCGTGATGATGTTCCAGAAAGCATAAAAGAATCGCAGGAACTTGCCAGCACCAGTACAATTTATGTAGATATGGATGGTGTGCTTGCAGACTT
>Ga0070752_1003131_pt1 | contig 10202 bp, 10 predicted proteins | sample VirMetDEL_Aug_30_FD_77440 | JGI IMG/M metagenome (GOLD analysis project Ga0070752, IMG submission 77440) | Aqueous microbial communities from the Delaware River and Bay under freshwater to marine salinity gradient to study organic matter... | ecosystem: Environmental > Aquatic > Marine > Coastal... | reverse complement strand
TCCACCGCGTCGCCGCCGAAGGTGCGCGTCTTGTCGATCTTTTGCTGCGGCGTGGTGACGGGCATGAAGATCGTGCCCTTCACCCCGAAATGACGGCAGGCAAAGGCCACGCCCTGCGCGTGGTTGCCGGCGCTGGCGCAGACGAAATGCCCCTGATCGGGTGAGGCTTCGCGGACCTTGCGCATTGCGTTGAACGCGCCGCGCAGCTTGTAGCTGCGCACGGGGGTGAGATCCTCGCGCTTGAGCCAAATCTCCGCGCCGTAGCGGGCGGAAAGATGGTCATTGCGTTGCAGCGGCGTTGGCTCGAAGAGCGCGCGCAGGGCACGGGTGGCGGCTTGGGCTTGGAGGGCGAATTGGGTCATGTTGCAGGTTTGGCGCGAGTTTCGAGCGGTTGCAAGGGAGGAGCGATCAATCCCCCCAATCCGTCCACATGGGGGATGTAGGGAGGGTCTGCGCCAGAAGGGCCTGCGTCGCATATCGGAGCTGCATGAAATACTGCTGCGAACGGGGGAAGGATCTCGCGCGTGGCCCTTGTCGCCAAGGGCAAAACCCACTATTCCGGCTCAAACTCTAATCTCGGAGATGCCAATGTCTGCTCCCAAGAAAGTCGTGCTTGCCTATTCCGGCGGCCTCGATACCTCGATCATCCTGAAATGGCTGCAAACCGAATATGGCTGCGAGGTTATCACCTTCACCGCCGATCTGGGCCAAGGCGAAGAGCTGGAGCCCGCGCGCGCGAAGGCCGAGCTCTTGGGCATCAAGAAAGAGAATATCCACATCGAGGACGTGCGCGAGGAATTCGTGCGCGATTTCGTCTTCCCGATGTTCCGCGCAAACGCGCTCTATGAGGGCCTCTATCTGCTGGGCACGTCCATCGCGCGGCCGCTGATCTCCAAGCGCCTCGTCGAGCTGGCGCATCAGCACGGCGCGGATGCGGTGGCGCATGGCGCGACGGGCAAGGGCAATGACCAAGTGCGGTTCGAGCTCTCGGCCTATGCGCTGGATCCGTCGATCCGTGTGATCGCGCCGTGGCGTGAATGGGATCTGACCTCGCGCACCAAGCTGATCGAGTTCGCCGAGAAGAACCAGATTCCGATCGCGAAAGACAAGCGTGGCGAGGCGCCGTTCTCGGTCGATGCGAACCTGCTGCACACCTCTTCCGAGGGCAAAGCACTGGAAGATCCGGCGCAGGAAGCGCCCGAATATGTCTACCAGCGCACCGTGTCGCCGGAAGACGCCCCCGATACGCCCGAATATATCGAAGTCACTTTCGAGCAAGGCGATGCGGTTGCGATCAACGGCGAGGCGATGTCGCCCGCGACGATCCTGACCAAGCTCAACGAGCTGGGTGGCAAGCACGGCATTGGCCGTCTCGATTTCGTCGAGAACCGTTTTGTGGGCATGAAGTCGCGCGGCATTTACGAGACGCCAGGCGGCACCGTGCTGCTGGAAGCGCATCGTGGTATCGAGCAGATCACGCTGGATGCCGGCGCTGGTCACCTCAAAGACAGCATCATGCCGCGCTATGCGGAACTGATCTATAACGGCTTCTGGTTCTCGCCCGAGCGCGAAATGCTGCAAGCGCTGATCGACAAGAGCCAAGAGCATGTCACCGGCACCGTCCGTTTGAAGCTCTACAAAGGTTCTGCGACCTGTGTGGGCCGTTGGTCGGATTACTCGCTCTATTCGGAAGCGCATGTGACGTTTGAGGACGATGCGGGCGCATACGACCAGAAAGACGCGGCTGGCTTTATCCGCCTGAACGCGCTGCGCCTGAAACTGATCGCGACCCGCAACGCGCGTGTGAAAAAATGATGCCGCGGGCTGCCATCGTCACCGTCTCTGACCGTGCCTCGCGCGGGGAGTACGAGGATAAGGGCGGCCCGGGCTGCGAAGACTGGCTGAGGGGCGTGGTCACCACGCCCCTTTCCATTACCCGCCATATTATTCCTGACGGACGCGAGAGCGTCGCCTCTATGGTTCGCCAACTGGTGAGCGAGGAAGCAGCCCTGATCCTCGTCACGGGTGGCACGGGCCCTGCGCCGCGCGACGAGACGCCCGAGGGTGTGCAGGATGTCATCGAGAAAGAACTGGACGGGTTTGGTGAGGAAATGCGCCGCGCCTCCCTGCTGGAAGTGCCGACTGCGATCTTGTCACGGCAATCCGCTGGCATCGCAGGCAAAAGCCTGATCATCACCCTTCCGGGCAAGCCAAGCGCGATTGCGACCTGCCTCAATGCGGTCTTCGCCGCCGTGCCCTATTGCCTCGATTTGATCGGCGCAGGGCGGATCGAGACGGACCCCGCCAAAATCAAAGCCTTCCGACCGAAGGGCGCTTGAGGGCTTCCAGAGAGTCCAAATATCCCGAGGGTGAATTTGCCGCAGGCAAAGAGGGGGCAGCGCCCCCTAAGCCCACATCAGGCTCAATCGCGGATCAAACCTTGCGAACGGTATCGCCCAGTTCGAGCACCGGTTCCAATTCGATCATCGCGCCACCAATCTGGCCGCTTTGGGCATGGCCCGAGATGATATCCGCCGCCCTCAGGCCGATCTCGCGGCGGCAGGCATCCATCGTCGCCAGCTTCCGCGGCAGCCCGTCGAGCAGTTCAACCCCGTTGAAGCCCGCGAGGCCCACCCTGCCCGGCACGTCGATGTTGTTGTCGAGGCACCAGAGCAAACCGCCTGCGCCGATCATGTCATTGGAGTAATACAGGAAATCCAGCTCTGAATTGCGCTTCAAAATGGCTTCCGTCATTTCGCGCCCTTTCAGGAGGGCAGAGCCGCCTTGGTAGAATTCGGTATCTGCCAGCTCCAATCCCGCCAAGGCGAGCCCTTCTTTGAACCCTTCAAACCGCTTCCGCGCGCGGTGGTCGTCCGGCATCTTCGTGCCAAGAAAACCGATCTTGCGATAGCCGGCAGCGACGATGGCCTCTGCCATATGCAGCCCTGCGCGGCGATGCGAAATCCCGATGACGGAATCGACGCCTGGTCCATCAACATCCATGATCTCGACGATCGGAATACCCGCATTCTCCATCATCGCGCGGGCGGCGTCCGTATGCTCCAGCCCTGCCACGATGACACCTGATGGGCGCCAAGAGAGCATCTCGTAGAGCACCGCCTCCTCTTTCTCGGGCGAATAATTCGTGACGCCAACCACCGGTTGCAGCCCTGTCTCTTCCAGCCCTGCGGAGATTCCCGAAAGCACTTCGGGGAAGACCAAGTTCGAGAGCGAGGGGATGATTACCGCGACCAGATTGACCCGCTGCGAGGCCAGCGCCCCTGCGATCTTGTTGGGCACATAGCCGAGGCGTTTGGAGGCTTCGAGAACCTTCTCGCGCGTCGCGTCCGACACATCCCCCCGATTGCGCAAAACGCGGCTTACCGTCATCTCGGAGACGCCGGACGCTTCGGAAACATCGCGCAGCGTGAGCGGGCGACGCGGGGGGATTGGAGGACGGGTCAATGGCGGGCCTTTCAGCAGGGTTCCTACCTCCTTGATAGCGATAAAGGTTTCTCTTGTGCAAGCATCTGTGTGGATATGCGTTTTCGCGAGCGGCTTTGTTGAGGCGCAGGCGTAAAGACCTGCCAGCGCTCTGCCCGCTTCCATCCAAACAGGCGCAGCAGTGTCACTGGGCGGCGGCGGGCCAAAACCGCTCACACATCGCTTCACATCAAGTCGTCCTCCCACGTTTGGACGCAGTTGCGAATTCCGTCGCGATGCCGCATTAAGTGCATGTGGTCCCGTGGCTCAACTGGATAGAGCAGCCCCCTCCTAAGGGGCAGGTTACTGGTTCGAATCCAGTCGGGATCACCACTCACCTGAAAATCACTTCGTTCTGCCCGCGAGAGTGCCAGCGTTGCGGGTATGTTTGGTGGCTACGCGCAGACTCACCAGAGTAACGAAAAACCCGCGCGAAGGGGTTTCGCGCGGGCGGGGTCTTGGGGGAGGGCGCTGGCTCAGATCGCGCTGTCGGTGCCGTTGGCGTCGATCACACGCGAGGGCAGGCCGAGGGTGCCCAGCAGCTCCAAGAACGGGCGTGGGGCGAGCTCTTCGACGTTGCGCATCGTGCCTGCGTCCCATGTGCCGTCCGCGACCAGCATCGCGGCCGCAACGGGCGGCACACCTGCGGTGTAGGAGATGCCCTGCGAGCCAACCTCGAGGTAAGCCTCTTTGTGATCGGCGACGTTATAGACGAAGACTTCGACCTCTTTGCCGTCCTTCAGCCCGCGTACGAAATCACCGATGCAGGTCTTGCCTGTATAGTTGGGGGCCAGAGACGCAGGGTCCGGAAGCACGGCTTTCACCAGTTTGAGCGGCACAACCTCCAGCCCTTCGGCGGTTTTCACCGGCTGCTCGGAGAGCAGGCCGAGGTTTTGCAGAACGGTGAAGACATTGATGTAATGCTCGCCGAAGCCCATCCAGAAGCGCACATCCGCATTCGGATAGTTCGCCGCCAAGGAATGCACCTCATCATGGCCTGACATATAGGCGCGGCAGGTGCCAACGACGGGAAGATCCCAATCCTTGCCCACTTCGAACATCTTGTTCTCTTGCCACGCGCACTGCTGCCACGAGTAAACTGTGCCGGTGAATTCGCGGAAGTTGATTTCAGGGTCGAAGTTGGTTGCGAAGTATTTGCCGTGCGAACCGGCATTGATGTCGACGATGTCGATGGAGGTCACCTCGTCGAGATACTCATCCGCCGCGAAGCGCGCATAGGCATTGACCACGCCCGGATCGAAGCCCGCGCCGAGGATCGCGGTGATCCCTTTCTCGGCGCATAGATCGCGCTTCTTCCACTCGTAGTTGCCATACCAAGGCGGGGTCTCGCAGACCTTCTTGGGGTCTTCATGGATCGCGGTGTCGATATAGGCGGCACCGGTCTCGATGCAACCATCCAGCACCGTCATGTTCACGAAGGCGGAGCCTACGTTGATCACGATCTGCGCGCCTGTCTCGCGGATCAGCGCCGCCACGGCCGCCGAATCCATCGCGTCCAAGGCATGGGCTTGGAATGTGCCCGCAACCTTCATCGCCTTCTTGGCGTGAACGCCCTCGATAATCGCATCGCATTTCGCCTTCGTCCGCGAGGCAATATGCAGATCGCCCAGAACGTCATTGTTCTGTGCGCATTTATGGGCGACCACATTGGCCACGCCACCAGCACCGATGATGAGCACGTTACGTTTCACTTCGGCTGTCTCCTTTTCATGAGGCCAGGGAAGGGGGCGTTGCCGCCCGAAAGCGAGGGCGAACCCTCAGGAAAGCGAGGCGGCGTAATCTGCGAAGGTAAATTCGCGCACCAGCCTCTCGGTACCATCCGCTTGGCGGATGACAATCGCGGGCATGTTCAAGCCGTTGAACCAGTTTTTCTTCACCATAGTATAGCCCGCTGCGTCTTGGATCGAAACCCGATCACCGATTTCCAGCGGTTTGGCGAAGGAAGCATCTCCGAAAATATCGCCTGCGAGGCAGGTTTTTCCGGCAATTTCATAGGTATGATCGCCCTCTTGCGGCAGCTTTGCCGTTTCGCGGTAGATCAAGAGATCCAGCATATGCGCCTCGGTCGAGCTATCGACGATGGCGATTTTCTTGCCATTGTCGAGGATGTCGAGAACAGAGACTTCCAGCGTTGTCGTCTGGGTGATCGAGGCCTCGCCCGGTTCCAGATAGACTTGCACGCCCAGGCTTTCCGAGAAGGCCTTGAGACGGGCGGCGAGCCGATCAATCGGGTACCCCTCGCCGGTGAAATGGATGCCCCCGCCAAGGGAAACCCATTTGAGCTGCTTCAGGAAACCGCCAAATTCCGTCTCGATCCGCGTGAGCTGCTGATCGAACAGATCGAAATCACGGTTCTCGCAATTGTAATGGATCATCACGCCGGAAATCATCGGCAGCGCCTGTTCCAGACGGGCCATATCCCATTCGCCCAAGCGCGAGAACGGGCGCGCCGGATCGGCGAGATCGAAGCCGGAGGTCGAGAACCGCGGATTGAGCCGCAGACCGCGCTCGATATGGGCGGATTTCTCGGCGTAGCGGGTCAATTGGCCCAGCGAATTGAAGATGATCTTATCCGCGTAGGAAATCGCCTCATCAATCTCGCCATCCGACCACGCCACCGAATAGGCGTGGGTTTCCTTGCCGAACTTCTCGCGGCCAAGGCGCAATTCGAACAGCGAGGAGGAGGTGGTGCCATCCATGTAATCGCGCATCGAATCGAAGGCAGACCACGTGGCGAAGCATTTCAGCGCCATCAGCGCCTTCGCGCCCGAAGCTTCCCGCAGATAAGCGATCTTTTGCATATTTTGCAAAAGCTTCGCCTCGTCGATCAGGTAGTAGGGTGTCTTGATCATGGCGGCCCCCGAACGTGCGACGCCAAGCGGACGCCGTGTGTGAATTAGAGCCGCGATATAGGACCGAGCGGGGGCTGGGGCAAGTGAAACCGAGGCGTTCCGCGTTAGTCTACCCGAACACGTTCGGGCGGCACAGAGAGCATATAACCCTTTCGTGCAATATTTTTGACAAGCAGCTCCGCAACGAGTTGATTTCCCATCGCGTCGCGCAGGCGTTTGATGCGCGTGGCCCCAGCGGCCTCGTCGCAATCCGCAGCAAGCTTGCCGGAGATTACCGCCTCCAACTCCGCGCCGGTCAGCATCTCGTCATCCATCCGCGCCTCCGCCAAAGCGGCCAGCGTTTCAATCGCGGCGGGTGTCAGGGAGAACGCCATATCGTTCAGCATGACCGCATTCTCGGCCCGCAGAATTCGCAGGCTGCGCACTTCGATACCGCTGCGTTGGATTTCCGTCATCCGGCGATTGAGCGCGATGATCATCACCAAAAACACCAGCGCCGCGATCAGGAGGGCAGTGGCGAAGATCAGCAGGATGAAGATGATGATCCGGTAGGAGGAAAGCACTTCGGAAAAGGCCGTGCCGGATTGCGCGAGCACCTCCAGCAGCCGCAGCTCGCTCGCCCCTGTCAGCGCGTCATTGGCGACGAAGATCTGCTCTACCCGCGCGTTGAACGCATTCGCATCCGGCAGGGCGATAAACAGCAAGGCCGCCGTCGTGACCAGCACGGCAACGATGGCGCTCACCCCGAAGACCACCGCGCGGTTTCCCACGCGAAGGCTTTCAGTAGCGGAGGAAATTTTGTCCGGCACTGGCTTTCCTTGAATCGAGCCCTTCGGGGCCGAAAATGGAGACAATGTTCAACAAGGTCCAGCCGTCACGGGCCAGCCGGCGGGAAAGCGCCGCCTTGGCACTGGCCTTGTCACAGGCCTTATCCGGCAGTTCCGCCACACCGTAATGCAGGCGCAGCGGATTGTCCTGCTTGGCCTTGTAATCGGCGTAGCAGGCGGCCTGTGCGGGTGCGGCCATCGCGAAGATCAACGCGAGGCTGGAGAGGGTGAGGAGGGGCGCGAGATGTTTCATGCGTCAAACCTGCGCCGCGCCGCGCCGCTATGCAATATCCGCCGCGCAATTGCGATTTGTTATCCGATAGCACTGCGGTGTTTTTGCATAGCGTGGCACCGACCAGCAGGGTGAACCCATCGTTTTCAGGGCCAATGCGGTCCGCATCTGGGAGAGCTATCATGGCCACAATCAAAACCCGTTTCATCGCGCTTCTCACCGCTGGCGCATTGGCGCTTGGGGCCGCCAGCCCTGCCGCCGCCGCCTCCGATGGGCAGAAAGTTGTGAACACGATTCTCGGGATTGCCGCCCTCGGGGCGATTATCCATCAGATCGACAAGAACAAGAAAAAGTCGGAGCCGAAACGTGATACGCGCTACGATTACCGTTATGATGATCGGTATGGCCATGACCGCCATAAGTGGAAAAGCGGCAAAGATCGTGACCGTTGGGAGCGCGAGCACCGTCGGGAAGACCACCGCCGCGAGGCCCGCGCGTTGCGCGTTCCCGCCGCTTGCGTGATTTCGGTCTCGGGGCGCAATGGCCGCAGTCAGGCCGTCTCGGAGGATTGCCTCAACCGCTCGCGCTTTGAGGGCAAACTGCCCCGTGCTTGCGCCTTTGACATCCGCACAGATCGCGGCGCGCGGCGCACGGTCTATGGCACAAGCTGTCTGCAAGGGCGGGGCGTGCATATCGGGCGCTAATCTCCGCAAAATATCTCGCGCAATCTAAACGCGGGGCGGATCTCTTCCGCCCCGTTTTGCCATGCAGCAAGCCTTGCCTTGCGCGCTTGGCTATCGCAGGAAGGGACATGGCAGAAAAACTGATCCCCGATTATTCGTTCGAGCTAACGGCGCAAGCACGTGGGCTTTTCCTTGTGGCTGGCGTCGATGAGGTTGGCCGAGGCCCGCTGTGCGGCCCCGTCACGGCGGCGGCGGTGATTCTGGACCCGGAGCGGATTCCGCCGGGCCTGAACGATTCGAAGAAGCTCACCGCCAAACGTCGCGCGGAGCTTGCGGCGCAGATCATGGAGAGCGCCGATTACTGCGTCGCCCATGCCAGCGTTGAAGAGATTGACGAGATCAACATCCTGCAGGCCTCGCATCTTGCGATGTGTCGCGCGGTGGCGGGCCTCCGTCAGCGCCCTGATCATGTGCTGGTCGACGGAAATCGCCTTCCGCGCGATCTGGCCCTCTCCGCCGAGCCGATTGTGAAAGGCGATGCGCGCTCCGTGTCGATTTCTGCGGCCTCGATTTTGGCAAAAGAGGCCCGCGATGTGCTCATGGTGGATTTAGCGCAACAATATCCGGGATATGGCTGGGAGCGGAACGCGGGATATCCCACGCCGGATCACCTCGCGGCCCTGCTAAATCTTGGGGTTACCCCGCATCATAGACGTTCGTTCAAACCAGTACACAATATCTTGTATCAAGCTGTTTCTGGAAGTCTTTGATTCAAAAAAGAAATTGACGAAGATTCCCGACTGACTCATCATAGGCACCATAGATCGACACAAGTCGACGACGTCCATTGGGCGAAAAAACGAGGCAGAGATGAGCAAAATCAAAACAAAAGCGGCTCCCGTAGAGTTGCCGCTGAACGAGATCATTGGCGGTGATTGTATCGAGGTGATGAACAGCCTGCCCGAGTGCAGCGTTGATCTGATCTTTGCGGATCCGCCCTACAACCTACAGCTGAAAGGCGAGCTGCACCGCCCCGACAATTCCAAGGTCGATGCGGTTGATGATCACTGGGATCAGTTTTCGTCCTTCGCTGCCTATGACAAATTCACCCGCGAGTGGCTCGCGGCGGCGCGCCGGATCCTCAAGCCGAATGGTGCGATCTGGGTGATTGGCAGCTACCATAACGTGTTCCGTATGGGCGCGGAGTTGCAAAACCAAGGCTACTGGATCCTCAACGATGTGGTCTGGCGCAAGTCGAACCCGATGCCGAACTTCCGCGGCAAGCGTTTGACCAACGCCCATGAAACGATGATCTGGGCCTCTAAATCTGAGGGCGGGAAATACACGTTCAACTATGAGGCGCTCAAATCTCTCAACGAGGGCATCCAGATGCGCTCCGATTGGGTGCTGCCGATCTGCAATGGCGGCGAGCGCCTGAAGGACGAGAACGGCGATAAAGCGCATCCGACGCAAAAGCCTGAAAGCTTGCTGCACCGTGTCATCATCGGCTCCACCAATCCGGGCGATGTGATTCTCGATCCGTTCTTCGGCACGGGCACGACGGGTGCTGTCGCGAAAATGCTGGGGCGTGAGTTCATCGGCATCGAGCGCGAAGCGGCCTACCGTGAAGTGGCGGCGGCGCGAATCGCGCGCGTGCGCAAATTCGACAAGGAAGCACTGGAAATCACCGGATCGAAACGCGCAGAGCCGCGGGTGCCCTTCGGGCAACTCGTCGAGCGTGGCATGCTGCGTCCGGGGGAAGAGCTATTCTCCGTTGGCAATCGCTACAAGGCGAAGGTCCGCGCGGATGGCACGCTTGTGGGCAATGATGTGAAAGGCTCGATCCATCAGGTCGGCGCCCATCTCGAAGGCGCACCCTCGTGCAACGGCTGGACCTATTGGCACTTCAAACGGGAAGGCAAGATGGTCCCGATTGATTTGCTGCGCCAGCAGATCCGCGCGGAGATGAACTAAGGACGTGACCCGTTAAGGGCCCGCCGCGCGCAGACGCATCTCATATAAATCAATTCAGTTACCGCCAGTGCCTGTGGTTCGCCCACAGGCACAGCCTTGCCCCGCCGTGTATTCGGCGGGGTCTTTTATT
>Ga0070752_1003130_pt1 | contig 10206 bp, 8 predicted proteins | sample VirMetDEL_Aug_30_FD_77440 | JGI IMG/M metagenome (GOLD analysis project Ga0070752, IMG submission 77440) | Aqueous microbial communities from the Delaware River and Bay under freshwater to marine salinity gradient to study organic matter... | ecosystem: Environmental > Aquatic > Marine > Coastal ... | reverse complement strand
GTTCGAACAGCAACGTGGCCGAACACGGCATGCACCACGAGGAAGGGCGTGCGGCCATCTGGGAATTCGACCGCGCCACGGGCAAGGGTCGCATCTTCGCCAGCGGCCTGCGCAACCCCGTGGGCATGGCCTGGCAGGGCAACACGCTGTGGACTTCGGTCAACGAGCGCGACGAACTCGGCTCCGACCTCGTGCCCGACTACATGACCTCGGTGCGCGACGGTGGCTTCTACGGCTGGCCCTACAGCTACTACGGCCAGCGCGTTGACACACGGCCGCAGCCGCCCCAGCCGGACCTCGTGGCCAAAGCCATCAAGCCGGACTACGCGCTGGGCAACCACACGTCCTCACTGGGTCTGAGCTCGGCGCAGGGCAACAGCCTGGGCGGCAGCTTCGCACCCACCGGCATGTTCGTCGGCCAGCACGGCTCCTGGAACCGCAACCCGCCCAGCGGCTACAAGGTGATCTACGTGCCGTTCTCGGACGCACAGCCCAGCGGCCAGCCGGTGGACGTGTTGACCGGTTTCCTGAGCGAGGACGGCAAGGCGCTCGGACGCCCGGTGGGCGTGGCCATCGACCGCAAAGGCGCGTTGCTGGTGGCCGACGACGTGGGCAATGTGATCTGGCGCGTGGAAGGCCCGAACACGCTCACCACCACGCCGGCCCCCATGCCAGCGCTCCCGCCTGGCACGCAGACTCAGCCAGGGGCTGCGCCCATGCCCGAACCCTCTGCCTCCGCCCCCGGCTGACGCGGCGGGCCCAGCCAGCGGGCCGCCGCCCACACCGCCACGAGCAGATACACCAGGCCGCCCGGCACCCACATCAGGAGGCCGGCCATCTGCTGGTCCACCACAGCGGATTGCGCCACGCTGTAGAGCGGCACTTCCGCAAACACCAGCAGCGCGCCCAGCAGGCCGGTGTGCATCACCGTGAACAGCAGCGCGCCGGCTGCGGCCAGCGTGCCCGCGCGGCCGGGGCGCAGCACCGACCACCAGAACAGCCAGCCGCTGAACAGAAAGCTGGCGTGCTCCAGCACGTGCCACAGCGGAACCTCCAGCGCCGCCCCATACGGCCCCGGCGCGTGCCAGAACCAGATGGCCACCGCGTGCACCAGCGCGCAGGCCATGGGCCGGCGGCTGGTGCGGTGCAGGCCTCGCCACAGCCCATCGATGCGCCCGCCCAGCACCGCGCGCCATTGCGGCAAGGGGCGCGCCAGCACCAGCAGCGGTGCCACCACCACGATGAGCAGCATGTGCTGCACCATGTGCCAGGCGGCGCTGCGTTCGGCGAGTTCATCGAGCGGTCCGAACAGCGCCAGGCCGACGATCAACATGGCACCGTGCAGCGCCAGACGCGCGGGAACCGAGGGCCGCTGCCGGGCGGCGCCCACGGCGTAGGTGAACCAAGCCGCCAGAAACAGCACCTGCGTGAACCACACGGGTGCCTGTTCGATGCCGCCGCTCTCCACGCCGTGCGCGAAGGCAGGCGCGGTCCATGCGCTCGACACGGCGAGCGCGCAGACCAGGGCCTTCTTCACACACATGGCGTCATCACCACGGCCGGCATGGCCACCATCAGGGTCGCCAGGGCTGCGGTGGTGTAGAGCGCGGTGGCCGCGCGAGCCATGAAACGCTGGCGTTCGTCTTTCTCGTTCGCGCGCGCACTCGCCCACGCAGCCACAGCAAACGCCGTGCTGAACAGCGCCGCCAGCAACAGCACTGCCAGATTCAGCCAGGTCCATGCGCCCTGCACGGGCGCGGGCGGCGCCACCGCGCAGGCCACGGCCAGCCCGCCGTACGTGGCGCAGAACCAGGCGAACCAGAGCGTGAGCCCCACCACCAGGTGCCAGGCGTTGGCCCTCATGCCGCCGCTCCGGTCGCGAGCGGCAGCAGGGCCATGACACCCCAGGCCAGCGCCGTGGCGAGCGTGCAGAACTGCCACAACATGGCCACCACGCCCGGCTCGTAGGGCGCCTGCAGGCTCACCCGGCCGTGGTGAACGCGCAGGGCCTGCAGCGCGGCGAGCACCGCCGCCAGCGCGCCATGCACCAGCAGAAAGGCGAGGGTGAAAGCCAGCACCGCGTCGTGCGCGCGCAGCGTGGGTTGCAGCCCGGCTGTCATCAGCAACCACCCCAGCACCGCGCAGGCCGCCACGCCACAAAGGCTGGTGGCCCACAGGCTGTGCTTCAAGCCAGCGTCGATGCCTGCGCGCAATCGGCGCACCACGCGGCGCAGCATCCAGAGTCCCGCGCCCAACAGCAGGGTGACCAGCAGCAGTGGCCACGTGCCCAACGGCGAGGCGGTGTCCACAAAGCCTTCGGGCACCACCGTCCACAGGTACAGCCAGCCGAACAGCAGCGAGGCGTAGAGCGCCGCGTCGGCGAGCATGGTCATGCCCATGCCCCACAGGCCCGGACCATCGAAGGTGTGGGTGTGCAGCTTCAGGCCCTGCGGCAGGTCCTGCATTTCGCCGGCCGTGGTGCCGGGATGCGCCCCGTTCTCCCAAGACCAGCGCAGCAGCACGCCCACCGCCACCAGCGCCAGGCCCACCGCCACCGGGTACTGCTTGAGCAGCAGCGACATGCACAGCAAGGAGAGCACGCCACCGGCCACCAGCGGCCACCATGAATTGCCCGGCAGGTGAATCACTTCGCGCACGCGCCCGCTCACCGGGTCCACGCCCAGGGTCTCGCGCCGGCCGTGCGCGGCGTGCGGCAGCGCGTGCTGGCCGGTGGCAATGGTCTCGGGCAGGTCGGGGTCGTCCCACAGCGGGTGCAGGGTGTTGATGCGCGGCAGGCTGGCGAAGTTGTAAGCGCGCGGCGGCGTGCCGCTGGCCCATTCCAGCGTGTCGGCGTTCCAGGGGTTCAGCGGCGCCGGGCGGCCGTGGCGCCAGTGCAGCACCAGGTCGAGCAGCAGCGCGGCGATGCCAAAGGCCATGACAAAACTGAACACCGACGAGATGAGGTTGGGCAGGTCCCAGCCCAGGCCGGGGTCGTAGGTGTACACACGCCGGGGCATGCCGAGCAGGCCGGTCCAGTGCATCACCAGGAAGGTGCCGTTGAAGCCGATGAAGGTGAGCCAGAAGCCGGCTTTGGACAAACGCTCGGAAGGCAGTCGGCCGCTGAAGTGCGGCAGCCAGTGGTAGATGCCCGCGATCAGCGGAAACAGCATGCCGCCGATCAGCACGTAATGAAAATGCGCCACCACAAAATGCGTGTCGTGCACCTGCCAGTTGAACGGCACGAAGGCCAGCATGACCCCAGTGAGCCCGCCCACCACGAAGATGGTGAGGAAGCCGGCGATCCACAGCATGGGCACGCTCCATACCGGCCGCCCGCTCCAGAGCGTGGCGATCCACGCAAAGAGCTGGATGCCCGTGGGCACCGCCACCAGCATGCTGGCCACGGCAAAGAAGGCCTGCGAGAGCGCGGGGATGCCGATGGCGAACATGTGGTGCACCCACAGCCCGAAACTGATGAAGCCGGTGCCGATCATCGACACCACCACCCAGCGGTAGCCCACCATGGGCCGCCGCGCGTACACCGGCACCAGCATCGACACCACGCCCGCCGCCGGCAGAAAGATGATGTAGACCTCCGGGTGGCCGAACAGCCAGAACAGGTGTTGCCACAGCACCGGGTCGCCGCCGCGCGTGGGGTCGAAGAACGACCAGCCGGCCGCGCGCTCGAGCTCCAGCAGGATGCTGCCCAGGATGAGCGGCGGGAACCCCACGATCACCATCATCGAGGTGATGAGCATGGACCACGCGAAGATGGGCAACTGGTGCAGGCCCATGCCGGCGGCGCGCGAGCGCAGGATGGACACCGCGATGTCGATGGCGGCAGCCATGGTGGCGATTTCAATGAAGGTGATGCCGAGCAACCAGAAGTCGGCCCCCATGCCGGGCGAGTAGGTGTTGCTCGAGAGCGGCGTGTACATGAACCAGCCGGCGTTGGGCGCCAGCCCCACCAGCAGGCTGCTGGTGAAGATGATGCCGCCGAACAGATAGCACCAGTAGCCGAACGCGCCCAGGCGCGGAAACACGAGGTCTCGCGCGCCCAGCATCTTGGGCAGCAGGTACGCCGCCAGCCCTTGCTGTATGGGCACTGCGAAGAGAAACATCATCACGGTGCCGTGCATGGTGAAGGCCTGGTTGTAGGCCTCGGCCCCCATGAAGCCCTGCCCCGGCTGAGCGAGCTGCGCGCGCAGCAGCATGCCCAGCAGCCCGGCAATGAGGAAGAACACGCCGCCGGTGACCATGAAGCGTTTGGCCACCGCCGTGTGGTTCACCACGCTGAGCGAGCGCCAGCCTTTGGGGTTGCCCCACAGCGCTTGGAATTCCGCGTGCAGCTCGGCGGCGTCGCGCGGGGTGCCGGTGCCGGTGGGTTCAGTCATTGCCGGCGCCCCGGCCCGGCGCGATCTCGCGCGTCATTTCCCAGAGGTCGTATTCGGCCTGCGGCATGGCGATCACGCGCAGGACCATGTGCGCGTGGTTCAAGCCGCAGAACTCGGCACACTGTCCGCGGAAGGTGCCGGCCTGGTCGGCCTGCAGCCGCACCACGTTGGTCCGCCCCGGAATCGCGTCGATCTTCCCGCCCAGGCGCGGCACCCAGAAGGAATGGATCACGTCGTCGCTGCCCACATGAATGTCCACCGGCCGGCCCACCGGCATGCGCAGTTCATTGACGAGCCGCACGCCGCTCCCGGGGTAGTGCAGCGCCCAGGCCCATTGCCGTGCCGTCACGTCCACCCGCAACGGCGCCGCGGCCGGCCCGCCCTGGCCCGACCACGACGCCGGCAAAGGCAGCTGGTGCATGCCAGCCGGTGTGCCGAAGACCATGAGCGCGAGGATGGCGACCGAGGGCAGCACGATGCCGCCGCCGACGATCCAGCGCAGGTGGTGGTGTTCGCCCAGGTCGCCGGTGCGCTCGTGTCCGCCGCGCATGGCCAGCAGCCACACACCCACCACACCGAGCGTGACGAGGGTGGCCACGCCCAGCATCCACCACCACACCTGTGCAATGGCGTGCGCCGAAGGCCCGGCCGGATCCAGCATGGACTGCGAGCCCGCGCAGCCCGACAAAGCCACTGCACACCACGCGGCCAACGATGCGCCCACAATGCGCCCATGAGCACCACCCGCCCCGGCACCGAACCCATCCTGAGCCGCGCTGCCATTGCCGGCCACCCGATCCACCCGATGCTGATCCACTTTCCGGTGGCGGCCCTGATGGCGCTGGTGGCCACCGATGCGGCGTACCTGGTTGGCGGCGACCCCTTCTGGGCGCGCGCCGGACTGTGGCTGGCCGGTGTGGGCGCGCTCGGTGGCTGGGGCGCCAGCATTGCCGGCCTGATCGATCTGCTCAGCGTGGCGCAGATCCGCCGCCTGGTGACGGCGTGGGGCCACGCGATCATGGCGGTGATGATGCTTTCCATGGCCACGCTCAACTGGCAACTGCGCCTGGCCGACGACCCCGGCACCTACGTGATGCCCTGGGGCATCAGCCTGAGCCTGCTGACCGCTGCGTTCATCTCGCTCGCGTCCTACCTGGGCGGCCGCCTGGTTTATGAGAACGCCGTGGGCGTCCACACGGAAGAATGATTCCGTGAACGCAGCAAAAGGCGTGCTCATGCCGGCTTGCGCAGCACCAGCCACGCAACGACAAACAGGCTCGCGACCAGCAAGCCCAGAATGATGCGGCAGGCCGCACGCTGACCGCCCAACTCGCCACGCTCGGTGCGCAGCACCAGCAGCCCGCAGGCGCCGTGCCCCAAGACCAGCAGACCCACGAAACCCAGCTTGAACATCAGCCACGGCGCCAGCGGCCCCTGCGTGGCAAAGATCAGCGTGCCCGAGGCAATGGCCAGCAAGCCGGCCGGCGTGGCCAGGCCAATGAACACCTGACGCGGCCACAGCCGGGGCAAGGCGGGAGAGGCGGAAGTGGCGGGCGCAGCGGCCGCCGCCAGCATGAGCGGGAGGTAGAGCAAGGCACCGCACCACACGATGACGGCGCCGATGTGCAAGAGCTTGAGCCAGGGCATGGGTCAGCCTAACGACAGACAGATCATGCGCACCGAGTAGGCACACCGGCGGTGCGGTTGTCTGTGCCATAGCGAACGTTTGAACGAATTCGAAGTTCATGCTGCAATGCAACACATGACCCAGACCGCACCCCGCCCTCGCACAAAGAAAACAGCCACCAGGACCAGACTGCCGATCGACCTTGCCCTGCAGGGCGGTGGCTCGCACGGCGCCTTCACCTGGGGCGTGCTCGATCGCCTGCTGGAAGAAGACACCCTGGAGATCGCCGCCATCAGCGGCACCAGCGCCGGCGCCATGAACGCCGTGGCCCTGGCCGCCGGGCTGATGGACGGCGGGCGCGACGGCGCGCGCCGCGTGCTGCGCCGCTTCTGGGAACGCGTGGCCGAACTCTCGCCCTTCCACCGGCTCCAGACCAGCCCGCTCGGCGCGCTGCTGGGCCCCGCCAACGAATGGATCGCACCCTTCATGAAGCCGTGGACCGAGCCCATCAAACAGGCCGCCGACGCGCTGGGCAGCCAGCTATCGCCCTACCAGTTGAACCCGCTCAACCTGAACCCGCTGCGCGACATATTGCAGGACACGGTGGACTTCGAGCGCGTGCGCCACTGCAACAAAACCCAGCTTTTCGTGGCCGCCACCCAGGTGCGCACCGGCGCCCTGCGCATCTTCAACCAGCAGGAGCTCACGGCCGACATGGTGCTCGCCTCCGCCTGCCTGCCCCTGGTGTTCCAGGCCGTGGAAATCGACGGCGAAGCGTACTGGGACGGCGGCTACGCCGGCAACCCCTCGCTGCTGCCCCTGGTGGAAGAACGCCTCGCCGACGACCTGCTGCTCGTGCAGATCAACCCCACCCAGCGCGAAGCCGTGCCATCGAACGCGCGCGACATCCTCGACCGCATCAACGAAGTCACGTTCAACGCCAGCCTCATCAAGGAAATGCGCACCCTGGCCCTGATGAAGCAACTCATCGGCGACAAGCCCCAAAAGGAAAGCCCCGAACTCTTCAAGCAACTGCAACGCCTGCGCGTGCACCTGATCGACGGCGGTGCTTCACTGGCCGAGCTGGGTGCGGAGAGCAAGACGAACACGCAGTGGGCGTTTCTGGCTCAGTTGCATGAGCGGGGGCGGGAGGCGGCGGCGGGGTGGTTGGAGAAGCACCGGAAGGATCTGGGGAGGCGGAGCAGTTTCAACCTGGACGCCGTGCTCCATGGGTAACGGAAAGTTGTGAAGGCTCATGCCGTGGAAGCCGCGTGTGTTGTCGAACAGACCGCTGGATGGCCAGCGCCCAGACTGTCTGATCCATCAACCATCCACAGGAGCATCCTCATGAACTACGAAGAACGCGACACCCTCGGCATCTACGTGCAAGGCGGCGTCCTCGAAGGAAAAATTCCCGAACAGGGACCCGGCCCGCGCCTCATGGGTGCCGACACCCTGCTGGGCAACGACGTCTACAACACCCAGGACGAAGACCTCGGCGACATCAAGGAAATCATGCTCGACATGCGCAGCGGCCGCGTGGCGTATGCCGTGCTGTCTTTCGGCGGCTTCCTGGGCATGGGCGAAAAACTGTTCGCCGTGCCGTGGGCCGCCCTGAAGCTGGACACCACCAACAAGCGCTTCGTGCTCGACGCGAGCAAGGAACGCCTGAAGGACGCGCCGGGCTTCAACAAGGACAGCTGGCCCGACATGGCCGACACCGCCTGGGAAAAGGGCATCCACGATTACTACGGCACGCAACCGTACGTCGACCCCGGGCGCTGAAGCCGGGCGCACGGAGTGCCTTGCCGGCGACGGTGGGTGGCTCCGTGCTCTGGGAGGCCTGGTTCTGGCGCGGCTGTTCAAGCACTTCAGCTTTGCCCAGTCTTTGGATGTGCGGGTACTATCCCGGCGGACCTCGACAATCGTTTCCAATGAAGCGCACCCCGTACCTCTTCATCGCTGAAACGCCAATGGCGGAGCGACTCCGCACGATGGACTGGGAGTCGACTCCACTTGGTTCCACGCAGGATTGGGATGACCCTCTGAAAACGTTGGTCCCGATCATGCTGGCATCCAGTCAGCCGATGTTCATCGTGTGGGGAGCGGCTCGCACCCTGATTTACAACGACGGGTATGCCGAAATCCTCGCGGCAAAACATCCTGCAGCAATTGCCTGCGATTTCCTCGATGTATGGCACGAAATCCGCGACTCACTGGCTCCCATCGTGGCCGCCGCCTATCGCGGAGAGCCCGTGCAGATGAACGATATCGAACTTTGGATGGAGCGCAGCGGCTTCCGCGAAGAAACCCACTTCTCCTTTTTCTATTCGCCTGTGCGCGCCAAGTCCGGTGAAGTCGGTGGGTTCTTCTGTGCCTGCAACGAAATCACTGCACAGATCCTCGCAGAACGACGTGTTAGCGCGAGCGAAGCGCGGCACCGTGGTGTTCTGGAGAACTTGGAGGAGGGCTTCACGCTGTTCGATCGCGAGTTCAAGATTCTTGAGGTGAACGAAGCAGCCATGCGGATGGTCAAGCTGACCCGGCAGGAAATGATCGGTCACAACCGTTGGGAGCTTTTTCCAGGAACCTACGAGAGTGCGCTCGGCAGCCTCTACCGCGACGTCGCAGCCGGCGGAAGTTCCGGCACCTTAGAGCACCTCTATCGCTTTTCGGACGGCCGAGAGCGGTGGTTCGAGGTTCGCGTGTTTGCTGTCGGCGACGGCGTGGCCTCCGTGTTCCAAGACGTCACCGAGAGACGCAAATTGCAGGAAGATCTGTCGGCATCGTTCGAACGCTTGCAACTCGCGCTCGATGCCGGCGCAATCGTCGGGACCTGGGTATGGAGCATCCCGGAAGACCGCTTTGTTGCGGACGATCGCTTCGCGCTGAGCTTTGGCCTGGACGCGGAAAGGCTGAAATCCGGCATGCCCCTGAGTTACGCCTTCTCGGCCATCCATCCCGGAGACGCCCAGCGCGTCAAGGCGGCGGTTGACAGCTTGATGCAGGAAGGCGGAAGTTACAGCGCCCAATACCGGGTACTTCGAGACGGGGAGTACCGATGGGTCGAGGCGTGCGGAAGAGTGGAGTTGGACGAGAGCGGCCATCCGTCCCGGTTCCCGGGTGTCCTTCTCGATATCGAGGAGCGTCGTCGCGTCGAGGCCGAGCGCGACCAGATGCTTGAAGCGTTGCAGCTTGCGGGCCGGCGCAAGGACGAATTCCTCGCAATGCTGGCGCACGAGCTTCGCAACCCCCTAGCACCCATTAACACTGCCGCGCACATGCTCAAGCTTTCGGGAACTGATCCGCGCAAGGTGGCCGATGCAAGCGAAATCATCTCTCGCCAGGTGGGTCATATGACGCGACTCGTCGACGACCTCCTCGACGTCTCGCGAGTCACCCGTGGACTTATCCGGCTCGAACGCGAGCCGGTCGACTTGCAGTCGGTTGTGTCGACGGCAGTCGAACAGGTGAAGCCTCTGATGCAGTCGCGGGACCATGAACTGCGCATGCGCATCAGCGCGGGTTCGTGCAGGGTCAAGGGGGACTACCACCGGCTCGTCCAGATCGTGGCGAACATGCTTACCAACGCGGCAAAATACACCCCGCACGGGGGCGTCATCGAGGTCGGCCTGGAGCCAGTGGAAGGCCGCATGGTTCTGACTGTCGCGGACAATGGAGCAGGAATAGCCCCTGAGATGATTGACCATGTCTTCGAGCCGTTCGCACAGGCCAATCGGACGCCAGACCGCAGCCAGGGGGGACTGGGCATCGGACTGGCACTGGTGCGCACCTTGGTGCAGCTTCACTATGGAGACGTTCGGGCCAGCAGCCCTGGGCTGGGCAAGGGGAGCACGTTCCGTGTCGAACTGCCAGTGACACGCGTCGGGCTGCACAAGCTAGCGCCAGACGCCTCTGCGCCAACCGGCGCCGGTCGGCACATCTTCATCGTCGACGACAACGTGGACGCTGCCCACACGCTCCGGGAAGTGCTGGAACTGATGGGCCACTCGGTTGCGCTCGCGCACGACGGCAAAAGCGCCCTTCAGCAGCTTGACGCTGCGATGCCTTGGGACGCGGTCATACTCGACATCGGCCTGCCCGATATGACCGGATACGACTTGGCACAGCGTTTGCGCGGGCACCCGGCCACACGCGAAGCCACTTTGATCGCACTCACCGGGT